>Ga0307994_1000399_pt1 | contig 30934 bp, 31 predicted proteins | sample EllFjometagen261_FD_203171 | JGI IMG/M metagenome (GOLD analysis project Ga0307994, IMG submission 203171) | Marine microbial communities from Ellis Fjord, Antarctic Ocean - #261 | ecosystem: Environmental > Aquatic > Marine > Unclassified | place: Southern Ocean | collected 2014-11-02 | reverse complement strand
TTGCCGACGACGAATTGGTTGAGGTGACGCCTGAGAATATTCGTCTGCGCAAGAAATTGCTAACCGAAAATGAACGCAAGCGGCACGGCCGTGGAGCTGCAGCGCGCTAGCGTAGCGTATCGCAGCTTACTGGCCTAACAGTGCTAAACGCGCTCTTGCAATGGGGCGTACATGCCCCCTTAGTTAGAATTAGGCCTGTCTTATGCAGATTCTCTGCCCCGAACTCAAACCTTACAAGCGCCATCAGCTAAAAGTCTCAGCTACGCATCAGCTGTATGTAGACGAGGCAGGCAATGTCGACGGCCTACCTATTTTATTCGTGCATGGTGGTCCCGGTGGGGCTTGTGATGCCAGTTCACGCCGTTTCTACGACCCTGCTGTCTATCGCATTATTACCTTCGATCAGCGCGGCTGTGGCCGCTCGACTCCCCATGGCGAGCTTGAAAACAATACCACGCAAGAGCTAATCGCGGACATTGAAGTCATACGCGAGTTTCTCGACGTAGATAAATGGGTGTTATTTGGGGGCTCATGGGGTTCAACTCTAAGCCTGCTTTATGCACAGGCATTCCCGAGTAGGGTGCTCGCGCTTATTTTGCGCGGTATTTTCCTTTGCAGGCAGTGCGACTTGGATTGGCTGTATACCGATGGGGCAAGGCGAGTCTTTCCAGATTCCTGGGACGAGTTTGTTAACCACATTCCAAATGCTGAGCGTGGCGATCTAATCAAGGCCTACCATGAAAGGTTAATTGGCGATGACGAGCTTGCGCGGATGGCCGCAGCCAAGCATTGGTCGGCATGGGAAGGCAGTTGCTCCAAGTTGCGGCCAAGCCCTGAGGCTCTGGCGAGCTTTACCAAAGCGCACAATGCACTCGCTCTCGCTCGGTTAGAAGCGCACTATTTCATGAACAAGGGCTTTATCGATGAGAATCACATTCTAGAGAATATGCATCTTATTCGTCACATCCCCGGCAGAATTGTCCACGGCCGCTATGATATGGTCTGCCCTTTAGAAAACGCATTAGCATTGCATAAGCGGTGGCCGGCGGCAGAGCTTCATATAGTTCGGGAATCAGGTCACTCCGCGTCAGAACCTGGAACGGTGGATGCCTTGATACGTGCCACTAAAGACATTGCTAAGAAGCTCGAAACTTTTCGCTAGTGGTCGGTGAGCAAGGGGGGGGGCAGGTGATTGCACTTATTCAGCGCGTCAATTGGGCGCGAATTCATATCGATAGCACATTGCATGCCGGCATTGGTCAGGGTCTGCTTGCGTTGATTGGTATTGAAAAAGAGGACGACGACAAACTTGCACAGAAGCTACTCGACAAGATTCTCGCTTACAGAATTTTTGCCGACGCAGACGGCAAGATGAATCTCGACCTAAAGGACATCGGCGGCGAGCTAATGCTGGTGTCGCAATTTACTCTGGCTGCACAAACACACAAAGGGCTTCGTCCAGGGTTCTCATCTGCTAAGCCTCCAGAGGAGGCCGAAGTAATCTACAACAAGCTAGAGCAAGCCGCGCGAGAACAGCATGAGTTTGTGCAATCTGGAAAGTTCGGCGCAGACATGCAAGTAAGTCTGGAAAACGATGGACCGGTCACGTTTATTCTCAAAGTCTGACTTGGGTAGCTGTGAGCAAATTTTTAGCACCTCGATTTCATCTTAATTTCTAAGATCTTCCCACCAGAGGTTTTTGGGCAAGTTGGTTAACTCAAATACTTCACCAATCATTGGAGTTGCAAGGTTGACATTTTTTTTGTCAGCCTCTGCAGTAACGCGAATTATAGGCTCATCCCAAGGGTGAATAGAGAGGTCAAATTTAGACCAATGAATTGGAAAAAGTACATTGGCTTTTAGGTCAATACTGGCCTGGACGGTTTCATTGGGAAACATATGAACGTCTGACCAGTCTGCGTTGTAAGCGCCGTTTTCAACAAAAGCTATATCAAAAGGACCGTATCGGTCTCCTAGCTCTCTAAATGTATCTGAATAACCACCATCACCACTAAAGTAGACCTTTACTTCTTCTGAAGAAACTATCCACGAGCCCCACAACGTTGAGTTTATTTTTCCCGGCGCTCGACCACTAAAATGTTGGGCAGGTGTTAGGGTGAATCTAACATTTTTATAGTCCTCACTGTCATGCCAATCCAGCTCGCTAATTTTATCGGCACCAACCCCCCATCTTTCTAGATGCGCTTTAACGCCTAATGGCACAAAAAATCGATCAACAATTTTTGAAAGGTCTTTGATTGCCGTGGAATCAAGATGGTCATAGTGATCATGAGAAATTACGACAGCATTAACTTTGGGTAAGTCATCGATATTTATTGGGTTCTCATAGGTAAAAGGCTTTCCAAAAATGGGTACCGGAGAAGCTCTATTGAATACGGGATCTGTCATTACAATTAAACCAGCCGTATTCATTAGTAATGTGGAGTGTCCTAGCCAGACAAACTTGCCTTCGGTTAAAGTGTTTCCATGAAATTGAATGGTTGGAAGAGGGGCTATAGGGTTTTTATCTTCAGCAGGAGAGATCCAACTCATTAATGTTGAGCCCTTACCAGAAGAGTCTGAAAGAGATGCTGTGTTTGTATAGTCTGATTGTAAATTAAGAAACTTGCCAGCAACAAAGTTTTTTGATTTTTCAATAATTATTTTACTATTCTCATCTGGGCGCGCGCCAAAAACAGGAGAAAAACTGAGGAAAATAAATATTAACAAAGCAAGAATAAATAAAATGCAAATTGGGTATTTAACAACGCTAGGTAGGCTATGGAAAAATCCCAAAATAAATCTCACTTATTTAAGTGGTCGGTATTCCAGTTCTGCTCAATTTTTCAGGCTGAGGGATATCGACAAAGACATGCCTAGATCTGGGAACAGTACAAAGGCTAATGGTTTTACAAAATTGTTTAGCTCTAATCTCAGGCGTCTGCTTCATCGCTAGGTTGGCGTTTCTTCACCATGCGCCCGGCAATTATTCCCACCTCAAACAACAGCCACATGGGTATTGCCAGCATTGACTGCGTGAACGGGTCCGACGGTGTCAGTAGCATGCCCACAATGAAGCAACCAACGATCACATAAGGGCGTTTCTCTGATAGGGAATCTGGCTCGGCGATACCTGTCCAGATCAGAATGAACACGGCTATAGGAACCTCGAAGGCGATACCGAAGGCTAAGAATATGGTAAGCGCGAAACTGAGGACGCTATTAATATCAGGCATTACTGATATACCTTCAGGTGCCACTGATATAAAAAACGCGAAGGCAAAGGGAAATAGAACGTAACGAGCGAACGCAATGCCCCCATAAAAGAGCAGAACGCTAGAGATGAAAAGCGGTATCGCGACGCTTTTCTCATTTTTATACAACCCTGGAGCTATAAAGGACCATAGCTGATAGAGCACGTAGGGCGCGGCAAGAAGAAACGAAACATAGAACGTGAGCTTGAAAGGCGCGAAAAATGGCGACGTAGGGTCGATCGCTATCATCGTAGATCCTTCTGGCAAGGCCCGAATCAGCGGATCGACAACATAGGTGTAGATGTCATTGGAGAAGTAAAACAAACACAGAAAGAATAGTATTATCGCTATTATGCTTTTAAGAATTCGATCTCTCAGTTCAACCAGATGATCGATGAGTGTTAACTCTTTCTGTTCTTCAGCTGTTGCCATTTTCTTTCTTAGTATCAAGGGAGTCGGTGGAATTGTCAGCGTCAGCTAGCTTGGGATTCTTGCCGCCGCTATAGATTTGCTTGGTTACGTTTTCTACCTGATTGCTCATGTCCTTCAATTCGCCCGTAAGCGACTTGTCATTCTTAGCGAGAGACTCGATGGCGGCGCTTTCATCTTCACTATTCTTCTTGGCAGTGTCTGCAGAAGCTTGAGAGGCGCCCGGATCGAAGTTGGCAGAATTCACGATGTTGTTAACTGACTTCTCGGTATCTTTTGCTACGCCTTCGATGCTTGACTTGGCATCTTCGATTTCAGCCATAACAGTTTCATTGTGGAGCTGGCGCCGAATTTCATCTGCGTTCAATTCTCTTTCGATTTCGTTTTTCACTTTATAGAAGCTGCGACGAAACCTGCCGATCCATAATCCGGTGGTGCGCACGGCGCCAGGCAGTCGCTCTGGACCAAGCACAAGCAGTGCAATGATAAATATCAGCAGAACTTCGAATGAGCCGATGTTAAACATAGTACGTAACCGGAATCACAGGTCAAGCCTGTGAATAGAGAGGCGATGCGCATGGCATCGGGAAACAGCGGGTCGACTACTTACTTGGTTTCAACTTTCTCGGCAGTGGCGTCTATAGTCTCGCCAGTAACGCCGTCATCGATCTCAGTCGTCTGCTCTTCTTCGTCTTCCTTGATGGCTGTCTTAAAACCCTTCAAGGCGCCGCCGAGGTCTGTGCCTAAATTCTTTAGTCTCTTCGTGCCAAAAAGCATAACTACGATCAACAAAATAATCAGCAGTTGCCAAATTCCTATTCCACCCATGATAAACCTCCAAATCTGCTACGCATTGTTGTGCGTAGCGGTAACTAGTTTTGTCGAGATGCCTTTTCTGCAAGGCCAGATACAGTAAAGCGTTCTTTCAATTCATCCAACACCTGCTGTGGCGTCAAATCCAGATGGCTTAACATAACCATCGTATGAAACCATAAATCGGCAGTTTCATTGATAACTGCCTTTGAATCTTTCTCTGTTTGTTCGCCGAAGTCCTTTGCGGCCAAGATTGTTTCAGTTGCTTCTTCACCAATTTTTTCTAAGATCTTATTAAGACCCTTTTCGTGCAAGCTGGCAACATAGGAATCACTACTGGAAGACTTCTTCCGTTGTTCCAAAATTGCAGCTAATTCTGTTAGTACATCACTCATGAGCTTTTCTTGTAGAGCTGGTCAGGGTCAACCAAGACTGGATCAACCGATTCCCAGGTATCATTGGTCAGCTTTTTATAAAAGCAGCTCTCCCGTCCAGTATGACAGGCGATTCCACCTACTTGTTCAACTCGGTAGCACAGTGAGTCATTGTCGCAATCAAGCAGCACTTCTACAAGCTTCTGCACCATGCCGGATTCTTCACCCTTTCTCCACAGCTTTGAGCGGGAGCGTGACCAGTAAACAGCGCGGCCCTCTGAAACCGCTGTTTTCAGTGCTTCTGGATTGACCCAAGCCTGCGTGAGAACTCGTCCAGAGCCTGCGTCTTGAGTGATTACAGGCGCTAAGCCCTGTTCATTCCATTGAATTTGATCGAGATACGAAGGCATCGGCTAAGTATGCAGTCTCACCGTCTAAAACACAAAAGGTAAACGCCCGCCAAGGCTAGGGATACCGTGGCCAGAGGTAAGTTTGTCATGGCCTCATGGATAGCTGGAATGCGGCTAGAAGCAGCAGCGACCACTAGGGCTGCGCCAAGGAGGCGGAATTTACGATTCTGGCGCTGCGTGTTCTGCAGGGTTTGTCTCTGCTGCGATTGCACGGACGCGTTGATCTGGCCAAGCTGCTTGCTTTGTGTGGCTGCGTCGATAAACAGCTGTGGAAGCTGTGGTAGTTGGTCAAGCCAATTCGGAATATTTTCCTGAATTCTGCCTAGCAAAGTGAATGGATTGAGCCGTTTCTTGTTCCAGTTTTCCAGATAGGGAAGGGCGGTCGTCCAAAGGTCCAGATCGGGATAGAGTTGCCGGCCTAGGCCTTCAACATTTAGCAAGGTTTTTTGTAGCAGAACAAGTGAAGGCTGTACTTCCATATCGAAACGACTCGCGGTCCTGAAAAGCTGTACCAATAGATTTGCGAAGGAAATTTCTTTCAAGGGCTTTTCAAAGATCGGTTCGCAGACACTGCGTATTGCCGATTCGAATTCATGTATCTTGGTATTCTTTGGCACCCACCCGCAGGCCACATGAAGTTCGGCAACTTTTCTGTAGTCGCGCTTGAACAGTGCGAGTAAGTTCTTTGCTAGGTATTCCTGGTCATCTTTGGTAAGACTGCCGATTATTGCGCAATCAATTGCGATGTATTTAGGGTTTTCTGGCGTTTCGTGAGAAACGAAAATATTGCCCGGGTGCATGTCCGCATGGAAGAAGTTGTGATCAAACACTTGGGTAAAGAAGATATCGACGCCTGTCTCTGCAAGTTTTTTTAGGTCGGTGTTCTGTGCATTGAGTGCCTCTACGTCAGCCACTGGAATGCCGTGTATACGCTCCATTACCATGAGTCGCTTGCTACAGAAGTCCCAATGAACTTCCGGCACATAAAGGCTGGGCGAATTTTCGAAGTTGCGTTTTAATTGCGATGTATTAGCGGCTTCGGAAAGCAAGTCGAGCTCATCATGTATGATCTGTTCGTAGTCATTTACAATTTCTACCGGATGAAGTCTTTTGCCTAACTCTGTTCGCGTCTCAATGAGGCGCGCGATCCATTTCAACAATTTTATATCGGCGCTTACGACCTTTTCGATGCCTGGCCGGGTTGCCTTGATTACAACCTCTTCACCGCTTAGAAGGGTCGCCTTGTAAACCTGCGCTATCGATGCACAGGCGAATGGCTCACTGTCGAGACTACTAAAAATTGACTCGGCCGTAACTCCCAGCGATTCTTCGATCAGTTGATGAATCGAAGGTGATGAAAAAGGCGGCACATTGTCCTGAAGAGATTGCAGTTCGTCGGCAAGCTCGGTGTCGAGGAAATCTCTGCGCGTGGAAAGCAGCTGGCCGAACTTGATAGTGATAGGCCCGAGTTCTTCCATCGCTTTGCGAAGTCGGACGTTCTTGTGGGTCGAGGTTTGCGAGCTAAACATCCAAGCGAGTCGATAGGGCAGCACAAGCAGGCCTAGCCTTCGAGCGCCCGGCTGACCCTGCATGAATTCATCGAGACGGTATTTCGCGATGACATTGAGCACTGAATTAAGTCGGGGAAGATAGGACACGGCTGACGACAATGCTCTGCTTGATCTGAAGGCTTGCAAAGATACCACTGCCGGGCAGCTCGAACAAGCGGGAACAGTTGTTAAGCGATTGTTTTTAGTAAGTTATTTGGGCTCTTCGAGCAAGGAATAGCGGCGCTTGAGTAATTCTGTTTTAGCGGCAACCCGGTCAATGCTTAAACGCAGTTGGTCTAGTCGGTTTGAGAAGCTATCCAGTTCTAGCTCACTGGGCACCAGCCGCGCTTCCTCGCTGAGATAGTCACGAACACCTCGATGCATGCTGGTGCCGGCGGACTTGCCCCAGTCTTGCGCGTTGCTTTGAATTTGCCCCAACTCATTGCTTAGCACATCGCCTAGAAACGGGGCTAGAGAGTCTTGCCAGTCAATATCCAACGACTCGAGCGTCATCTGCAAATCCTGAACGAGTGAGGCGTCGCCAGATATGTCGATGGTGGCATCGGCCATTGCTCGGTGGTCAGATTTCTTGGCTAGCAGGCTCAGTAAGCTTTCAGCTGGGCCCGAAATAGTTGCGTCGGCCTGTATGCCTAAGGTTTGGCTGTCAATAGCGCTGAGTTTGATTGTGTTGTCTTCGAAGCGGATGCTCAGAGAAAAGTCCGGCCTGAGACTTACGATCTCGATACATGTCGAATCCAATGCAACGAGCTTCTTTGCAATATGCGGATCGCGCGCGACAATCGCATTTAGAATTTTCTCGACTGGCAGTAGGGCTAGGCTTCCAAGAAATTGATTCAATTGTGTTCCAGTGATTTCGTGTTTTGACTAAGCTCTTGATAAACCTGGGGTGAGCCTAGATTGATTTGAAGCCAATATGGATTGCACAAACCCCGCCCATCACATTATGGTACTTACAATTGGTAAGACCGGCGTCTTGCATCATCTGCAAGAGCGACTCTTGATCGGGGTGCATACGAATCGACTCGACTAGATAGCGGTAGCTTTCGGCATCGCCGGTGATGGCCTTGCCAGCGATAGGCCACAATTTTGAATAGACATCGTAGGCTTTGCCTACTAGATCGTTTGTCGGTTTGGAAAACTCGAGAACTAACACGCGCCCGCCGGGTTTAAGCACCCGCTTCATCGATGTCAGAGCAGCGTCCTTGTTTGTGACATTGCGCAGACCGTAGGCGATACAAATGCAGTCGAATGTATTGTCCGCGAAGGGAAGATGTTCAGCGTTAACTTGTGCGATGTCGACATTCGAGGCGAGCCCCTTGTCGATGATTCTGTCTCGGCCAACCTGCAGCATTGCCTCATTGATATCGGCGAGGACGACCTGGCCGGCCTCGCCAACAATGCTCGAGAAACGAATGCTGAAATCGCCAGTTCCTCCGGCGAGGTCCAAAACCTTATGTCCCTTGCGCAGAGCGCTTAGCTCGATCGTGAAGCGTTTGATGAGTCGGTGGGAGCCTAGTGACATGACATCGTTCATTATGTCGTACTGTTTGGCAACCGAACGAAATACCTCGCCCACGCGCTGCTCTTTCTCGGCAGTGGGCACTTCTTCGTAACCGAAATGGGTGGTATCGGCGGTATCGGTGGGCTCTGTGGTATTACTCATGAGCGTTCGCTGTGGTCTAAAAAGTGAGTGTCGAAAAGCTAATCGTTTAATGAGGGCATGATATTAATCACTTGCGTACCCTCTGGCAATGGCTCTCGGCTGGCTTTCACCGCATCCAATTTCATCAGGTAGTCATTCCAAAGGGCATCATGCTCGCCTGCCAGTTCTTGCAAATAGGTCCAAGAATAGATGCCAGTATCGTGGCCGTCACTGAAGCTGAGCTTAATTGCGTAGTTGCCGACGGGCTCAAGATTGACGATCTTAACTTGGCGTTTTCCTGTTTGTAGAATTTCCTGTCCCTTGCCATGACCGCGCACTTCGGCCGATGGAGAATGCACGCGCAAAAATTCAGCGCTGAAGGTATTGCATGCTTCATCGCCATACACCAGTTCGAGCGTCGCCGACTTCTTGTGTAGCTTAATACCTGTTGGTGCGTTGCTGGCCATCTAAGGTTCCGGGGATTAAATTCACTTAAAGGGAAATCTACAGGATGTAGCGACTCAGATCTTCATCTTTAGCCAGTTCATCCAATTGCTGTTCGACATAGGCTCTGTCGATCACCAATTCCTTGTTGTCACCAATGGCCATGTCCGACGCAGAGAAGGAGACTTCTTCTAACAGCCTTTCCATTACCGTATGCAGGCGCCTGGCACCTATGTTCTCGGTGCGCTCGTTTACCTGCCAGGCGGTCTCTGCGATTTTTTTTATGCCGTCTTTGGTGAACGCGACTTGCAAGTCTTCGGTTGCCAGTAGCGCTTGATACTGCTCAGTGAGCGAGGCATCTGGTTCTACCAGAATTCGCTCGAAGTCATCCGCGGTAAGCGCTTCGAGTTCCACACGAATCGGAAGTCGGCCCTGGAGTTCAGGAATAAGATCCGAAGGCTTGCTGAGATGAAAGGCACCCGATGCGATAAAAAGTATGTGATCTGTCTTTATGCTGCCGTGCTTTGTCGTGACTGTCGATCCTTCGATCAATGGGAGCAGGTCTCGCTGCACGCCTTCCCTTGAGACGCCGGCGCCGCCTTGATCGTGTTTATTGGTCACTTTGTCGATCTCGTCGAGGAAGACTATGCCTGTCTGTTCGGTAGCTTCCACCGCTTGATTGCGAATCTCTTCTTCATTGACCAGCTTCGCAGCTTCTTCGTCTTTCACGATCTTCAAGGCCGCCTTAACTGTCAGGCGCCGCGCAGTTTTCTTGCCGCTGTTCATATTCGAGAACATGCTTTTCAATTGGCTGGTCATGTCTTCCAGACCCGGAGGCGCCATGATCTCGACTCCAGCTGGGGCCTGGCTGATCTTGATTTCTATCTCTTTGTCATCGAGTTCACCTTCGCGTAGCTTCTTACGGAAGAGTTGGCGTGCCGCTGAAGTAGACTGTGGTGGGTTGTTATCACTGCCGTCACTTGATTCCAACGACTGCTCCGTGCGCGCCTGTGGCAAGAGCACGTCGAGGATGCGCTCCTCAGCTTTGTCTTCTGCCAAGCGTTTCACCTTGTTCATTTCAGTTTCTCTGATCATCTTGATCGCAACATCAACAAGATCGCGAATGATTGATTCGACATCACGCCCGACATAACCAACCTCGGTGAATTTCGTCGCTTCGATCTTAATAAAGGGAGCCTGAGCGAGTTTGGCGAGGCGTCGTGCTATCTCGGTCTTGCCAACACCGGTTGGTCCGATCATGAGAATATTTTTCGGTGTGACTTCTTCGCGCAATTCAGCGTCGAGTTTCATGCGGCGCCATCGATTACGCAATGCGATTGCTACTGCACGCTTGGCGGCAGATTGACCTACTATGTGTTTGTCGAGCTCAGAAGTGATCTCGCGGGGTGTCATTGTGGACATACTTAGATACCTGTTTTCGATTGGGCCATCATCAGGGCGTTGTTCAATTCATTGCGAGCTTAAGGCTGCTGCGAAATATCGAGCTCTTCAACCGTGTGGTGATGGTTTGTAAAGACACAAACATCGGCGGCTATAGTTAAACTCTTTTCGACTATTTCCGTCGCACTAAGGTCAGTGTTCTGTAGCAGGGCTTTTGCTGCAGACTGCGCAAACGGCCCCCCGGATCCTATGGCCATGAGCGAGTCTTCGGGCTCGATAACATCCCCATTACCGGTAATGATTAGCGAGGACTCTTTGTCAGCTACTACCAACAAGGCTTCGAGTCTGCGCAGTGAGCGTTCTGTTCGCCAAAGCTTGGCCAGTTCAACCGCTGCTCGGGTTAGCTTGCCGTGGTGTTTTTCCAGTTGTTCTTCGAAACGCTCGAAGAGAGTGAAGGCATCGGCGGTGCCGCCGGCGAAGCCAGCGATGACTTGATCCTTGTAAAGGCGTCTCACTTTGCGAGCATTGCCCTTCATGACGGTGTTGCCCTGAGAGACTTGTCCGTCACCTCCAATCACGACCTTATTGCCGCGTCGAACGGACACGATAGTGGTGCCTTTGTATTGATCCATAGCAGATATCCTGTTTTTTTTGCGTAGCTTCCAAAAGCTGTGTGTTGAACAAATTCGTTAAACGACTGACGCTCCCATAAAGCGAGAGAATGTGGTGGCGATTGGAAATGCCACTGCTTCTGTATCACGCTCTCACAGGCCATGGGTCATCAAACGCTGGAATCTGACGCACGGGGTTAGGATATGGGGTGAGACCTGAGGAATTCAAGCGCCGGCCAGACTGAGAAGTTGCCGGCTAGCTACTGAATAGTCATGCGCAGGCTGGGAATATTGTTGGCTTGAAGTAGCTGCTCTGCCTCTTTCAATATATTGCTGCTGGTATAGGGCCCTGATTGGACCAGATAGAGGGTTCGGCCAAGCAGTTGCTGCTGCTTAACATGCACATCGAGACCTATCAGCCTCTGCTTATCGTTTTCATTGCGAGCTGAATCGAATTGCTGAAATGCCCCGGATTGCAGGATGAACCCGGGGTCGAAGGTTTCTTCAGTTTCCGCACGGGTATCTCCCACCGCAGCGACTTCTTCGACGACTCCCGCTTGCTGCGCTGTCAGCTCAACTGGATTGGCATCTACCGACACTTCGTAGGCGGGCAGCTCGGTATAAAAGTCGAGTTGCAGCTCCTCCTCTGCAGGCTCTTCAGCTGTCACGACTGTCGGTGGCTGATTTGCGGAGGGGGTGTTGTTGTTAACCGGTTGATTGATAGCCAAAGGTGGGACGTTTCCTGAAAGATAGAACAAGAAGCAGCCGAACACGCCCAGCGCCATTCCTACAATCACCCCTGTGAACATCAGTGACCATGCGGGCGGGGTGGCAACGGTCTTTCGCTCTAAAAGCGGTTCCGGCCTAATTTTAGCAAAATCTTGTGTCATGACTCTAGTAAGGCTTCCACGGGCCGTGGCCCTAATTTAAGTTATTGTTTTAAATAGTAATAATATCTAGAAAACGTTGTGCCACCTCAACTATCGGTTGTCTGCCGGTAAGCTATAGCTGAATCAAGAGACTTATTTCCGATTCTCGAATTGTCCACAGCTGCCCTAGACTAGATCTTGTGGGTCCACATCAATGCTGAATCTGACCGATCTTGGTAGTTTCATGCCTTCCAGCTCAGCACACAAAGAAGAAAGCAGTGCCTGCAGATTACCGCGTTTATTTGTTTTCAGCAGTAACTGCACACGGTACTTGCCTGCTCTTTTCTCCATAGGCGCAGGAAGTGGGCCTAGCTGTTCGATAGGCAGGGAATTATGCGCAGAGAATCGCTGACAAAACTGTGCTATTTCATCAAGACATTGCAGTGCTGGTTGCCTTTCACTTGCCTCTGCCCTGAGCAAACACAGGTGGGAAAATGGCGGTAACTGTGCGCTCATCCTTTGCTTGAGCTGACTTTCCGAGAATTCAGCGTAGGTTTTATTGGCTAAAGTTTGCAGCGTCTCATGGGAAGCATGGCGTGACTGGATTAGAACTTCACCGGGACGGTCGGCTCTGCCGGCTCTGCCGGCGACTTGGACTATAATCTGGCCCATGTGTTCTTGACCGCGGAAGTCGGCACTGAATAAGCCAGAGTCAGCATCGAGTATGGCAACCAGTGTAATGTTAGGGAAGTGATGTCCTTTGGCGAGCATTTGCGTGCCCAGTAAGATGCAAGGGTCGCCCTTGTTAATCTCCTCCAACATTTTTTCTAGGCTGTACTTACGGCGGGTCGAGTCGCGATCGATTCGTATTACTGGTGTGTGGTTAAATTGTTTTTGTAGGAATGTCTCGATTCGTTGCGTACCGATACCCAAGGTATTCAGGTCATTCGATTTGCAGCTGAGGCATGATTGAGGCAGCCTTGCCGTCGCCCCACAATGGTGGCAACGAATGCTGGGTGGGTTGGCGTGAACCGTAAACTGTGTGTTGCAGTTTTCACATTCACAAATCCAGCCGCAGGTTTGGCAATTCAGTATCGGTGCAAACCCTCGTCGGTTGATAAAAACGAGCACCTGATTGCGTTGTTGTAGGTGTTTGCGAATTCTATACAGCAGTTGTTCTGAGAAACCCTCAGCCATCGCTTCATTGGACACATCGATGACTTCCATCGCGGAAGGTTGATCTATGCCTGTACGTTGGGTTAGATGCAGATGAACAAATTTATTGCTTTGTGCATTGTGCAAACTCTCTAGGCTTGGTGTTGCTGAGCCTAGAACGATGCTAATACTTTCCTGCCGTGCCCTGCTTACTGCTAGGTCCCGGGCTGAGTAGCGAAATCCATCCTGCTGTTTAAAAGAGACGTCGTGTTCTTCATCGATGACTATTAAGCCTGGGTTTGCCAGTGGAGTGAAAATGGCAGAGCGCGTGCCTATCACTATGCCCGCACTTCCATCTTTGGCCTGTAACCAAGCGGTCATTCTTTCGGTCTCGTTGAGGCCCGAATGTAGGCTCACCACAAGGCAGCTGAAGCGTTGCTTAAATCGCGCAATGGTCTGTGGGGTTAGCCCGATCTCTGGCACTAGAACTAAGCACTGCAATCCCTTAGACAGCTGCTTCTGCATAATGCGCATATACACTTCGGTTTTGCCGGAGCCGGTGATGCCATTGAGTAGAAAGCACTTGTACCCATGCAAGGCTTTGCTGATTGTGGTTACGGCGACAAGCTGTTCTTCGTTCAGCTCAAGGTCGAAATTTGACTCAGGTTCCAGCGCTTCGAAAGAGGCAGCGGCGGCCTCTGTCCGAGAATGTTCTTCAATCAGGTTCTTTTGTAGCAGCTGCGCTAGCAACATTTTGCTGAACCCAGCTTGTCGCAGTTTGGATTCGGTGACTTCTCCTGCCGAGCGAATAAAGCTAAGCAAGGCTTTCTGTTTTACTGCACGACCTAGCAGGCTTGCCTGGGAAGTCGAAGGTTCGCTGGCGGTCCAGACTTTACTGTTTTCTCGCAGAGGAATGCCATTACGCAGTTTGGCTGGTAGTGCCGCAGCAAAGACCTCCCCTAGTGGGTGTTGGTAATAGTTTGCAGCCCAAAGAAGTATTTTAAAGACGGCATCGTTGAGTAGCGGTTCGGTGTCTAACGAGGCGAGGATAGGCTTTAGCTTTTTCTTTTCCAAGATGGAGCTATTGGCGACGGCTACTACTATGCCGATTAGTTGCTGCCGACCGAACGAAACCTTTACTCGAATTCCGGCTTGAGGCTCGCGCGAAGCTTGTTGCTGCGGCAATGGGAGGTAGTCGAAGACTCTGCGCAAAGGAGAGGGTACGGCGACCTGTAAGACTTTGCCGTGGTATTTTGCTTTAGCTTGGACTGACATTTGCTGTGACACTGTAAAGTGGCTTGATCGGAATCGCATAGTAAGTTCAAAAGGTTTAGCAAACAATACGCACTTGGAATTTGAGGGGGCACAGCTACATACCAAAGCCAGCGAAGCCTTCGATGCCTTGCGCCGCTATGCCGATAGTTTATACTTCAGCGGGTTTCCGTCCTGCGCAGAGCGCGGTGACTAAAGAATTGTTTTAAGGACAAGAAAATGACATCGCAGTCCCCACCAGCAGAATTACTCGCCGCGCGAGAACAGATTGATGTTATTGATCGAGAGTTGGTTGGGCTGCTTGGAAAACGCTTTGAGTTCACTCATCAAGTGGGTCTATTAAAGGCAAGCCAGGCACTTGAGCCGGTCGACGCCACTCGCGAGGCCGAGAAGCTGGCCGAGCTGAGCGCACTTTGCGAGCAGCACAGTCTGAATCCAGCGCTGGTGACGGAACTGTTCAGCAAGATCATGGCAGAAGTCGTGAAAAACCATCGTCAGCTGCGTGAATAGCCCCTTTGGCGCGCACTGTGTAATTGAGTCATTCATTGCCCGCCCCGACCTTCTCTTTGGCCACTACTTGCGTCTTTTTCCTTCTCTGTTAGAATGCACGCCCCCAGATGGGTATGCCGTACAAAATAGGCGATTCTGGGTGAAAAGCAGATGTGGTGCAGCAGCGAACAAACGACTGCCGCGGCGACATTAACTAAGAGGAAATACCATGAAACCCGGAATTCATCCAAAATACGAAACCATGAAAGCTACTTGTAGCTGTGGCAATGTAATTGAGACCAAGTCCACTTTGGGCAAAGACATTCTTATTGAAGTATGTTCTCAGTGCCACCCGTTCTATACGGGCAAGCAGAAGGTGTTGGACAGCGGTGGTCGAGTAGATCGATTTAAGAAGCGATTTGGTGCTAGACGAGTTTAAGCCCCTTAGGTTTAAACCCTTTAAGTTAAAGATAGCCTAGAAAATCGTTTCCGTAGAAAGCTCTTCGTTTTCTTCGCCAGCAGGATCAATACTTGGTAACAACGCGCCGTCAGCTGTCGGCGCGTTTTGGGTTCTGAAATACTCAAATATCGTATCAGGTTCGCCCGGCGTAGCGGGTGCTCCGGTAGTCTTGTTGATGAGGCGATCTTCGATTCCATCGGGGCGTTTCATTGTATTCTCAGGCATGCCTTGGAGGGCAACCTTCATGAAGTCGATCCAAATGGGCACGGCAATCGTTGCGCCTTGCTCTCTCTCCCCTAGTGGTTCTGGCTGATCGAAGCCGACAAATACTGTGGTAGCGATGTCTCTGTTGAAGCCTGAGAACCAGAGTTCCTGTGGTCCATTGGTAGTGCCGGTCTTGCCCATTAGGTCTGAGCGACCTATCTCTCTATTGACCCTCGCACCACTGCCTTCTTCGATGACGGAGCGCAGCATGGAGTTCAGGATAAAGGCAATCTGCGGGGCGATGATTCGTGGTGCCGGGACTATTTCTGGCGAGGCGTCATCTGGTGTAGTTTGGCAACTTTCACAGACTGTTATCGGCGTTGCCGTGTAGACAGTTCCATCAGCTAAGTTAGAGATTTCTTTGATGAACCAGGGCTCGACTTTGTAGCCGCCATTTGCAATTGCCGAGTAGGCTGTAACGACCTCGATTGGCTGAACGTCCTGGCTGCCCAGTGCCACGGTGAGATCGTTGCGTGGGAAGTTTTGCGTTTGAAAGCCAAACTTAGCAGCGAATGCGAGCACCTTGTCGTCGCCGACCTGATCGTACAATCGCACTGCAGGTACGTTTCGGGATTCTTTCAGCGCGTAGCGCAGGGTGATGGGGCCCAGGAAATTGTTTTCATAGTTGTTCGGTCGATAGTCCCCCCGAGAAATGGGCGCGTCGTTGATGGTTGTTGCAGCCGAATAACCCTGCTCGAGGGCGGTGCCATAGAGGAAGGGCTTAAAGTTTGAGCCCGGAGGTCTAGCAGTGATGACACGGTTTACCTGACTGCGCCGGAAATCGTAGCCGCCCACCAAGGCAATGATTTCACCATTGCTTGGAGACATGGATACAAGAGCACCCTGAATGTCCGGTACTTGCCCGAGTTGCCATTCACCATCCACGCTCTTCAGGCGAATTAGATCGCCTGTGTGAACGACTTCGGCCGCCACCTGTGGAGGTGGCCAGGCGTCGTTTCTGGAATTGAATTTATAGGCCCAGCTAATACCGTCCCATTCGACCTTCGCGGTTTCCCCTGATTTCAGAACTGCCTCGAAACTTAGTTCATCTAAAGACGTGACGATTGCCGGGTGCTGGTTGCCGAGTACGGACACTTCCTGTAGTTCTTCTATCCACGCTTGCCTGGCATCACCGTTCTGGTTTGAATACAGTTCAGCTGGGTAGTTTGCAGTTGCGCCCCGATATCCATGCCGTTTGTCATAGTAGTTTTCTAGGCCATCCACCAGCGCTTTATTTGCAACAAGTTGCCTATCGCCATCGATAGTGGTTACCACTTCAAAGCCCTGGCTGTAGGCTTCTTCCCCATGCTCCTGGTAGAGCTGCTGACGAACCATTTCGGCTATATAGGGTGCCGAGACTTCGATGTCACGATTACGGCGTCGAGCACTGATCGGCGCGCGATCAGCATCATTGAACTCCCCCTGCGTGATCATTTCCTGCCTAAGCATGTTCGCGAGTCGGGTTCGGCGGCGCTCGATAGATCGAGTCGGGTTGCTCAAAGGGTTGCAGGCAGAGGGGCAGGGCAGCAATGAAATCATCATGGCAGCCTCCGCTAGTGAGAGCTCGTTAACTTCCTTGCCATAATAGACATAGGCGGCTGCACCGATGCCATCGGCGCCGGCTCCGAAGTAGGCGGTATTTAGATACAACGTCAGGACTTCTTCCTTAGTGAGCTCGCGTTCAATCTGTAGCGCAAAGGGAATCGATTTGATCTTGCGAAGGTAGACTTTGTCGCTATCGAACGAGAGGTTGTTTGTAAGCTGCATGGTAATGGTGCTGCCGCCACCCAGATTCACTCCGCGAATAATACCGTAAAGCCCGCGCACCAAGCTTTGCAGGTCGACGCCCGGGTGAGAATAGAAGCGCACGTCTTCCGTGGCAATGAGTGCATCTGTAAGTAGAGAAGGAATGTCGCCATAGTCCACGGGGTCCCGGCGATTTCCGATCTCGTCGATTAGGCGTCTATCGGAGGTGTATATTCGCAGCGGCGTTTCAAGCTGAACGTCTCGATAGGTTTCTGCAGCAGGAAGAAGGGGTGCCAGGTAGAGATAGGCGGCAGAGGCAACCATCACCGCGCCAGCCATTCCTGCCACCGCTATTGTGGCTACCCATTTGAGAATTTTCTGCATCTTGATCTGCACAGGTAACTAAGTCTCGAAGATTAGCCGCTGACTACGAGGCATTTCTCCCGAATTAGGGAGAGAAACGAGCACTGAGCCACATAATTGGTCTCAGTTGCTTGATATAGGGCCTTAGGCTGCCTGATTATACACTCGACATTCAGAAATGACTTGTTATTCTGGGACTTAATGCCGGCGATGCCAAGCACAGGCGAATACGGTGGTGGCCGTGGAGTCTCGCGAAAATAATTTTGAGAAATACTAGTTAGTAAATTTGCTCAAATATCGATCACTTTACCCGTGGCTGAGCAATTGCCTCTAAATTTATTCGATATCGCCACAAGCCACAGCAAATTTGCGATTCGAGTGCTTCGAGCGATTGGTCGGGAGTGCAAACGTGACCTGATTCAAAAAATTTCGTGCAGGCGGCTTCGTTGTTTGATGGTAAAGTTGTTTGTTCTGAATGCTTGATAATTAGTTGGTAATTTTAAAAATTATTGCCGGCTGATATTGAAAGCTGAAACATTGAAATATGCAGATGGTTTCGCTAAGTTTTTGTTATCATTAGTAATGTTTTCAGTCTAGGCTTGAGCTAGTCCGTTGATTCGCAGTAATAAGGGGTCGAGACAGCCCCCTCAATCTAGGAAGGCGGTCGCAAAGAAGAAGGTTCTAGGGGTTTCTAAGTGCTTGAAATATTTAAAAATATTAGCGCTCTAAGCAATTTTGGCAAGAAATCCAGCACGATGCTGGGGGTCGACATTAGTACGACCGCGGTCAAAATTTTGCAGCTGAGCCCAAGCGGCAATAGTTACAAGGTGGATAATTATATTATCCGGCCTCTGCCGGCTAATTCTGTTGTTGAAAAGAATATCAGCGACATCGATGCCGTGGGTGATTGTATCGCTCAGGCTTTAAGCATATTGAATCCCTCGCTCAAAGATGCCGCCATTGCCGTGGCGGGTTCTGCCGTAATTACTAAGACCATCGAGATGAATTCAGCCCTTTCTGATTCGGAGATGGAGAATCAGATTATTGTGGAAGCTGATCAATACATTCCCTATCCACTCGATGAAGTGTCTATCGACTTCGAGCGTCAGAAAATGTCCGAGCGTAGTCCGGACATGGTAGAGGTCTTATTAGCAGCATGCCGTCGAGAGACCGTTGATGCCAGAGTCACTGCGTTGGAACTTGGCGGCCTTACGGCAAAGGTAGTTGATATTGAAGCCTATGCGATCGAGCGGGCCTATACGCTGCTGGAAGAACAGGTCGCTTCCGAAGAAGAGCAAACCACGGCGATCATCGACATCGGTTCTGCGATGACCACACTAAATGTGATCCTCGCTGGAAAGACCATTTATACCAGAGAGCAGGCGTTTGGCGGCAATCAGCTGTCGGAGGAAGTGCAGCGGCGATTCGGATTAAGCGCGGCTGAAGCGGGAAACGCGATGAAGCGAGGTGGTTTGCCCGAAGAATATGAATTCGAAATTCTCGCTCCCTTCAAGGAAGCGGTTACGCAGCAGGTCAGTCAGACGCTGCAATTCTTTTTCTCATCCAGTCACTACAATGAAGTAGATCATGTTTTGTTGGCCGGCGGAGTTGCTGGGATCGAAGGATTGGCCGAGCTGGTGCAGGAAAACCTAGCGACTCCGGTACGCGTTGCCAATCCCTTCGCAAATTTGGTTATTGGTTCGAAGATAAACAAGACGATGTTGATGAATGATGCCCCCTCACTATTGATTGCCTGTGGCTTGGCCATGAGAGGCGAATACTAGTGGCCCATATTAATTTACTTCCATGGCGCGAACGATTACGTGACGAACGTAAGCGAGAATTTTTTACCGCTCTGGTTGGTGTCGTGATCATTGCAGCAGGCGTTCTGTTCTTGGTGGATCGCTATTTCAATGGTGAGATCAATGTACAGATATCCCGTAATGACTTCATTCGTTTGGAAACTGTGATTCTCGATGAGCGCGTAACTGAAATTAATCAGTTGCGGCAACAAAAAGAAGATATTCGCTTGCGCATGAATGTTATTACAGACTTGCAGGGTTCACGGCCAGTTATTGTCAGAATTTTTGATGAACTGGTTAACACGCTGCCTGATGGTGTGTATTACGAGAGTCTTGTTCGAGTAGAGGATACGATATCGATTGAAGGCATTGCTGAGTCGTACTCGCGAATTACAGAACTATTGCGCAGGCTCGATGACTCCGAATGGTTTCAGGAATCTGACCTGGATGATATTTCGGCGGTAGATACGAGCGACAACTCTTCAAGTGAGGCGTTCACATTCACCCTTAGCCTTTCTCTTCAATTGTCTTCGCAGCAGGAAGAGGTGTAAATCAGATGTCGCTGATCAAGAATATAACAAACGATTTACGAAGCTTCGACTGGAACGACCTTCAAGACGCAGACACGATTGGTATCTGGCCTGCACCTGTAAAGGTCGTCATAACTCTAAGTGTTATTATAGGCTGTTTAGCGGGCGGCTATTTCTTCCATATTGAGAACCTTCAGGCGAGGCTTCAGGAAGTTGTTAGTGAGGAAGCAAGCCTGCGTATAGAATTCGAACGGACAGCATTTCTCGCCACTAACCTCGAAGAATACCGGGCGCAGACGGTGCAGATGGAAGAGTCGTTTACTGAACTGCTCCGACAACTGCCTTCGGAAACTGAGGTTCCAGGTTTAGTTGAGGATGTAACGGAAACTGGTGTGGGCAGCGGATTAGAATTCACAAACCTAGATTTGCCTGAAGAAGAAGTTCAAGAATTCTATATTGAGATACCGCTAAACTTAGAAGTTGTTGGTGATTATCACGACTTCGGTACATTCGTTAGTGGCGTTGCCAATTTGGACCGAATTGTAACATTGCATGATTTTTCTATATCGGCTCGCGCCGATTCGTTTCTCGACATGAGTATCGTGGCTAGAACATATCGCTATAAAGATGTTGAAGAGGTCGTTCAGTAGATGAATTTGGTTGATCGACAGTCTCGAAATAGAGTCGGCGTATGCGCGAGTTTACTAATCGCTGCTTGCTCGCCCACTAATAGTCTTTCAGATTTGGAAGCGTTTGTGAGCGAGGTAAACTCGCGCCCGAGCTCGCCTGTTGAGCCTGTGCCGGAATTCGTGCTCTACGAGGGTTTTATTTACGGAGCGGCATCTTCTCGAAGCCCGTTCGATATTCCATTAATTATCGATAGTGACAGTGGGGTGGTGCTGAATCAGAATGTGGAGCCGGACCTTGAGCGCATTCCGGAATTCTTGGAGAATCAATCTTTCAGCGAACTAACAATGGTCGGCAGGATTAGGATCGTCGGTGGTATTTTTGAGGCGCTCATTGAAGACGGATTTGGTGAGGTGCATCGAGTTAGGGTCGGCAATCACATGGGTCGAAATTACGGCCGTATCCAAAAGATATCAGACGCGCAACTGAATATGATTGAAATAGTTCCCAGCGGAAGCGGTGGCTGGGTAGAAAGACCACAAACCCTCACGTTGCAGTAAATTCGTGAGATGAGGTTATTAGTATGTTTAGCAAGAATGGAATACTAAAATATCATTTGCCTTTGGGCATAACGGAAAGGTATAGCATGGTGAGATTGGTTAGTCGCAGCGTGCTTGGTTTGCTGGTATTGATTGTATCGGCAGCTTCTTTGGCGCAGGAGTCTGTGATTTTAGATAGCATTGGCTTCGCTAATCTGTCAAGGGATAGCATAGAGATTCAATTGACGTTTGATTCTGCGCCGCCAGAGCCATCTGGGTTTGTGCTTGACAATCCCGCGCGTATTTCGCTGGATTTGTTAGGTGTAAGTAGTGGTCTATCTCAGCAGCGATTCAATATCGACTCAAACAATGCCCAAAGCGTCATGGTGCTGGATGATGGAAACAGAACACGGCTTGTTGTGAATCTGGATCAGCTGGTAAGTTATGAGACGCAAGTAGTTGGAAACCAATTAACAATTCAAGTGGGTAACGATGCGCAGACAGGCGGAGTTGCTGTGGTTGGACGTGTAGCGGCAGGAATTTCCGGTACCATGGATAATTCAATCACGGATGTCTCATTCAGGCGCGGTGATGGCGACGAGGGCCAGATTGTCATCGATCTTTCCAGTGATCAAATTATTGGCAGCGTAGAACAAGTGGGCGCTCGTGTGTATGTGGAATTCAGTGACACCTCAGTTCCTGACGAATTAAACAGACGCCTCGATGTAAGTGACTTTGCTACCGTGGTATCCACAGTAGATGTATTAGGTCAGGCGAATCGTGCCACCATAGTCATCGATGTGGATGGTGCCTATGAGTACGTGGCGTTCCAAAGCGGAAGTCAATATACGGTAAGTGTGAGACCGCCGATTATTGATCTCACAAGCAGTGATGCAACATCGGCCTACACTGGCGAGATAAGCAGCCTATCATTCCAAGATATTTCTATTCGATCAGTTCTGCAAATACTTGCTGATGTCTATGACTTTAGTCTCGTTGTAGGTGATGCCGTCTCGGGCGATATCACCATCGTTCTCGACAACGTTCCCTGGGATCAGGCGCTAGATTTAGTGCTACGAACTCAGGGTCTGGGTAGTCGACTAGAAGGCAATGTGTTGTATGTGGCGCCTGCAGCTGAAATTGCCGCACAGGAACAATTGAAGCTTGAGGCAGCGCAACAGGCGCAGGCGTTAGCTCCACTATTTACCGAGTTCATGCAAGTCAACTATGCAGATGCAGGCGATGTTATGGCATTGCTTACTGGAGAAAATTCCGGGTCTACAGACGCTGCTGCTGCTGGCGGGGCAGCTGGTATTGTCGCCGCACCTACAGGTGGTATTTTGTCTGTCAGGGGGACAGCAACAGTTGATGAACGTACCAACATAATCATCGTGCGCGACATCAGCGAGAAGTTAGAAGAAGTACGCACCATGATGTCCCGGCTCGATGTGCCCGTTAGGCAGGTATTGATCGAAGCAAGAATCGTCAACGTCTCCACTAGCTTCGGTCGCGATCTTGGCATCCGATGGGGCGGCGCTGGTAGCGTGACTGGTACCGGAGATAATTTTCGTTACGGTGGCTCGCAGGAGGCGACCATAGAGCAAGGTAATGGCAGGCTTGCGCAGGAAGTTGCGCTGCAGAATGCGTTAATCGCTGGTGAGACTGCATTAGGACAAGCATTGCAGGGTGGTACCGATCCAAGCCTGATTCAATCGCTTATCAGTCAGGCTATCGCAGGCGTGCCTATTCCAAGCGTATCTACCTCGTTTCCTGACGCTCTAGCCGTAGATTTAGGTGTTGCGTCTAGAGAGGCATCTTCATTTTCAATTGGCTATACCGGAAGCAGTGCGCTTATAGAGTTGGAGCTATCGGCACTAGAAAGCAGTGGCAACGGCGAGGTTATAGCCAGACCGAAGGTGACTACTCAGGACAAGGTAAGAGCGATAATTCAATCCGGCGTGAGAATTCCCTATCAATCGCAGGCTGGCGGAACCGCTGGTGGATCGACTACGGAATTCGAAGAAGCGGTGCTGTCCTTAACGGTAACACCGCAGATCACTCCGGATGGGCGTATAAACATGGAGTTGGATATTCGACAGGATTCTGTAGCCCCGGGCGGCGGCAACATACCAGCCATTAATACCAACCAAGTTACAACGAGTGCGTTAGTGAGTAACGGCGAGACCATCGTGTTGGGCGGCGTTTTTCGTGAAGAGACAACTACAACGGAAACGAAGACCCCGCTACTCGGCGACCTTCCTTATATCGGTCGAATGTTTAAGCGCACGGCAAACGCGAGTCGTCGAACTGAGTTACTGATCTTTATCACGCCAAAGATCATCACAGAAATTAGTGTTAGATAAGAGTGTTTTTCTGGGCCGAGCTTGTATCAGTAAATCGGCCGAGTTATTCGGGTTCCCGCTTGATCGATCGTTTTATTCGGCGTTACCCTAGAAGTCGTGGTTCAGTCGCGGTAGTTCCTATTTAATCCAGGCAATCAAGTGACGAGCAAGCCGTAGTGTGAGTGTGTAGTGTATGAGCTATTCTGGAAATTTATTCCTTGTTGGGCCAATGGGTGTTGGTAAGACTACGATCGGGCGAGTGCTTGCCGATTCCCTTGGCCTGGAATTTTTTGACTCTGACCGCGAAATAGAAGTATCGACTGGGGCTGATATACCTTGGATTTTCGATGTAGAAGGCGAGAGCGGATTTCGAATTCGTGAAACACGGATGATCGAGAAACTCACTCAGGGCAAGAATATTGTGCTGGCGACCGGCGGTGGTGCTGTCATTTCAGCGGAGAATCGTGAATGGCTGAAGGCAAGAGGTGTCGTCGTCTATCTGCGCGCACCTATAAGCCAACAGATCGAAAGAACCAGCCGCGATAAAACACGACCGTTACTGCAAACGCCTAACCCTGAGCAGAAAATTCGTGAGTTGATGGAACTTCGCGAGCCGCTGTATCAGGAAGTTGCGGACATGGTTGTGGACACCTATCGACGAAACCCGAAGACCGTTAGTCAGGAAATTTATAAGCAGCTCAACGTTGAATTAGGCGGTTCGCAAACAGAGTAGTTTCTGTTTAGAGCCGTTGATCAAAATTTGGAATAGAGATTAATGATTACTGTAAACGTTGAATTAGGTGAAAGATCCTATCCAATCTTCATTGGCCAGAATTTACTCAATAAGGCAGAGCTCTTAGCACCCTACATCGGAAAGGGTAGGGTCGTTATAGTCAGTAACGATGTAGTTGCGCCTTTGTATATGAATAAGGCGAGGCAACTGTTCCCTTCGCAGGATGTTACGCAGATCGTTCTTCCAGACGGCGAGGCGCATAAAGACCTCGATGCTATAAGCCATATTTACAGCATCTTACTTGCTGGAAAATTCGATCGGAATACTCTTTTAGTCGCGCTAGGCGGCGGCGTTGTGGGCGATATCACCGGGTTTGCGGCTGCCACCTATCTGCGCGGAATCAACTTCATTCAGGTGCCTACCACACTGCTGGCGCAGGTCGACTCGTCAGTAGGAGGGAAGACCGGAGTGAACCATCCGTTGGGTAAAAATATGATCGGTGCGTTCTATCAGCCGCGCTGTGTGCTGGCGGATACTGATGTATTGAGTACCTTGCCGCAACGCGAAGTGAAAGCGGGTCTAGCAGAGGTGCTTAAATATGGGCTTGTCTATGACGCCAAATTTTTTGACTGGCTTGCGGCAAACAGCCGAGGTATTGGTGAGTCTGATTCAGTCCTGTTGTCGCAGACAATCAGAACCTGTTGCGAGATTAAAGCCGAAGTTGTGGCCAAGGATGAAAAAGAGTCGGGGGTTCGTGCTCTTCTTAACTTAGGGCACACCTTTGGCCATGCGATAGAAACGGCAAGCGGTTACGGAAATTGGCTCCATGGCGAGACCGTGGCGATGGGTCTTGTTATGGCGGCGGACCTATCGCGCAGATTAGGCTGGATAGACATCGAGGTTGCGCGGCGGATTCGTGCAGTCTTAGAAGAAAGTTTTGGTATGCCGGTGCTTCCTCCTGCCGATATATCAGTAGAGCAATATTTGGATTTAATGTTGTCAGATAAGAAAGCGGAATCGGGCAAAATCAGGTTTGTATTACTGAAAGCCATAGGTGAGGGCGTAGTCGATGGAGATATCGAGCTGTCGTTACTCGAGAGCACCTTAACCGCTGGTGAGAATCTCTGTAAGTAAGCGGATAAATAGCGTAGATAACTATGAATAAATATACCCAATGGTTAAATCTTGATTTCGACCCGTTTGCACCTAGCGCAACGAGTCGCGACTTCTACTGCAGTGGTCATCGTCAAAATCTACTTGACCAGATCGTTGAGTTTTCTCTCTACAGCAACGCCATGATTGCTGTTACGGGCCCCTTGGGTGCTGGCAAGACCACCCTTGCTACAAATTTCTGTGATCGATTCGCTGAGGAAGCCGTGTGTGTAAAGGTAGTTGCAACCTTATTCATGAATCAGAATCAATTTCTTGAGACGTTACAGGGTGCTCTAGGATTTAAGCTTAGGGATAGTTCAGATACTAATTCCTCAATAGAGCAGATCTGTCGCTATGCGGCGGAACTCGATCTGGAAGCGCGTTCGCTGATATTGATCATCGATGATGCTCACGAACTCAGCGCCGAAGTGCTGCAGTTGCTCACGAAATTGTTAGACAGCAGTGTCGATTCGAGTATTCATGCCTTGTTGTTTGGGGAAAATCAGATCGATAGTCTGCTGCAGAGGATACTGACTGCCGATGCGCAGGAGCGCCTGGCGATTTTTCCGCTTGATGGATTTGCCAGTGACGAGACCCAGGAATATATCCGCTTCAAGTTAGCGACAGCCAGATTCACAAAAGAATTGCCAATTGATGGGGGTATCGTTGGTGTCATTCATAATTCATCTCGCGGCATGCCTGGCGCGATCAATAACCTGGTAGCTGACGCTCTAAACAGCGCCGTACCTGCCAGCGAATCCGATGAGTTTGCAGGCATTGGACCGATCTTCAGCGGGGCTAGTATTGAGCAAGCTGATGACCACCAGAGAATTGAAGTATTGGAAGCGTATGACCGCGATGAGAAGACAGATCTAGAGCAAGCTTGGATAGCCAGTATTCAGCCCAGGTATTGGGCTGCTGCTGCCGCGCTGGTCGTGCTGTTAACCGGCACTTTACTTTTTTGGGATGCAGGCCCGCGTGAAACACAGTCGATACCTATCACTGTTGCGGTGACCCCGGGGGCTACACAAGTTATCGACGTTGAGCGGCTAACTGAGTTGGCTGCTGCCGTGCCGGTGCTAACCACTACAGATGAAGCTGTCGTTGCTGGGGAGGGAGAATTTCCGGTGGCCGCAGCCGTGGCTCAAGGCGAATCAAATTCAGCCGCCGTAGTAATTGCAGAAGAGGTCGTTGCCGCGGAAACAATTGCGGCAGTAAACAACGGTGCTGAAACGGCAAAGACGATTGTTGAAGTTGCAGTAGCCGAAGAAACAGCGGTGATAGTAACAGCATCGTCATTTGTGGAGCGACTACTTCAGGCATCCCCGGGGGATTACGCCGTACAACTTTTAGCCTCTCACTCGCAGGCGAGTATTATTGAATTTATTGCGCAATTGGGTGGTGAGCATCCTGCGGGTTATTTCGAAACACGTTACCAAAGCAAGCCGTGGTTCGTGGCAGTGCTGGCGTCCTTTGACGATAGGAATCAGGCCGCCGGCGCAATTGCCTCTCTGCCAGCTAAACTGCGCTCCAATGAGCCATGGGTTCGATCTATAGCTGGGATTCAAACTGACATCCGAAAGCTGCTTGATTCCAAGCTGGTATCGGTAAAGTAGCGACTAGGCCAGCTGCTTTTTGAGTGGCTGGCTAGACCGAGGCCAGTCCTGCTTTGTGCCTTGATTGTGAATAAATGCTGCTCGTGTAAAATTGTCCCCTTTTTGCAGGCTCAATGGATCTAAAGCTGTTTCCCATCTGGCTTCGGGTTTGCTGATGTCCTTACCTCGACAAGTAAAGTGAGTGAGCTGTGACCTTAAAGAATGACCGATTATTGAAAGCCCTATTAGGTGAGCCGGTAGATGTTACCCCTGTATGGATGATGCGACAGGCAGGCCGCTATCTGCCTGAATACCGTGCTACACGTAAACAAGCAGGCGACTTCCTAACGGTATGTAAAACCCCACAGTTAGCCTGTGAGGTCACCATGCAGCCATTGAGGCGTTATCCCTTCGATGCGGCCATCTTATTTTCAGACATACTGACGATTCCCGATGCGTTGGGGCAGGGTTTGTATTTTTCCGAAGGTGAGGGGCCGAAGTTTCGTAAGGTGATTCGAACGGCGGCGGATGTTGAGCAATTGCCTGACGTTGACATTGCGGACGAGTTGTCCTATGTGACAGATGCCGTGTCGGTAATTCGTAACGAGTTGAATGGAGCGGTGCCGCTGATCGGATTTTCTGGCAGCCCTTGGACCTTAGCAACCTATATGATCGAGGGCGGGGGTAGTAAGGATTTCCGCATCGCCAAACAGTTTATGTATGACAACCCCGAAGCCATGCACCTGTTGTTAGAAAAATTGGCAGACTCAGTTACCGACTACCTGAATGCGCAAATCCGTGCCGGCGCGCAAGCGGTGCAGATATTTGATACCTGGGGTGGAATTCTAAGCGGCAACGCCTATCGAGAATTTTCTCTTAACTACATGACGAAAATCGTCAGCAAGTTACACCGAGAAAATGAGGGTCGACGCGTTCCCGTTATCTTGTTTACCAAGAACGGTGGGCAGTGGCTTGAATCGATTGCCGAGACTGGCTGTGATGCAATCGGCTTGGACTGGACAACTGAAATCGGTGAAGCGCGATCCAGAGTTGGAAATCGAGTTGCCCTGCAAGGCAATATGGATCCCTCTATTTTATATGCGTCTCCGGCGGTGATACGTGAAGAAGTGGCAACCATCCTGGCGAGCTACGGTTCAGGTGAGGGGCATGTATTCAATCTTGGTCATGGAATCACCCCGGAGGTAAATCCGGATCATGTCTCCCATTTCGTTGAAGCCGTCCATGAGTATTCTGCGCAATACCACCGATAGCAATTCAGTAGCGGTAGCAGTCAGCTTAGGCTCGAATCTACCCTATTTGAATCGTTCTCCGAAAGAGGTCGTGCTTGCAGCGATTCAGAGCTTGCGACGTATTAGCATTGAATCACAAGCCTCCTCTTTGTACCTTAGCGAGCCGATAGGCTGTGCCCCTGGCGCCGAGAATTTCATCAACGCCGCTATGGTCCTACGTTTGGACTCCAAGGCTTCTGCTGGCAAGTTTTTGGCGGTTTTGCAGGGCATTGAGGCCGATTACGGTCGTCAGCGCAGCACGGAACAGAATCAAGCTCGCACGCTGGATCTGGATATTATTTCTTATGGCAGTCAAAAGGTTGAAAGTCCTGACTTGATATTGCCGCATCCCCGAGCTTCGCAGAGAAGGTTTGTATTAATGCCACTGGCGGAGATCTTTCCTGAAATGGTCCTTCCAGGGCAATCAGCGAGCATAGCCCAGCTTCTAGCGGTACTACCGTGCATCGAGAACGTGCAACTGCTGATGTAGTTAAATATAAACCACTGATGTAAATGTATAAATTTACATAAAACACCGCATTAGTGCACCAATCCCAGCTAGGGATAGCCTTTGATTTTGCACGACAAATTAATACTCATTGCTCCTTTATGGTGCTAATATCTCAAAGAAGCTTGGGTTTTCTACAAGTAAGGCTTTTTGAAAAAGATTGAGAGTAATGCAAATCAACCATCCACAGAATGCACCGGCGATGACTTCGCTGCTACTCGGACTAGCCTTCATGGGCTCTTCGGCTATGGCTCAGGATGGTTATTCTTTTATCGATGAGCCTGTAAACAACCCCTCAAATAGCATGATCTTCCGTATAGCGCCCAGTTCTATATTAAATGAGCAGGCGCCACTTTTGAGCATTGCTAGAAGTGTTGAGCAGAAAGACTTCCAAGGTGCTGTTGTAGACAATGCTTTGAATTTCAATCTGGGCATGCAGATTGAGCCGATAGCGGGCCTGAGTGTTAGTGCAGATGCTTGGAGCATGCAGATCGATGAAGCCGCGAGCGGCACTAACAGTAATTGGCAGGGCGGCTTAACGAAACTTTATATCGACGACTCGGCAATCACTGAATTCAACATGGATAATCCGCTTTTGGGTACCAATGTCGAATCGAACGGATTTGATTTAGGCGCGTCTTACATATGGGATACGAATCGCTTCGGTCAGTTTACCCTCAGTTCCACGACTACCTATGTTGATGAGTTTGAGAACAATGGAGCGCTCCTAGACTTAGCCGCTTCGGACATCGCCGAAATAGATGAGCGGCTAATTAGCCCAGAACTACAGAGTAGTTTGATGCTCTCTTGGCAATTTGGAAATCACACAGCCAGTGCTATTACTAATTACTTCGATTCATTCAAAGATATTAGTGAATTGAACATAGAAGAAATAAACGAGCTTGTTGATAACATCACAACCTTCGATCTTGAGTATGGTTACAGTGTAAATACTGGGTTGCATGACCGCGCAATAATTTCCTTTGGTATCCGCAATATCTTCGATGAGAAGACTGCGCAGATACTAAATTCTACTACGCGTATTCTGGATCAGAATGGTCGAGTGGCGTACGGGTCTATTAAGTACCAGTTCTAAGTGCCAGTTTTAAGTACAACCTTCCTCGCGCTTTTTTTGTCTTAATGTTGGGCTAGTTGTTTCGGTCAGGCGGCTTAATTCTGCCTGACTAGACTACTTTCTCTTTTGCTAAAACGCCTTCGCTAGGCACAAGTTTGTCTAGAGAGTTCTGTTCTTAATTTTGGCTGACTAGGCTACTTTCTCTTTTGCTAAAACGCCTTAGCTAGGCACAAGTTTGTCTAGAGAGTTCTGTTCTTAATTTTGGCTGACTAGACTGCTTTCTCTTTTGCTAAAACGCCTTAGCTAGGCACAAGTTTGTCTAGAGAGTTCTCGCAAGGCACCACACGTCAATCCGGCAATCTTGTTGCTCGCGCAGCATTCTCGAGATGGTCTGGGTTGTGGTCATGGTCGTCACCACGTCATCGATTAGTGCGATGTGCGTCACGCCTGTAAGGCCATCCAATTGTCTTACAGCAAATGCTTTCCTTAAATTTTTCTTTCGGGCAGTGGCCGAACTCATCGAAGTCTGGGGCTGCGTATTTTGAATTTTAATTAGCGAGGAGTGGGAGGTTGCGACTGCGCAGTACTCAGAGAGGACATTGCAGATCTCACTCGCCTGATTAAATCCTCGTGATCCTAGCCGGTTTTTGTGCAGTGGAACGGGCAGAAGCAGTTCCGGCTTAGCCGTCCCAATGTAGTAAGCATTAAATCGGCACGCCAAGACTCTCGAGAGGGAATAGCCAATATCAAAACGAGCTGAAAACTTGAAATCGGCAACCAATTTATCGATAGGTGAAACATAGGGGAATGCGGCAGTGCAGGAATCGAAGGTCGGTGGAGAAAGTTGGCACCTGGTGCAGCAGGAACCCTTAACCAGTCTGCTGTTCAGTTCGATGCCGCAGCGTCGGCAGCAATCCTCTAGTTTTGGTAGCTCGCATCCACAGTCATTGCAGATGCTGTGTTCACCATCAGCAACTTGCCCGCAAACGATACAGGTGGATGGCAGGGCGCAGCGGATCGACTGTATTCGCTCATAAAACATTAAGCTAATCTCTTCTTTATGCTCTGGCTCCCATAAAACATTAAGCTAATCTCTCATCGATTCTGTGAGTTGTTAGTCAAAGTATAGATAACGCTGCGCAATTCCCTCAATTTGCGCCTAACTGGAGAGTACC
>Ga0307994_1000398_pt1 | contig 31036 bp, 30 predicted proteins | sample EllFjometagen261_FD_203171 | JGI IMG/M metagenome (GOLD analysis project Ga0307994, IMG submission 203171) | Marine microbial communities from Ellis Fjord, Antarctic Ocean - #261 | ecosystem: Environmental > Aquatic > Marine > Unclassified | place: Southern Ocean | collected 2014-11-02 | reverse complement strand
TGGCGATCCTCAACCCAGTTGTCGACAGTGACGGGGCCGTCGACAGTGCCCGCTCAATCGCTTCTAGAGATGCGGCTGCGAGAAGTCGAGATTCACCACGTCGATCTTGCAGTCGGGTACGACTTCTCTTCGACCGCTGCGGCGACCGTCCACTCGCTGATTCGTTATGCGGTCCAACGGCTTGGCAGACAAGGCCCGCATCATCTGACCCTGAACGCCACCGACACCGGCCACACCTACACCGTGCTGCCCAACACAGCCACGGCCCAAGAACACTTGGCTGAAGCGCCCGCCTCCGAGCTGCTCATGTACCTAACCGGGAGACCGGCCCCAAGCGGCTCCATCGCTCTGCCAGATCCACCGCCCTGGGGTTAGTTCTATCCAGCCCTGATGACCGCAGCGCGCCTCAAGAACCGCAGGTCGTACAGTCGCGCTGGTGAGCACATCGCCATTGAGCTTCTTCTCGTGGAATCTGGCCATGCTTCAGCGCCCTGCAACAGCACCGCTGTTCTGGGAGGTCAGCAATACCGAGGCTGTCGTGCGCGAGCAGGTGCTGCAGTTCGAGCCAGACATCGTGCTGTTCCAGGAACTCCCTGGAATGGTGCCATTCGTTGAGACCCACTCGATGATTCCAGCGAACCCCAAGAGCCACAGCGGCAATCTGGCGACGCTCGTACGCAATCAGCTCGCCACCACCGAACTCAAGATCGCGACCGTGGATGGATGCGCCATCCTGACCACCTTCGTGGAACTCGACCTCACGATCGCCAACGTTCATTTGCCAGCCGGCAAGGGTGCAGAGGCCGACCGGTTGATGTATCTGTCCAAGGTGATCGAAGCCAGCCCAACCCTGCCGTTGGTGATCGTGGGTGACACCAACATGCGCGTCGCCGAAGCGGAAACGCTGCTCGGCATGGGTTTCAGCGGCGACAAACCGCCGCATCCAACCTGGGACAGCCGTCGCAACAATTTCCGGGCCGACGCATACGAATTCAGCGCCTACTTCACTCGCTGGTTCGCAAGCCCCGGTGTCACCGTGTCCGGCGTCCAGGTACATCGCGACCCAATCAAACACGACGACCGCGAGTTCTTTGTATCGGACCATTACGCCTTAAGTGGGAAAATCGTTCTGACCTGAACTCGAGCGCGCAAAAGCATCGGGCCAAGGACCCAGGTTTCTCGGTGCATCAATTCTGCCTCCGCCACAGCGGCGGATTCGCGCACTCACCCCGGGGAAGCGGCCGTCAGGAATCTGAAACGGTGTCGACAAGCGTGACCAGGCGCCCGATGAACTTGGGCTCGTTCTCGTGATGAGGCCAGTGGCCAGCATCATCCATGACAAGCAGCTCTGCCTCGCCATCGAACCGGGCAACCATCGCCTCGCAAGGATCCATGTTGCCATCGAAGCCCGCGCCGCCAGCCACGATCAGGCCATGGCAAGTGACCCGATAGTCATTGGCCACATCCGATTTGAGCGACAGGTATCGGTAGTACTGCAAGACATCGCGCAGCAGATCCCGGTCACTAAACGTCTGCTTGAGGGTCCTTACGGCCTGATCCCGCTCCTCTCGGTCCGCTCAGGCGATCGTCGTGCTGCACAACTGCTCGACATTGACGAAATCGTCGCGCCTAGCTCTGAGATCTGACGCCAGCGCCTCGAAGTAGAAGAAGCGCCTCCCTCCCTTAGCCGACCGACGCGCATCGGATGCTTCATCCTTCGTGCTCAACCGTTTCGAAATCCATCACTCCGCAGCTCATACCTTCTACTGAACATCTCAGCTCTCGTGGCCCCGACGACGGATCCGAGCCAACAAGCCCTTGGCTGCTACTCCAATAGCTGGCCGTCACCACAGTCGAGTATCTGATCTGGGATCGCCCTCAGTGCTGGGCCGTGCGCAACTTCGAGCTGGGCCTGAAGTCTGGCAACCGAGACCGCCTGGGCAACCGACTGTCATGGTCTGATGCGTTCAGCAACCGTCGCTCGTCACGTCGGCTCGAGATGCCACCAACATGGTGAGGTCTGACAGACTCGATCACGCAAGCTTCCGCCTACAAGGAGCCGTCATGGTGCTGCAAGACATAAACCCGATCAACGATCAGCTGGCCGACATCATTGTGCGGGCCGGCGAGCCATGGGTCGAGACGGCACCCGGTATGGCGTGGACGAAGGTGTTGTGGACCGGCCCGGAGACCGGTCGCTGGGTCGCATTATTCCGGTGGAACAAGGGTTACGTCGCCCCACCACACAAACATCTCTCTGATGCACATACCTATGTGCTCAAGGGGAAGTTGCAAGTGCGCGACGGTGTGCTCGAAGCCGGCGACTACGACTATGAACCAAACGGCGTGCTGCACGGCAAGACCGAAGCACTTGAAGACACTGAATACCTGTTCGTCTGCGAAGGCCCCGTTGTCTTCTTCGACGACGACGGCCTCACGCGCTACCTCAGCTGGGAAGAGATGCAGCAGCTGAAAGACTCAGCCCCAGCGAACTAAAGGTCAGCGGCCCCGAATCAAGACCACGCCGCTGACTCCCGCTGCGGTAGCAGCGTACGGGGGCACGTTCATCGTTCGGGGCGGCGAGCACGAGGTACTCGAGGGCGCGGCTGACGACCGTCGGATCGTGGTGCTCGAGTTCCCAACCAGCGGCGACGCCCGAGCGTTCTACGACTCACCTGGGTACGTCGAAGCCCGGGCCGTGCGCGATGGAGCGGCCGAGATGGAAATGGTCTTAGTCGAAGGCGCCTGATCGATCAGGCGCCTACTGCTACGGCTCGATGACGGTCGCCGTGGTGTTTACGTCGAGTGCAGCGACAAACTCGTCGAGCACGGCGCCATCACCGGCAGTGACGGTGATCGCCCCTTCCGCCAACAGGTCAGGCAACGCGGGCGAGTTGTAGCCGATCTGCACGATCGAGGCATGGGTGGCATCGACCGCAACGTCGACGGCAGCGAGCTGTTCGGCCGTCGGATCTTCGTAATGGTGAATCGTCTTATTGGCGACGCCCATGAGATGGGTTTCGTCGAGACTGGTAATCGTCCAGGCAATCGATGCCGTGTCGCGGAACTTATCTGGGTCGAAACGTACACCCAGCATGTCGATGAGTTGCATACCAGTCATCGCGTCGGCGACGGCCGGCGGACGCACGACACCCAAGTTGTACGAGCCATGTCGAAGCTCGTGAGCTGCACTCAAATAGGCGTTGCGCCAGGTCGCTGACTCGGACTGATACCCGAGCTGCTCCATGGCGTCAGCCGACAGTGTCCGAGCGGACCGGTTTTCAGGATCGGCGAAGACCAGATGGTTCAGCACCTGCACAACCCAGCGATAGTCGCCGTCGTCAAAGGCCCGTTGTGCGCCAGCAATTACCGCGTCGGCACCACCCATCATCTCGACGTAACGCTTGCCAGCCTCGACCGGCGGGTGGGGATGCAGCTTGGCTGGGTTGCCGTCGTACCAGCCCAGGTACCGGTCATAGACGGAACGAACATTATGCGACACCGTGCCGTAGTAGCCCTGCACATGGGATTGGTGTGCGTAGTTGGCGGGCATCTCTAGCGTTGCAGCGATGTCGTCCGGCGTGTAACCCTGGTTCGCAAGCCGCAACGTCTGGTCATGCATCCAGCGGTAGACATCGCGTTGCAGGCCAAGGAAGTCCTTCACATCACCCTGCCCGAAGCGCGGCCAATGATGGCTGGCGAACATGGTGTCGGTGTCGTCGCCCCACATGACCAGTGCCTCGTGCAGGTACTTGCTCCACGCAAGCGAGTCTCGAACCTTTGCCCCACGCAGCGGATACAGGTTGTGCAAGTTGTGCGAGCAGTTCTCGGCCATACACAGCAAGCGTTTACCGGGAAAGAAGAAGTTCATCTCGGCAGGCGCCTCGGCATCAGGCGTGTTCTGAAACACCACCCGTACTCCCCCGATATCGAGTTCAGCGCCAGTCTCAGAGACCGTTTCAGTTGGCGCGAGCAGGCTGCGCTTGCCAATCGGCATGTCGACACCCAAGCCAGTATTGACCTTGCCCGTCGGGCCGTGCGGAAGGAGCACACCGAACTGGTGAATCGCACGACGCATCATGATCGGCCCAGCAGTGCCGTTCTCGCTCACCGCCTCGGTCAGGAAACCTTCAGGAGCAATGATGCGACAGTTCCCCGCATCGACGTCCTCGCGACTGGTCACACCCAGGATGCCGCCGTAGTGATCAACATGGCTGTGGGTGTAAATCACCGAGCTCACCGGACGTTCGCCGAGCGTCTCGTTGGCCAGAGCTAGACAGGCCGCTGCGGTGGGTTCTGTCGTCAGCGGATCGATGATCAGCCAGCCGTCATCGGTATCGATGAACGTGATGTTCGAGATGTCGTAACCACGCGCTTGCCACACCCCGTCGCCAACCTCGAACAGACCGTGGATGGCATTCAGCTGACCTTGCCTCCACAGACCCGGATGCACAGTGTCAGGCGCGGCGGACCCATCGCGCAGGTAGTCGTGTCGATTGCCGTCCCATGCCACGCCGGTGTCGCGTCCGATCACCGTCGTTGGATGGGTGGCTATCAGCCCGCGACGGGCGAACTCGAAGTCGGTTTCATCGTCGAAGCTCAGCACTGCAGCGCTGTTCGTAGATTGGGTGAACGAGGTCGCTGGCTTCGGGGTCAGATCTTCTTCCATCACCCCATACTGCTGGACGCGATGCTCCCCGACACGTGTTCGTTATGTCCTGCATCAATACAACCGCCCGATACGCGGCCTCAGACTCGCCAATATTGGGCTTAGGAGTTGCGCGGATAGGCGGAGTGCGAAGCTCCAAAACCGCGGAACTCTAGGGCCTGCCAAGTGACGTGTTGACCTATCCGCTAGGCCCCTTAGTCGACGAGCTTAGGGCGCTGCGAAAATCGGATCTCGAAGTTGCCAATGTCTTCGATTGCGTCTTCGTCGAGACCCTCGACATCGAACTCGACCAGGATTGATTCGGCTCCATCGGCAATGGCGAGATCATCGAGTGGGATGCGCTGGCTGGCGCCTCCCGGCTTGATCGATAGGTATGTCCCGCCTGCCGGGAAGATCGGCAATGATGAGCTTCCGTCGCCGCCATCGTCGGTCTTGATCCGCACACCGAAGACCTCGAACCTGCTCAGGTCAACTTCACGGAAGTCGAGTTCGCCCCAACGGAACGTCTGACCGTCGCCGCAGGGACAGCGTTCGACCCGGATCGGCGGGATACGAGGATCACATGGTTCGCCGAGGTCACTGGCCTTGAACGCCCAGAAGAATGCGTTGTGACCAAGGGCGTACACACAGTCACCCTCGCTAACGAAGCCATAATCCTCGGTCACGGTGATGCCCGTGGGGTTTGGCGGGACCATGCCAGTCACGTCGCTCTCGCCGGCGCACGTGAACCTGGTGTCAAAGTCGAAGCAAATGATGCGGGGCTTGTCGTGGTCGGTCGGATAGAACAGTCGATTCTCGGTGCTGTTCCAGTGTGGGTCGCCCCAGGCACCAGGGTTGTGCGTCGTGTAGGCACGAATCGTGTCACGGACCGGGTTCATGTCCGATGTCAGACTGCTATCGAAGTCGCCATCGCTGATAGAAACGCAGTTGATCTCGACCGAGAATGGATCCATGTCTAGATCGTCGGCGCCATCCTTGTCCGAATACGGATCGTTCCAGGTGCTGTAGCCCGACGAGCACACACCAAGTTTGGTCGGCTCGCCATCATCGGAGGACTGGCCGTAGTAGAACCAAAGGCGGCCGCTAAAGCGGGTGCCGTCGGCATGGATCGGCGTCGGCGTACCAGCCGGTGCACCCGACACGCCGCTGACCGTGAAGTCCGGACACGGGCGGGGCAGCCCCGAGACAGCGCCGGTGTCATAACAATGCAGCCAGGTGCCGTCGACGAAGTAGTCAGGCGCCGGGTCTACCCGATTCGGGTCAATGCCGCACTCCCACGGGTAGAAGTTCCACCGGGCGTTAGGGCTGCTTGGAGGGTCCAGTTCTTCGATAATGCCACCATCGTCATCGAACAGGGATCCGGCAGCGAAGTCCAAATTGTCACTGTTAATGAAGTAAGCATCGCCATCGATAACGCTGTTCCAGCGATGGTCTTCGCCGCGTGCGAAGCTGGTCGTTGCAAAGCCAGATGCGTCGAGGAACTCGCCGTGATTGACGGACTGGAGACTCAGGGTGTCGGGGCCAAAGTTCTCGACGTCCCACCACATGCGTTCGTCGGCGCCCGTGTCCGAGGTGTAGACGGAGTCGGGGAAATCTGTCGCCAAGTACCGCCCAGTTCTCTCGTTCTGCACAATCACGCGCTCGCCAGCAGGGTTGGCTAACGCCGACGCGCAGTCAAGGTTCTGGGCATAGGGGATGTGCAGTGTGGAGTACACGTAGCCGGTCGTCTTGTCGACGATGCGATCAATAGAGGAGCCATGGTTTCCGTCGACTGGGCTGCTGGCTGGGAACACAGCGAGCGACGTGGAATTGCCTCCGTTGGAGTAGCCGCCGCAGATTGCGTTGATGGCGGGATCCCAGCAGTGGATGCGGTGGTCATCGGTGAACGAAAAAACCTTTTCTCCAAAGACCGTGAACGTGCCGCCGCCGCGGTTTTCATCTTTGTCGTTCGTCAGTCTGTTGTCAGGAGCGCCTTCGTCGAATCGACGAAGGCCACTGTTGAGCGTCACGGCGTTATTGCAAGGCACATCGAGCCCCGACGCCGTCTCCCAACAGAAGAGACGATGACCATTGTTCTCATCGGTTGCGGCCCAGTAGATCCGAGAACCAACAATTGCTGTGTGCGGCATTTCAGGATTGCGAGAGCGGAAGCCGACCCCGTTCGAGTATGCGCTGCGCTGGACACCGTCGGGCCAGCACGGTTCTTGTGTGATCGTGCTGATACAGACGATGTTGCGATCACTGCTGTTGTGGTTGATCGCGTACAATTTCTGGCTGACCAGGATTGGCTTGTAACCGTCGCCGTCGCCACGAGCGTTCACTGCACCGAACGACTTCTCGATCTGCACGGCCAGGCTGCATTCGTTCTCGCAGGCCAGGAACTCGGCGGTTGCGCTACGCGTAATGCTCGCATCACCAGGCTTGAGCGTTTCACCAAATAGACCGTTTGGGAGGAACCGATCAGGATCGTTATCGACGATTCTGACCTGGAGTCGCGACCCGTCGGCAGACACGGCCAGTTCGACTTCGATAGTGCCGGCCGATGCGTCGATGCCGTTCTGTTCCATCACAGATTCGACAACGACGCGGGCAGCATTTTCGGCAACGCTCGTCGAGGCACCTGCCAAAATGTGCTCTTGATACTCGACCACACCAGCCAAGGCGGCGGCATCACTGGTGGTCTGCAGGTCCTGACCACGCGCTCCTAGGGCAGCAAGGTCGACAGCTAGGGTCGCCACTGCGAGAAAAATTGCGAGAAACAGGACAAGGATGAAAAGGACCGCGCCTCGATCATCTCCGTGCTTCCGTGCTTCTCGGACTACTGCCTGCCTTGTCCGCACGACGACAGTATCACCGAGCGAAGACCAAAAGAGAAGGCCAAAGGGCCTAGTAGTGATCTTCTAGTCCGAATGCACCATTAGTCGAATTGTCGTCAAAGGCAAACGAATACGACAGGGCCCCGGCAGGCGCACGAAAGCTTGATGCACTCGTGACGCACCGTCATGGCATCCTGAGCGATCAGAATCGCCACAATTGCTAACGTCCGCGTATGAAGAACTCGGCCCAGGTGGTCGTTATCGGCGGCGGCGTCGTCGGCGCGAGTGTCCTGTATCACTTGACCAAGGCCGGCTGGACCGATGTCGTGCTCGTCGAACGGACCGAGCTAACCGCTGGCTCTACCTGGCACTCTGCCGGCGGAATGCACACGTTGAATGGCGACCCAAACGTTGCCAAACTCCAGCAGTACACCATCGAGCTCTACAAAGAAATCGAAGAGGTATCTGGCCAAGACTGTGGCATCCACATAACAGGTGGGGTCATGCTGGCCGATACGCCAGAGCGCCTGGACTGGTTACGGATGAGCCATGCCCGCGGCCGATACCTGGGTATGGAAACTGAGCTGATCTCGGTTGCCGAGGCAAAAGAACTCCTGCCGATCTTTGAAGAGAAGTACTTCGTCGGTGCCATGTACGACGCCCACGAAGGCCATGTCGATCCCACCGGCGTGACCCATGCCTATGCCAAGGCGGCACGCCAGGCTGGGGCCGAGATTTACCGAGACACGTGGGCTCGCGACCTGCATCGCCAAACCAACGGCACATGGCGCGTCGATCTAATCACCACGAGCAACGGCGAAGACGCCGGCTCAATCGTGTGTGACCACGTGGTCAACGCTGGCGGGCTCTGGGCTCGCGAGGTCGGACGAATGGCCGGTATCGAAGCACCCGTGTTGGCCATGGAGCACATCTACATCGTGACCGAGCCGCTCGACGAGGTCGCCCAGTGGAATGCGGACAAGGGCACCGAAATGCTGCATGCGATTGATTTCGGCGGCGAAATCTACATGCGCCAAGAGCAAGGTGGCTTGCTCTTAGGTACCTATGAGCCAAATGGGCGTCCATGGTCGGTCGAGGAAACGCCTTGGGAATTTGGCAGGCAGCTGCTGGACCCAAACCTGGATCACATCGCCGAGTCGCTCCAGCGAGGTTTTGACCACTTCCCTATCTTCGGACGCTCAGGGATCAAGAGTGTCGTAAACGGCCCCTTCACCTTCTCGCCCGATGGCAACCCGTTGCTCGGCCCCGTTCGCGGATTACCTGGCTACTGGTCGGCGTGTGCGGTTATGGCCGGGCTATCGCAAGGTGGTGGTGTCGGGCTGGCACTGGCCAACTGGATCACCGAAGGTGATCCTGGTTTCGACGTCTGGGCAATGGACATCAGCCGTTACGGCGACTTCGCATCTATGGCTTGGACCAACACCAAGGTTCGCGAGAACTACGGCCGGCGTTTCCGCATCCGCTTCCCGAACGAGTTCCTGCCCGAAGGTCGACCCCTAGCTACGACACCCATTTACGACAAGCTTGTTGACGCCAATGCGGTCTGGGGCGATTCATTTGGCCTCGAGACAGCGCAGTGGTTCCAGAAACCAGGTCTCGAGCCAGTAGAAGAAGTCAGCTTCGGGCGCTCGAATGCGTGGGATCAAGTTCGCGGTGAAACCCTCGCCGTCCGAAACAGCGTCGGCGTGATGGAGACGTCAGGGTTCTCAAAGTTCGAGTTCACCGGACCAGGAGCTCGCGACTTTCTTGACCAACTCATCACGAACGAGATGCCACGACCAGGTCGCATGGTCCTGGCGCCCATGACCAACCCCGCAGGCAAGCTCATCGGTGATCTGACCGTTGCGTGCCCTGCGTCAGCGCTTGGCGTAGCCGAGGGACCAAAGACGACTGTCACTGGTGGAGCCACAGCCAATACTGCCATCAACGAACGTTTCTTTGTATTCGGATCTGGCATCGCGGAGCGGTTCTACGAACGCTGGTTCGACGAGTATCTACCCGCCGACGGAACCGTCCAATACCACACCCACGGTTGGGAAATGTGTGGTCTGTCGATCGCCGGACCCCGGTCGCGCGAACTCTTGGAACGAGTCACCAACGCCGATGTCTCTGCTGATTCGTTTCGCTTCATGGCCTTCCGAGAGCTCGAAGTTGGCTGGGCTCGTGTCTGGTGCGGGCGAGTCAGCTATTCCGGTGACCTGGGCTACGAGTTCTGGATGCCGTCGAGTATCCAGCGCTACGTCTACGACACCTTGATGGCCGCAGGTGCCGACCTCCATGTGCGATTGTTCGGCAGCGCAACCCTGAACTCGCTTCGACTCGAAAAGGGATTCGGCAGTTGGGCTCGTGAGTTCCGGCCGCTGTACACGCCGTTCGAGGCGGGCCTCGACCGATTCGTCAAACTAGATCCCGACAAAAAGCCAAACGGTTTCATCGGCCGCGACGCATTGGTCACCGCTAAAGCCGAAGGGCCATCGCTGCGCCTACTGACATGGACTGTCGACGCCGCCGAACACGACGTGATCGGCGATGAACCGATCTGGTACGACGACAACGTGGTCGGCTGGGTCACCTCAGGCGGGTACGCCCACCATGCCAATGCATCGGTCGCACTTGGATATGTCCCTGCCGAACTCGAGACCGCAACGGGCAGCTTTGAAATCGAGATCGTTGGTGTCCGACGCCAGGCGTCTCTTGTCGACGGCTGCCTCTGGGATACCGACGCCAGCCGCATGCGCGGCTAGGCCCCCTCCACTCGTTTCTCCCATTCTCTACTACCCACATTATTAGACAGAAAGGTCACGCTCGTGCCGGAAATTGTTATTGGCTCGCGCAACCAAAAGTCGCCGTTCTTTGATGCGACGATAAAAGCTGGTGCCTGCGCATTCACGGTCTACAACGGCATGTACTTGCCGGCTAGCTACGGCGATCCTGCTGAGGAGTACCAACGGCTGACTGAGAGGGTTGCCCTGTGGGACGTATCGTCGGAGCGCCAAATCGAGATCGCTGGACCCGACGCGTTTGCGTTGACCAACTATCTGTCTGCGCGCGATCTGACCGGCATGAAGGTCGGCCGAGCACGATATGCACCGCTGTGTGATCATCAGGGGCGGATAATCAACGACCCAGTCGTGCTCCGCGTTGACGAGGACCGGTATTGGTTGTCGCTCGCTGACAGCAATATCTGGTTGTGGGCTCGGGCGATAGCCGGCGAGCGGGGCGACGATGTCCGAATCTTCGAAGCAGCCGCGTCGCCGCTGGCAATCCAAGGGCCGCTCGCCGATGATCTCGCGCGTGATCTGTTCGGCGCTGAAATGGTCGACGGACTGGGGTTCTTCCACCATTGCCCCACCGAGGTCGACGGCATCTCGCTCGTGCTCTGCCGTTCGGGCTGGAGTAAACAAGGCGGCTTCGAACTGTTCCTAACCGACGAGCCACAGGGCGAACGGCTGTGGGACATCGTGATGGACGCTGGTCAGCAGTACGGCATCGGTCCAGGTGCACCCAATCATCAGGAACGGATGGAAAGCGGCTTACTTAGCTTTGGTTCGGACCATGATCGCGACACGGACCTGATCGAGGCAGGACTTGGCGCGTACACCTCGCTGAGCAGCGACCATCAGTTCCTCGGTCGGGCCGCCCTCGAAGCACGTCTCAATCGCTCGATCCGACGCAACCTCGTGAACGTCCGTCTCGCAGGCGACGCGGTGCCATGTGTGAATCCGTGGCCGGCATCGATTGATGGCGAACAAATCGGCATGCTCCACAACGCGACATGGTCACCCAGGCTTGAAGCGTGGATCGGACTGGCCCAACTTGCGACGCCCCACGATGCGCCGGGAACAGCGTTCGACGTCGCACTTCCCGGTGGCACACATACCACAGCGACAGTGCACCATGAACCGTTTGGGGCCGTACAGACAGTCTGACAGCGGCGAGCCACCGAGAAATCGGCCCGGCGCGATCCTCGCGAACTTGCACCAGTCTGCAGCCGAGGACCGAGAATATTTGGTCGCCAGTCAGCAGTGCTCTGAGCCATGACGCCCGGTGCCCCGCCCTGGAGGACTACTGGCACTATCCGTGCCGGTTCCACGGTGTCGACCAGTGCAACGAGTACCCGAACATCTTCTTCCCCAAGGTGTGCGTCAGCGCTTGCGAGCGAGTGTCATTGCGAAGTCACCCGCATCGTCTGTCCACTGCGCGACAACAGTCAACCCGGCGGCCTCCAGTTCACCGGCAATACCCTTGAGTCTGAACTTGGCACTGATCTCCGTTCTCATTTCTTCGCCCGCAGCGAACTCAACCACCAGGTCCAGGTCCCGCACGCGCACTGTCTGGGCGACCTTGCTGCGCACCCGGATATCGATCCACTCGTTCTTGGCATCCCAGTCGGCGGCGTGCTCGAACCGATCGAGGTCAAAGTCGGCGTTCAACTCACGGTTGATCATGGTCAGCATGTTCAGGTTGAATTGAGCCGTGACCCCCTGGGCATCGTTGTATGCCGCCCACAGGCGGTCTGCGTCCTTGACCAGGTCGGTGCCCAACAAGAATGTGCCGCCAGGCTCAAGCGCTGCCACAACGTCGGCGATGAAACGCTTCCGAGCGCTCGGCTCAAAATTGCCAATCGTGCTTCCCAGAAGAGCCACCATTCCCGTGCCACCAATAGGCACCAGAGGAATGTGGCGATCGAAGTCACCAACGATGCCGTGCACCGCTGTGCCGGGATAATCGGCCGCGATCTGATCAGCAGCCGAGCGCAACATCTCTTCGCTAACGTCGAACGGCACGTATCGCTTCAGAACATCGGCGGCCGCCATGGCGTCGAGAAGCACACGACTTTTTTCGCTGGTGCCGGACCCGAGCTCGACCAATGTGTCGGCCTGTGCTGCCGCGATTATCTCGCTCGCTCGCGTCGCCAGAATGTCGCGCTCAGCCCGAAACGGGTAGTACTCGTCGAGTTTGGTGATGTCGTCAAATAGCTGGCTACCCAGTTCGTCGTAGAACCATTTCGCTGGAATGCTGCGTTGGTCCGCAAGCAGGCCAGTACGTACGTCGTGTTCCAGGGTGGTGCGCCACCAGCCAGGCTCAAGATGGACATCGATACGAGTAGCAGTCATTGTTTTTTCTCTTTGGGGGGAGTGGCCAGCGGGCCGTGATGTGTCGAGCTGGGATGGAAGACGGTGATGGGAGAGCAGGAAAAGTTCGGGAATTAGACGTTGCGGGCGAGACGCACACCCGAGAAATGCCACCGGGCGGCTGGCGCAAAAAAGTTACGGTAGCTGGCACGGATATGGCCAGGAGGGGTTGCCACGCAGCCCCCACGCAACACCCATGTATTCACCATGAACTTGCCGTTGTATTCACCAACGGCACCTGGTGCTACCTGGAATCCCGGATAGGGCGAATACGAACTCGATGTCCATTGCCATAGCTCACTGAACATTTGCCGAAGCGACCCATCGGCTGGGCCTGCCGCGGATGGATGGACGAACGCTCGGGTGCCGGCGTCGTCAGGAATCGCAACGGTGGCCGAGCCATGTTCCCACTCAGCTTCTGTAGGCAAGCGCCCGCCAGCCCAAGAAGCGAATGCGTCGGCCTCGTAGTAACTGACATGGCTCACTGGTTCGGCCGGGTCTACAGGCCGTAGCCCAGCCAGCGTGAACAACATCCATTGGCCGTCAATGTCGTACCAATACTCGGGTGCGCGCCATGCGTTCTTGTTCACCGTGTGCCAACCATCGGAGAGCCAGTGGGCCGGATTCTCATAGCCACCAGCCTCAATGAACCCGATCCAATCACCGCAAGTCACCAGCCGATCGGCGAGCTCGAAGGGCTGCAAGAGCGCGTCGTGTTGCGGCAGCTCATTGTCGAAGCAGAACTCGGCGCTCTTATGACCCATGCTGTGGATGCCGCCCTCGAACCGGTGCCAGAAGACCGATGTTGGTTCATGGGCATCAGACACTGGGGAATCGACGTAGTAGGCCGGCGCCATAGGGTTCATTGAGAACAGATGCTTGATGTCCATGAGCAGCAGTTCTTGATGTTGCTGTTCATGATGGAAACCGAGCACGACCAGATCGACAGCCTCGGTTGGCAGCGGCTGCGAGAGCATCTCAAGCATGGCTTGATCGACATGGCGACGATAGTCGCCGACCTGCTCGACCGTCGGCCGGGTGATCATGCCTCGGTGTGTGCGGGTATGGCGAGGTCCGGCGGCCTCGTAGTACGAGTTGAACAAATAGGCATACATCGGATTGAGTTCGACATAACTCGAATGGAACGGTTTGAGAAGAAACGTCTCGAAAAACCATGTCCCGTGGGCCCGGTGCCACTTGGTCGGGCTCGTGTCGGGCATCGACTGCACGACTTGGTCTTCTGCGCGTAAGGCTGCCGCTAAAGCCTCGGTCTGGTCTCGGACTTCTCGGTACCGATCTGCGAGTTCCGTTGCGGATCGACCCAGTGATTGCTCTTTGGTCACGACTAACGAACCGTAGTAGCGCCCGATTCATTCCCCTAGGCAAACAAGGGGTGATTTGGGCACATGGGCGAGAGGGACCCCAGCCATCACATGGTCATCCTTGTGCAGGCACCGTCACGATTTCTCGAACCGATGCAGCGACCAGGCGTTCGTCTGCGTCGAGCCCTTGCACCAGATAGATGACCTGGTCCTCGAAGTCGACATCTCTGTCGGTGTAGGACAACGGTGCACTGGCCCGTTGCTGGGTGATCACCAGTGCATCGCCGCCGTCGCGGCTTCGAGTAATCCGATAACTAACAATGATGCGGTCAGATTCGGGCGCCATCCAGGAACAGACAACACCGACCACCTCGCCAACAACACGCGCCCCACACCTGAGCTCGAGCGGGACGGGTTCACGTTCGGGTGTGGGCGTAGGTTCCCGCGTAGGCGATGCTGTCGCTGTTGGGCTTGGCGTGGGTACCGGGGTTGATCCGGCAGGACTTGCCGATGTGGGGGTTGGGGTCAGTTCCGATACGGACGGGGCAGGCACGGTTGCCGCTGGCGGCCCCACTGTGGGTGATGGCGCGTTGGCTGCTGGCGTTATGGACGGCAACGGTGTCACTGTGGATGCGGGCGGCGAGGCGACCACAGCGGGGGGTTGCACCGGGACCTTGGTGCTTGAAGGCGCTGGCCCAGCGCCCTGAACCGTCGGTGTGGGCACCGCCGAGGCGTCAGCAATTGCCTGACCCGGGTCTGCTGGATCGCGACGGTCAGAGCCATCTTGCTCATTGCCACTACCACCAGCAGCAGCATCGAGCGGAGCTGGTGTTCCGTCGCCCACTATGGCGATCGGCACGCTTGGCTCGTTGTTAGACAGTGCAGTGATCCCAAGCCCTGCTGCCGTCACGATGGCTGCAGCTGCGACGAGCCGTGGAAGCACTACTCGGATGCGACGCTGGCTGGCCGGAGACTGTGCAGCATGCCCGATACGGAGTTTCGATTCGAGCTGGTCGGCGAAGCGAGGGTCGATCGCCGGGACGGGTTGCTGTGCGTGAGCCTCAAGCCGCTTCTGTGGATCATCAGCCATGGCTACGCATCTCCTGTGTTTGTTTCGCCTCGAGTGAGCGGCGCAGCGCGGCCAACCCTCGATGCACGATGACTGCCATGGTCCGGCGGCTCACTCTCATTGCTGCAGCAGCCTCTTCGTTCGTCAGGTCGGCGAAATACCGCAGCGTCAACGCCTCTCGATAGCGGGGGCGGATCATGGCCAAGGCAGCGCGGAGTCCCTCGTCGCCCAAATCGACGTCGCTGACATTCTTGTCGATCGCCGGCTCGGCGGCTTGTTGCAGCGACCGAACCACTCGTTCTTGACGGGTGACACCACGGTGATGGTTGATGAACTCGTTCGACGCAATGCGGAACAGCCAAGGCCCGATGCCGGGCTCTCTCCACCTGTAGCGGTCAAGACCCCGGAGTGCCTTTTCGAACGTCGCCGACGTGACATCTTCGGCAACCGTCTGGGAGCCAGACCTGCGATAGGCATAGGCGTGGATGCGCTCGACATAACGACGGTAGAGCTCGGCAAAAGCGTTCGCGTCCCGACGCGCCAGTTCGACGAGCTCACGCTCGTCGAACTGGCCATGCAGCGGAAGGGTTGGCGGAGCCACGGACTGTGTTGTAGCCGCGATTATCGACCGATGTCGTTCAATGCCATTCGTTTGGACGCCGCGCACACATCGAACCGGCTGGGTCATCGACACGTCACCGATCGCGTGATCAACCTGCGGCCGGCCAGGTGAGCTGCTGGGGGCCGCCTGCGGCAACGACAGAGCCGGCACCATCGACTGCGACCACGCCATAGGTCAGCCTCGCACCTGGCGTAACGGCCGTATCAAAGAAAGCGTTTCGCTCGTCCAGCCCAAGTCGAGCAATGACTTCGCGCTGGTCACGATCCACGATCCTGTAGAGAAGATACCCCCGCACCTCTGGCTGGGTTGACTCGGACCAGCGGCATAACACTCCGCTCTCACCGTTCACAAAATCTTGGGTACACGCCATACGCAGCTGTTCGATGGCCTGACCGAACTGCACCTGGACTGGAGCCGATTGCCCGATCAGGCGACCGCTCCGGTTCACCGAGGTGACGACGTAGACCAACAATGACGGGGCCTCCACGTCAGTGTCAAAGGAGCCGAGCCTGCCGTTGAGCCCGACCGTCGTCACAACTTCGCGTGGTGACCCATCAGCGATACGGAATAGCTTGTAGCCACGGGTCCGCGGATTGGCGGCCTCTGACCACTGGCACAGTACGCCGCGTTCGCCATTCACGAAGTCTGGCCCACATGCAAGGCGCAACACCTCGACTTGTGGCACAGGTCGCACCTGGTCAACCTGCTGCGAACGGACTCGTTCGGTTTGGGCATCGGCGGTACCGACAGTGGAGAAGAAGAGTGCCAGGATGACGGCGGTAGCCAGCGTGAGCTTTGACCAGCGCTGCCGACCCTGAGCGGGTGGAGAAGACACAAGCGTTTTCATGTGACGATTTCCTTTCGGGCGAGATCGAAGTTCGATACCCAGGAGTAACAACGATCTAGGCGCCGCTGGATTACACCTGGCCGCGAAATTCTTGATTCTGCGCGAAGACAGAACGGCCTCTAGGGCGCTGCCGACTACTGCCGGTATGTGCATCGCCGCGTTTTCACGAAAACCAGGTCGTACTACCCGAACATTGAGCAAATCACATCCTGTTGCTCATGACGTGTGTCCGTCCGCCGACGAATACAGATCGAGTGGCGGACAAGACGATCACCTTCGCAGCCTGGTCCCGGAAAGGAACAAGCGATGACTCAACATTTGCTTTGCCTAAAGAAGCGGTTCGCTACGCGCAACGACCGCGGCGCTGCAATGACAGAATATGGTCTTCTCCTCGCCTTCGTAGCACTTGGGGCTACGGCGATCATGGCAACATTTGGCGAGACCTTGGCCGAAACCTTCGGTTTCGCCGCCGACATCTTCAGCGGCTCACCAGCCCTTGTCGAAGATGGCAGCGGCTAAGCGAGGCGGCCGCATCACATACACCTCTTGGTCCCGCTGGTGACCGCGCATTTATTCATCGAATAGAGCGGTTACGACTGATTTCGCAACGCAGCCTCAGGTTATACGGCACGATCATCCCCTGACGACGGCTCCACAAACATGAGGGAGACGTCGGAGCTTAGAAAGGCCCCAAACCGATGAAGTTGTTTGTTAAATTCCATAACGCGGTGGCTCAGCGCTACGAGCGTGGCGCTGCAATGGCTGAATACGGGTTACTCCTGGCACTCGTCGCACTGGCAGCAATTGTTGTGCTCGCCGCATTCGGCGACAGCATCGTCGACGTATTCACCGCAGCCGATACCCGCCTCCAAGAAGGCGTCACCGACGCAGCCGGCCCTACCGAATAACACTCCCACCGTTCATTAGAACCAACGTGACGCCCGGCCCAACAGCCGGGCATCACCGCGTTTTCGCCTCGACTACATCGGCCGCAGCGTCAAACAGACCATCAACACGTTCCCCAAACTCGTACACCGATGGTTCCGTGATACGGTACGGTTCCACGATACGGCACGGGCAGACCGTGCACGACCAAGTTGGGGCTGACGATGGCTGACAATGAAGCACCACGAGAAGACGACGAAGAGATCATCCTCGCTGACCTCAACGACGAAGACCTCACCGCGCAGATGCACGACGACTTGTACGACGGTCTTGCCGAAGAAATCACCGAGGGAACCAATATCTTGCTCGCTCGTGGCTGGAGTGCCGACAAGGTACTCAGTGACGCTCTTGTCGAAGGCATGCGCATCGTTGGCATCGATTTTCGCGACGGCATCCTGTTCGTTCCTGAAGTACTTTTAGCTGCGAACGCCATGAAGGCCGGCATGTTCATCCTGCGGCCGCTGCTCGCCGAAACTGGCGCGAAGCCTGTCGGCAAGGTCGTCATCGGCACCGTAAAGGGTGATATCCACGACATTGGTAAGAATCTGGTCGCCATGATGCTGGAGGGCGCTGGCTTCGAAGTCATCGACCTGGGCATCAACACCGATGTCGACGAGTACCTAGCTGCGCTCGAGAAACACCAGCCAGACATCTTGGGCATGTCAGCTCTGCTCACAACGACGATGCCGTACATGAAGGTCGTCATCGACACGATGACTGAAAAGGGCCTGCGCGACAACTACATCATCCTGGTTGGTGGTGCACCGTTGAATCAGGAGTTCGGCGACGCAATCGGCGCCGACGGGTATTGCCGCGATGCCGCTGTCGCCGCCGAAATGGCCACCACCATGGTTTCGGCCCGTCGCGCTGCTGCCTGATGGACTCGACCGAGGTACCCCGTCGACGGCGTCGAGCCAAGGCCAATGAAACGGTCACGATCTACTGGCGCGATATCCCTGCGCAGGTCACCGCCACAGTCGACGGCGACAAGGGCTCATGGCTGCTCGAAGAGCGGTTTCAGGTCGCCATCGACCGCGCTGCTGGCGTGGCGGGCCTGACAAAGGCCGACGACTACGTAATGCAGTGGCGCCGAGTAAGCGAGCCGTGCGCTGGTGACCCTGCGATGAACGCCCAATCAGAGGCTGAGCGACTGCAAGACCTCTACACCAGCGACCGTGTTCGCGGGCTCGTCGACAACGGAGGCCTCGCACCGTGATCACCCGCCGACTCCCCCAGCCAAACACAGCACCACTCCACAAACCAACAACAACACGACAGTCCGCAGAGTGGCCCGAGCGAAGCGAAGCCACGATTGCGAAGAAAACAGCGAGGAACACATGACTGAAACCGTTATCAGCTCGGCGACCAAGGATGTGGTGATCGGATTCGATCGCCCGTTTGTCATGATTGGTGAGCGCATCAACCCAACAGGGCGCAAGCTGTTGGCCCAAGAAATGAAGGACGGCGACTTCAGCCGGGTCGAAGCCGATGCATTGGCGCAGGTCGCGGCTGGCGCCCACATGCTCGATGTGAATGCGGGCATCCCGTTGGCTGATGAGCCGGCCTTGCTGGCCCAAGCCATCAAGCTGGTCCAGTCGGTGACTGATGTGCCGCTTTCGATCGACTCCTCGATCATCGAAGCACTCGAAGCCGGTCTTGCGGTTTATCAGGGCAAACCGATGATCAACTCGGTGACCGGCGAAGACGATGTCTTGGAACGGGTGCTCCCGTTGGTGAAGAAGTCGGGCGCTGCTGTCGTGGCGATCAGCAATGATGAAACTGGCATCAGCGAAGACCCCGACGTGCGGTTCGCTGTGGCCAAGAAGATCGTAGAGCGAGCCGCTGACCATGGCATCCACCATTCCGACATACTCGTGGATCCGCTGGTCATGCCGATCGGGGCAATGGGCACCGCCGGCCAGCAGGTGTTTCGTCTGGTTCGCCGCCTGCGCGACGAACTACACGTCAACACGACCTGCGGCGCATCGAATGTCAGCTTTGGGCTTCCCAGCAAGCACAACATCACCGGTGCCTTCCTGTCTATGGCCATGGGCGCAGGCATGACGAGCGCGATCATGAATCCGCTTCACCCCGAGGTCACCACCGCAATCATGGCCGCCGATGTCCTGACCGGCAACGATAAGAACTGCGCAGCGTGGATCGCTGCAAACCGTGACCCCAACGCCGGTGGCGGCGAAGGTGCCGCCCGACGCCGCGCTGGCGGTCGTCGCCGACGGGCCTGACGAGACCGTCATGACCAAACTTCGCGCCGTCGCTGCTAGCCCAGCTTCTACTCGCGTCGGCTCGCCAAGACCCGGCTCTGATATCGCTGCATCTCACACTGTTGTCTTTACGCCATCAGGCCTTAGCGGGACGATCGCCAACGGCACGACCGTGCTCGATGCAGCGGTGCAGCTAGGTGCTGATCTCGACACGGTATGCGGCGGACGCGGAATCTGCGGGCGCTGTCAGGTCGCGCCGAGCACGGGCGAATTTGCGAAATGGGCCATCACGGTCGGCGACGAGGCACTCTCGCCGTGGGGTGCTCTCGAAGAGAGCTACACCGGCAAGCGGGCGATTGTCGAGGGCCGGCGACTTGGCTGCTCTGCCAAGATCTGCGGCGATGTCGTCATCGACATTCCGCCCGAGAGCCAGATACACAAACAGGTCATCCGCAAGACGGTCGACGTTGGCGAACTCGTCATCGACCCGATCTACACGCTGCACTACCTGACCGATGTGGCCAACGCCGACGGCATCACCCACGCGTTGAAAGCCCAGTGGGGCATGACACTGAGCGAACCACCTCGGACCGTCGCACTCGGTGGCTTCACAACCGACATGACGGTCGCGCTCGAAGGTCGCGGGGGCCTCAATTCGGTCGCTGCTGCCTGGCCCGGCTACGTCGATCGCATCATGGGTATCGCTGTCGACGTCGGCTCGACCACGATTGCTGGCCATCTGATCGATCTGGCGACCGGCGAGGTTCTATCGACCGCAGGGCAAATGAACCCCCAGATCAGGTTTGGCGAAGACCTGATGAGTCGCGTGAGCTACGTGATGATGAACCCGGGCGGCGAGGTGGAGCTCACCAAGGCCGTGCGTACTGCCCTGAACGAGATCGCCACCGAGCTATGCAAATCGGCCGATGTCGAGCGCTCACATGTCGTCGATGTCACCATCGTCGGCAACCCAATTATGCACCATCTGGTCCTCGGCCTGGACCCAACGCCACTCGGCCAATCGCCGTTTCCACTCTCGATCGAGGGGCCATTCGCTGCTCCCGCGGCTCATATCGAACTCGACCTGCCGAACGCAATGCTCTATGTGGCTCCATGTATTGCCGGCCATGTGGGTGCAGACACCGCCGCCGCCATCTTGAACGAAGGACCACATCGCTCAGACGCCATCCAGCTGCTCGTCGATGTCGGGACCAACGCCGAGATCGTGCTCGGCAATAGCGAGCAACTGTTCGCGTGCTCGAGCCCAACTGGCCCAGCATTCGAAGGCGCTCAGATCAGCTCCGGTCAGCGGGCAACGGCCGGAGCTATAGAGCGGGTCGCCGTCGACCGTGAGACCTACGACGTCACCTTCAAGGTCATCGGCTCTGACCTCTGGTCAAATGAACTCGGCTTTCCGGAGGAAACTGACGCTTCAGGAATCACCGGCATCTGTGGCTCCGGCATCATCGAGGCGATCTCCGAAATGGTCACCGCCGGCATCATCGATCACGCGGGTGTGATCAGAGGCGAACTCGCCACCAACACCGACCGCATCATCGAAGACGGCCGCACCTACAACTTCCGGCTGATCGAAGACATCTTCGTGACCCAGGCCGATGTCCGAGCGATACAGCTAGCCAAGGCCGCGCTGAAAGCAGGCATCGATCTGCTGATGGAACACGCCGAACTCTCGACTGTCGATGAGATTCGCCTAGCTGGCGCCTTCGGGGCCCACATCGATCCTGCTCATGCAATGGTTGTTGGGCTCATCCCAGAGATCGCCGTCGACAGTGTGCACGCCGTCGGCAATTCCGCAGGCAGCGGCGCCGTGCGACTCTTGCTGAGCGCAGAGCAGCGCACCGAAGTCGAAGAGGTGGTTCAGGGCGTGATCAGAATCGAGACAGCAACCGAGCCGCGTTTCCAGGAACACTTCGTGACCGCGCTCGGCTTCCCCCGTTCCACTGCACCAAAGACCACAACCGAGGGCGGGCGTCGACGACGCTCACGCCGCCGCTGATACCGACCAGCACCTAGGAGAACCGACATGTCTGACGCACCAGCACGTAAGGGCCGACGCGGAGGTGGCCGCTCTGGCCGCCAAGCAGCACGCGCGACCAAAGCCGAAACAGCGGCATGGCTTGAACGCCGACTCGCTCCTGTCGACCTAATTGACGATGAGGCGTACGCAACAATCGAAGCGAACGCCGACATCATCTTGGAGGAGATTGGTGTCGCCTTCCAGGACTTCCCGTCGGCACTTGAGTTGTGGAAAGAGGCTGGGGCCGACGTCCGCGGCGACATAGTCCACTTCCCAAAAGGGATGTGTCGCCAGCTTGTCCAAGACAATGCACCCAAGGTGTTCACCCAACACGCTCGGAACTCGGCGCGCAGTGTTCAGATCGGCGGCAATGCCACGGTGTTCGCGCCCAACTACGGCTCGCCCTTTGCTATGGATCTCGACAACGGCCGCCGATACGCCACACTCGAGGACTTCCAGAACATCGTCAAGCTCGTGTACCAGCTTCCGCACCTGCACCATTCAGGCGGCACGGTCTGCGAACCGGTTGACACCCCTGTCAACAAGCGGCATCTCGACATGGTGTATTCGCACATCAAGTACAGCGATAAGCCGTACATGGGCTCGGTCACCGCTGCCGAGCGGGCCGAGGACTCCATCGAGCTGAGCCGGATCGCATTCGGCGGCGACCTCCAGGACCGCACGGTCATGACGTCGCTGATCAATGCGTCCTCGCCGCTGCGCTGGGACGGCACCATGCTCGGTGCTGCGACTGCCTATGCCAAGGCCAACCAGGCATCGATTCTTTCGCCGTTCATCCTGGCGGGCGCTATGTCGCCGGTGACCGTTGCTGGTCTTGCTGCCCAGTCACTTGCCGAAGCGCTCTCGGGTATGGCCTACTACCAGCTTGTACGACCAGGCGCTCCTGTCATCTTCGGCACCTTCGCCAGCTCGATGTCAATGGCGACCGGGGCACCAACATTTGGCACGCCCGAAGCTGGCCAGGCCATCCACGTCATGGCTGGGCTCGCTCGACGCGTCGGTGTGCCATTTCGTTCTGGCGGCCAGTTCACCGCGTCGAAGTATCCCGACGCCCAAGCCGCGTACGAGTCAGCCCACAGTCTCATGCCAACGGTGCAAGCCGGAGTGAACTTCGTACTTCATGCCGCAGGTTGGCAAGAAGGCGGCCTGGCGATCGGCTACGAGAAACTGATCCTGGACGCCGACCAGCTTGGCGCAATGACGGTCCACGGGCGCGGCATCGACATGTCCGAGAACGGCCAAGCCATGGACGCGTTCCGCACCAACGAACACGGCCAGCACTTCCTCGGTAACGCCCATACGCTCGAAAACTTCGAAGCCGCATTCTGGCGCTCGGAGCAAGCCAACAACGACAGCTTCGAAAAGTGGGAAGAAGAAGGCAGCCTGACGTCGGCGCAGCGAGCGAATGCCCGGTGGAAGCAACTTCTGCTCGAGTACGAAGCGCCAGCGCTGGACTCATCCATCGACGAGGCCCTGCTCGCGTTCATGGCACAGCGCAAAAGCGAGATGCCTGACGCAAGTTACTAGTGACGCTCCAGCACGGTCCAGTGCGACGGCACAAGCCCAGATGCCTCCAGGCCAGCTATCCCACCCTTTATCGGCACCAACCAGATGCCCCAAACGTTTGTCCAACGCCATTGTTGGTCGACCGAATAGTGTCAATACAGCATGATTGGTTCGAAACCCCCCGAAGCTGTCGCACACGTTCTCGGCCGCCTTACCAAACGACATCGCAAGCTCCGGAAGCCTGGCGAAGTGTTCCTGGCCGCCTGTGACGTCTTCGCTGCCGGCGAACCGCATCCCGCTCCGTTGAGGTTCGGCTTTCGCCGCACACCTGTGGGGGTGACAACGTCTGAAGAACGGCTGCAACGCGAAGCTGCAGCCAGGTTTCGGCTCACCTCGGTGCAAACTGCGCTTGGCGTGCAAGACACCGTGCTTTCTGATCTCCCGCCGTCAGACAACGGCTATCTGTTGAGCCACACCGACCGGCGCATGCTGATCTTCGATGGGACCGGCAAGGTGTATCAACTTCAGGCGCCGATGAAAGGCATGTGGCTGCAGCCGATCGACCATGGCGATGCCATGTTCACCCTGGTGTTTAACAATGGCGAAGAGCGTGTGGCAGTGGCAACTCGCCGTGAGTCGGTCGAACTGACGAAGTACTTCATCGAGTCGTTTCCCGATCGCCGCCGACAGGCACGGGTGCTGTCGGTGACCAACGAACCCAACATCATCGAGTTCTAAATCGTGGAGCCATCGTTCGTCGAGCCGGCGCCTGCCAACCCTGCCGACGCACCCACTGCACTCTCGGCTGAACAGGTACGCAGCTGGCGGACACAGGGGTACACCCTGGTCGACGGCCTGTTTTCGACCACCCTCATCGACGAACTGCAGGCTTCGGCAGGTGCTCATTTCCCAGAACCCGGCAGTCAGCAGGCAGCCGAGATTCGCGACTTTGGCAGTGCGGTGAACTTCCCAAGCCGACTGGCTGGATTCAACGAGCTCACGCTGCATCCCCGGCTATTGGGTGCCGTCTCACAGCTGCTGGGCTGCGACGTTGCCGGTCTACGCCTTAGCCAGTCGGACCTGTGGCCAAAGTACGGCCGAGCGTTGACCGACGACCAGTACGACAATCAAGATCAGCGGATCCACGTCGACTACCCGAACCACACCCTGGCCCATCCCTCACCCTGGGGTCGCCCCGAGGCCGTCGAGCTCATTGTGTATCTGAGCGATGGTGACGAGTGCGGCGGTTCAACTGCCGTCGTCCCCCGGAACGGACCAGACGATCCGGCATACCGGTGGCCCATCGTCGATACACCCGGCATCGGCGACCTTCGTTACATCAACGACCGCGGCACTGCCGAAGAGTACTTCGCTGTCGAGCGGCCGCAGCTGGCCGACTGGCGCCAGTCGCTGTACGAGCGCGAACGGTGGACGCGCTTCTCCCCTGGCACCGTTGTGTTCTACCGCCACGATCTCTGGCACCGCGGCACGCCGCTGCGTGCCGGCACTCGGCGACTCGCTCACAACCTCACCTTCCGCCGCGCCGAATGCGAGTGGATCAGCACGCTGCACGTCGGTTGGTCTTGGGCCATGTACCACGACGACAAATTCATGGAACGTTTGATCGCTTCGTCATCGCTCGATCAGCGGGCCGTGCTTGGTTTCCCTCAGCCAGGATCCAGCTACTGGTGCGACGAAACCCGAGCAGGTGTGCTCGCTCGCTATGGCACGTTTGGTTTCGACATCTCGCCGTACTGCTGAGCTAGCGCCGCACAACTACTCTCCCAAGATGGCAGCTGCTCAAGACCTCGGCGTGCGCATCGGCTTTGCTGGTGGCGCCACACTCACATCCATCGACCAAGTGCGGGCTGATGCCCAATGGGCTGTCCAGGCCGGTTTCGATAGCTACTGGGTATCCCATGCGTTCGGCATAGATCCGTTGGTCGCGTTACCGGTCATTGCCCATGAGGCACCTGGCATCGAACTTGGCACCTCCGTTGTGCCCACTGTTGGACGACATCCAATAGCAATGGCCCAACTTGCTCGATCAGCACAACAGGCATGTGGAGGCCGCTTTACGCTCGGCGTGGGACCGTCACATCAGGTCGTCGTCGAACCGGTGTACGGCGAAACATGGGATCAGCCGCTGCAGCGCACACGCGAGTTTCTCGACGTGTTAGTGCCTCTGTGTGCGGGCGAACCAGCCGCTAGCTCGGGCAGCCAAATCACAGGGCACGCAACGCTAGATATCCCAAGTGAACCGGTGCCGGTCGTGCTCGCCGCGCTTGGTCCAAAGATGCTCGAGCTGGCGGGCCGCGTGGCCACAGGGACACATGTGGGCCAGTGTGGTCCTCGAACAGTCGCTGAACACACCGCACCCACAATTAACGCGGCGGCCGAATCAGCCGGTCGCCCTGCGCCGCGAATCATTTCGCTCGTGAACCTGTGCGTCGGCGAGCCAGCCTCGATTAGAGCCGCGGCGTCGGAACATACCGCGTTCTACGGGGCGCTTCCTTCGTACCGGGCCATGCTCACGCGCGAGGGACTCAGCGACCCGGCCGACTTGATCCTGGCGGGTTCGATGGATGAGATCGCGGACGGCCTCGCTGCGTACGTCGACGCCGGTGTCACCGACCTGCGGCTCGGTATCTACGCACCAGACGACGACCATGCAAGCGCAACCCGCCAAGCATTGGCAGAATGGATCTCGTGATGGACCAATTCATGCAGGCCGCAATCGACGAAGCGAAGGCGGGACGAGCCGAAGGGGGAATCCCCATCGGGGCAGTGCTGGTACACGACGGTCAGATTCTTGGACAGGGGCATAACCGACGGGTGCAGATGGGAAGCGCAATCCGTCACGGCGAGACCGATGCGCTCGAACGGGCCGGACGCCAGCCCGCAAGCGTCTACCAGAACTCGGTTATGTACACGACGCTTTCGCCGTGTTCGATGTGTACTGGCGCCATCCTGTTGTACGGCATCCCCAAAGTTGTAATTGGCGAGAACAAGACGTTCCTGGGTGAAGAAACCCTGCTCGCCGAGCGTGGTGTCGAGGTCGTGGTATTGAACGACGACTCGTGCATTCAGATGATGCAGGACTTCATCCGCGACGAACCAACCTTGTGGAACGAAGACATCGGCGTCTAGACGCTCTCATCGATGCCCGGGTTACGCCCGCAGATCAACACCCTGCCGGTCGATTGACCCGCCAGAATCTGGTGCCGGGTGCAGGCATCTGCGAGATAGCCGTGGTCGTCGAATTCGATATGTGCTCGGTCGGTGCCGCCAATCCGACTTGGCATGGCGCATCACGAGTACTTCGTTCACGCCTGAATGATTCCAGCGAACGCGCGCAGGTGTCGATGCCAGGACTCGGTCGCGTTCTTGATGCCAGCCGGGGCCTGGTCCAGATTGCTGAGCCAGTAGCGCAGGGCATCACTTCTGGCCTGGAGACCAATATCGACCAGCAGGTCCGAGACCGGATGTTCGGCCGAGGCCCTATAGGCGCCAATGAACCAATGCCGAAACTGTCGATACTCGTCACTGGGCTGATGCAGCGACGGGCTCGTGTCGAATAGGGCCATAAACAAGGTGTTGCCAAGCTCGAACTCGACGGGCCCAAAACCACAGTCGTCGAAGTCATAGATCCACAACCGGCCTTCGGCATCAAGCAACAGGTTCGATGGTCCAAAGTCGCCATGCAGGAGCTGATGATTGTCCTGCAGTCCTTCGACCATCGGCCCGGTGGTCAAGGCCCGAACGGGTGGCAGCTCAAGGTGCACCAGCCGCAGTGACTGATGGAGGCGGGCTAATGCTCGACCCATACGTTCGACGTCAGGACGGTTTGTCACGTCGAGGAATCGGCCATCGATACGCGGTGATGCAACGACAAAGCAGTTTTCGACACGGTTCACCACCGCATCGGCCAGCGGGACGATTGGCACGACACGATCGTCGTAGCGGGACACCGAATGGCGGACCTGGAGCCGAGCGAGTGCTTCGCTGCGATCCACCATCGACGCATCGATGATCTTCACAACAAGATCGTTCATGACAGCCCCACCATGGGACGTCGCGAGCCACACCCGAGACTGATACCCGCCTCGTAATTCGCGATCGAGAGTGAGGCCAAGACGGGCGAACTCGCTGTGGCGCGGCATCTCAAATGGCGGCCGTTGTTCGCTGTCGCCCAAGGTGTCGATACCGCATCATTACATGCCGTTAGGAGCCCAGGCGCGTCACTTCACTTCCACATATCTTCGAAGTTCAACCGGAAGAATCGGTCCTGGGTCTCGGCCGACAAATGGGCGACTTCGGTGTCGAAGCGGCGGAGCGGATTGCGGCCTCCTTCGACATGAGGGAAGTCCGACGAGAACATGGCGATCTCGGGTCCCGCTTGCTCAATAATCCAACCTGTTGGTTCAGTTGGATAGGGCGTAACCCGCACCTGGCGCCGCACATAATCAGATGGCTGCAAGGTCAGTTTCTTCAACCGACCCTCGTGACGTTCGAACGCGCTGAATGCCGAATCAAGCTGGCGCATGAATCCGGGGACCCACACGGCGCCGAGCTCAATGACGCCAATCTTCAGATGCGGGAAACGTTCCAGCACACCGTCAAAAATCAGCATGGACAATGCTTGTAGTGGGGCCGAGGAGATCGCCATGTAGCTCACCGAGCGGAAGTTTTCGCCCCCGCCATGGAAGTCCGGTTCGGGAGGCAGGCCGTTGTTGCGGTGTTGTGGCGGCATCACCAGATCCGGTGTCGCCACATGCATGGTCACGGGGATACGAGCTTCTTGAGCCATCGCCCAGACAGGGTCAAAACCCACATGGCTCGGCGCGTGGTGAGCAGGGCAACGATTCGGAATGAGCAGCGCCTTCGCGCCAGCTTCGATTGCTTCAGCGGCTGCAGCGCGGGCTCCGTCGAATGTTTGCAACGGGATGTACGCAACCGCATAGAGCCGCGGGTCGATGTCGCAAAACGCGATGTGTGCTCGATTGGCCGCCGACGCGATGTCGTACGTCATCGTGGGATCGTCACCGTGTTCGAGCTCTTCGAGCATCGTGTTGTACACGGTGGGATAGATGAGCTGACTAGCGAACCCCATGTAGTCGAGCGCTGCAACTCGATCTTCGGGAATGAACGCGCCGGTTGCTCGCCAGTTCTTGCGCAGCATGACTTCGGTCTCGGCGGCTGCTCGATAGTCCGAGTCGGCGTGCATGTCTCGAGAGCGTTCGATCTCAACCAACGTGGCGCTGATATCGCCGATGTCGAAATGGTCGAGTGCGTAGTCGAGTACTCGTTGGGTCGCGAACCCTTCGATCCATTCCGGCGTCTCCATCACGTGGGCGTCGGCATCATGGATGATGCGGTCGGTTACATAAGCCATGTCACGAGACTGCCATGTCCGGCGAGATGGTTCCTAGGCAGAGCCGCGAACTGCGGCGTCGCAGCCTTCTATAACCGCGTCTCGTCGTTGACCTCGGCGACCAGCTCAGTGATCTGGGCCAGGTTCGCAACTCGATCGTCCAGTGTGTCACCGCTTGGGCCGACCCTCAGTGTGGTGACGCCGCAGTCCCGGTACTCGCGCAGTCGATGCCGAACCTCGTCGGGTGGCCCGATCAGGTTGGTTCGCCGGCCGATTTCGGCTGGCACTCGTTTGGCAGCTGCCTCGCGGTCGCCTGCCAACCAGAGCCGCTGCACTTCGGCCACGTCCCCGCCCCATCCCTGGCGTGCGAATGCGTCGTTGTAGAAGTTCGACGACGCCGAGCCCATCGCCCCGAAGGTGAATGCGAACCCCTGGGCATGGCGTTGGGAGGCCTCTTCGACATCGTCGGTGAATTCGACACCAACCGACACCGTCAGCTCAATGTCGTCGAGTGTGCGCCCGACGCTCACGGCGCCATCGCTGATCTTGTCGAAGAAAACATCGGCCGTCTCGGTAAAGAAGGAGTTGCCGATCCAGCCATCAGCGGCAACTCCAGTAAGTCGAAGGTTCGCTGGGCCAAGTGACGCCAAGTAGATCGGCACGTCGACCGGCGCCACCGCGGACCGGAGCGCTTTTCCCTCGCCACCAGGAAGAGGCAGCTGGAAGACTGAACCGTCGTACTCGAGTCGCTCACCTTGGGTGACTTTTCGGATGATGTCGATCGTTTCTCGCGTGCGGGTCACAGGCTTGGCGAACGGCACACCGTGCCAGCCTTCTATGACCTGGGGGCCGCTGGTGCCGAGCCCGAGCACGAACCGTCCGTTTGACAGGTGTTGCAGCGTCATTGCCGACATGGCGAGCATGGCCGGCGTGCGAGTGCCGAGTTGCACGATCCCGGTGCAGAGCCGGATCCGCTCAGTGACGACGGCTGCAGCAGCGATCTGTGTCAAGGCATCAAAGCCCCAAAACTCAGGGATCCAGATGGAGTCGACGCCAAGGCGTTCGGCTTCAATCACATAGTCCAAACCAGCCTGATCAACCGGTTGCGCCCACGTGCCCAATCGCAATGTCATGCCATCTCCTCGACAGTCGTATGCGCGCAGAACGCTAGTGCCGCTCGCAGCAACGTTGCCAAGTGGCCGGGGCCTGGTTGTTTTCAGAGGCTTCTCGATTCGATCACTCGCGCCGATGTGCAAGCGATGCTTGGCGACGAACACGAAGACCTTCGAGTCGCCAGCGTCCGCCGAGCAACCAAGTGCCGGTCCACGGGATCAAGTCCGTCGTCCAACGATCTGGCTGTCGCACGAGTCGGCTGCATCACTGCATGGCTTTGGCGTCTACCTCGCAGACACGCCGAGCTTCATAACGCTCGATCGCCTCCAGCCGCGCAAGGGCGTGAAGGTATATCGCCGTTCGAACGGCCTTGAACGCCACGAGTACACAGTCATCGACCGTTTCGCTGTCACCGCCATCGCTCGCACCGCCGCCGACTTGGCCCGATCAAAGTCCGACTGGGGTCACCTCGGGCGCTTCATCGATGAGCAGATTCGAGCGCAAGCGGTGACGCTTGCTGAGGTTGCGGAAGCAATGAAGCTGTCGACGAGCGAGGTGGAGTCGATGATCGCCATGGACTCGCAACCAACGAGCCGATGAGCCAGTTCCCATATGCAACGACCGAGGCTTTTGCCTCAGTGCTAGCGGATCGGTTCATCGCCGTGCACGAGACAAGCCGTTACTCCGGCAACGAGTTGCGACGCCAGTTCGCCTAGGACCGGCTGCTTGTGCGCGTCTTCCAGGACACCGACACTGTCGCAGCATGGATCCTCAAGGGTGGCGGCGGACTGCCGGCGCTGATCCCAGATCAAGCGCCGCACAGTATGGACCTCGATCTGTTCTACGAGGGCGAGTTTGTCGACGCCATCGAATCGCTGCAAGATCTCGGTCATCAGTAACAAGGTCTTCGAGCAATTCCGTATCGATCTTGTGCTGATGAGCTGATCCCTTGATTGCGAGCACCCACGGCCCGACGCTGCTGCATTGCGTTCAGCTCTGTTGAGCGAGCATTCGGCGAGAGGCCTGGCAGTGCCGACCGGTGTTGAGCTGCCCGCCGAAACCTGGGTGGCTGGCTACGCGAAGGAGATCGAGTCTCTGCCCGGCGTGCTGCAGCGAACCGCGAATGAAGCGCTCGACGTCGTCAGTGCGCTGCTCGAACCGCTACCTAACGACACTGCGCTGACTGGCACCTGGGATCCGGAACGAACGATATGGAATCCATGAGCAAAGCCTGACCTTCTGTCTATCTTCGAGGTCGAACCTGTGACCTTCGGGTTATGAGTTGCACGACGTCGGTCCGGCCCAGTCCGGGGCCG
>Ga0307994_1000396_pt1 | contig 31121 bp, 32 predicted proteins | sample EllFjometagen261_FD_203171 | JGI IMG/M metagenome (GOLD analysis project Ga0307994, IMG submission 203171) | Marine microbial communities from Ellis Fjord, Antarctic Ocean - #261 | ecosystem: Environmental > Aquatic > Marine > Unclassified | place: Southern Ocean | collected 2014-11-02 | reverse complement strand
CTTTATAAAGAAAATAGAAAAGATCCACATAATCAGTTCTTAGAATTTGGCGTGAAATATGGGTGGATTGGCATTTTAGCCTTGCTATTCTTTTTTTATCAGTTGCTCATACTCACTGAGCAAAGGTGGTTTCCTGTTTTAGGTTTAGTTACCTTACTTTTTGTAGCTATGCAGTTCGAGTCTTTGCTAGAGCGACAAGCCAGTATTTATACCATTGGATTATTTATGCCGCTTTTTATCGTTCTTTTTAGTAAAAAGGAAACAAATGGTACTGCTCTGACGTAGTACTAATGATTTTGGAAGTAATTTTGATACATATCACGTAAGATGAGATACTTAATAGCATTTACTTTACTCTTTTCTATATTTCTAGGTTTTGGCCAGGTATACGATAATGAGGATGACGAAGAGAATAAAGAATATGATACAAAATCAGACTTTTTTGATTACAAAAAAAGACTCTACCTAGGACTCAATAATTCGTTTTATGTCGATTTCATAACTTCTCCTGTAGGCACTTTTCAAATAGAGTATGCGGAGCCAGGAGGTGGTGTGCGGTATGAAGATGCAGCAGTGCAATCAAGATATCTTAGTTACTTTACAATAGGTATAGAGCCTAGATATAACCTTGTGGATTTTAAGAAAAACTTGGCTCTAGCCGTGTCAGCTCAGATAGCTGCTGGTTTTGGTAGTACCTATGCCGCTTCGGAGTATGCGGCGAGTGCAGAAGGATTTGGCAACTTTCAGATTCCCGTAATGCTTAGACTATACTATGGTGCCAGTGCTACCCACGCAGCACAAGATGATTTTGGTGTGAATATAGGAGCGGGATATGAGCTCAATAAAATTGGAGTTTTAAATTTTGGAGAGGATAGAAATCCAGATCTTAATAGAGCTTGGATAATGCCAACTGTTGCATTAGGAGTGCATTTTTATAGAGGATCATCTCCCATGGAAGTGAACCTGAAATACGGTTTTGGCCCAATACAGAATCAGAAAATTGATAATTTTGGGAACCCGATTCCTGGAAGACGCACAACCCGTGCTAATTCAATAAAACTAAGTTTCACATACCTCTTAGATAATTAGCCGTTACAAAATTATTACCTTTGACTCATTTATAATTAAAGGTGATCAATAGAGACATAAGCTGGCTTTCTTTTAATGAGAGAGTACTACAAGAGGCTCAGGACGAGTCTGTACCGCTAATAGAACGTATGCGGTTTCTGGGGATATACTCTAATAACTTAGATGAGTTTTTTAGAGTTCGCGTGGCTACCATACTTAGACTCAAAAAAGCACTTTCTTCTAGAGACAGTGAATTAGCACATCAGACCGGTCTCATATTAGAAGAAATACAAAGCAAGGTAATCACCTTGCAAGCAAAATTCTACAATACCTATGAGCATATTTTACTTCAGCTTAAACAACATAACATTCATATCAAGAATGAAAATGATCTAAACGAAGAGCAGGAGATTTTCATTAGAGACTTTTTTCTAAAGGAGGTAGAGTCCTCCATTACTCCAATAATCTTAGATAATTTAGAAAAATTCCCCTACCTAAAAGATAGGTCCGTTTACCTCTTTATTAGTTTCTTTAAAAAAGGCCATAAAAGACAGTATGCTGTAATAGAGTTACCTACAGACGATATATCTAGGTTTTTGGTATTGCCAAGTGGTACAAATGAGCAAAACATTATCTATCTGGATGATGTAATTCGATATAACATGAAGTACATACTTTCTATCTTTGATCCTACAGAGATAGAGTCGTATATTATAAAACTAACAAGAGACGCAGAACTAGATTTAGACGATGATTTTAGCGAAAGCTATTATGAAAAAATTAACAAAAGTCTTAACAACAGAAAAAAAGGAAAGGTAGTTCGTTTGGTTCATGACAAAGAGATGCCACAGGAGCACGTTGAATTCATTACTAAAAACATAAAGTTAAGTCAAACTACAAACCTAATACCCGGAGGTAGATATCATAATTTCAGAGATTTTATGGGTTTTCCTAGTTTAGATAGGCCAGATTTATGTTTTGAGAAAGCTCCTGTGCTAGAACACAGAGATATACAAAGTGAAACATCCATAATAAAGCAAGTAGATAAACAAGATTTCTTATTCCAGTTTCCATATCACTCGTTTGATTACGTGATAGATATAATACGAGAAGCTGCAATAGATCCTAAGGTAGTTGGTATTAAAATAAGCTTATACAGAGTAGCCCCTAAGTCTAAGATAATCAAAGCCTTAAAGAATGCAGCAAGAAATGGCAAGCAGGTATATGTGGTTATAGAACTAAGAGCAAGATTTGACGAAGAAGCAAACTTGGAGTGGTCTAAGAGTCTAAACGAAGATAATATTCAAATAGAATTTGGCTTAAAAGGATTAAAAGTTCACAGTAAATTACTGCTGATTCAGCGGAGGTCTAAAGAAACTATTAAAAACTACGCATTAATAAGTACAGGTAATTTTCACGAGAAGACAGCTAATATATATGGGGATACAGCTTATTTCACTGCAGACGAGCGTATAACGAGTGATGTAGCTCGCATATTCGAAATTTTTGACAAGCCATACTTGTCTTATGAGTTTAATCATCTGCTAGTAGCTCCTATAAACCTGAGAAAAGGTATTTATGATCAAATAAATACACAAGTTCAAGTTGCAGATCTAGGTGGTAATGGACGTATTCTAATAAAAGTAAATAATCTAGTAGATGAAGGAATCATAAATGCTTTACTCGCTGCTGCTAAGTCTGGAGTGAAGATAAGACTCATAGTGCGTGGTGTGTGCAGTTTAGTGCCTACAGCAAATATTGAGGTACGCAGTATTGTAGGTAGATTTTTAGAGCATTCACGTATTTTTTGGTTTGGTGATGAAACGGTAGGCGAGATATTTTTAGGTTCTGCAGATTTGATGACTAGAAATCTGGATGTTAGAATAGAAGCTTTGACTCCAATATATGATAATAAGTTAAAAGTCGAGCTCATAGACTACCTTACCCTACAATGGGCTGATAATCAAAATGCCAGGATAATAGATGCTGAGATGAGTAATGTGATGTATACCAACTCAAAGGAGCGTGTTCATTCGCAAGAAGATATGTATAAGCTACTCAGTAAATAGATTTTTGCCGTCCATACCGGAAGCTTTTATCTGCAATAGTCCAAGTACGGTAGGGGCTATATCAATAGTGCCAACGGCCTTATTAACTATCTGGGCTTCTATATCCTTTCCTAAGAAAATAAGCGGCACGTGTGTGTCGTATGCATAGGGTGTGCCATGGGTAGTGCCATTCTCTCGCATATCTATGAGATAGTGCTCTTTTGGCACTAAGCTAATGTAGTAGCCATATCTAGGATCGAAGCTATTTCTCATAGCTTGTATGTGTTTTTTAGAATTACTTGAGGAGTCGCTTAATTCTGTCATAGAATAAGTATCTGCTATATACGGCAGTTGTTTTAGTTTTTCTTGAAGCGATTTACAAAACACATCCGTATCAATTCCTTGTTTAGCTAAGAAACTCAATGCTGGCTCTACTCCATTGTAATTAGCTTTAGATATAGTAGATTCCGTCAGGTTAAACTCCTTTTGTAAGTGAGCATCTATAGCTGCAATATCTGCCTCATATTGAGGTCTTTCTATTCTTTTAGCATCTACTCCCTGTTGTGCGAGTATTTCCGGAAAGTCTGCCACACCGTGGTCTGCCGTTAATATAAATACCACATTTTCTTCTCCTACTTGTTTTTTTACATTTGCCATAAAATCAGCCAAGTACTCATCTAGCTTATTGTAATAGTCTAATATCTCGTAACTGTTTGGCCCGAAATGGTGACCTATAACGTCCGCTGCTGATAGTCCCACAGTAAGTATGTCACAGTGTTCATCTCTACCTAATTGAGCTTCTTCTACCAGTTTTTTGCTAAACTCTAGTACATACTTATCTCCAAATGGAGTGTGCCATAAAAACTCGCCTGCCTCGCTACTATATATTCTAGATGGATCCATAGTGCTTAGCTCATGCGGAAACCACGGGTTGAATAAACCTTTTTCCCTTGAAAAACTATCACTAGAGGTGCTAGCAAGTTTCTCAAACTTAGGATCTAGAATCCAGCCTTGCTCAATATCTGCTGCTACTACTGTGTTTCCCTTGTAAGTCTTGGCCCATTCTGGATAGGTAGTAGTGTAATAGTCTGTGCTTACCATTTGGGTGCTTGCTGCATCAAACCAAAAAGCACGATCCGCTAAATGACCGCCCATTAGTATAGCTGCTCGATCTTTTAAAGACACGCTATAACTTAGACATTTGGGGTTATTTTGTTTTACTATATCACCAAAACTTGGTTTATCTAGAAGCTTAGCAGATACCCGATTGAGTGCACAACTATCTATACCCACATAACGTACACTACTATCTTCTATACTATAGTGGCTGTAGCCTAATACTCTATTATATACCGTGTTGTTTACTATTCCATTAGTACTGGGGTTACAGCCTGTTCCTATAGCGGCATGACCTGCGGCTGTGGTAGTTACGGCGTGAAGATGATGCGTATTATTAAACCATAATCCATTGGTAGTTAGATCTTTTAGTCCATATTCTAGTTGACTGCTGAAGGCAGTTAAATAGTCTCCTCTCATTTGATCTACGCTTATGAGCACTATTAGTTTAGGAGTGGACTGTGGTTGCTTATTATGACAAGCGATTAATACTAAAAAAAGAGAAAGTAATATGTAATTTTTCACACTACGAAGTAAGCATTCTTATGTATCCTAAAGGTAAAATTGCTGAAAAATATTCCCTTGGTTAATTCTACCTTGTTAATACTGCAAAGGTTAAGCATCTTTGCGTATGCGATTGATTTGCTCCATATTATTGGTAAACTGCCTTATAGCATCAGCTATAGCCCAACGGACAACAAGTGGGAGAGTAGTAGACCAAAAAGAATTACCTATACCTAATGTAAAAATACAAGAATCTAGCAGTCAAAATATTGCATATACAGATGATAATGGGGAATTTACATTGCATTATTTTGCCCAAGAAAGTAAAATAACATTCTCACATACTGGCTATGATACTTTTAGAAGAACCTTACCCTATAATGAAAATACGCTTGTTTTTCTTACAGCACAAATAGACAATAATCCTTACCACTTGGGCTATAGCGTCGGTTATCTAGATTTTACCAATAAAAACAAGAACAAAAACCTTCAGAACATGCCTTATTTTTTAGGCGAGTCAGATATCAATAGGCAGCTGCAAATGCTTCCAGGTATAGAAGCGGGAACCGAAGGATATAGTAATCTATATGTAAGGGGAGGAGATGTAGATCAAAATCTAATGCTCTATAATGGGTCACCTATCTATAACTACAACCATATTTTTGGTATATCGTCTATATTTCATAATAGAAGTATCAATAATACTAAGGTACACAGAGGAATAGCTCCAGCTAAATATGGAGGTAGGTCGTCTTCTGTTATTTCCTTAGAAAGTAAAAAGACAGGCGATTATAGTGGCTTGAATGGTGAGTTTGAGATGACACCTCTCAATGCAGGATTATATCTAGAAAGTATAAAGAAAGGCAAAGGATACTTTACGGTGGCAGCCAGAAGGTCTTGGATAGATTTTCTTTTGCCTGTAGAAAGCCGTCAAAATAATTTTAATGCTAATATTTATGATATTCAAGTCAACTTTGGTAGCGTGCTGAAAAATAAGGATAAGTTAGATTTCAGTATACTGAACACTAGAGACTTGTACTTTTTTGCATTTCAAATAGAGGATTCTACAACTATCGCAGATCCTGTAACTTATGGGTTTACTCAAAAATGGGGTAACTTAGTTTCTTCGGTAAAGTATACACAGCACATCAGTTCTAAAACACAAGCAGAACATTCGATTCACTATTCTGGGTACAGAAGTACACAAGCCCTAAAGCAAGAAACTTTTGATTTAAATACATTCACTGTACCTACGGTAGAACGTACCTTAACTAGAGGTGTCAGAGACATAGGTTTGCACAGTAACTGGACTCATTCTCTGAGTAACACACATACTATAAACGCTGGTTTTCAATCTCAGACTAGGCTCATACTCATTGGTAAAGATGAGTATCAATCATATGATTTTGCGGGGCAAGATGATGTAAATAGAATTACAGGTAATCAGAAGTATGATTTTACTCAAGAAGTCACTCTATATGGTGAAGACAAAGTAAGATTGAATAATGATATTACTCTAGATCTAGGCCTTAGAAGTACGTACTACACCTACCAAGATTTTAACAAGGTTGTTTTAGAACCTAGATTACACGCTACCGTGTTATTGAAAAATAGAGATGTATTTAAGGCGGGATACAATAGACATAACCAGTTTGTAAATCAACTCTCTGTAGGAGCCACTGGAGGACCGGGAAACCTTTGGGTTCCTGCCACAGAATTGGTGCTTCCACAAAAAGTGAATATGTTAGAAGCTGGGTACGAGAAAAAATTAAAAACAGATTATTCTGTAAGCATAAACGCATACCTGAAAACGATGGCAAATCTTACGCAAGTAATAGACCTGACAGATGCTAGTGATGCGGACAAAGATTGGCAGAGTGCCGTAACTCAAGGCACAGGTAGATCTTATGGTGCAGAGGTTCTATTGCAAAAAAGCGACGGCCCATTTACAGGATGGATTAGTTATGCATACTCTAAGAGCACACGAAATTTTGAAGACTTATCTGACGAAGATTTCTTATTTACCTATGATAGACCACATATGCTTAAGTTATATGTAAACTACACTAGAGATAGGAGTGATTGGAATTTTGGGCTAAACTATGTAGTAGGTAGTGGCCAGTTATTCACCCTTCCTATTGGTAAGTATAGAGATATAAATGGCCAGCTACAGCTGGAGTATGACGAGTTAAATAACTACAGAAGCCCAATCTATCAGAGAGTAGATATAAGTATAGTAAAGCTTAAAAAATACTACGGGCTAGGGCAGGAGTGGAGGTTCTATGTATATAACGCTTTAGGTGGTAGAAATCCATTATTTGTAAATGCAGATTTTACAGATAACAGCTATACTCAATTGCAAGTAAACAGAAACTACTTAGCCTTTGTACCTGGAATCGCTTACATAGTTAAATTTTAAAATGAAGATGAAAACACAATTGAACAAATATATAGCACTATTCTTGGTTGTAGGAACTTTTACTAGTTGCTATCAAGATACTATACGGCCTACAGAACTAGTCAACTACCAAGAAAAAATGGTAATAAACGGAGTGTTCACATCAGGCACCTCGCTGTCTTTTGAGCTCACAACTAGTGAAGCGTCTATAGCTAACTCGCTACCTACTGTGATAAAAGATGCTACGGTAACACTAGTTAGAACTAACGCAGAGCAACAGATGACGTATGATGTAGTTACGGAAAACTATGTTTCGGACAGTACGTTAGTAGCAGATGAATCTGTCGCAGTGCGTATACAGCATCCATCACTACCTAATTGTAATGCAGTAGTAAAAATACCGAAGAACTTAGGAGCCACGGGCACTCTTACTTCAAATGGAGGCGTAGACACAGGAGGGTTGCCAGGTGATTTATTACAGGTAACTTTCAAAGATCAACCCAGCCAAAATAATTTTTATAAAATCAATGTGTACTACAGAAATGAAACACTAGGCCAATGGATTCCTATCAATTTTGATAAACGTGATCCTTCTCTAGCCGAATATAACTCTTACACTCTGAACGATGCTGGGGTTTTGTTTTCTGACGAATTATTTAGTGGTAGTACAAAAGTACTTAGTATAGTAGCTCCTTCTGGCATAGTAGCAGGCAATAATGGAGACAAGTATTTGATAGAACTATCCAGTATATCTGAAGATTACTTTAGTTATTTCCGCTCGCTCCAGCGTGCTCAAGATGCTAAGGAAATTTCTTTTCAAGGTGGTTACAATAATGCAGTAGTGATCCACTCCAATGTGAACGGTGGTCTAGGAATACTAGGGACACAGAATACCAGTAGTATTGTCCTAAAATAAAACGGTCTACTAGTCAATTTAATAGTCAATTTAAGATTTAAAAAAAATAGCTTGCGAGCTAATTAAAGGATGATACAAAAAAGGTTTTTAACTGCTTGTTTATTAGCAGTTAGCATATTTCAGGCATATAGTCAGACAGGTGTATTAAGAGGTTTTGTATACGAGGCTACTACTGGTGAGCCGGTGATATCCGCATTCGTCACTTTTCAAGGCGTTAGGATGGGAGCATATACCGACGAGAAAGGTTTTTATAATGTAAGCAACTTGCCAGCAGGCACATATGCAGCATACTCTACCTTGCAAGGATACGATACCAGTTTTGCTCAAGTGGTAATAAAGACGGATATCGTTGCACAAAACTTTTATATTTCGGCTACTAGTAAGGAGCTAAAAGGAGTAAGTGTATCCGCAGAGAAACTGAGAAAAAGCAAAGAGATTAATATTTCTCAAACACGTATTAATCCTGTTCAACTTACCCGAATACCATCTGTAGGAGGGGAGCCAGATTTAGTGCAGTATCTGCAAGTACTGCCAGGTGTTGTATTTTCTGGAGATCAAGGTGGTCAGCTCTACATAAGAGGTGGCAGTCCTGTAATGAATAGAGTAATGCTAGACGGTCTAACAATCTATAATCCCTTTCATAGTATCGGTCTTTTTTCGGTTTTCGATAGCGATATACTGCAGTCTGTTGATGTTTATTCTGCTGGTTTTAGCTCTGAGTATGGTGGTCGTATTTCTGCTATTGTAGATGTAAAAACTAGAGACGGTAATAAGACGGCGTTTCGTGGTAAAATAAATAGTAGTCCCTTTAATTCTAAAATACTTTTAGAAGGTCCTTTGAAGAAGTATGAGGTAGGAAAAAGTAGCAGCAGCTTTATATTGTCCTACAAAAATTCATACCTCAATAAATCAGCTCCTTTAGTTTATCCATTTGTAAATGATGGCATTTTACCGTATTCTTTTAGCGATTTATATGCAAAAATTGGTTTTCAGTCGGCTACAGGTAGTAATGTAGACTTCTTTGGTTTCGACTATACAGATAAGGTAGATTTTGAAGAATCATCCTCTTATGCTTGGAAATCAAGAGGACTTGGCACCAAGTTTCTACTAGTGCCGCTTAATAGTAAGACTATAATAGACGGCAGTATTACCTACAGTAATTATTTCATTGAACAAAAAGAAATAAACGACCAGCCACGTTCTTCAGGAATCAATGGGTACAGCGTAAACCTTAACTTCTCTAGATTTTTTAATGGTTTAGATAAGCTAAAGTATGGTTTAGAAATGAATGGTTTTAGAACCGAGTTTCAGATATACAATAGTTCTAACAGAAGAATCACTCAATATGAGAATACCTCAGAAATAAATGCTTTTGTGAACTATCTCAAAAATATCAATAAGAAACTACTTTTAGAAGGGGGTTTGAGATTACAACGCTATGCGTCTTTATCTGAGACTACTTTAGAGCCTAGACTAAGGATGAAGTATAATTTTAACACGCGTTGGAGATTTAAGGCTTCAGCAGGATTGTATTCTCAGAATCTGATGAGTGCCGTGAGCGACAGGGATGTTGTAAACCTATTTTACGGCTTTCTGAGCGGCCCAGATGACCTGCCTAAAACGTTCCTAGGTAAACCTGTAGAAAGTAAATTACAGAAGGCTAGACACGCTGTAGCAGGTTTCGAATTTGACATAAACTCTATATCTGAAATAAATGTAGAAGGGTATATTAAAGATTTCACTCAACTCACTAATGTGAATAGAGATAAGATTTTTGATGATGTGCCAGAAAACGTGAATAGACCTCGCTATTTAGTAGAAAACTATATAGTAGAAGAAGGAGAAGCTTATGGTTATGATATTACGTATAAGCTAGAGAATAAGCACTGGTACATTTGGACGGTTTACTCCTTTAATATTGTAAATAGATATTACGAGAAAGAAGAAAGAATAAAATACTCGACGCATTTTGATAGACGTCATAATGTCAATATTGTAAATTCATATGATTTTGGTAAAGAACTAGCATGGACCGCCAATGTGAGATGGAATTTTGGCTCCGGGTTTCCGTTTACACTTACTCAAGGATTCTATGAAGCACTTGACCTTAGCCAAGGAGCAAGTACAGATATTACTGCAGAAAATGGGGAATTAGGTATTTACTATGATGACTTAAACAAAGGTAGATTACCCTACTATCACAGACTAGATGCTAGTATTAAACGTAAGTTTAAAATCAAGACTAAGAAAGAGAATGTCTTTAATAAAGCGGAAGTGATATTTTCTGTAACCAATATATACAATCGTGAAAATATATTTTATTTTGATAGAGTAAATTACAAGCGAGAAAATCAACTCCCCTTTTTGCCTTCTCTCTCAGCTAGCTTTAGTTTTTAGGAGTTTTAGAATAATAAGAAGCAAAAAAAAGCCGATGACTCCAAATACGAGTCATCGGCTTTTTAGTTACTCAAGCTACTTCTAAATCATTTTTAAAGAGGAAGATGAGCAAGATTCTTCCAATACTATTTGTACAGAAGTAGGATTTGGTTGGTACTTTAGCGTATCTAGAATGTCCATCTGTTGTTTTATTTCAGCATATTTCTTAGCTAGTGTTTCATCATTTATTACAACATCAAGAAGCTCACTGTGCTCCTTAGGAGGGAGTTCATTGTAGGCTAGTAGTACAAGTTCGTTTTGAGTAATGTGTCTTATCATATTGATGGTTCTTTGTTATTTTTGACTGAATAACGGCTATTACTAATGGCTTAGTATAGATGTTATCATCTATTTTACTAAAGGGCTTAGTATCTGAGGGTAAAATCCTGCTTAGGAAGTGTTTTGTCAATAAAAACGTAACCCAAAAAGAATAAATCGATTGTTATCCTTACGCTATCATTTGCCTTTATGGTTTCCCAAGCTTTTTCCATTTGTGGTGAGTAATGGATATCATCAAAAATGAAGAGTGTCTTTTCGTGAGCGTGTTGCTGTAGTTGCTCAAAATAACGTAATGTAGGCTCTAACCTGTGGTTTCCATCTATATAGATAATGTCATATGTTTTATCACCCAATGAGCCTAGTGTAGCGTTAAAGTCACCTATGGTAGTAGTGATATTCTCATACCCTAGGTGCTGCCATATAGTAGTAGCTATGTCTGCCACGGTGGGGTCTCCTTCCATAGAGTGCACTTTTACTTGCTTATTTTGAGCTATATAAGCAGTGGTTATTCCCAACGATGTACCGAGTTCTAATACACTAGTAGCCTTGTAGTAATTTACCGTTTGAGCTATGAGTCTAGCGTACTTTTTAGGTTTCAGAGCATTTTTGGCTATGTCAGATACGTTCTTCTTAAATAAGTTTCCTGATTTACCAAAGTCAGTAAAGTTTATGATCTGCTTACTTGCTTTTAGTCTTTTCCGCTCACGCTCTATTTTTCTGTTTCTAGATTTAGAGGTTCTGTCTAGCACCTCTTCCATAAACTCAAAAACCTTAGGAGAATGCACTCCGTGCTTGGTTATACTTTTAAAACGATATCTAAAATATGCAGCAGCTATCTTTAGCTTGCTATAGGGCTTAGCAGACTTTTCAGTCATACTAATTACTCACTAGGAGCCGTTTCTGGAGATTCTGATTCCTTTGGAGTTTCAGCTTGTTCCTTTTTAGCATTTCGTATAGCTACCATTTCTTTTTTCAGCTTACTGATATGCTTTTTGGCCTTTTCTATTTTACCTTCAAACTCCTTTAGCATTTTCTCTGCTGTCTTAGACATAGCAAAGAATGACATATTACGTTCTATACTAGCTATCTCTTCGTTTAGCGTGTCAATCTTGCGTTGTACACCACGCTCTTCGTTTTCTAGTGCTTTCTTTCCGTCAGGAGACTTCTTTAGTTCTTTATAGTGTGCATCTAGATTAGCTAGTTTAGCTTTCTCTATCTGGCCGCTATACTTCTGGTATACCTCACTGTTAGCCTTTTCGTAGGCTACGCTTATGGTCTTTATAGATTTATGCGGTACATAACCTACAGCACGCCACTCACCACTTATTTTTTTAAGCGAACTAAGAGCTTCTTTGTGTTCTATGTCTTTAGATGCTAGCTCTTCAAGTGCTTTTATAAGCTCTTTTTTCTTTGCTAGGTTAGCCTCTTCTTCTTCACGTTTACCTGCGAATGCATTGTTTTTTTCTTCAAAGAAAGAATCACACGCACCTCTAAATCTTTTCCAAATTACTTGGTTATTCTTATCTGGTACTGGCCCTATGGTTTTCCATTCGCCTTGTAGTGCTATTATTTTTTTAGTAGTATCTCCCCAGCTTGTATCCTCTTTTAATGCTTCTACTTTTTCACAAAGGGCTTCTTTCTTTTTAAGATTTTCAGAACGCTCTCCATGTATTTCTTTGAAATAGACCTTACGTGCATTGTAGAAATCATTTCGTACACCGTTAAATGCTATCCAAACGGCATCTTTATTACTTTTTGGAACTGGACCTATTTTTTTCCATTCTTCAAATAGCTCATCAAATGCTTTAGTTCTTTCATTCCACTCTTTATTAGATTTAGGGAGTACTTCATTTAGCAATGAAGCTTTCTCTGCTAAGATCTCTTTTTTCTTTAGGTGAGAATTTTTTTCAGACTCTAACTCCTCGTATACCTTGCGTTTGGCATCATATACAGAATCACTTGCTTTCTTAAAAGCTTCCCAAATAGGCTCTCTACTTTCTGAGGGTACTGGTCCAGTATTCTTAAACTCTTCGTGATACTTATTCAACAATATAAAGCTTCGCTTAAGTGATTTCTCACCGTGTAGCTCGTCCATTTTCTTAGTTAGGTCTATTTTAGCCTCAAGATTCTTTTGTCTATCAAGTTCTTTTAATTCTATGTTTATACTGTGGTTATCATAAAATTTATTTTGAAGTAGATTATAAGTGTCCCAAAGTTCAGAGATACCATCTTTTGGTAGTACACGGATATTTTTCCATTCTTTCTGAATATCTTTTACCTGTTTTATACTTTCTAAGGTCTCATCGTTAGCAACTATTTCTTCTAAATTTTTTAAAAGTTCTTTCTTTCTGTTGAAATTTTTAAGTTTTTCTGTTTCAATTCTCTCCTTTTCTTCTGCAACAGATTGCTTAACGGCGTCTTCTATTTCTTTAATTTTAAGAGCAAGAGATTCTTTTTCAAAAGCAAATGGTTCTTTTTCTTCGCTCTCATCCTGCTTATATATTTCTAGAGCAGCATCTTTAGCTTCGGTAAAGCGTTCAAAGAAAACAGAACGCACAACGCTGAGTTTTTTTCTAGCACCTTTTGGCGTCAAAACCAATACAGTAGCGGCTTCTTCTAGTAATTCTTCTAGAGTTTTACCTTCTAATAGGGCGGCATCATAAGCTACTTCTGGGTCAGAAACTGTACTAAGTTCTAGGCCCATTTTGTTTTCTTTGGGATCTAAGTCCTTACTTTCTACTGTGATAGTAGTGTTTTCTACAGGTACGTTTTCAGCGTTTTCTGCCTTTAATTCTTCGTTCATTGGTAATTTTTAAAAGAGTGCAAAAATGGTATTTTTGAACCGAAATGCCAACAATACTGCAAGAAGGTGAAGTTAAGATAGTTGAATGCCCCAGAGATGCTATGCAAGGCATACTAAATTTCATCCCTACCTCGCAGAAAATAGGGTATATAAATCAACTTTTAAAGGTAGGTTTTCACACATTAGATTGTGGCAGTTTTGTTTCTCCAAAAGCAATTCCGCAGATGCGAGATACACAAAAAGTGTTAGATAATTTGGATATGAGCATTACCCAGACTAAACTTTCTGTAATAGTAGCCAATAGAAGGGGAGCAGATGATGCTATTTTAGTTCCTCAAGTCGACTACTTAGGCTTTCCGTTTAGTGTCTCAGAAACCTTCCAACAGCGTAATACTAGCAAAAGTATAGCTGAGTCTCTTGAGCTGGCAAAGTACATTCACGATAAATGCACTACTGCTAATAAAGAAATGGTGGTATATATATCAATGGGCTTTGGCAATCCGTATGGAAATGAATGGAATCCAAATATTGTGTCAGATTGGGTAGGACAGCTTGAGCAGATAGGTGTAAAACAGTTTTCTCTGAGTGACACAGTGGGTGTGAGTACGCCTGAAACTATAGATCAATTATTCAGAAAGATGAAAGAGCACGCTTCTGAGTCAGAGTTTGGCGGACACTTTCATACAAAAGAGTTAGAGTGGGAAGAGAAAATAACTGCTGCCTATGAAGCTGGATGTAGAAAATTTGACGGGGCTATAAAGGGATATGGAGGTTGCCCTATGGCAAAGGATGATTTAGTGGGTAATATGCCCACAGAGCGTATGATTGATTACTTTAGTTTTGATTATTTGAAACTAAAAAAAGCCCCTTTTGAAGAGGCCTTTAGGTTAGCTGAAAATATTTTTGGTCACTATCTGTGAGTTACTATTAGCTTCTTAGCTATACTTATCTTCTCATTTGAAATAGTAACATAGTATGTACCATTGGGTAGATCTAATGTACTGAATGGTTTAAGAGGATCAATCTCTTTTACTAGTTTAGCATTGATATCATATAAAGATACAGAAGCATTAAATAGTGAGACACTGGGATCTAATACTATTTGAACCATATTACTTGTAGGGTTAGGGTACAAACTAGCCAAGTTAGAGGCACTATACTCTTTTATAGAACTACCTTGTGTAGTAGACACAGCAAAGAAACTTTCGACCTTTTTAGTGTTATTTCCAAAATCATTAGTTATCGCTAATGTTACATCATAAAATCCTGTTGCGGAAAAACTTGTTGTAAATGATTTAGTTGTTAAGTCTCCAGATTTAATGGTGTAAGTACCTGGTGCTACTGTCCAAGTTCTGCTACTCGCTTCTTGCCCTCCAGAAATGTCTGTAAGTGTAGTCTCTTCATTTACAAGTAAGTTTCTTTTAGTGGCCTCAAAATTAGCTGAAGGTGCAAGTGCACTTATAGTAACTTTTCTGATAACGTGACTTGCGACAGCTGCACTGTTTTCAGAAACATAAAGATTTCCATTATTATCTGCTTCCATATGATTTATTTCTGTAAAAGAGGCCGCAGTGCCATTGCCATCTACTAAGCCAAATTCACTTTTATTCCCAGCAAAAGTTGTTACTGAATTACCCGCAACATCAATAGCACGAATCACGTTTTGATCTGCCACATAAATGATACCTTGTACTACAGCGACTCCTTTGGGAGCTTTAAAACGAGCTTGAGCAAGAGTACCATCTATTTGTCTAGGGTCTGCACCCGTAGTAGAACCAGTAAGAGTAGTAGTAGCTCCTGAGAATATGTTTACTAATCTAATATTGGTATTCCAAGGGTCTGTTACCACGATAGTATTACTGTTATATATAGCCACACCATATGGTCCTCCAAAACGTGCTGCTGCACCTGTAGCATCTGTAGTACCGTCAAAACCTGCTGTGCCAGCAAGAGTGGTAACTACACCAGCAGAAGTTATTTTTCTAATGGTAAAATTATCATACTCTGTTACGTATAAGTTACCTGCGGCATCTATTGCTATATCTGTAGGCTTATTGAATCTGGCAGCAGTACCTGTACCATCTGCAGATCCAGAGGTTCCGTAGCCCGGTAGTCCTGGTGTAGGATTAGATCCTGCAAAAGTAGATACCACCTGACCATTTCCTAAATTTTGATAAGAAGCTATTTTTCTGATACAATGGTTTTCTATGTCTGCAACGAAAATTTCTCCGTTTGAGTTGCAAGCTAGTCCTCCTGGATCTCTAAAAGTAGCTGAAGTACCAGTAGCATTCTTGTATCCTTCTGAAAATGAAGTTGCCTGAAGACTTCCTGCTCTTATGTATAACTTATCTGCGACTATTATTCGCACTTTGTTTTTTTCTGCAGTGTACATTCTACCACTCGGGTCAAAACAAATACCAGCAGGAAAGGCGAAGTAGGTATCGTCAAAATCTTTATTAGATGTTGACTCATAATTATTAGTTGGATCATCATTAGCTATGCCAGCATAAGTCTCCACGCTTTGTGCATACGATGAGATTCCTGTAAAACCAACTAAGAAGAATAAAATAAATCTTTTCATGAATATAAATAATTTTTATTAATTGCTTGATATGAAGTTATTTACGCTTTCTTCTATATCATTTTCAATAGTAGAATAATCACGTTTTATAAATTTTTGTCCTGTTATACTTTCGTATAATTCTATATATCTGTTAGATACATTTTCTACCAATTCAGCTGACATATGAGGTATAAGTTGGCCTTCTTGTCCCTGAAAGCCTTCAGAGATTAGCCATTGTCTTACAAATTCCTTGCTCAGCTGCTTCTGCTCGATGCCAGCTTCTTTATTTTTTTGATAAGTATCGGCATAGAAGTAGCGAGACGAATCAGGGGTGTGTATCTCATCTATTAATGTAATTACTCCATCATTTGTTCCAAATTCATACTTGGTGTCTACCAGTATAAGACCTTGGCTATTTGCATACTGAGAACCAAACTCAAATAACTCTAAGGCGTAAGCCTTAAGTTTTAAAAGTTCAGACTTCTTTATGAGTTTATTTCTTACAATATTCTCGAAGCTTATATCTAAATCATGACCGCTCTCGGCTTTGGTCGTGGGCGTCAGTATAGGCGTTGGCAATTTGTCGTTTTCTTTGAGTCCTTCTGGTAATTCCTCACCACAGATTTCTCTTTTGCCTGCCTTATACTCTCTCCATGCATGGCCAGATAAGTATCCTCTTACTACAAATTCTACCGGGTAGGGTTTACATTGTATACCTATGGTAACATGTGGGTCTATCTCGCTTATTTTCCAGTTGGGTACTATATGCTTGGTATCATCCAAAAATTTAGATGCTATTTGATTAAGCACTTGGCCTTTAAAAGGAATTGCATTTGGGAGCACATGGTCAAATGCCGAAATTCGATCACTCGCCACTAGTACTACGTGTTTATCGCCTAAAAAATATACATCTCTTACCTTACCTCTCAAGAAGTCTACTTGGTTTTTAAAGAAGTAGTTAGTAGAGACTATCGTTTGTTGTTCCATTGTGTTCATATACTATGAATATTCAAAAATAGGAATATCTGTCTTTTCGCTAAATGAAGATTTAATTGCTACAAGTTTTGTAGAAAATCTAGTGTGTTTACATTGTCTGCATAGTCTTGTAAATCAGGTCTTTGAGATTTGCCAAAAGGAATAGTGTCTAGCTTGGAATAGTTACCCACAACACATTGTATTTTACTCTCGTTTTCTTGAATAAAAGATTGGATTTCTGTGTCCGATTCATAGAATGTATAGTTGATACAAGCTAATGGAGCATTAAGTTCTAGTCTCTCCTTGGGCAATAGAAAACCTGTATCTAAGTGTTGCTCCGTATTCATAAGTAGCAGAGCTTTATGATACGTATAGTTATTGGCAAATTTATTGTGATTAGATAGGTCAGCATACTGCATAAAATTGTCTAGTACCCTTGTGATATCTAGTAACTTGGGTAAAAAAAGTAAGCTAACATTTCTACACCCCAGTCCAAAATACTGAAATACATCATCTGCAAGGTCTTTAAGTTGCTCATCTGTCTCTGTACCATCTAGTATAGCCAGAGATTTACGGTTTTTCCGAAGCAAGTTTGGTATGTGTTTAAAATAGTGCTCGAAGTAACGAAACGAGTTATTACTCCCAGTCGCTATGACAGCATCTATTTTGTCTAAGCGTTCTACCACAGTTATTTTTTCTTCTAGTCCTAGACTTGCTAAAGTCTTTGCGATATAAAGCATCACATATTTATCATCGCTACTAGGTTTGATGTTAGCCCTATGTCCACTTAGTAAAACACACAAAAGATCGTGAAAACCAACCATAGGAATGTTGCCAGCCATTATAATTCCTACTTTTTTTGGTGATGTACTCCATGTATAGTCTCGTGCAAAGGCAAGTAAATTATCTGGGATAAGCTTCGTTTTCCATTCCCTTATTGCTTGCCAATAGTTATCCTCTATTAGCCAGTTATTTTCTACATAAGTTCTTTGAATACAGGCGGATAGCTCTTCGTTATCGGCAGTGAATAGCTTGCCAAGTTCTACGAACCTGTTGATACAATCTTCTCTTGAAATCATTGTGGCAAAGGTGCTGATTCTTTATAACATGTTGAGATTATTGTGACATTGTTATCTAATATTTTTAAGAACTTTGAAAACACACAATACTAAAAACCATAAAATTATGGCATGGAGAAAACTAGAGGGAGAACTTTTACCTCGAGATATCATGGTAGAAGTAGAAGAAGCATTAATTGCTGAAAGAGACAACAGGATAAAGGTATGCATAGGCTCAGACTCACAAGTAAAGGGCAATATCACTGAGTTTGCTACAGCTATAGTGTTCTTACGGGAGGGTAGAGGTGGCTTCGTTTTTGTAAATAAATATGCCAGTGAACGCAAGTTTACCATCAAAGAACGCATGATACATGAAGTGAGTGATAGCGTACAGTTTGCTATTAAGGTATGTCCTATATTAGATAAGTATCAGACCGAACTAGAAGTACATGCTGACATCAATACTGACCCTAATTTTAAGAGTAACGTAGCTTTCAAAGAAGCAATGGGTTACATACTTGGAATGGGCTACACATTCAAGGCTAAGCCAGACGCCTTTGCCAGTACGTACTGTGCTGGTAAGGTAGTGAGTTGAGGATAATTTTAAGACAAGGTTTAAAATTAAATCTAGAGTGTGGTTTCATATTAAACTATTGACTTTCGATTATTTCATCTCTTGCATATATGCTATATATGATAAGTCTTATATCTCTTTTATTTACCTTTGAAAGCATATGAAAAAGATTGTAATACTCTTAATGATGGCTCTTCCTATACTAGGACTAGCTCAAGAAGAAGAAAAAGAATCAGTTTTTGAGATTTTTGATGTATCTCAGAAAGCAGAGTTTCCTGGAGGAGGTGAAGGACTGCAAAGATTTCTTGCTGAGAATATCATCTATCCAGCAGAAGCATTAGAAAATGACCATCAAGGTACGGTTATGCCCATGTTTGTAATCAATAAAAAGGGAAATGTAGTAGATGCGGAGATTTTGAATAAAGGTGTATGCCATAAAAGTCTTGAAAAAGAAGCTTTGAAAGTGATAAAGAGCACAAGTGGGATGTGGAAACCTGCTTTACAGAGAGATAAAGAGGTGAATATGCGTTTTCGCATGCCTGTAAAATTTCAGATATTCGAAGCAGAACCAAAGAGGAAGAAGCAAAGAAAACTCTTCAAAAAAAATTAAAGAAAATATAATTTGGCAAGAATTCTAGCACTAGACTACGGCGGTAAACGTACTGGCATAGCAACTACTGACCCTCTTCAGATAATAGCTACCCCACTTATCACTGTGCAAACAGAGGATTTGATGGACTACCTTACAGATTACTTTACCCAAGAAGAAGTGAGCGATATGGTGGTAGGGCAACCTACTAGGCACGATGGCAGTTTCTCTGCTATAGAGCAGTACATTGTAGAATTCATAGAAAATTTTCAAAAGAAGTTTCCTCAAATAGTAGTGCACCGCATTAATGAGATGTATAGCTCCAAGGATGCCATGCAAGCTTTAGTAGCTAGCGGAGTGAAAAAGAAAAAACGAAGAGATAAGAAATTATTGGATAGCACCGCTGCTACCTTACTTTTGCAGGAGTTTTTATACCATACATGATACACCCAATAAGAGCATACGGGGATCCCGTTTTACGAGCAATATGTGAAGATATTACCTCTTTTGATGATGATTTAAAAAAGCTAGTAGATGACATGCTAGAAACAATGGATGCCAGCGATGGAGTAGGCCTAGCCGCTCCACAGATAGGGAAACCTGTACGTCTATTTACTATAGATTCTACCTTGTTTGACAAGGAAAAGAAAAGTGAAGGTGTGCGTAGAGTATTTGTTAATCCGGAGCTGGTAGAAGAGTCTGGAGAAGAGTGGGCTTTTGAAGAAGGATGCCTAAGTATACCAGATGTGAGAGAGGATGTGAGTCGCATGCCAAGCATTAAAATCAAATATCAAACTATAACAGGAGAGCATATAGAAGAAGAGTATGCTGGTATGAGTGCTCGTGTAATACAGCATGAGTACGACCATATAGAAGGTATTCTATTTGTAGATCATATATCCGCTTTTAAACGTCAGTTGATCAAAGGCAAACTTATAGGAATAACCAAAGGAAAGGTGAACGTAAGTTACAGAATGAAATTTCACAAGAAAAAATAATGGGAAACTATCTAGCCATCTATCGGCCGATAAACATCCTATTTATAGCCTTAGCCCAGTGGCTTTGTGCTTATTACTTAGACGGGGCTGCTAGCTCTGAGTCCCTTACATCTGGAGGTATTTACTATTTACTATTAGGTACAGCTTCATGTGCCGCTTTTGGCTATTGGATCAATGATTGGTTAGATATCTCTAGAGATGCTATAAATAAGGATAATCCTTCTACCATAGGAAGTTATAGCCAAGTAATGGTCATAGCACACCTCACTGTTTTCGCGGCATTGGCTATAGTCTGTGGGGCTATTTTGGGTAAATGGTTTGTAGTACTTTTTACTTTTACCTTGCTCATACTTTCGCTGTATAGCTCAATGCTCAAGAATGTAGCGATAGTAGGAAACGCGGCAATTGCTATTCTTAGCTTTTTAAGCTTGTATGCAGTCATTAAGCTATTTCCCAATGTAGAGTATCTACTTATATTACATTTTGCCACTATGGCCGGATTTATAAATTTTGCTCGAGAAATAATAAAGGATGCTGAAGATGCTAACGGAGATATAAGCACAGGTGCCAAAACAGTGCCTGCTGTCTTTGGGTTCAAAGCATTGAATAGCTCAGTATTCATAGTTCTCATATTCACGGTGGCTTTTTTAGTGGTATCTCTTTACTTTCAACGGAACTATTTTAGAGGATCATTACAACTGGTATACTACGCATATACGGCTGTTTTTATCTTGATTCCTTTATTCTATTCGGCTATACAAGCCATGTTTGCAGAGCACAAACAAGATTATACCAAGCTTAGCTTATTGCTTAAATACACACTTTTTACTGGAATATTATCCATTTTCTTTTTTTAAGTTATGACGGAGAAAATGAATATACTTCTAGGTTCTAATTCTCCGCGTAGAAATGAATTGCTTGCACAGTTAGGTTTCGACTTTACTAAGGTAAGTATAACCTGTGACGAAGAGTTTTCTCCAGATATGGTTGTAGGCAAAGTACCGGAGTACTTAGCCATTAAAAAATCTATGGCTTATAAGGCATTACATGATTCGGATGTACTCATAACAGCGGATACCGTGGTAATAGCAGAAGGTATCATCCTGAACAAACCAGCTGATAGGGCAGAGGCTATTCACATGCTGAGTACATTAAGCGGTAAAGAACATAGCGTACAGACAGGAGTTTGTATTAGGAGTGTATACAAGCAAGAAAGTTTCACCACAGAAACAGTAGTAAAGCTAAGGAAGATCAGCCAAGAAGATATTGCTCACTATGTAGATACCTATAAGCCGTATGATAAAGCTGGTGCCTACGGAATACAAGAATGGTTTGGACTGGCTCTAGTAGAAAGTATATCTGGTAGCTTCTATAATGTAGTTGGATTGCCTACCGACCAACTGTATAAACGTTTAAAAGACGGCTATCATGCGTAAAGGAAGATTAGTTACTCTTTGTTTTTTATTACTGATAACGCTCATAGGAATAGCCCAGAGCGAGTCCAGTGAGTGGAAACTACAAGCGGGATACGAGGTGAATTATACCGGGCACAATGCAGTATTGCATGCAGAGTATGCTCTAAGTAAGCATAGAATAGGTGGAGGTATAAACTATAATTTCTCCGATGGTTTTGCTTCTAATCCGGTATTAGGAGTTGGCTTGAGTTACGGATACGTGGTGTTACAAAGTGAAAAGTGGCAGGCTAGTTTAGGTATAGATTACAGAAGACAGAAGCCCTTGGAAATAGTCAATATACAGACTCTAGTTTTGGCTAATTCGATAGAATATAAATTTACCGAGCACATAGGAGCATTATCTCGTATAGGGTATGGTGTAGCATTGGAGCGTGCAGCATCTGCTGGTAGTTTTGCCCAACTCAATAATATTTCAGGACTATTTTTACTAGGATGCGTTTATTCATTTTAACAGCTTTCTCCCTGTTCTTGTTAGGTTGCGAGTCATACGACCCGCAACTTAAAAAGGTAATACTATACGGTCATGGTGGTATGGGGTTTGATCTTATAAATGGGAAACACGCACCAAACTCTGTGGCGAGCATACAAGAAGCTCTAGACATCTATGAACTAGATGGAGTGGAGGTAGATGTACGTTTTACCAGGGATGGTGATGCCATAGTATATCACGACGAGTATTTAGAGACCGCCACTCAATGCAAAGGCCGGATTACTGGACTTAGAATAGAGCAAACGATGGGTTGCAAATATCGCAAGCAGTTTTTTAATGAGTATAAGGAGGAAGTTATATCGCTAGACAGTTTTGCAAATCTGGTGAACTCAAAATATCCTAATAGATACGTAAGTCTAAATATCCAAGGCCCTTTTGATTTGCCATTTATACTAGATTCTGTGGCTGGCATATTTCATGAGAAACTAAAATATTTTCCTTTCAAAGACAAACTAACTGTAGAATGTAGTGATGCTAATTTTTTATACTACTTGAAACAACGTGATTCTAGCCACAAATGCCTCTTAATAGCACAGATAGATAGTGGTGGAGTGAAAGATGTATTGGGTTTTGAACTGGACGGAATTGTAGCTAAATTTGAAACCAGAGATGAACTCCTCGAACAGCAACTAAAGGATGAAGGAAAGATGATACTGTTATATGGACAAAAAAAATTCAGGAACTTTAAGGGCTACGACTATACTTATATAGATGGAGTGCAAGTAGACAACCCTATTTCAGCCCTAAAATATTTTAGAAATAAGTGATTTAGCTAGCTGTAAGGTTATATAATCCTGCGTACTCAGTTAGGTAGGATCTTAATTTTCTTCTTGCTACAAAAATTCGAGTCTTTACAGTACCTATAGGTATGCCTATTTTATCTGCTATTTCGTGATACTTAAATCCTAAAGTATTCATCTCAAAAGTGATACGAAGATCATCTGGCAACTTGTCTATTGCCGTTTCTAGATCCTTACGTATAAACTTGGCATCTCCGTCATTGAAGGTGTTGAAAGTCTTAGCAGAGTCTACTATATACTGTTCTTCTTGTGTGTCCATAAATGTATTACGCTTCGTTACACGTCGATAATTATTAATAAATGTATTACGCATGATTGTAAAGAGCCAACCTTTCAAATTAGTACCCTCTTTGAACTTTGAGGAATAAGTCATTGCCTTCAAAAAAGTTTCTTGAACAAGGTCCATTGCATCATCCATATTGTGTGTTAGCTGCAGAGCATAGTTCCTAAGCATTGGTTGGAAGCTCTGCATTGTCGTATTAAAGTGTGATGAATCTTTCATATGTTTTGTTTATTAATATGGGTCAAATATAAAACAAGATAATGTATGTACAATTACTTTTGTTTAATGAAACATGAAAAAAAGTAAACAAAGATGTAAGTATTTCATATACAGACAGTTAAGGTGTATAAGGTTTTCTTATGATGTTATACGTTATCATGGTGCCCGTAGATTTATATCAAATAAATTCTCAAACTAAAATGAATAGCGGATGTTTGCATATATAAACAATGATAGCTTCAGCGAGTAGAATAGAGCGATTTAATGCAGCTCACAGATTACACAACCCTAATTGGACAGATCAAAAGAATGAAGATTTTTTTGGACTGTGTAATAATAAAAATTTTCATGGACACAACTATAGACTAATAGTTAAGGTAACTGGCGAAGTAGATCCAGAGTCAGGATACTTGATGGATTTAAAGGTCTTGAAGGATGTTATCAGAGCTGAAGTAACACAACGTTTTGATCATAAAAATTTAAATTTAGATGTTCAAGATTTTGAGATGCTTATACCTACTGCAGAAAATATAGCCTATATAGCTTGGCATAGAATACGAGCTAAATTAGACGATGCACTAAAGTTGCATATTACATTATACGAAACAGATAGAAATTTTATAGAATACGATGGACAGTAAAGAACCACATAAAATACACCATATTAACGCCGTGCTTAATACTCCTCTGAGATCGGATGCGTTTGAAAAATCGGATGATGAAAAGGTAGAGATTATAGAGAAGCACTTCAAAGTAATCATGGAAACTCTAGGTTTAGATCTTACAGACGATAGCCTAAAACAAACTCCCCATAGAGTAGCAAAGATGTACGTTAAAGAAATATTTAGCGGTCTAAACCCTGCAAATAAGCCTAGCGTAACTCTTTTTGAGAATAAGTATGGATACAATCAAATGCTGGTAGAGAAGGATATCTCAGTGTATTCCATGTGCGAACATCACTTTGTACCTATTATAGGCAAAGCTCACGTAGCATACATGGCCAATGGCAAGGTAATAGGCTTGAGCAAAATACACCGTTTGGTAAAATATTATGCCAAGCGACCACAGGTACAAGAAAGACTAACAAGGCAAATAGCCGAGGCTATAAAAAGTACCTTAAATATAGAAGATGTAGCAGTAACTATAGATGCTCGACACATGTGTGTGGAGTGCAGAGGAGTAGAGGATGTAACTTCTAGTACTATAACATCTGCATTATCTGGCCAGTTTCTTAATGAGCCTACCCGTTCTGAGTTTCTCAGATTTATAAAGTAAGAGGAGGTTGGAGTAATTACAGAAATTAGTTGCTTTAAAAATCTAAGGTTGGTGTAGCAACATTTTACTTTCTTTGCAATCAATAGAAATGATAGAAGGCATAGGATTAAGTAAGAGTTATGGTAGTTTACAGGTTCTAAAATCTGTAAATATATCTATAAAGCAGGGGGAGATAGTTTCTATTACCGGGCCAAGTGGTGCGGGTAAATCTACTTTACTTCAGTTGTTGGGTACACTAGACCACCCTCAAGAAGGAGAAGTATTATACAACGGAGAAGCAGTTTCTCAGCTTAAGTCAAATAAGTTGGCGGCTTTCAGAAATGAAAATATTGGATTTATTTTTCAGTTTCACCATCTATTGCCAGAGTTTACAGCTATCGAAAATGTATGTATGCCGGGGCTTATACAAGGGATATCTAAAAAAGAGGCTATGATTAGAGCCTCAGAGCTACTGCACAAATTAGGTCTAGGGTCTAGACTAGAGCATAAACCCAATGAGTTAAGCGGTGGCGAGCAACAGCGAGTAGCGGTAGCTAGAGCACTCATGAATAATCCTAAAGTAATATTTGCGGATGAGCCCAGTGGTAACCTTGATACAGAAAATGCAGAAGAGTTGCACAACTTGTTTTTGGAGCTTCGCAAGGATTTCGGTCAAACCTTTGTAATAGTAACGCACAATGAAGACCTAGCTGCAATGGCAGATAGAGTGATTAAAATGAAGGATGGAGAAATTATATAATTCGTATAGGTAATATTTATTCCGTTCAAGTATTCTAAAAAATTAAAATCAATATTTTTGTACCAATGAATTTAGTAGTAAAAAACCTACCGACTAGTTACAATGCACATTACCTTGAAATGCTTTTCGCAAAGTATGGAGAAGTGGAATATGCAAAGGTGATATATGATAGAGTAACCAAGGAGCCTACAGGCACAGGATTTGTAGAGTTTCTAAAAGAAGAAGAAGGCCAAAAGGCAATAGATGAAATGAATGGTAAAGAATTTCACGGTAAGGAACTTGTGGTAGAAAAAGCAAGACCACGTAAAGTGAATATTTGGAGTTAAGTCCTATACCTTAGATAAAACAAAAAATCCCAAGAGCTCTAGCCCTTGGGATTTTTTGTGTCTAGATAGATTTCTACTAGTAAAAACCAGAACCTCCTGTGCTTAATGCACCTGTAGGTTTAGGATTGATACACATTACAGGTGTTTTCTGTGAGCTATTCACTATTTGCTCTGCATAGCTACCTACAAAGAGTTCAGAGAACTTAGCTGTTTCAGATTTAGTCATTATTAATATCAAATCTGCACCTATCTCCTCAGCATACTGGATAGTATCTTTACCTAAATTATCTGGATATTTATGGTCGTCGAGTAATCTAGATTCATAGTTTATTCCGTATTTTTTAAATATACCTTCAGCTTGCAGCAAATTAGCTTTTATCTTTTTCATAGCAAGCTCATCATTGTCTAGCTCCATTATTATGTGAATAGTGCTATTGTATTTCATCCCAATTTTCACTGCCCAATCAATTTTTTGTCTACTAGTTTTAGTCAAATCTATCGGTAATACAATCTTATCAAACTTAGGATTTGTTTGCTTTTCTTTTACTGCAATAACGGGTATTTTTGAGATTTTCAATACACGAGACGTTGTACTACCAGTGAAAGTCTCCATGCCATTCACTCCATTAGTACCCATTACTATTGTATCTGTTTTGTTTTCCGTAGCCACTCTGTTGATTACTTTGTATGGCTTTCCTTCGGCTACCATAGTATTCACTCTCATAGCTGGCCATTTAGCAAGAATTTCGTCCTTAGTCTCCTCTAGTTTGTTTCTCACTTTATCTCGCAGCAGGGCTATCTCGCTATCATTAGTAAAGAGAGATTGTAAAGTACTATTACTTAGTACGTGCAATAGGGTGATTTCACTGTCAAATAAGTCTGCCATTTCCACTGCATAATAAACTGCATTCAGTGATGAATCTGAAAAATCCATAGGAACCAATATGATATGATCCTCTGGTGTTTTTATATCTGTCATAAAATTTGTATAAACTTGCCGCAAAGATAAAAGCCTTTTACCAGTGAAACAATTATCAAATAGTGAACTTATCGTTAATAATAATGGTTCTGTATACCACTTAGGACTCCTACCAGAGCATATATGTGATACAGTAATCACAGTGGGAGACCCAGACCGAGTAGAGTCTGTGTCAAAACACTTTGATACTATTCGCTTTTCCCATCACAATAGGGAATTCAAAACCGTAGTAGGGAATATAGGATCTAAAGAGTTTACTGTGATCTCCACGGGCATAGGAACGGATAATATAGACATAGTATTCAATGAGATAGCGTTTCTATTGAACTATAACTTAGATACTCGTCTACAAAACGAAAAGCTACGATCTGTAGATGTTATACGACTGGGCACATCTGGTAGTGTCTCCGAAGCTAATCCGCTAGACAGTATAGTCTACAGTAAAAATGCTATTGGCATGGAAGATTTATTTAAGTTTTATGAAAACGACTTTGCAGAGCTCCACTTTGCTGGTAGCCAGTATCCGGTAATACCTTGCAGTGCAAAGCTAGAAGCTTCATTTAATGAGTATACACCTAGCCTTACCCTCACTGCCAAAGGATTCTACGGCCCTCAGTTTAGAAATGCCCAGTTAAAACCTAAGTATAGCCTTGAGCAAATATGTGAGTTAAAATACAAAGGCAAAGCTCTAGGAAATATAGAAATGGAAACGGCAGGCATATATGGTTTAAGTGCTTTGCTTGGTTTCGAGGCTATTTCTATCAACGCTATACTAGCCAATAGATTAGATGGTAGTTTTAGTGCAAATGCTGAGACTACAATTCATAGGATGATTACTAGGTCGTTAGAGATTTTATGCAAATAGATCTTACAGAAGTTTATTCTAGTAAGCATAAGAATGCCTTTCATCAGTTTACTAGAGACTTATATGCCCAAGATAAGGAGTTTATTTCTCATTTGGATGTGGATATTGAAGCTATTTTCGACTCACAACAAAACTCTGAGTTTCAAAATGGAGATGCACGTCGTTGGCTTGCTTATCAGAATGGCCAAGTAGTAGGTAAGGTAGCGGCTTTTTATAACCGAAATAGTGGTTTAGCCGGTTTAGGTTTTTTTGATTGTATACAGGACTACTCGGTAGCCAAATCATTGTTCGATGTAGCAGAGTTTTGGCTAAATTCAAATGGCATCAATAGGATAGAGGCTCCTATAAATTTTGGAGAACGAGATAAATTCTGGGGTTTAATGGTATTTGGATTTCAAAATCCATCTTATCAAGAGAATTATAACTTTTCATACTATCAGGATTTTTTTGAAAGATATGGCTTTACTAAAAACATAGAGCAGACCACAAGTACTGCAAATCCCAGAGATATGGATTATGAAAAGTACAAGCGATTTGCTGACAGGTTAGAAAAAGCAGGAATTTATAGAGTTGAACACTTTAGGCTGAAGGATATCAATCGGTTTGTGAGTGATTTTACGCTTATTTATAATGCCGCTTGGGAGCAGCACGAGCACTTTGTCCCATTCACTGAGGAAAGAGTCTTAAAATTATTTACTGCTATGAAGCCCATCATACGAGAAGATTTACTCTGGTTCTTGTATGCAGACGATAAGCCGATAGCATTTTATCTGAGCATTATAGATGTAAATAAGATATTTAAACATTTAAACGGTAGCATGTCATTATGGGCGAAGCTTAAGTTCTTATGGTACAAAAAAACAGTACGCATAGATCGTATTCGAGGAATAATATTTGGAGTGGTGCCAGAGTATCAAGCCAAAGGAGTATACAGTATTTTGGTTATGAAAATGTTTAAAGTGATGATGAGCGATAAAAATATTAAAGAAACTGAATTAGCTTGGATAGGTGACTTTAACCCGAAAATGCACGCTTTGTTCAAGAGTGTGAATGCTAAAAAAACAAAGGTTCATTATACTTTTGAAAAACTTTTGTAAATATGTTTGCGTTACTTATTTATAATTCTACATTTGCACCCGCAATAGCAAAAGAACTATGATTCCTTAGCTCAGCTGGTAGAGCATTACACTTTTAATGTAGTGGTCCTGGGTTCGAGTCCCAGAGGGATCACAACTATTGTATTTATTTATTTCGACCCCTTTCTAAAGGGGTCGTTGTAAGTAACTTAAGCTTACAACACTTCCTTTTATCTTCTTTCTGATACTACTTTTACTGGAAAATGTTTCACCTAGGAGTAAAAAATGTTTCACCTGAAAAGGTATCGACCAAAACCCTTTCCATTAAGTCTACCAAAGCAGAATAGTTTAATTTAGTTTCATTATTCCGCTTTTTTGTTTGTCCTTTCCACATCACACCACTATATTTTTTTCAAAACTCGCAAGCGGAAGTCCAGCATCTATTAATGGTATTGCAGAGCTGCTAAAAAAAGTTTCAGCCCTAGCCAAATAGACATTAGCGGTCATTTGTAAAATTTATTAAATTCGCGTGTAACCTTTTTCAATTTCTATCAACTTCAAGGTAAATAAACAAATTATAATATTATAAAATGAAGCATAATTTTAGAATAATGACAACAAAACGACTTATCTCACTCTTAATATTTATTGCTACTCTTAATGTAAGCTACGCTCAAGGATACATTAGCCAAACCATACAGCAGGATGGTTTAACAAGAGAATATAGCATTTATGTTCCAGCAAGTTATGATGGAACTACAAATTTTCCTTTGCTATTTAATTTACATGGAGGTGGTGGCGATATTGCTTCTCAAATTGCTATAGCAGATATGAGTCCTATCGCTGATACGGCAAATTTTATTGTTGTTTATCCCCAGGCACGCCAGGATGCAAGTGACGGAAACTCTTTCAACTGGATTCCTAAAGTCCCGGGTACTTTTGATGATGTGCCCTTTTTTAGTTCATTGATAGATACGATTGCTAGTAATTAACAAATAGACCAGAACAGAATATATGCTTGTGGGTATTCCTTAGGAGGAGATATGACCTTTGAACTTGGATGTAAGCTCAATAACAGAATTGCAGCTATAGCCTCAGTAGCCAGAACCATGCAAGCCAATCCAAATAGTTTTTGCTCTCCGGTGCATCCCACTGGAGTTCTTACAATACTTGGTACGGATGACTTGGTTTCTATATACAATGGAATCGTATTTGGCGGGGTAGAATATTATCTTTCTGCAGCAGCAACGCATAGTTATTGGGCAACCTATAACAATTGCAATACAACTTCAACCATGAGTATTGCAAGCCCCTCTGTAGAACGATATACTTGGTCCACTGCATCAGGTTGTGCCTTCGTGGAGGAATTGAAGGTGATAGGAGGAGGACATGATTGGCCTGGAAGTTTTGGGAATATGACGATTGATGCGAACATAGAAATTTGGCAATTTGTTTCACGTTATGACATCAACGGATTAATTGGCTGTATAACTACATCTATCAACGAAAATAATGGACAGGCTGAAAATTATAAGGTATTTCCAAATCCTTTTAATCAGGAGCTTACGATTGAAGTAAAATCTGCACAAGCCAATGATTTTGAGATATACAATGTTATTGGAGAATTAGTAATCAGTGGCAAATTGAATTCTCAAATTAATACAATCGATTTGTCTTCATTAGCTCCTAATGTTTATATTTTGAATATTAAAAATCAGTCGATTAGGCTAGTGAAAACAAAATAAAAGTTCATTTTCAATCTTTTCAAAGAAGAGAGTTTCATTATTTAAAGATTGGCTAGGACAATAGAAAAATTTTGACTCCTGAAGGCCGATTTATTGGCCTATTTTTTATTTAAGGCCGGCGAGTAAAAACTCTATTTCTCTGCTTGGGATATTATATCGTTCCGATAGAACCTGATTGGTAAGTTTACCTTTATAGATATAAGTACCTTGGCGTAACCCTTCGTGATTTCTAAGACATTCTTCTATACCTCCATCATCGGCTATCTGCACAAGCAATGGAGTGAATATGTTGCTAAGTGCATAGCTTGCAGTTCTAGAGTATCTAGATGGAATATTAGGAACGCAATAGTGTAAGACTCCATGTTTTTCAAATACCGGCATTTTATGATTTGTAGCTTCTGAAGTTTCGAAACAGCCTCCTTGGTCTATGCTTATATCTACGATAATAGACTTAGGACGCATTTCTGCTACCATACTTTCTGTTACCACACATGGGCTAAGACCTATAGGACTACGTAATGCAC
>Ga0307994_1000395_pt1 | contig 31161 bp, 25 predicted proteins | sample EllFjometagen261_FD_203171 | JGI IMG/M metagenome (GOLD analysis project Ga0307994, IMG submission 203171) | Marine microbial communities from Ellis Fjord, Antarctic Ocean - #261 | ecosystem: Environmental > Aquatic > Marine > Unclassified | place: Southern Ocean | collected 2014-11-02 | reverse complement strand
CTGTATACATGCCGCCACAACTGCCTGTGCCTGGAACAGCGCGGCGTTCAATTTGAAGCAAGTCTTCGTCGCTCATGCGGCCAGCCGCATGTTCGCCCACTGCCTCAAAAACGCTAACGATGTTCAGGTCTTGGCCCTTGTAGCGGCCAGGAAGTATAGTGCCACCATACACATAGATAGAAGGCACATTGGCACGCAACATGCCCATTAGGCCGCCGGGCATATTTTTGTCACAACCGCCAAGCACTAGAACGCCGTCCATCCACTGGCCTTGCACGCATGTTTCAATACAGTCAGAGATCACTTCACGGCTAATCAACGAGTACTTCATGCCCTCTGTGCCCATGGCCATGCCATCGGAGATGGTTGGAGTTCCAAAGACTTGTGCATTACCACCTGCTTCTTCGATTCCGACGATCGCTGCGTCAGCCAGCCGTTGCAGGCCGCTGTTACACGGAGTGATTGTACTATGCCCGTTAGCCACACCGACCATAGGTTTCTTGAAATCTTCAGCCTCATAACCCATGGCGTAATACATCGACCGATTGGGGGCACGTGCTGTGCCCTCTGTGATGTTTTTGCTGCGGCGATTAATCTGATCGTCGGTGTTAGTGGTGTCTTGCGTCATGGTGTTCCTCGTGAGGGTGAGCGCAGTTAAAAGCAGACAATGCGCCATGGAATTAAGTGATGTGAATATAATAGTCGTGCTGTATTAATATGTACAACATATTATTACCCAGCTATCGAACTAAAGGAGCTAAACGAGCTAAGGTTCCGGTCATCATCTAGCGCTTGTTAACCCAGCAATACCAATTTGTCGCTTCTCGTTAGGCGATCTCACACAATGGATTGATACAAATTTTCAAAATCAGACCTTAACTCGCTCGCTCTTAGGGTCATATGGCGTCCGCAAGTGTGCCGTAGCAGGATACCGAGTGCCGGCAATATCTATTTCCCAAATTCCCGATGCCAGATAATCCGCGTTGATAACCTGGTCAGATTGTAACCAGGCCAAACCGATGGCTGAATTAACTGCATGCCCGTACGCTGCTGAGCGCAGATCGCCCACCGCCTTACCGTCACGCAACACCAGCTCGCCACCCCACATAACAGGCTCAGCATCATCGAGGGTGAAGAGTACAACTCTACGTTTCAACTCACCACCTGCAGCTTTAAAGTCGCGTAACGCTTGCTGACCGATAAACGGTGTCTTTTTGTCCAACGCCACCGCAAAGCCTAATCCCGCTTCATAAGGGTTCACTTGCGGCGTCAACTCACGACTCCAAGCCCTGTAGCCCTTCTCAATACGCAAGGCTTCCAAGGCGTAATAACCGACATCTTTGAGACCAAGATCTTCTCCGGCACTCATTAGATCTTCGTACACGCCTACTGTAAATTCGGTGGGTATATACAGCTCCCAACCCAACTCACCGACATAGGTCATTCGATTAGCAAAGCAGGTTGCATACCCCAAATCAATTTCTTGAATGGTAGAGAAAGGGAACGCCTCATTACTCAGGTTCGCTTTAGACACACGCGACAATAGCTCGCGAGCATTCGGCCCCATGACACCCAGTACCGAGTATGCACTAGTCATATCAGTCAGCACCGCACAGGCATCATAGGGGATGTGAGAAGTGATCCAGTCCATATCCCGGACCGTTTGGGCTGAGCCACTAAGCAGCAAAAATTTATCCGTGGCCAGGCGCATCACAGTTAGGTCACTCTCGTAACCGCCCAGTTCATTTAACAGGCCGGTGTAGACAGAACTACCGATGGCCACATCCACCTGGGCTGCACACACTTTATTCAGCACAGCTACAGCGTCGCGACCTTGCATCTGATACTTGGAAAAGGATGTTTGGTCGAAGATGCCTACCTGGTTACGGACGGTGTCACATTCGGCACGAACGGTGTCGAACCAGTTCTGACGGCCAAATGAATATTCAGTCTCCGGTGTCATTCCTTCGGGTGCAAACCAGTTGGCACGTTCCCAGCCCATTTTATTACCGAAACAAGCCCCTTTATCTTTCAGGCGATCAAACAGTGGCGAACGTCTAAATGGTCGCGCCGTATCTAACTCCCGGTTCGGCCATGGCATGGCATAGTGCAATCCCAGTGTCTCTTTAACTCGGTCATGCAACCACTTATCATTGCCGTTAAACCGAGAGAAACGTCGGATATCAACCGGCCACAAGTCCAAGGATGGCGCTCCATCTATAATCCACTGCGCCAACGCCTTGCCCGCACCACCGGCGCTAGCAATGCCCATCGAGTTAAAGCCTGCGCCCACGAAGAAGTTTTTCAATTCAGGCGACTCGCCTAGCAGGAAGTTGTTATCAGGAGTAAAGCTTTCAGGCCCGTTAACGAATTGACGTACCTCGGCAGTTTCCAATGCGGGCACCCGCGTCAAGGCATTATTCATGAGTACCTCAAACTGATCCCAGTCGTCTGGTAGCAAGGAAAACTCAAAGTCATCCGGTATACCGTCCATTGCCCATGGCTTAGCGTCGGGCTCAAAACCACCCATGACCAGGCCTCCCACCTCTTCTTTGAAGTAGATAAAGCCATCTGGGTCTCGCATCACCGGTAGGTCAGGATGCACTCCTTCAATCTCTTTGGTAACAATGTACATATGCTCAGCCGAATGCAGCGGCACCGTCACCCCGCACAAGCGACCCAATGCTTTGGCCCACTGACCGGCACAGTTAACCACCACATCACAGGCAATATTACCTTGCGCCGTTTCAACACCAACGGCCGCACCACTTTTAACCGTAATCCCGGTAACCTGAACCTTTTCAAAAATCTTGGCGCCTCTGGTACGCGCGCCTTTGGCCAGCGCCTGGGTAAGATCAGTAGGATTCGCCTTTCCATCACCCGGCAACCAAACCGCACCTACAACATCGTCCACCTGCATCACCGGCCATAATTCTTGTGCTCGCTGCGCGGTAATAACCTCGGCCTCAACACCGTAAGCCTGGGCCATGGAAACCGTACGACGTAGCTGGATCATTCGCTCTTCAGTTCTAGCCACGGTCACAGATCCGCACTGCTTCCAGCCTGTCCCAAGCCCAGTTTCGGCTTCTAGGCTGGCATACAACTCGGTACTGTAACGAATCAGCTGAGTCATGCCCTCATGAGCACGAAGCTGCCCAACTAAACCGGCGGCATGCCAGGTGGTGCCACTACTCAAGCGTCCCTGCTCAAGCACAACAACATCCGTCCAACCCATTTTTGTTAGATGGTAGGCCACACTACAGCCCACAATCCCGCCCCCAACAATGACACACCGCGCCTGTTTTGGTAGTTTCGCTTCACTCATGACAGATCCCTATTGCAACTGATCTAAATTTCTATGACAGAGTCCCGTTTCAGTTTCACTCGGCAAACCAGAACACCTTAGAATCCAAAGACTACGCCCACTTTCGATTATTTGCAATAACTTGCAATATATATAATTGGCATTTATTTGCAACTAATCAAAGGCGCAGGGAACCTTATTGAAAGGGGTGAAAGGGGTGAAGGGGGTGAAGGGATCTAAACGGGCCAGGCAGGCCCAGAAACTCAGGTAGCGGGCTTTTCCGCAACCAATAACTCAAGCTGACAACTTGCCAAGACATCGCCCATTTCTTGAACGGGTCGCCTATCTGTAATGATATGGGTGATTTTCTGGAATTCTGACACTCTATGTGAGGCGGTATACCCAAATTTACTGTGGTCAGCAACTAGCACGCGAGTTTTAGCTGAATCTAGCATGCGCCCTCGTAATTCGGCAGCATCGCGTGAGAAATCAAACAAAGAGGGTTCTGATGAAATAGCTCCAGCACCTACAAATGCAAAATCGGCGAAATAGTTCGACAGGGAATTTATCGCGTCCCAGCCAACAACGGAATCTTCATGGCTTTGGAGCTGCCCACCTAATAATGTGACTGTATTGCCGTTAATTCGCCCCAACTGAAGGCAAATAGTGATGTCATTCGTAAATACTTTCAGGTTGCTTCGTGCGGCCAAGGCCCGCGCAACCGCCTGAGTCGTTGTGCCGGAATCTATAATGACAGAAGCACTATCTGGTACTAAGCTTGCCGCCAAAAAACCTATCGCTTTTTTCCCTTCTGCATTAACGGTCTGGCGCTTAACGAAATCAGGCTCAGACTGAGTAACCGGAATGGCCCCTCCTCTTATCTGCGTTAAGCGGTTTTGTCCGGCCAGTGCGGAAATATCACGGCGAATAGTCTCTCTAGAAACGCCTAATCGCTCACTCAAAGATCGAATTGTTACGGAACCCTGCTCAAGGACATCATCTAAAATGAGAGCATAACGGTGTTCAGCCAACGAAGATGCGTCTTGAGTTTGATTCTCAGCCATGGTCTACAGTCTTTTCCTATTCTATGCAGGGCTAGCATTAGCTCGGTTAATAACTCATAAAATCCGCTAATCCATGTTATTCGAAAAGGCTATAAAACAAAAAAGCCCTGTCGCCGGCTAGCAAATAAGTAGTCAAATCATACCACAGGTTATGAGTTTTTTAATTATTCGACAACCGCTGTCGCTTCGATCTCGACCAATGCTTGGTCTTCAATGAGGTCAGCAACTTGCACCATAGTCATGGCAGGAAAGTGGCGACCAATAACCTTTCTATAAACTTCACCTAGTGCCTGTTGTTGTTGCAGATATACCTGTTTATCCACTACGTACCAGGTTAAGCGAACCAAATGCTCTGGCTTTGCATTCGCTTGAGCCAGTACTTCAACAATATTAATCAACGCTTGTTCGCATTGGCCCACAAAGTCTTGTGTTTCGAATATCTGATTTTCATTCCAGCCAATTTGCCCACCAACAAAAATTTGCTGTCCTTGAGACATAACACCGTTAGCGTAGCCTTTGGCTGGTTTCCAGTGAGGGGGATTAAGTAATTTCATGTTATTTCCTTATGCATAGGTATCAGTTAGCTTGCTGAAGCTGGAGTGCTCACTCCAAGGCGTTGGGCGGCCATTTTTTTGTTCAACAAGCACCAAGGTTGTTTCGTTGGTGAGGCGAAGTTGTTCATCACAACTCGCGGAAATATTAAGTTGTAAGCTGGTGTTACCACACGCACGAACCTCCATCCTAAAAGTCAAACGATCCCCTAAGTGACTAGGTGCGTGGAACTTGGTTTCGGTTGATACTGTGGGCACACTCAGGCCAAGCTGCAAGTGTATTTCGTTAAAAGGCACCCCAACTTCTTGTTCAAACCACGTTTCAACACAGGCGTTAATCATTTCAAAATAACGTGGGTAGAATACTATTCCAGCAGGGTCACAATGCTGGAATAGTACGCGATGGTGATATTTGAAAGGTGTCATCATTATATCCCTAAATAACGGTCACGAAGATCCGCGTTAAGTTCTTCCGGCGCCCCTTGCCATACTGTGGAGCCCCTTTCAAGAAGCACGCATAGATCGGTTATCGGGAGCAGTTCTGCAAGGGATTTATCAATTAACAAAATTGATTGACCAGCATCTTTTAAGCTAGCAACAATATGCCAAATTTCTTGCCGTATAACAGGAGCTAAGCCCTCAGTTGCCTCGTCTAAAATGAGTAGTTTAGGGTTAGTTAATAGTGCCCGACCGATGGCTAACATTTGCTGTTCACCTCCAGATAAGGTGTTGGCGTATTGGTCTAAACGTTCGTTCAATCGTGGCAACAAACCACACACTTTTTCTAGGGTCCACTCCCCTCGTGTCGCTGCCACTAAGAGATTTTCACGCACGGTTAAATTAGAAAAACATCGACGCCCCTCAGGCACTAAACCTATACCTAAGCGGGCAATTTTATAACTAGCCATTTGACCACAATCATGGCCGTTAAAATGAATTTCCCCAGAAGTGCGCCCCAAGAGGCCACACACCACATTCACAGTGGTGGTTTTTCCCATACCGTTACGCCCCATTAGAGCAACAACTTGGCCTGGAAGGATGGTTAAGTTGACGTCAAATAAAGCCTGAGCAACACCATAATGCGCAGTAAGCTTTAATACTTGGAGTAGCGGCTGAGTCATGGGGCCACTCCCAAATAAGCGGTTTGTACGTGCTCATTATTGCGTATGCTATCCACGCTTCCAGTGGCAATAATACGACCGTAGTCCAGCACTGTGATACGGTCGGCAAGAGCAAATACTGCAGCCATATCATGCTCTATAAGTAGAATAGGGGCCTGTAGGCGCATTTCCTTTAACCTTTCTATAAGATTTTTGACCCCAGCAGGATCCATGCCAGCCATGGGTTCATCCAGTAAAAACGCCTTCGGCTCTAATGCCAACGCCATAGCAATTTCTAATTGCCGCCTTTCTCCATGTGATAAAGCAGATGCTGGCAGGTGGTGGCGTTCTGATAGCCCCACTTGGTCTAGATAGCTGCGGGCTTGCGCTAATAACTTCTGGTCGTCTCTGACAGCAGCAAAAAAACTAAAACTAGAGCCACTGCGGGCTTGCACCACTAGGAGCAAGTTATCAACACAGCTATATTCCATGATCAAAGAAGATACTTGAAAGGTTTGGGCTAAGCCCAATTTGGCTCTGCTAGCAGGCGATAATTGATTTATGGTTTGACCCAAAAACCTAATTTGTCCCTGATCCGGTTGAATGTAACCCGTTATTTGTTTAATAAGTGTGGATTTTCCGGCACCATTGGGACCAATCAAGGCATGAATTTCGCCAAAATTAAGCGTAATGCTAAGGTCTTGTGTAGCTTGAATAGCGCCAAAGCTTTTGCTTAGATTGGTGATTTCTATTACAGGATTAGGCATTTTTTTGTTCTCTGCTTAATAAGCCTATTAGGCCACCTCTAGCGAACAGCACCACACCAAGTAATAGTAGGCCTAAGAAAAACTGCCAATACTCTGTCCATCCCCCAAGGAGAGCCTCACAAAGGATAAATAAGCCAGCCCCAGCCAAAGGACCGTAAAGGCGCCCCAAGCCACCCAAAATAACAAAAATCATAATTTCACCCGAGGTGTGCCAAGAAAACATAGTAGGACTCACAAAGCGGTTGAGGTCGGCAAACAGGGACCCCGCCAATGCAGTAATAGTAGCGGAGATGACGAACGCAGTCAGTTTGATGCCCAAGGGGTTAATGCCAATAGAGGTAACTCGCGTTTCATTTTGCCGCAAGGCTTGCAGGGCATTTCCAAACCGTGAATTCTGTAATCTGGAAACCCCCCACAAGGTAATTAATAGCAACGTACAGCAGATCATAAAGAACTGTATTGGCTGGAGCGTATTGAGGCCTGGAAAACCATTACGCATATAGATGGGCAATCCATCTTCGCCGCCATATGTGGGCCAAGAAATGGAGAAATAGTAGATCATCTGAGCAAACGCTAAAGTGATCATAATAAAATAGACACCGCTAGTACGTAGGCTGAGCAAACCAATGAAAAGTGCAACTACAGCTGCAATCAACATAGCTAGCGGCCAAATAATGAGCATTTGGGTGGTGCCCATAAAACCACTAATTATAGGTTCATAGTTGAGCGCATGACTTGCGAGAATTCCGGTAACGTAGCCACCTATACCAAAGAAAGCGGCATGACCAAAAGAAACCATACCTCCTAGGCCTAAGGCAAGGTTCAAGCCAACACCGGCTAAGGCCAAGATAGCGATTCGGGTGGCCAGTGATACATAATAGGGTTCGTCTAGCCAATGGGCCAACCAAGGCAGCCCTACTAAAAGAGCTATCATGATTCGGTTTAGATATTTCTCTGACATATAATTATCCATGAGCAGGGAACAAACCTTTGGGTTTGAATATTAAGATGATGATCATTAACAGATAGATGGCAATAGAGGCCAGTGCCGCCCCCAAGGTATTAGCAAAGACTGGATCTAGTATCAATTGCAACAGCTGGGGTAAGTAACCACGGCCCAAAGTATCAACCATACCTACAATAATGGCCCCAACTAAGGCCCCTCTAATAGATCCAATCCCGCCAATCACTACCACTACAAAGGCGAGGATTAGCACAGGTTCACCCATGCCGATATCCACTGATTGAATGCTACCAACTAAGGCTCCAGCAAAGCCAGCAAGCGCAGCTCCTAGGGCAAATACTAACGTGAAAATTAAGCTAATATTTATACCCAAGGCTGCCGTCATTTGACGATCTGCAGCACCAGCACGAATTCGCATACCGATACGGGTTTTGTTGATTAACAGGTAAATTCCTACGGCCGTCAGCAACCCTAATACAATAATAAAAAGTCTGTATCTAGAATATTGCAGTACGCCAAACAGATTGATTGCACCATAAAACATTTCAGGTACATCAAGGTATAAAGGATATGATCCGAACAGCCATCGCATGGCTTCGGAACTAATTAAAATAAGAGCAAAAGTGGCGAGGACCTGATCAAGATGGTCCCGCTGATACAAGCGTCTCATGACGCCAATTTCAATAAGCGCACCAGCTGCTGCTGCACATACCACGCTGGCCACAAGGCCAAGCGTAAAGGAGCCAGTCCAACTGGCGACAGCAGCACACGCAAAAGCGCCTATCATATACAAAGAACCATGGGCCAAGTTAATCAGGCCCATGACACCAAAAATGAGGGTTAACCCTGCCGCCATTAAGAACAGCATGATGCCTAATTGTAAACCGTTGAGGCATTGCTCTAAGAGCAGAATGGCACCCATATTAGTGTCTCCATAATAAAGCGGCACTGGTGTGCCGCTTGCGGTTCAGTGAAAATTACAGCGCGCAGTCTGCTGCGTACGCATCTTGGTGATCCTTCAAAGCTACACCAATGATTTTGTTGGTTAACACATCACCTTGCATCACCACCTCACGCACATATATGTCCTGAATAGGGTGTTGATTGTTACCAAAGCGGAAGTTGCCGCGCACTGAATCAAACTGAGCCGACTTGATAGCTGCTCTAAAAGCATCCTTATCGTTAATGTCGGAAGATTGCATGGCAGACAAGATCAGATTAGCGGTATCGTAGCCTTGGCTTGCGTACAAGGAAGGAAGTCGACCATAGGCGCTTTCAAAGTCAGCAACAAAGGTTTTATTCGCGGCATTGTCTATATCTTTATTCCACTGTGAGGAGTTTCTGACACCTAAGGCAGACTTGCCTACGGCCTGAAGAATACCTTGATCAAAGGAGAACGCTGGACCCATCAATGGTATGGTCATACCTGCTTGAGAATACTGCTTCATAAAGGATATACCCATGCCTCCTGGAAGGAAAAAGAAAACGCTATCGGCACCAGATGCTCTAATTTGAGCAATTTCGGCCGCATAATCGGTTTGACCCAGCTTAGTATAAAGCTCGCCTGCTAGCTGCCCTTGATAGAATCGCTTGTAGCCCGTTAATGCATCCTTACCGGCAGGATAATTAGGTGCCAAAATAAAGCTATTTTGGTGCTCTTCACCGTTAGCGTAGCTACCCATGGCTTCATGTAAATTATCATTTTGCCAAGCCACGTTAAAATAGTTTTTATTACATCCTTTACCCGCTAAGGCGGATGGCCCTGCGTTAGGTGACAGGTATAATATGCCCTGGTTAACGCTACTTGGCACCACAGCCATAGCAAGGTTTGACCAAATGATACCGGTAAGAATATCAACCTTATCTTTTTGGATCATTTTATCGGCAATTTGAACAGCCAGTGAAGGCTTGCGACCATCATCTTCGATGATAATCTCTAGATCACTGTTATTAGCGTTATTGACAGCTAGCATAAAGCCGTCTCGCACATCTACACCTAGACCGGATCCGCCACCCGATAAGGTAGTGATCATTCCGACTTTAACCGGACTCGCTTCAACTTGCGGCGCTAAGCACAAGGCCGCACTTAACATACTGGTAATCATTTGCTTTTTCATAGCAGAACTCCCTATTTTAGTTTTATTTTTAGACCTACAGAGACCCTAGTTACTACTAGCTACTAGCTAGTTACTATAGGTTACTACGAGACTTTTAATTTGAAACGTTGGATTTTTCCTGTTTCAGTTTTGGGTAGCGCATCAATAAAATGCACTAACCGGGGATACTTATATGGTGCAATGGTATTTTTAACATAGTTTTGCAGCTTCAGTATTAATTCATCGGAAGCTTGGTAAGTTTCATTTAGTACAATATAGGCATTCACAAGTTGGCCACGCTGCTCATCTGGGGTGCCAATAACCGCACATTCAGACACAGCTTCATGGCCTAGTATACAGGCCTCCACTTCTGGCCCAGCGATGTTATAGCCAGAAGATAGAATCATGTCGTCGGTACGCGCTGCAAAGTGAAAATAACCATCTTCGTCTTGAAAAAATGCATCACCTGTAAGGTTCCAACCATCAACCACATAGTTAGCTTGGCGTTCATCATTCAAATAACGACAACCCGTTGGACCACGCACAGCAAGCTTACCTACTTGACCACGAGGAATTTCTTGCATGTCTTCATCTACTATTTTTGCCTGGTAACCACTGATAGGCTTTCCAGTACAGGCAGGATGCGCGTCACCAACACGGTTAGACATAAAAATATGTAACATTTCTGTGGCACCAATGCCATCGAGCATTGTTTTTCCAGTTTTGGCTTGCCATTCCTCAAATACAGATGCAGGCAATGTCTCACCTGCAGACACAGCTATTCGCAGGCTAGACAAGTCTGCGCCTTCGTCCATAGCGTTTAACATCACACGATAGGCTGTGGGAGAGGTGAAACATATAGTTGCCTTGTAAGTTTCAATAATGTTGATCATCTCATTTGGCGAGGCTGTTTCCAACAAGATAGCGGTGGCACCAAAGCGTAGTGGGAAAATGGCTAAACCACCTAAACCAAAGGTAAATGCTAATGGTGGTGATCCTACAAATACGTCATCTGGTACCACTTGCAGTATTTCACGAGCGTAGCCATCAGCAATAATAAGTAAGTCGCGATGAAAGTGCATGGTAGCTTTTGGTTTACCTGTCGTCCCTGAGGTAAAGCCTAATAAAGCCACATCGTCTGCACTAGTGGCAACAGCCTGAAAGCGTACAGGTTTACTGAGCGCCGCTCGGTCTAGTTCAGCATCAAAATTCGCTGTACCATCAAAACCAACAACTTGCTGTAATAGTTCGCTTGTTTGGGCACACATGTCCATCTCGTCCATTAAGCGAGTGTCACATAAGGCCAGTTTAATATTTGCCAGATCAACAATTTGACTGAGCTCACCTGCTCTGAGCATCGGCATAGTATTCACCACCACTGCCCCTGCTTTTGTTGCGGCTAACCAACAAGCCACGAGAGCAGGATTATTAGCGGCCCGTATCAATATACGATTACCTGGTTGAATACCGTAATCATCCACCAACGCATGAGCTAAACGATTGGTCCAATCTGAGAGTTCTTTATAGGTACGCATACGACCATTACCGATTAACGCAACATGATCACCAAACCCACGCTCAACCATGTTGTCGGTAAGTTCCACAGCAATATTGAGTTGTTGGGGGTAAGCATATTGGTTGGCATTGAGCTCAGGCCACTGGTGCTTAGGCGGTAAATTGTCACGACAAAAGGTATCCACATGACCAGATGTTAAGAATGTCATGAAGGTGCTCCTGCTTGTAATTGTTTGGCAATAATTATCTTTTGTACATCTGTGGCGCCTTCATAAATGCGCAAAGCTCGAATTTCTCGATATAAGCACTCTACCGTAGTGCCACTTCTGACCCCTTCTGCACCATGTATTTGCACTGCTTGATCAATCACCTTTTGGGCCATTTCTGTTGCATAAAGTTTGGCCATAGCCGCTTCTTTAGACACTCTAAGAACACCTTTATCTTTGGTCCAAGCTGCACGATAAACCAATAATGCCGCCGCATCAATTTGCGTGGCCATATCCGCCAAGTGCCCTTGCACCATTTGCAGATCATTTAATGGGGCACCAAACAAGCGTCTATTTTGGCTGCGCTCTAAGGATTCATGTAATGCTCGCCGGGCCATGCCCAAAGCGGCAGCGCCAACACTTGAGCGGAAAATATCGAGCACAGACATAGCCACTTTAAAACCGTCTCCAGAATTACTAAGTAACTGACTAGCATTAACCGTTACATCGTTAAACGACAGCCTAGCTAATGGATGAGGGGCAATGGTATGTAGCCGCTCTACTACGGTGAGACCAGGGCTATCAGCTGGCACTAAAAACGCGGACAGGCCTTTGGCGCCTGCTGCTTCGCCAGTACGTGCGAAGACGCAATATACATCGGCAATACCGCCGTTAGAAATCCAGGTTTTTTCACCGTTAAGTGTGTAATGATCACCATCTAGGGTTGCGCTTAGCTCGATATTAGCGACATCGGAACCGGATTGAGGTTCGGTTAGAGCAAATCCTGCAAGGGCTTCACCCGCCCGGGTTTTATACAGCCATTGCTGCTGGTCTTTGGTACCAAACAGGCTAATTGCGCCTGTACCAAGGCCTTGCATGGCAAAGGCAAAATCAGCTAAGGCGTCATGCCGCGCCAAGGTTTCACGGATTAGGCACAAACTACGCACATCTAGTGCTTGTACCGAGGATATCTCAGGATCAATGGAGCTGTGTTTAAGCCAGCCTCCATCGCCTAACATTTGTACTAACTTGATGCAGGCCTGATCAATATCGCTATGATCAACTGGCAAGTGGGTCTCGCACCACAGCTCTAGCTGTGTAGCAAGTTGGCGGTGATGATCGTCAAAAAAAGGCCAATTAAGAAAACTAGTGTCGCGTTGCATGATCAATCACCCTCGAAGTAAGGTTGCTGTTTGTTGATAAATGCTTTGTAGGCGCGGCTGAAATCTTTTGTTTGCATGCACAGCGCTTGTGCTTGTGCCTCGGCTTCGATGGCTTGCTCGGGCGCCATATTCCATTCGTGATTGAGTTGGGTTTTTGTCATCATATGAGCGAAACTGGGTCCCTGAGCGATTTTTTGAGCCATTTTACATGCTGTTCCCTCTAATTCTTCGGCTGCCACAATTCGGCTGTAAAAACCCCACCGCTCACCTTCTTCCGCGCTCATACTTCTTCCTGTAAAGAGTAAATCGGCGGCTCGAGATTGGCCAATAATCCGAGGCAAAATAGCGCAAGCTCCCATGTCACATCCACCCAAACCCACCCGTGTAAAGAGAAAGGCGGTTTTCGCTTCAGGTGTGGCTATACGCATGTCGCTGGCCATTGCCAGGATAGCTCCAGCACCAACGGCAACACCATCAACAGCAGCAATAATGGGTTTGCCACAAGCAAGCATGGATTTAACTAAGTCACCCGTCATACGGGTAAACCGCAATAACCCTTTAGTATCCATGTCTAACAAAGGGCCAATAATGTCGTGTACATCACCACCGGAGCAGAAGTTGCCCCCATTAGATAATATAACAATGGTTTTTATGGCGTCTTGCTGCGTCACAGTGCGAAACAGCGTTGTAAGTTCGGCGTAGCTGTCGAATGTCAGTGGATTCTTACGCTCAGGACGATTGAGACGTATATAGCCGATGCCCTGGTCACAATGCCAGTGGAAATGGTGGGCTGTAAAGTTGTCTAACTCGCTCATGGTTGTGTTACCCCAGACTTAGTAAGTTTTTCTAGTAGTGAAATTAGCGTGTCTGAATGCTCAGTGCTTAAGGGGCTCATAATGTCATCTATCCATTGTGCATGGAGCTGAGCCAAGTGTTCAAATTCTTTTTTTCCATTTGGAGTAAGGCAAACCTTCTGAGCGCGGCGGTCTATAGCATCTTGTGTGCGCTCAATCATTCCTTCCTCCACCAGACGGTTAACGATACCGGTGGTGTTGCCGTTGGACACCATCAAAAACCTAGACAGTTGTGACATTCGTAGGCCTCCAGGGTGGTGATCCAGAGCTGCCATGACATCAAACCGTGGCAAGGTGGTACCACACTCTCGCCTTAGCCGCTCGCGTAGCACAGTCTCAACATTACGACTGGTTTTGAGAAGCTTCAGCCACGCTCGAAGATGTTGACGCGTATTATCTGCATAGTAATTAACCATCTATGGAGCACCTCCGTCCAACCTCAATGCGTGGCCATTGCAGGCCGCGGTCTGACACATAAATACTACAGCAGCAGCCACTTCCTCGGCTTTAGTAAACCGGCCTATGGGGTTATCTTTAAGTAGCTGTTGCTCTGCCTGTTGGCGATCAACAGAGGTGGCCTGCATTATTTGCTCAATACTGCGCTGTAGCATCGGTGTATCCGTAAACCCTGGACACACTGCGTTAGTGGTAATGTTTTTTGGTCCCAGTTCAATAGCCAAAGATTTGACCAAACCAATGACCCCATGTTTAGCAGCGCTATAAGCAGCGGCATATTTGTAACCCCGCAACCCCGCAGTGGAAGAGACTGCAATTAAGCGCCCTCCTCCTTGTGCTAATAGGTCTGGTAAAACCGCTTGAAAGGTATTGAAACAACCGTCAAGATTAACGCCCATAGCGTCTTGCCAATCTTGTTGAGACAACTTGCTAAATGGGCGAGCTTCGGCACTCCCCGCATTAGCTATAGCAATAGAAAAAGGCCCGTGATTTTGCCGTGCTTTATTTAACGCTGCGTCTAAGGAGGCTCTATCGGTCACATCACATGTCACAAATTGCGCGTTACGTAAGCTGGCCGCTAGCTGTTTAAGCGGGGCCTCATTTCGACCACACAAAGTAAGCCTGCAGCCTTGCGCATCTAGCTGTTGGGCAATGGCAAGGCCTACGCCCGAACCTGCGCCCGTCACTAGGGCGTGCTGATCCATTAAATTCATATTATTCCTTGCCTTTATCTGAACCAGATATTGAGCTAGCTTGTAATGCTTTTTGAGCCTCAATCTGGGCTAATCGATGGAACTGGTCTTTACCTGGACCATAAGGTAATGGCCATTGCTGTTCTTCATCACCCAAGTTTGCGGCTGCATGATGAGTCCAATTAGGGTTTGAAAGATGAGGACGAGCCAAGCACACTAAATCGGCCCGGCCTGCCATAAGAATTGAGTTTGCATGGTCAGCTTCGAATATATTACCCACAGCCATGGTAGGGATGTCCGCTTCATGGCGAATTTGATCAGCAAATGGGGTTTGGTACATACGCCCATAAACCGGTTTGGCTTGTTTGCTGGTTTGACCACTGGAAACATCAATTATATCCGCCCCCACTTCTTTAAACGCCTTAGCTACAGCAACCGCTTGTGAAGGATCCATACCCATGCCTTCCACCCAATCATGGGCCGAAATGCGCACTGACATAGGCATATCTTTTGGCAACACATCTCGAATAGCAGTAAACACACGCAAAGGAAACCTGAGTCTATTATCCAAGCTACCACCGTATTGATCTTCACGCTCATTAGTTAGAGTAGTGATGAAGGAAGACAATAAGTAACCATGAGCGCAGTGTAATTCAACCATATCAAACCCCGCTTCAAGAGCCATTTTGGCTGCTGACACAAAGTCACTTTGAACTTCATCCATCATTTCTTCAGTCATTGCTAATGGCGTTTGATTGCCTGCCGACCAAGCCACTGCAGAGGCTGCTTTTAGCGGCCAATTACCGTTGAGTTTATCACCTGCGCTAACGCTATCACCAACACTAACGCCAATAATAGGAGCATCCATTTTTTCCCAGCCACGCTGGGTAGAACCTTTAGGGCCAGCATGGCCAAGCTGTACACAAATTTTTGCTCCACTCTCTTGGTGTACAAAATCGGTCACCCTGCGCCACGCCACACTATGCTCTGGGGCATAAAGGCCAGGGCAACCTATAGTGATACGGGCATCAGCACTGGTGCAAGTCATTTCCACATAGACCAGCCCTGCACCACCTTTGGCTAAGCTGCCATAATGCACCAAGTGCCAGTCTGTAGGGCAACCCTCTTCAGCTTTGTATTGCGCCATTGGCGACACCACAATACGATTGATCAATTTGAGTCCGCGTAATTGAAAGGGTGTAAACATAGGGCTTCGGCTAGTACGGATGTCACTATCTTGCTGTTGAAACCATTGTTCTGCACCGGCTAACCACTGGGGGTCACGGAGGCGCAAATTTTCATGGCTAATGCGCTGAGATCGAGTGAGTAGCGCGTAGCTAAACTGTACTGGGTCTAGATCTAAGTAACGTTCTATCTGCTCAAACCACTCCATAGAATTACGTGCCGCAGACTGTAAGCGTAGCACCTCTAAGCGGCGATCATTTTCATACTTAGCGAAGGCATTGGGTAAGTCGGCTTCTTGCTCGATATAGTCTGCTAAGGCAATGGCACTGTCGAAGGCTAGTCGGCTTCCAGAACCAATAGAAAAGTGCGCTGTTGCCGCTGCGTCTCCCATGAGCACTAAATTTTTGTGCGACCAGCGATTGCACATCACACGAGGAAAGTTGATCCATGCCGATCCACGAATATGCTTGGCATTTGTCATTAAGCTATGGCCACCTAAGTGCTCTTTAAAAATATTCTCACAAATTGCTATTGATTCTTCTTGGGTAAGATTCGCAAAATCAAAATTTTCAAAGGTGGTTTTACTGCATTCAACAATAAAAGTAGCTGTATCATCACTAAATTGGTATGCATGGGCCCAGATCCACCCATGTTGTGTTTTTTCAAAAATGAAAGAAAATGCATCGTCAAATTTTTGGTGTGTGCCTAGCCAGATAAAATGGCACAGGCGCTCATCAATTTGCGGTTCAAATACTGTAGCAAATTGAGTTCGAGCCTTAGACCTTAAGCCGTCTGCCGCAACTACAAGGTCATAGTTAGCCATGTAGTCTTCATATTTTCCCGCTTCAGTTTCAAAGCGTAATTCAACACCTAGTTCCTGCGCTCTGTGCTGCAGTATTTGTAGCAACTTCATTCGTCCAATACCGCAAAAACCATGTCCCCTAGAGACCGAGCGCGTGCCATTTTTAACAACCGCTACATCATCCCAGTAGGCAAATTCACCACGAATCGCTTGAGCGCTAACGGGGTCGTTACGATCTACATTGGAGAGAGCTTCATCTGATAACACAACACCCCAACCAAAGGTATCGTCTGGCCGATTCCTTTCAATCACCAAAATCTGATGACTGGGATTGCGCAATTTCATACTGATGGCAAAATAAAGACCTGCTGGGCCGCCGCCGATACATGCTATTTTCATGGATATTTGCCTTAAAATCAGATCTTCATATATTTACTTTAAGCTTAAAGTATATTACTTTAGGTTTAAAGTAAATATCTACCTCACTATTTTTTTGCACCCTGCTGTTTCCTCAGCTAAAGAAGCAAATAACATGAGACCATTAATATAAATGATTACGCCTATATTGATGATACCGCCAGTAGTGCGCGCTTATTAAACGAGCTTAATCAGACACAGTGAAAATAAGGCATTAATATGAGTACAGTGAGCTATAGCATCCACCAACAAGTGGGTGTGATCAGTATTAACAACCCACCTTTGAATCTCCTAAATCATTCCTTGAGAGAGGACATTGTAAACGAGATAACTAAAGCACAAAGTGACACAAGCAAAGCTTTGGTGATCATCTGTCAGGGCCGTACATTTTGTGCCGGTGCCGACATTAAAGAGTTTAATCAAACGCCTCAATCACCGTCGTTGCCAGATGTAATAGCCGCTGTTGAAGCCTCGGGAAAACTTGTAATCGCTGCCTTACACGGTACCGTCTTAGGCGGAGGGCTTGAACTGGCACTGAGTTGCCACTACAGGTTGGCATTACATTCGACCAAAGTGGGTTTACCTGAAGTCAACTTGGGCTTATTGCCAGGTGCTAGCGGCACACAACGGGTTCCACGCTTAATTGGCGCTAAGGCAGCCTTGGACTTTATGACGACCGGCACCCCCATCCCAGCAGCCAAAGCCTTAACGCTTGGGCTGCTAGATCACCTTACTGAAGCTGACTTATTGACCGCATCATTGACTTATGCAAAGCAACTGGTTGAGCAACAGGCCACTTGCCGCAGGGTGAGTGAATTGAAAGTAGATAACGCTAGTTACGATGATACTTTTTTTGCCACATATCGCGCAAAACTAGCTAAAACTATGCGCGGCCAACAGGCGCCTCAACTTATTGTAGACTGCGTAGAGGCCTCTACGCGATTGCCGTTTATTGAAGCACTACAGTTTGAACGTGACCAGTTTATGGCCTGCAAAGCAAACCCTCAGTCAGCTGCCTTAAGGCACGTATTTTTTGCTCAGACGCAGGCCAAAAATAGCGCTCAGAAATACCAATCTAAATTACCAGATGGCCAGCCACCGCAAACGATTAAGCGAGTAGGTGTGATCGGCGCTGGTACCATGGGCACTGGAATAGCTATGTGCTTTGCCAATGCTGGACTACAAGTTACTTTGGTAGAGATCAACCAGCAAGTCCTCGACAAAGGCATGGCTATGGTCAGCAAGCGTTATCAATCCACCCATGACAAGGGCCGGTTAACGCAAGGGCAAATGCAACAACGCTTACAAGCTATAACACCCACTATGGCGATGCAAGATCTTGCTGAAGTTGATCTGGTGATTGAAGCTGTGGTGGAAAATTTGGCAGTGAAGCAACAAGTGTTTATCCAGTTAGACGCTATATGTGCTCCACATACTATTTTTGCCAGTAACACCTCCTACTTAGATATTGAAGCGATGGCTGATACAGTGAGTAGGCCGCAGCAATTGATTGGTATGCACTTCTTTAGCCCCGCCAATATCATGCCATTGTTGGAAGTGGTACAAGCCCGCAGAACCGACAATGCCACTTTAGCTGCGGTGATGGCTGTGGCTAAGGTGATTAACAAAACGGCAATAGTAGCAGGCGTTTGTTACGGTTTTATAGGTAACCGTATTTATAGTAAATATTTGCAAGCGGCGAACTTGTGTTTGATTGAAGGCGCTAGTGTAGAACAAGTGGACCGAGCCATGTTTGATTTTGGTATGGCAATGGGACCATTTAGCGTGTCCGACTTAGCCGGGCTAGATATCGGTTATAAAGCACGGGAGTGTTTATCCGAAGAAGCTAGAGGGCCCAGTAAATTTTTTCGGGTTGCCAATATGTTGGTAGAACAAGGTCGTTTGGGGCAAAAGTCCGGAGCGGGCTTCTACCGTTATGACCCTGAAAGCCGTCAAAGGAAAGTCGACGATCAAGTAATGGTTTGGGTAGCGCAAGCTGCGCAAGCTGAAGGTATTGAACGCCAAGATATGTCAGATACAGACATTGTACAGCGATTAACCCAGGCGATTTTTGATGAAGGACACCAAGTACTAAACGATGGCATTGCTCAAACTGCAAGTGACATAGACCTAGCCCTTATCTTTGGTTACGGTTACCCTGCCTATCGAGGTGGGCCAATGTACATGGCTAGCCTTCAATAGCTTGCCCAATCTTAAAATATACGGGTACACACAAGGAGCTTATGACAATGAATTGGGATGATGCTTATGCTAATGCACCACATATAAAGCACGCCGAAACCTACCCACACGCTTGGTCACAGGCGTCGAAGGCCTATCGTGTATCATGTGAACTAGGCACAAGAGCCCAACTCAATATCGACTACGGTACAGATGAGCGTCACAAAGTGGATATTTTTTGGCCCTGTGGGCAACCACTAGGATTGGTGTTTTTTGTCCATGGTGGTTTTTGGCGAGCATTCGACAAAAATAGTTGGAGCCATTTATCTGCAGCATTAGTTCTTGCTGGCTGGGCAGTGGCTATACCTTCATATAGATTGGCGCCGTCTGTGGGTTTAGAAAAAATCGGTGACGATGTAGTCGCAGCTCTTAACCATGTAGCATCTTTAGTCCAAGGGCCAATCGTGCTAGTAGGTCATTCAGCAGGTGGGCAACTGGTGACAATGATGATGACCAGTGCACGAAAGCCACCTGAAATGATAAGCCAGCGAATAGTTCGAGTGATAAGCATTTCAGGGCTACATGACTTAACACCTCTGATTAAAACCGCGATGAATCAAGACTTTGGCCTAGACCAAAATACAGCTCAATCATTAAGCCCTGCATTACAAAAACCAGCCATCCAAGCACCCCTGATTTGCTGGGTTGGCGGTGATGAAAGGCCTGAATTTATTCGACAAAATCAGCTCATGGTAGACGCTTGGAAAGCATATGATATCTCGGTAGAAGTGGTTCTGGAGCCTAATAAACATCATTTTAATGTTATTGATGGCCTGACATCTAATACTCACCCACTGTTTGCCGTTGTATCAGGGGTTGATAGATGCAAGGAATGAGTCTGAAAAAATCATGAAGGTGCATCATTAACGATCACAGCAAGCACAAGCCTAATAATATAAGCACAGTAATATAAATACACTGGATCTCTAATAGAGAAATACATGAACATGTTAATGAATACTATGGCCAGCGCTGAGCCAATGAAAATTTTCGATATATGAGATAGGCTAGGTTAAAAATAGCGGTTGTTTCGCGCTTCTCCAATCATAACATCTCGCCTAAAAAGCTTGAATTTACTGTGACTCTCTACGTAATAGGTTTGCTCTTGATGAGGGGCAAAGGAAAGACGGAAGGCTGGGGATAGGATCCTGATAGACCATTGCTTTATAGGTATATCAGTGCCGTTGAATAGGCTCAGCCTCTCGGTTTTTTGTAGGCCTACCCCCCTGCTCAGCGTAAATTGAGGTATTGCCGTTGCCCATGGCTGGTTAGTTATTAATAACAGTGTGCCAAGTCGTATTCATGGTGCATACATAATGTATGAAAAAAACATCCCTTCCGCCTATTACAAACCATCCCTTCTGTTAACACACTTTACTGTGTAATCAGTATAGGGATCAACTTAATTGAGCCTGCAACGCTTTGTGGGCCATCATAATAAAATACATAACTGACCAAGTTTAGGCACATAAAACCAACTCATAGGTGCTACTAATTGGTTAATGATATCTTTTCCTAATATAATGATATACTATTAAGCTATAAGCTTATTACTAAATTAGTAAAGCGCAATAACCGCCCACAAATGAAAGGACACACCATGCCAAAACTCAACTATGATGTCTGTATTGTTGGTGCAGGTGCCGCCGGTATCGCTACAGCCAGCAGCCTACTTAAGCGCCAACCACAGCTCAAAATTGCCATAGTGGACCCATCACAAACACACGCCTACCAACCCGGCTGGACCCTTGTAGGTGCAGGTATTTTTACGCCACAGAAGACCATACGCAAAATGCACAAGGTGATCCCAAAAGGGGTCACATGGATACAGCAATCTGCGCTAAAGTTTAACGCTGAAGAAAATACGTTGATTTTAGATAACCAGGACAGTATTGAATATCGTGCCTTGGTTGTAGCTCCTGGGTTAAAACTCGACTTTGAAGCAATTGAAGGCCTCAGTGAAACCTTAGGAAAAAATGGCGTAACCTCTAATTACCGTTTTGACCTAGCGCCTTACACGTGGGAATTAGTTCAGCAGCTTAAGCAAGGTACGGCCATATTTACCCAACCACCCATGCCCATTAAGTGCGCAGGAGCACCTCAAAAAGCACTGTACTTGTCTTCCGACTGGTGGCAACAACAAGGCCTATTAACAAGTATAAACGTGGCATTTCATAATGCTGGTGGCGTATTATTTGGTGTTCCGGCCTACGTTCCAGCGCTAATGGACGCTGTAAAGGGCTATGACATTGATTTACAGCTTAATAGCCAGTTGGTAAAAGTGGATGGACCCACCCAGACTGCCACATTTAACCTTATTAAAGACGGCACCGTGGTGAGCCAGAAAAGCATAACGTTTGACATGCTACACGTATGCCCGCCACAAACGGCTCACGATTTTATGCACGGACAACCCATAGTAGACGCCGCTGGCTGGGTTGACGTTAAACCCGACACGCTTCAAAACCCTCATTATAATAATGTGTTTGGTTTGGGCGATGGCGCAAATACGCCAAATGCCAAAACGGCGGCTGCAGTCCGTATGCAAGCACCAGTAGTGGCACTGAATGTGATTAGCCACTTGGCCCAACAACCTCTTACTGCCACTTACGATGGTTATGGCTCCTGCCCTCTTACCGTGTCTCGCAACAAAATAGTACTGGCCGAATTCGGTTATGGCGGCAAGTTATTACCTTCGTTTCCAACATGGCTGCTTGACGGAACTCAACCTACACGCAGGGCTTGGTGGTTAAAAGCCAAAGCGATGCCTTCTATCTATTGGCACCTAATGCTAAAAGGAAGAGAATGGTTAACAAACCCGCATCAATAATATAGCTTCATAGAAGAACGCGCGCTCTACTACATTAGGTAACTGGCTTACCTTCCAGAAGCAGGCCTACTTAAGCTTAAGAATTACATTGCGGTGTTTTTTTAGTTGATTAATTAGCAATAACTAATAAAAATACTACTGTATTAAATAAGCCTTATGTAAAATACTTGCTTGAATCAATTATTTATTTCATATAGCAGGCCACCCGTGGAATCAGAATTACTTAATACATTAGCTCTGTCTCGCATTCAGTTCGCTGCCAACATCAGCTTTCACATATTATTTCCAACCATCACGATTGGCCTTGGTTGGCTGTTGTTTTATTTTAAATTACGTTTTGAAATCAGCCAACATCCAGTGTGGATGCGAATTTATCGTTTTTGGGTGAAGATATTTGCCCTCACCTTTGCTATAGGTGTCGTCACTGGCATTACAATGTCATTTCAGTTCGGCACCAACTGGCCTGGATTCATGGAAAAAGTAGGTAACATCGCCGGGCCTCTATTAGGCTATGAAGTCATGTCAGCATTTTTCCTTGAAGCCACTTTTTTAGGCGTCATGTTATTTGGCATTCACCGGGTGCCCAGTAAAGTACACACTCTAGCCACTTTGATTGTGGCTATAGGCACCAGCTTATCGGCTTTTTGGATTATTGCCCTTAACTCTTGGATGCATACACCCGCAGGCTTCGTCATGGAGAACGGAGTGGCTATGCCGACAGATTGGATGGCCATCGTATTTAACCCATCCATGCCCTACCGCTTGGGCCACATGATGCTGGCTTCCTTCTTAACTGCTAGCTTTCTAATAGCCGGGGTCTCAGCTTACCGTATATTAAAAGGGGATCTGAAGTCCGCACCTAAGCTTGCCCTAAAACAGTCTCTTTCTTTGGCTGCATTATTAATTGTGGTGCAAATAGCAGTGGGGGATATGCATGGCATAAATACGCTTAAGTATCAGCCTGCCAAAATAGCAGCGATGGAAGCTGTTTGGCACACAGAAGAAGGCGCACCTTTGATACTTTTCGCCTGGCCCAACGAGGAAACTCAGCGCAATGATTATGAAATTTCCATACCTTACGGTGCCAGCCTTATATTAACCCATGAACTAGACGGTGAAATACAAGGGCTTTCAAGCTTTGGCGAAGACCGCCCTGCCGTAAAACCATTATTTTTTGGGTTTCGCATTATGGTTGGTACCGGACTGCTTATGTTAGCGGTCAGTTGGATTGGAGTGTGGCTGTTATGGCGCAGGGAGACCTTGCCTCGGTGGATGTTACAGACCCTGTTTGGTATGACATTTTCTGGCTGGGTAGCAACCATTGCGGGCTGGTATGTCACGGAAATAGGACGCCAGCCTTGGTTGGTCCAAGGGGTACTAAAAACCAGAGACGCCGTTACAACTCTCGCCAGCCACAATGTAGCCCTATCTTTAGCAATGTACTTGGGTGTGTACATCATCTTAATGGCCGCTTATCTACACACCTTATTTAATCTAGCACGCAAAGCCGTTGTAGTGGATGAATATGAGACTGGCAACTTAACAGACGTTGCTCTAGCCGACGCAGCTTCCAGGGAGAACCACCATGTTTGATGATGCACAATTGCCCCTCGTGTTTTTGGGACTTATGGCATTTTCTGTACTGGTTTATGCCATTTTAGACGGATTTGATCTTGGTGTTGGCATTTTGTTGCCTATGGATGACAAGCAACAAAGAGATAGAATGGTCGCCTCTATTGGGCCCTTCTGGGATGCAAACGAAACTTGGTTAGTATTAGCCGTGGGTATTTTGCTCATTGCATTTCCTCAGGCCCATAGCTTAATTCTTAGGGAACTATACCTTCCTGCTGCCTTTATGCTTATTGGGCTCATTGTACGTGGCGTGTCTTTTGACTTTAGAGTAAAAGCCGTTACCCGCTTTCAACGTAGTTGGGACTGGGCCTTTAAACTGGGGTCATTATTTGTGGCCCTGAGCCAAGGTTATATGCTTGGTCGCTATGTTTTGGGCTTTGATTCACAAACTGTAGCCTATGGCTTTGCAATGTTAAGTGCTCTGGGCGTTGCAGCTGCCTATACTTACATTGGCGGAGCTTGGTTGGTTATGAAAACCACAGGCCCATTACAACTGCGTGCCAATGTGTGGACTAGACGGGCAGGATGGGTCGCCGCTGCAGGTATTGCCTTGGTAAGTATAGCGAATGTTAGTTTAAGCCCAGCAGTAGCGGAACGTTGGTTAAGCATGCCTAATGCTATTTTATTGCTTCCACTGCCGCTGCTAAGTGGCGCTATCGTTACTTTTGTTGACTACTATTTACGGCATCAGCCTCATGCCAATGATTTTGGCCATCGCCTACCATTTTTTGCCATAGCACTACTATTCAGCTTAAGCTTTATTGGCCTTGGCTACAGCTATTTTCCTTACGTTGTACCACACTTGTTACTCGCAACCGAAGGAGCATCTGCGCCTGTTTCTTTGAGGTTCATTCTTACGGGTATAATCATTATTATGCCAACAATTTTACTTTACACTGCCTTCACATATCGTGTCTTTTGGGGCAAAGCCACTGACTTAACCTACCATTAAGGGTAAGTTAAAAAGCCAAAGAGGCACCCAGAACGATCTAATAAATAGACTTAGTTCTGCTAGGAAAATGATTGGGTATTGAGAGAAGTATTAAATACAAATGACGGTATGTCTGGCAGAAGTGCTAAGGGTAAGCAATGCTTGCCTGCGGCATGGTAGAGCACACTCATCTGCGATTTACGCCCCACCAACACTATCTTAAAGCCCTCATGTTGCTACCGTAATCCATAGCAACACCTATTATCGGGCTCCAATAATAACGATGGCATATTCTTTTATAGCAATAATTCGGCTACATCTTCGAGCAATATACACATTCATTCAGGCATAACAGTAGAATGATACAGCGTAATATCCGTACTTATTAATGTTTGGGAATGATCACCTTAAACTGACTCGCATGGGCTACGGTAATTACATCAATTTTATCTGATAAATCAAGACGAATAAATAAAAAATTATCAACGTTATCATAAGGTTGATATGTTTTATCCTCAAATCCTATGTAATGGACTTTTGTATTTACTAATGTTAATAATGGGGATTACACAAGGGAAGAGTTATGTTTACACAAGATTTCAAAGAACAGCCTTATTGGTGGGATCGTAGCGCGCCACCAACAGAGCAAGACATAGAACTTCCTAAAAAAGTTGACGTCCTTATCATAGGTGCAGGTTACACAGGGCTGCATGCTGCAATCCAAACTGCCAGAGGGTCAAGAAACACGTTAGTCATTGATGCCGAACACGCTGGCTGGGGCTGCAGCACAAGAAACGGTGGCCAAGTCAGCACAAGCATAAAACCGAGCTTTTCTGAGCTTGTAACAACACACGGTAAAGACATCGCTTTTGCTATTCATACGGAAGGTGAAAAATCATTACAATTTACTGGGGACTTCATCAAAAAAGAGAACCTTGATTGTAGTTATGCTGAGGTGGGACATTTCCATGCCGCACACAACTCTGCACAATATGAAAAACTTGCGAGGTCTGTTGAACATAACGTTTCTGGATTTGAGAATGATGCCTATATGATTCCGAAATCAGATCAGCGCTCTGAACTAGGCACAGATACCTATTTTGGTGGAGCCATTTTTCCTTCGCATACTTCAATTGACCCTGCTGCTTATCATAAAGGCTTGTTAGGTAAAGCGCTTGAAGCTGGTGCGGCCATTATTTCTTATTGCGCAGCCGAAAACATCAACAGGGATAAAAGCGGTTTTAGCGTAAAAACCTCAAAAGGCATTGTGCAGGCCGATAAAGTAATTATCGCTACAAACGGTTATACGGGTTCTTTAACACCAAGGTTGCAACGCCGTGTGATTCCAATTGGAAGCTATGTTATTGCGACAGAGCCTGTTGGAAAAGATCTTATGGACCAGCTAATGCCGAAAAACCGCACCGTGAGCGACACGCGTAAAGTGGTATATTATTACCGTCCAAGCCCTGATCGAAGCCGCATTCTATTTGGCGGGCGCGTATCACTTGGAGAAAGTGATCCACGTCTGAGCGGCCCAAAGCTCCATAATTCATTATCTCAAATCTTCCCAGAATTAGAAAATACTAAAATCAGTCATTCTTGGATGGGCTATGTGGCATTTACCTTCGACTCACTCATGCATGCAGGAGTAGACGATGGCCTTTACTATGCTATGGGCTACTGTGGCTCAGGAATAGGCATGGCGGGATATCTTGGAATGAGAGTTGGGCAACAGGCCCTTGGACTCGAAGAAGGCAAGACAGCTTTTAATGACATTAAATTTCAGACACGGCCACTATATACGGGAAAGCCCTGGTTCCTAGCCCCGTCTCTCATGTATTACCGATTCCTAGACAGCTTGAATATTTAGCTAAGTGGTTTGAAGTAGATTTGGATTTAGGCAGGGGTATCATCGCTATGTGCATAGCCCGAGAACTCACTCAGCTATAAAATCAGGCTCCACGGCGTAGACCGCGATAATACAGCCGTTTTTGGTTGTTGAATTGTGGGCAGTGCCATCGCGGAGCCACACCAAATCACCGGGGCCATATTCAACGCCATCATGGTCTCTTAGGTCTCCTTGGATAATCAAGAATTCCTCGTCGCCTGTGTGTTTATGCGATACGGTCGTGGCGCCTGGTTCCATTTTATAAATGTAGAACCCACTACCTAAAGGCTTGTCATCATTGAGTTGTAGAACCTCGCCGTCGGGTTTTCCGTTTGATTGAATTGGCGTGAACGCGCTTTCAAAAATGTTCGCTACGCGTCGATCTGTATTGGAGATTGATTTCATCATGTATTCCTCAGGCATAATGGTTACTAGCTTCCGTGGCTTTATGAACTAAGGCTAGGCATTTCGCGTTTGAATAGTCCCTGTTCTACGATGTCAGGGTCGGCCTCAAACTCCTGCGCCCCTTGGTGGCCAGAAAACACTGCATCGGCAATCAAACCCGGCGCAAGCGCGTCTCCGATTAAGGTGACTGATATAACTTGCGAGGTACCACTGTCTTTCTGCAACTGCTGTAATTGTTCATACAAAGTTGAAGCCGATTCGCGTTCCGTTACTAATACCAAACTGGCGCAAGCTAGCCATTCATTTTGGCCGCCATACACACATTTCAACTCAACTCCAGCTTGGCCAGACTTTTGGCTGGCGCTAACAATGATCTTGTTAGTATAGATGCCTACACCCCGAGCTACCAACCCCTGCTGCACTTGCTCTTGCTCAAGAGTAAGTACGGTAAAGGGCGATACTATGCTGGCACTAGTGACAAAAAGAACCTCGTGACCTAAGTCACTCAAGTGGTCGGCCAACACGCCGCCCAGGTAACCTTGCTCATCGTCATAGATCACTACTGGGCCTTGGCCAAGGGAGGCGCCGCTCATAATGTCATCGGGGCTATAGACGGCGACCTGTTCTAATCCACCTATGGGTATACGGGAAGTACGGCCAACACCGTCTTTTCTCCAGATAGCGCCAGTGGCAACAAACACCTGCTCAATACCTAACTCCAATACCTCTTGGGCATCTAGAGCACTGTCGAGGTAAATATTAACATTGTCCATCTGTTGTAATTGATAGATGCGGTATTCACTTACACGGCGCCATATAGCCAAGCCTTTTAAATTAGACTCAGCTACCACACGGCCCCCTAAGTGTTTACTAGCTTCACTAAGAGTAACCTCATAACCACGGTTAGCCAGTTGTAAAGCGCATTCCAAACCGGCAGGGCCTGCACCCACTACTAACACAGGTTGTGGTATTTTAGCAGGAGCAATTTGTTCTGGATGCCATCCACGACGCCACTCTTCACCCATGGTGGGGTTTTGTGTACAACGAATGGGCACACCTAAGTTATCGCAAGACACACACACATTGCAGCCAATACATTCTCGAATTTCTTCGATCCTTTGATCACGGATTTTATTGGGCAAAAAGGGGTCTGCAATGGACGGCCTTGCCGCACCGATAAAATCAAGGACACCTTCTTTAACTAACGACACCATCATGTCTGGTGAGGTAATTCGTCCCACACCCACCACAGGTTTATTAGTCACTTGTTTTACAAACTTCGTGTATTCGGTCTGGTAACCTGAATCTGGTTTAAAACGAGAAGTGGCTGAATCATTTGCCCAACCAGACACATTCACGTCCCACAGGTCTGGTATATCTGCCAGCATTTCCACAACCGCACGCCCTTCTTCATGCGCTTGCATACCTTCAACACCCAGCATTTGGTCCACAGCAAAACGGAATGCCACGGCACAGCTGTCACCTATGGCTTCTTGTGTGTCCTGCAGCAGTTCCCGGGTGAGTCTCAGCCGGTTTTCCAAACTGCCGCCGTATTCATCCGTTCGTTGATTATATTCAGGTAATAAAAAATGATGAGGCAAAGACATCTCGTGCCCAGCATAAACATAAACGATGTCAAAACCCGCTTGCTTGGCACGTATAGCTGCGGCTTTATGCCACCGACGAAATTCTCGAATATCAGCTTTATCCATGGCACGAGCTTGTTTTGGATAAATCATGTCTAAAGAACGGCTACTGGGTGCCAATGCTGGGGTACGAGTATATAAGTTAGAAGTGTGGCTGCCGTTATGCACTAATTCAACAGCTGCCAAGGCGCCATGTTCATGCACACTCTGAGTCATTAATTGCAGTGCTGGGATATCACGTTCATCCCAGAGACGCTGTTCTACCGCGGGTGATAAATCAGAACTGGGATGGATTTCTGTTTCTTCAGTACTTACCACACCCCAGCCACCTTCGGCTTTCATACCCCGCATAGCGGCATGGGCTTGGGGGCGTAAATGCCCCATACCACAGCAATGAGGCACTTGATAAAAACGGTTTTTAGCCGTCACCGGGCCAATTTTAACGGATTCAAATAACACATCATAATTAGACATTTACTTTGCCCCATGGCAATTGATAATTATTACTCTACTTTGTGTTCGCATCACGTTCTAGTAGGTGCTTCTGACGGATCATTAGCCAACACGCTAGCAATACCCCAATCGTGACCATGACAATCATAATCGTCGCCAGTGCATTAATATCTGGACGCAAGCCTACTTTTACCCGCGAGTAAATGAGCATGGGCAGAGTATTCGACCCCGGCCCAGACACAAAACTGGCAATAATTAAGTCATCAAGCGATAGGGTAAATGCCAACAGCCAACCTGCAATCATACCAGGGGCTAATAATGGCAAAGTAATGTCAAACATCACTCTCAAAGGTCGGGCACCTAGATCCTGAGCGGCATCTTCCAAATCAGTACCCATACCAGAGAGGCGCGACTGAATAATGACCGCAACATAGGCGAGCGAAAACGTAATGTGAGCAATGGTGATCGTGGTAAAACCCCGTTGCGGCCAGCCGAACATATTACTTAAGGCAATAAAGAACAGTAACAATGACAAGCCGGTAATCACTTCAGGCATAACCAACGGTGCCGTAATCAAGCCAGAAAACAGCGTACGCCCTCGAAACCGCCCAAAGCGTACCAACGCAATGCCTGCAAGGGTTCCCAGTATCATCGCAAAAGTTGCATTAACCAAGGCGATCCGTAAGCTCAATCCTAAAGCGGCCCACATCTCTTCACTTTCAAATAATACGGTATACCAACGCGTTGAAAAACCACCCCATACAGGCACAAGCTTAGAGTAATTAAACGAGTAAATAATCAGCAAAATCATAGGTACGTATAGAAACGCCAGTCCAAAGCACAGCATTGATAGAACGAATGTTGAGCGGCGCTGTTTCATGAGTTCTCCCTCTCTCTCGCCTGAATCCGTTGATATAGCATCATCGGCAGCACCAAAACGATGAGTAACACGATCGCAACAGCAGAGGCTATCGGCCAATCGCTATTGGAGTTAAATTCATCTGACAGAATTCTACCGATCATCAACACGTTTCCACCGCCTAGTAGATCAGGAATCACAAATTCACCAGTAGCCGGGATAAACACTAACAAGGATCCGGCAATAATACCTGGTACTGTTAATGGCAGCGTTACTGTGAGAAAGGCTATTGTAGGTTTAGCGCCCAAATCTGCTGCTGCCTCGTTAAGCGACATATTGAGCTTTTCCATATTCGCATACAGCGGTAAGATCATAAATGGTAGGTAGGAATACACGATGCCAATGTACACAGCTAGCTCTGAATATAGCATCCGAATCGGTTCATCGATGACACCCAGCCAAATCAATAAGCTGTTAATTGACCCCTGATCTGCTAGCAACCCCATCCATGCGTACACTCGCAAAAGAAACGACGTCCAAAATGGCAAAATAATCAACATTAGGAGTACATTTTTGGTGGTTGGGCTGGAACGGGTAATACCGTAGGCCATCGGGTAGCCGATGAGCAAGCAAAGGACCGTTGATACACCTGCTATCTTTACTGAATTGATATAGCTATTGATGTAAAGATCATCTTCCCAAAGATAGCTGTAGTTTTCAAAAATCACCCTAATGGTGAGCACGCCGTCTTCGGCTCGTTCGTACAAAGGGGTGTATGGGGGGCTGGCTATCAATGATTCAGCAAGGCTGATCTTAATAACGATAATAAATGGCGCCAAAAAAAACAACAGTAGCCAGATAAAAGGAATACCAACAACAAGAACCTTCCAGTGTGACTGCAACAGGTCGACCAAGCGTGATAGCATTCGGCTCCCTACCTGCCCCACAGAATGATCGGCACTCTCGTTACTATCGGCATTGTTGGCAACACTCATTTCATCAGCACCACAGCGTTGGATTGGTCCCAGTTCAGATAAACTTCTTCGTCCCAGTCTACCGAGTGTCGATCTCCCTTAGGTCGCTTTTGATTAGGCACACTCACTTCAATCATTTGATCATTACTAATGCGTATTCGATAGG
>Ga0307994_1000393_pt1 | contig 31218 bp, 26 predicted proteins | sample EllFjometagen261_FD_203171 | JGI IMG/M metagenome (GOLD analysis project Ga0307994, IMG submission 203171) | Marine microbial communities from Ellis Fjord, Antarctic Ocean - #261 | ecosystem: Environmental > Aquatic > Marine > Unclassified | place: Southern Ocean | collected 2014-11-02 | reverse complement strand
CATCATGGCGGGTTTGAAAAACATCGTCGGCGGCGAGTTGGTAGGCTATACAGAACTGCTCAACGATGCTCGCCAAGAAGCCACCGACCGAATGATTGAGCAAGCAAAAAGCATTGGCGCCAACGCCGTACTGAATGTCCGCTTCTCAACCTCCTCGGTATCTGCAGGTGCTGCAGAGTTGTTTGTCTATGGTACAGCCGTGGTCGTCGACTAGGTCATGATGGAACTTATACCCCTTTTAGTGCTGACGATCATCGGTTACTTGTCCGGTTCGATCATTGAGCGTCGTCATTTCCGATCGATTAGGGAAAGGGAGTCCCAGCTTATCGGCATCCTCACTTTTAGCGCGAAACTTCCGCCCGCTGAAGACTTTGACAAGCAGTCAGTTTTGGTCACAGGCAACGTGGTGATCTCTGTCGACTATTTCAAGCATATCTCCGCTGCACTTCGGAACCTGATTGGCGGCCGCGTCATCGCTTACGAGACACTGATGGATCGCGCCCGCAGAGAAGCCATCTTGCGTATGAAAACCGATGCAAAGGAAAAAGGTGCCAGCCAAATATTTAATGTAAAGCTCGAAACCTCGTCAATCTCAAAGGGTGGGGCGAATCAAATTGGATCCGTAGAGGTTTTCGCCTACGGCACCGGACTCATCTAAGATTGTGGAGTATGAAAACCCACAGATAGACGAAACAATTAATCTACCAGCCGAACATCCGCTTAAAGACTTTGCCATTTTACTCACCGGCGTCGCGGCCTTCGCACTCGCAACGTTCTACATGCTCATCCTCTTGGCTGACTATGCGACCCGTTATATTCCCTTTTCATTCGAACAGACACTTATGGACCAACTCGAGCAGTTCTCTGCCCTTGAGCAGGTCATGGGCCAACCAGGTGACGAAGAAATTGAGCAATATCTGCAAGCCCTCGCGGACGAACTGGCGATTGCCCAACAACTCCCCGGCGACATGCCCATTACCGTTCACTATATTGAAACGCCAGAACTAAACGCCTACGCGACGCTCGGCGGCCATATTTACCTGTTCTCAGGATTACTCGCCAGCTGCGATGATGAGAACACCTTGGCGATGATACTCAGCCATGAAATCGCCCACGTACACCATCGACACCCCATTGTCGCACTCGGTCGCGGTTTCACAATTGCCGTCGCAACGCTGAGTGTTGTAGGGGCATCCACTAGCGACATCAGCTATAAAGTGTTGAATTATTTTGGGCTTGCAACACAATTAAGTTTCAGCCGACAGCATGAATTAGAGGCTGATCACACCGCCCTCGAAACACTACAGCGACACTACGGTCATGTCGGCGGTGCCGACAGACTGTTTGAACTCATTGGCAATTCTGAGAAAAACCCCTTAAATACACTTCTCAGTACCCACCCATTAACGCAACAGCGTCGTCAAAACGTCGTCGAATTTATTGACAACCACCCCGGCCACTCAACGCCTGAGATCAAACTACCTAAATGGATCGAACAAAAACGACCCTCTGTAAATCACTAGTACCCAACGCGCATACTGATGAGGTATCTCGCGGTCGCGTAAAATGTCAAAGCCAAGGGGCTTTAGGCAAGAACGTCGTTACCGCTACTCAGCTGACAAGCGACGCACTCTGCTTCGTCGACGCGGGTAAGGGCAGCTAGGCAACATTTACCGTGCTAACGACAAAACTCTCTGCCGTTGCGGACTGCCAATGTCTAACATAGTCGGGATGAATTTCATTACTGAGTAATTCACCGGCGCGTAAACTCGGGTAAATTTCATCGAAGTACTGGTTGGTTTCATTAGCACTGCGACGCCAGATCATATTGGGTGTCAGTTTTTCCGGATCATCTAACCCCATGGCACCTATTAGATGGAACGCTGAATCAAGGGTGCGCCTTTGAAAGTTTGCAACTCGCAGATGGCGTTGCTGTACATTGAGCGCCTTGCCACGATTCGGATCCTGTGTCGCAATACCGGTCGGGCAGTTATTAGTGTTACAGGCTCGGGATTGAATACAGCCTAACGCCAGCATCATCGTTCTAGCAGCATTAACAATGTCGGCACCAATGGCCAACTTACTGACGATGTCGAAACCGGTCGCCGTTTTACCGGATGCGATCAATCGAATCTTGTCTCGCACGCCAATGCCAACAAGACAATTATGAACAAAATCTAAACCCTCAAGACAGGGCAAACCCAAACGACTCGAAAATTCGACCGGCGCCGCGCCGGTACCGCCTTCGGCTCCATCAATGGTAATAAAATCGGGCAACACGCCTGTCTCCAACATCGCTTTGCAAACAGCCATAAACTCAGACTTGCTGCCGATACAGAGTTTGAAGCCGACGGGCTTACCGCCACTAAGATCTCTGAGTCTTGTTATAAAATTCAACAACTCTTTGGGCGTATCGAACTCAGAGTGCGCGGCTGGGGAAATGACATCCTTGCCGATTTCGACCGTTCTAATCCGAGCGATCTCTTCCGTCACTTTGGCCGCGGGTAACACACCACCATGCGCTGGCTTGGCGCCTTGAGATATTTTTATCTCGATCATCTTGACCTGGTCGCTGGCAGCACGTTCTTTAAATGCTTGCGAGTCAAAACCGCCGTCAGGCGTTCGACAGCCAAAGTATCCCGTACCGATTTGCCACACCACATCGCCGCCCTGCTCATGGTAAGGACTAAAGCCACCTTCGCCGGTATTGTGATAAAAGCTCTCCGCCGCAGCAGCTTTATTCAAGGCGATGATGGCATTGGCGCTCAATGAGCCAAAGCTCATCGCCGAGCAGTTCATTCTTGCCGCGTTATAGGGTTGAAGACAATCGTCGCCACCCACCATAACCCTGCGTTTGTCTTCGAGCACATCAACCGGGCGCATGGAGTGTGCGGCGCCTAACCAGCCCGGCTCTGTTATATCAAAGATTGTACCGAACGGAATGGTGTCATCAAGGTTGCGAGCGCGACGATAAACAAGATTTCGTTGTTCACGATTAAACGGCAATTCTTCCGTTTCACCCGCGATGAAATACTGCTGAATTTCAGTTCGAATATGTTCGAGTCCATAACGTATATAGGCCGCAACCGGGTACAAACGATTCAACGTATGCGGGCTGAAGTTCAGATCATAAAGACCTAGCAGAACATAGAGGGTCAGAAAGACAGAGAAAAAATCTACGAGGACGACAAGACCCCCGGTCAATGTAGCAGAGAAAAACAAACTGATTGGATAAACAATCGCTGCTACAAACCAGAAAAATTTCTGCATCAAGGTCATAAATAACGCTCCAGTTATCGACTATTTCTTTTAGTTAATGCGTGGCTGGGCTCAGATAGCACTTAGCAGCGACACACATCACGTCACCTGCCTGCTGCAATTAAAATTGAATTCGCGCCACGAAGACGATCTGTTACTAGTTTACTCACTTAATTGCTTTAATAGTAACTAACGGAACGACCACAGCTGCTAATCTATCCGGTCGGTATAGAGTTGCCTGAAATAAACGATGATTTGTTACAAAAAATTGTCAACACGTAGCACGAGGGCCAAACGCCGAGTTATTTCGCATCATTTAGCTGCATCGCTTCAAGCGCGTTGGCAACTGCTGCGGGTGAACCAGAATTTCTAGCGAGTAATTTGTAAAACACTGGCACCACGAACAAGGTCATCAGTGTTGCCATACAGACACCGGAGAAGATAACAACGCCGAGCGTGATGCGACTTTCTGAGCCCGCGCCAGCGGTCATAATGAGTGGAATACTACCCATGATGGTCGACAAGGCCGTCATCAGCACTGGACGCAAACGCACCTCAGCCGCTTTTTCTAACGCCGCGAGGAACTCCAGACCTTCGTCTCTTAATTGATTGGTAAATTCGACAATCAAAATACCATTTTTAGTTGATATCCCAATCAAGATAATGAGGCCAATATCACTGTAGATGTTCAGCGTACCGTTAGTGAGGTATAGACCTAACAAAGCACCAAAAGTCGCCAAGGGAACGGTAATCATAATGACAATGGGGTGAATGAAACTCTCGAATTGGGCCGCCAGAACCAGAAAGACGATCAACAACGCCAACACGAAGGCAAACAACAGCCCGCCTTCAGATTCCTTTAACTCCAGCGACTCGCCTTTGTAATCGATCTGAGCCGACAAAGGCAATTCCGTGCGGACAACATCTTCTAAGAATTCGAGCGCCTCACTAAGCGAATAGCCTGGGGAAAGGTTTGCTGAAATCGTAATCGCTCGCAAGCGGTTATAACGATTAAGCCGACCGGCATCAGCGCCGCTAACAACGTTGGTCAGACTCGATAGCGAGATAAGTTCTCCAGTAACATCTGAGCGGACATAGATGTTGGTCAAGTCAGACGCCGTTGCACGTTGGTCAACTTTTGCCTGCACAACAACGTCGTATTCCTCACCATCATCAACAAAGGTTGTTATCTCGCGCTCACTCATCATGGTCTGTAGCGTCCGACCAATCTCCTGCACAGACACACCCAAATCAGCAGCGCGCGTCTTGTCGACCTCAACCAGCAATTGTGGTTTTGTTTCCTTGTAGTCTGCCTGCACTCTGGCAAAGCCTGGATTGGCTTGCGCCCGCGCTAATATCGTGTCGCGCCACTCAGCTAATTCTTCATAGTTACTGCCGCCGACAACGAACTGAACCGATTGGCCGCCGCCGCCTTTTTGAACACCACTACGCATGAAGGGGAAAGCACGAATACCGGGAATCTTTCGCCACTCAGCTGACAAGTTAGTCATGACTTCCTGCGTCGATAGCTTACGATCCTCCCAAGGGGACATGGTCACCAACGCAACAGCGCTATTAACCGAATCAGAGCTGCCCCAGCCTGGCAAGAAAACCAGATACTTAACAACATCGCCTGACTCGACATAAACATCGATCGTTTTTTCTAATTGTCTAAGTTGGCCCTGCATGAATTTGAAACTGGCACCCTCCGGACCGATGACTCGGGTAAAGAAAACACCCTGATCTTCCTGAGGCGCAAAGGCTGTCGGTACAACTTTGACAAGCCCAATGGTCGCTAAAACGACGAGGCAAACACCGGCGACAATCCACTTTGGCTTTTGCAATGTAAAATGCAGCGCCTCGACATAGGCGCGCTGCACAGAGTGAAACACGTCATCCACCTTGCGGGTTAACCAACTCTCATGCGCATGACTGGTGAGCAGTTTCGAACACATCATGGTTGTGAGCGACAGGGCCAATACACTTGAGAAGATGACAGCCGTGCCAATGGTGACCGCCAACTCCGAGAAAATTATGCCGAGATTCCCATCAAGAAATGCGATCGGTACAAACACCGCGATCAGCACAGCGGTGGTCGCAATAACGGCAAACGCGACTTGTCTGGAACCATGAAACGCGGCCAATAGAGGCGGCTCGCCCTCTTCTATTCGACGCTGGATGTTCTCTAGCACAACGATTGAGTCGTCCACCACTAGCCCAATGGCAAGCACGAGCCCCAATAATGTAATGAGATTAACGGAGTAACCGAAGACGGACAGGCCGATAAAGGAAGAAATCAAACACACAGGAATCGTTATTGCTGGAATAATCATCGCCCGAACGGTTCCAAGAAACATGTAGATCACCAGCGATACCAACAACATCGTAATAGCCAATGTTTTGTAGACGGAGTTTATGGCAGCCTCGATGAACACTGAATCATCGGAGCTTGCGACCAGCTGCATACCTTGCGGCAAATTTGCATTAATCGCGGCAGCCGTTTTGTTGGTGCCCCGCAGTACTTCCAGCGTGTTCGCTGTCGATTGTTTCACCATGCCCAAGCCAACGGTCGGCACGGCATTGCCGCGGAATTCGTTGCGATAGGTGCGAGGACCGATCTCAACATCCGCAACATCCCCCAATCGAATCAACTGGCCGGCACTGCCTCGGCCAATCGTCAAAGCGGCGAAATCTTCGGCAGACTCGTAAACACGCTTCACCCTCACCGTAAACTCTCGCTGCTGAGAATCGATTCTACCGGCCGGCAGTTCGACGTTCTGCGCCCGCAGTGCGCGTTCGACATCTGTCACGGTTAAGCCTCTAGCGGCGAGGGAGACTCGATCAAGCCAGATACGCATGGAGTAACGACCTGCGCCACTGAGGGAGACATTTGCGACACCATCCACAACCGTAAACTGATCAACCAAATACCGTTCTGCATAGTCGGTTAATGCCATGCTATCGAGATTGTCACCGGTCAGAGAAAACCATTGGATAGGCCTTGCGTCACTATCCGCTTTCGCTATTCGCGGCGACTGGGCGTCTTCCGGCAAGCGATTAAGGATTCTGGATACCCGATCGCGCACGTCATTTGCAGCCTGATCGATATCTCGTTCAACGCTAAACTCAACACTAATGCGTGACGATCCATCTCGACTGGATGAGCTAATCGACTCAACACCTTCAATGCCACTAATTTGATCTTCGACAACCTGTGTGACTTTCGTCTCGATAACTTGCGCGGATGCGCCGGGGTAGGAAGTTGAAATTGAGACAATCGGCGGGTTCGTTTCTGGATACTCTCGAAGCGGTAAGTCTGTGAAAGAAAGCACGCCAATCGCCAGAATGAGCAAACTAATCACTGACGCAAACACGGGTCTTTTTACCGAAAGATCTGAGATCATCATAGCCGCGCCCTCCTTAACCCATTATCCAGCTTTACCCGCTGCGTCGACTTCAGCAGCCTTGATTGCAACCTTGCTGCCGGGCCGAAGCTTCATTGCCCCTTGCGTGACAACTTGCTGTCCGGCGTTGATGCCATCAAGCACTTCAATCAGCCCCGGTTGAATACGACCTGCGGTTATCTCAATTCTATTGGCTACGCCGTCAGTAACCACATACACATACTTTCTATCTTGAACCGGAATGACTGACTCTTCAGGCACTGCCAGCACTTCTTTGCGACTGCGTATCAGGTTGACGGTCAGCAGCATGCCGGGGCGTAAACGCCTATCATCATTCTTCAGCAGGGCGCGCACCGTGACTGTTCTGGTGACGGGATCAACCCTTGAGTTAATGGTTTCAACTTGCCCAACAAACACGTCATTTTCATAGGCGCTACTTTTCGCATTGATTTCCATGCCGGGCTTTAATGCAGATAGGAAATTCTCTGGCACTGAAAAGTCGAGCTTGATGATTGAAATATCATCGAGCGTAGTAACGACGGTATTGGTTGTTAACAATGACCCCGGACTGACTTGCCTGAACCCCAGCACGCCGCTAAAGGGCGCCCGAATCAATCGTTCATCCAGGCGCGCTACAATCGCCTCAAAGCGCGCCTTGGCTGTCTGCATGCGCGCCTGCTCAAAATCTAACTGTGTCTGCGATGCCAATCGCTGCTCAATCATGTTTTTCATTCGATCGAATTGACGTGTCGACTCATCTACCGCTGCTTGGGCTTCAGCCAATTGCGCGGTCTCTTCAGAATTGGTTAGCTCGACGAGGATCTGGCCCGCCGTCGCGTACATGCCGTCATCAAAATTTACTTTTTGAATCAGGTCTGTGACCTTTGATGTGATGGAAATGGATTCGTTAGCTCGTGTTGTACCGATCGACTCGACGGCGTCAACAAACGTGATCATTTTTGCAGGTTGGGTCACCACAATGGTCTCTCCACCACGGGCGTAACCGCCGCTCACTTTTTGGTTATCCATGTAGGTTTGTGCTGTCCAACCGACCACACCCAGTAAAACCAGGAGAAAAACCAAAAAGATGGGGTGTTGCTTTAGAAAAGTCACACTGTTTCCTTGATCATGCTTCTTGTACGTCTTCTTGTACGTCTTCTTGCACGTATTGTTGTACGTATTGTTGTACGTGTTGCTGTAAGTATTAATCGACCCATTAACGCCAACATTCAGCGCTACCCTACGATTTCGCCAAGCAATACATTGAATACGCGAATAACCGGATTATTTTGGCGCGATATTTTTACCTGAACCGACCAACTGGACAACGGCTTATTTATCCCTGCAAAGATAGCCTAACAGATATGAAACACATGCTGACTTGAATCACCTGCAGGATCCGGCCAACAACACCCATCGTCAACATTAGCGATGCCGCTGAACACTGTATTGCAAAGACGTTGCAACCCAGCTCATGATCCTTCGCCGGGTACAAAGACTATGCGACGGCGACTCAGTCGTCCCAACGTCGCGCCATGATGGCATTGACAATATTCAGCTCTCGCTGCAATAAATTTTGTTTCACTTCAAATTTCTTATCAATTGTCATGTAGGACATATCTACACGATCATAACGGGGCCATGCAGGACCCTTTTCGCTCGAAGGGATACCTGTTTTCGCAAAGTTCACCCAATAATCGGACAACATATCACCAAGCTTAGCCTCCGAGCGGGTTGCTTTAGATCCATCAAAAGTAAACGATTCGTTATTAAAGACATAACGAATTTCAGCGGCATGGTAGGCGCCTAACTTGCCTTGCATCGGCGCCGGTGGAGCAAACGTGAAATAATACAACCATGTGTCCTTATTTCGATCACTTGCCAGTGTTGCCCATCGCGACATATTCCAGGTGAAAATCATATCTCTGAACATCGCATAGCTTGCCGATACAAAATTTTCTTCGAAATTGTAGACAGCCAATAACTGATCAGTGAAGTCTCCGCCCATCTGCTCGAACATTTTCGCAGCGGACTCAGCCTCTTTCGGTGGCGCCATTAAATTGGTGCCTTCGTCGGCATTTGAACCTATGAGCAGCGAGACAACATTTTGCTTACCATCTCGGTATATTTTCGCGATGTGATCAGGAAAAACCCACCCATCAACGTTGGGCTGCGAAAAGCCTTGCGATTTGAATGTCGCAAAACCGTCAAGAATCTCATCGCTGGTCATCCTTCGTAGCTGCGCGATTTCTTTTGCCCCCAAATGTTCTGCGAAGCGCTCACCGGTTGCCTGCGCACTTGGCACGCTATTAGATTCAGTTGTCAGCAATGGCATCGGGTCAAACTTAGCGCCGCTCTCACCGATCGCACGTTGAAACAACCCCGCCGCTAAGGGTGACGCCGTCAAGTGATTAACACTCCATGAACCGGCTGACTCACCAAAAATCGTGACATTACTTGGGTCGCCGCCAAATGAAGCGATGTTGTTTTGCACCCACTGTAGTGCCGCGATTTGATCCAGCGTGCCATAGTTGCCGGAACTACCATGCTCGGATTCTTGTGTTAGCGCCGAATGTGCTAGATAACCAAAAGGTCCCAGACGGTAGTTTATGGTCACCAGTACAACGCCTTTTTCGGCCAGTTTGGTGCCGTCGTAGAATGCCGATCCGCCGGTGCCACGGGTCAATGCGCCGCCGTGTATCCAAACCATCACTGCGGCCGGTTTTTCGGCATTAACATTCGCACTCCATACATTCAGATAAAGACAATCTTCACTGGAAGGTGGTGACGGACTGGTAAACATTGAGCCCTGGGCGTAGGGCTCCTGTGAACATTGCGGACTAAACGCGGTTGCGAGTCTTTTTCCACGCCACGCAGGTGCTGCCACGGGCTCTTTCCAACGCCGATCGCCAATGGGCGGCACAGCAAAGGGGATACTTTTAAAGGAGGCGACGGTGCCTGCTTGCTCACCTATTAATGTGCCTTGCTGCATTTCGAGCTCTACCGGAGCCGCCAATGCAAAGGTGCAGGTCAATCCGGCGAGCAGTAGCGTGAAGCTCTGTATCAGATGTTTTTTAAAGTACGGTGTGCGTTTTTTTCTCATCGTTATTTTCTCTGAATTCTTATTGTTTACGAACATACACCTATTGAAATAGGCTTGCTGAGATCGTTTTAATCGCAATGGCTTTAATAATGGGTGCCCGCGTGAAAATATTTGACTCAAAAAGACGATCGATTTGAATAAAATATTTCCATCCCAACTGCCCATTTGGTCTGAAACTTGTGGCGAAGACGCTTCGTCTCCAACCGGTACCACTGCCTATGAATATACCTGCCATGCGGCAAACATGCCGGCTGCCAATGATTCGCACTACGTTAAAGACCCAAATGATCCGCAATCTGATGCATAGCGGATAAGGTATCAATTTTAAACTCAGCATTAAGGGCCGATGGCCAGGTTGACAGCTTGACCACCAAAAAATCCTGCACCGGGTTTATGTATATCAGCTGGCCATAAATACCCACGCACATCATCGCTTTGTCGACTGAATCTTCTATCCAGAATTGGTTTTTATAAGCGCCGTCAGGCAAGCCTATACTGCCTGTCGCGGCAAACATTTGATGATCGGCCGCGCGCGTTGCGGCAACCCATGCTGCCGGTACAACTTGCTCACCCGCAAGGTTTTTACCGTCATTAAGGTACAGTAAACCAAACCGGGCATAGTCACGCAGGCAAGCGTTGAAGCCACCATCAGCAATGCCATAACCGCTGGAGTCAACGGTAAAGTTGGCATCCTTTTCCGCACCCATTCGCTGCCACAGCAGTTCGGATACAAGTTGCGGTAGTCGTTTACCGCTAACTTTTTCCATACAAAAGGCCAGCACATCGGTTTCGATAGACCGATATAACCAACGAGAACCATGTGGCGCCTCAAGCGATTTCAACCCCCGTATTTGTTCCCATACGTTTTTTGGCGCATTCACACCTTCGGGTGCCTGCCGCCAGCCTGACGCGATCTCCGTCAAAGCAACGTCAGAGCTTGCATCAACGTAGGTTTCTGAATATCTGACACCACTTGCCATATCCAAAAGATGTTGAACGGTTGCGCCGACATAGGCCGTCTGTTTCAGCTCAGGTAGATAGTGGCTTACCTGTTGCTGCAGATCGATCAGACGCTGCTCGACTAAGATCCCTAAAACCGCCGCCGTAATGGATTTCGCCATAGATTGGGACAAATGTAGTTTAGCAGCGTCCAGAAACCCAAAGTAAGATTCCTGCTTAAGGACGCCGTTATGCATAACCAGGAAACCATCCGTGTAGGTCTCGTCTAGAAACGTATCTAGATCGCACTTTCCAAGATAGGGCAAATCAAGTTTTACCGAATCAAGCGTGTTGGCCATTTTTCGCAAGTCAAATGCACTTTCCTCTCCGCTTGCGCCCTTGGCAACAACCGCCGTTGCCAAGAACTCACTCACATGCTGAAAAGACCACCGATTCCATGGCGGTGAATCCCAGCTCTGTCGTGGAAGGTTTTCCAGTTGATTTGCCTGCATTTCGGCAGGCACACTCATTGAGCTTTTATAACTCATTGCTATCGTCCAAGTTTGTATCTCGGCCATTCTTGCTGGCTTTAAATGACATCACAACAAAAACTCAAATTAATAATCGCGTATTCCCGATACCGATAGCATTAGGACAAATCTATCTATTTGCAGGGTATTTTTGCTAACATCCGCCGCAAGCTAACACCCCAACACTAGTCACCTCTGCGCGGTAATCTGTTTTGCACCTGCTAATCATTCTTCTTCTGCTCTTCCCGGCGACGACATTGGCTGCGGCCGAACAACTCGATGACCTCAGGGCTAACGGCACTCAGTTTCGCCTAAAAGGGGATTTCAATGCCTCTTATGAGATTTTTGAAAAGATCCGTAACACCGCGCCGCAGGACCCAACCTACGCCGTGTTTCGACTAAACACCCTCAGCACCCACCTAAGCTGGGAAGAATCGCAGACGCTATATGATGATGAATTACTGACACTGTCTGCCACTGTGTTGCAATGGTGTGAAAACTCGAGCGATATAAGAGCCAACCTCTATTGCGGCCATAGCCACTTTACCCTGGCGTTTTTTAACGGATTACGCGGCAATTACATACGCGCCGGTCGACACGGCTCAAATGCCATAGACTATTTCGAACTAGCGCTTGAGGCACAACCCGATTTACTCGAAGCCAAAATGTATTTAGGTGTTTCCTACTACTATGCTGATAATTTACCCAGCTTTCTAAAAGTTATTAGCCGATTATTATGGTTCATACCCACCGGCAGCTCTGAGAAAAGTCTGCCTTACCTGCAAGGTGTGATTGAGTCTGACTCGCAATTTGCGGATGTTGCTTTGTATATCTACGCAACATTACTTATTGATGGGGTCGGTGCTGAACAGCAAGAAGCCATAAGATCCCTGCAGGTGCTGGTTAATCGATATCCAGAAAACACGCGATTCACGCTACGACTGATATCTGTATTTGTTCTGGAAAGGGAGTTCGACTTAGCACTTGCAATGACCAATGCGGCACTAACACAGCAGGATATATCGAACCTCGATCGAAGCTTGCTTGAACTGTGGAAGACCCAATCATTATTGGGACTCGGCGAGTTGGATGAGGCTACACAGGCCTTTAACCAAGTAGACCTCGACGGTTTGGGTGACGCTGAACCCGTTCCAGGCTGGAGTATGGCTTGGCAATTCTTAACACAAGCGCAGTTACATGACCTCAATCAACAGCGCAAAGATGCCATTGAGAACTATCAACGGGTCATCGACTTAGGCAAGAAGACCTTTATCAGCCCGGTCCTCTATGAGACTGCCGAGGCCGGTTTGAAACAACCGTTCAGGCTTTCAACTGACTAGTTTACGCATCGACGCCTGTCATAATCTAATTGTCACCACACCCTATCACCTTGCACCAACAACTTTATTCCACCACAAAGGGGCGGCAATAATCGCCAAACGCACGCTCGCTCTTGGCGCTTGCTAACGAGCACCACATATTATCCGGCTGCAATTCTGCAATCGACAGTGTTAACATACGCCCTAAACCACCCCTTAGATAGGACGTCTACTTGAAGAATATTAACCTAACGATTTTACTGACTCTGGTCTTACTCGCTTGCGTACAATCAGCCCAAGCTGAACAAGAGTGGGAATTCGAAATCACGCCTTACCTGTGGGCCACCCAACTTGATTCAGAAGTCCGTGTTGGTGAATACAGCGCTGGTGCGTCGTTGGATTTTAGTGACATCGTTGATACGCTGGAGATGGGGCTCATGGGTCAATTTGAGGCCAGAAAAGGGCGTTGGTCGGTTTATTCAGATCTTGTCTATTTTAATTTAGCGGATGACCAATCCCTTACACCGGTTACTGAAATTTCATCTGACCTGAAACAAACCGTGAGTTTAGTGATGGCTGGCTACAAGCCTAAGAATTTGGAAGTGCTCGATATCTACTTCGGCGTACGCTATGACAAAGTTGAAATAGACCTTGATCTTAACGGCGCCATTATTGACCGCGGCTTATCTTCGAGCGTTGACTGGATTGACCCAGTTGTTGGCGTACGAGCACGCTATCCATTAAACGATCAGTGGTCTTTAGAGTCACAACTATTTTATAGCGCGGGTAAGGCGGACTACACAGTACTGGCAAATGCGGGTGTTAGATGGGCCTTTGGCGAAAAATGGTCATCAACGTTCTCATATCGTTTTTCAGATATTGACTATGATGACGAGCGTGGCTTCAAGGAAACTTCACAGGGGTTCATGATCGCCTTTGGTTACCGTTTCTAGTCCAACCTCAATCACCTACCGATTAGATCGAGGCGTCCGCTTCGATCTGACCAACGACTCGTTCAAGTCGTTTGATGCCCTGTTCAATCAATCCTTGTGATACAGCCTCATAGGCTAAAATCAATTCGACCTTTGCAGGTGATGTGTTGTCGTAGGCATCGAAGAAACGACCGAGAGACTGAAACAGCTAGCCAATCATTTCTATCCCGATCGCTGGGATTACCTCAGGGCAGTGACGCGCAAAGAACGCAATGCCACGACCGTACTCGCGTTACCCATCACCGAGGCTTCCGCAAAGAGACGAACAGGCGGGCCGGGTGACGACGCAGAAGATTCTGACTTGCCGATTTGGGCGGGTGTTGTACCTATGTTGTACCTATGTTGTACCTATCACGACAACCCTGGACAAGACGATTGCCTGCGTTCGAATGCCCGATGGTGTTGCTGAACCTGAACACATAAGCCATTACACTATTGGATAAAACCAAGACCCAACAAAAAGGATCAAACCATGAGCACCGTGACAGATGATCAAAAAACCGTTGTGGCCCTAGATGAGGTCATCGCTAAGTTGGATATGGCTGCGCCGATCCCCTTCTCACTTGAACACGCGGAGGAAGACCTCATACTCGGCTTGTATAAGCCACAGTCGCCCGATGAGCAATCACCGCATGAGCAAGACGAATACTATTTCGTTGCACGGGGCAACGGTGAAATCAGCGTTAACGGTGTAATAGAAGCTTTTACCACTGGTGACGCGCTATTCGTGCCCGCGGGCGCTGATCATGGTTTCCTGAACACGTCAGCGGACTTTTATTGCTGGGTCATTTTCTATGGACCCAAATTCGAGATTGGCTGATGGCTTGAAGCCTTTAGATCTTGGTCAGCATGCAGGCTTCAGCAGCTACTAGGAATTATCAAGTTCATTGCTATACTGGCTAAAAATCGCCGGGACACAATAATGAACAATAAGAACCCGAAACTCGCTATAAGCGCCATTATTCCACTGTTGCTATTGATCGCTGCTTCACTGCCGTCCGTTGCAGCGAAGCCGGATTTCTCCGGGGTTTATGATGTAGCGACACTCACACCATTCCAACGCCCAAAGGAATTTGGTGACAATTTATTCCTTACCAAGAAGCAAGCGAGCGCAATAACCGACGAGGCCGCAGCGGCCGCTAAAGAACGCGATAGAAACCTGGGACCCACCAAAGGCGCGCCGCCGGTCGGCGGAGCGGCGCCTATTGGCGCTGACGAGGGCGCAAGGGAAACCAGTGGTGCTGGAAATGTCGGTGGCTACAATAATTTTTGGGTTGATGCCGGCACAGATGTGTTCAGTGTTGATGGAAAATTTCGAACATCGATCATTACCGAACCAAAGAATGGACGTATGCCGTCTTTGACACCGCAGGCGATGAAAATCGCTATGGAAAGACGAAAGTTTTACAAACCTAATGATGGTTCAGCCTGGTGGGTCAACCTCGAGGGTGCAGGCCCCTACGACGGACCAGAGTCGTTAGCAACATCAGAGCGATGTATTATCGGTTTCACAGGCGCAACACCCACTTTTCCGAGCCTCTACAACAACTTTAAGAGAATTGTACAAACCCCAGGTCATGTGATGATTCTTCTTGAGATGGTGCATGACGCACGCATCGTGCGCATGAACTCTGAACACCGGCCAGCGGAACTACAACACTGGCTCGGAGACTCTATCGGCTGGTGGGAAGGCGACACTTTGGTGGTCGATACCATCAACTTTCACCCATTATCAAGACAGGCACGCGGCGGCTCAACCAACATGCATGTCATCGAGAAGTTTAGCCAAATGAATGATGGCAATGTGCTCTACAGCTTCACGGTCGATGACCCAAGCGTATGGGCACAAGCATGGTCAGGCGAATATGTCTGGCGTAAAAGCGATGATCGCGTCTATGAATATGCGTGCCATGAAGGCAACTACTCAATGGAAGGCATTTTGAAGGGCGCCCGAATTCTTGAATCTGAAGCACCCGGCGTTGTTGAAAGCGACTAGTCATCTAAAGCCTAATAAATCGAGCCTCGAACAGCAACTAAGGTTGATTGATAAGGCTCGAGGCGCAAGTAGGTAACGATAGAGGTACGCTTGGTATTATGATGCAAGACGGCAACGCTTCCAATAATACTCTCGACTACCTTTCGCAGGTAGCATCCCGCTAGACACAAACGCTTGGCCGATTATATTTAATGGATTACATGCAATGAAGTCACAGATCGTAGCAAGCGAATGTAATGTTGCAGCGTCAAATGAGACTCAGTAAATAAGATCAGTGCAGCTTGATTCGGCGGTCTATTCACTGGATTGCGTCCAACAAATCAAACACACCTTCTTCGCGCAAAACACGCATACCCAAACGTTGATCAGATACACCTGAACGCAACAAATAATCGAACTGCAATTTTCCTGCACCTTCGTCAGCTTCAAAATATCGACAATCGATCTGGTCTGTGACGGTTAACTGTTCGCTCAGCTCAATCAGGTGTGATGAGAACATAAACAGGCAATCATGTTTTGAAGCAAACCGCTCCAATATAGCCAAAGATGCATCCAGCGCATCTTTTACATTGGTCCCCTTGAACGGTTCATCTAGCAAGGCAATAACACGATAGCCATCGGCGATCGCCTGAGCAACCGCCTTCGCTCGCAATGCTTCTGCTCGAAAATAACTGATGCCGTTACGCAAATCATCACTCAAGGATATAGAACTAAACAGTCGCTGCGTCGGCGTAAACTTAAAATGGGTCGCCGGCACCCCCATGCCAAGATGGGCAAAATACAGCGCCGTGGCAATGGCACGGAGGTACGTCGTTTTACCGGCCATATTGGGTCCCGTCAGAAACAGAACTCGCTTGCTCTGATCAAGCTCAACAGGATTACCGACAGCGTCCTGAACGAAGGGGTGCACTAAACCTTGCGCGCTAACAGCGAGCGATCCCTCTTGCAGCTCGGGTAAAACAAAACGATTTGCACTCGTCACATCCGCCATTGCCACCAATGCTTCCACCTCAAATACGAGTTGCAACAACCGGTCTAGTGCCGATTTCTCGTGTATTCGAAAAACTTGATCGAGCCTTAGGATCTTCCAATACCATCCTCCGACATCCTCTTCGGGCAGATTTTTCAATCCTGGTCTAGCCAAAATCTCTCGCATTTCGTCGATCAAGGGCGCCAGTTCACCAGCTGCTGACGCCAGCCGAGGTTGGTCGACAAGTTCTTTCACCTTGCTAACTAGCCTGCTGGTCACCTGCACGCCGAAGGCAATTCTAAAGTAGTAGCGATCATGGCTCGACCATAGTGAAAATGCGTTAAGGCTAAACTCGATTAAATTATTTTGGGTGACCGCGGGCATGACTTCATGCAAGTAAGTATAGGTTCGGCTTGTCGCGTAGGCAGAGGGCATCAATAAAAAGGCTTGGCGTTGCTCGATGATAAAAGCGATGGCTTGCTGAGTATTAAGGATAAGAGCAACACTCGACCAAGGGTGCTCCATACGTCGACGCAGCACATCAGCACCACCCGCACTTGTGGTCAAGTTACAAAACTGGAACAAGGATTCTTCCGCCGAATCGGGCGTAAAGATTTCAAGGTCTTTGATCGTGTGCTGATCAAGAACCAGAATATCAGTATTCAATAAAGTACCTCTGTGCCGAGTTTAATAAATCTAAAATGCGAGCAGGTATGGTTAACCTGATTTGCCAATTCGCCGCAACCCTATGAATCTTGTGTCCTGCCGCTTCCCCTCAATGACAGAGCAATAGCGACACTGGCAAGGGATTCTAACCCATGCAGGCCCTTCGCGCTCTTGCACCCTGCGTCTGGGATGACAGTAAAAACGCGCCACCGTTGATTACATACACCTGTGTATGTATTGTTGTTCGTCATGAAAGCGCAAACACTCACCAATCTCAATGATGCACGCAGCCAAGCGACGCGATCACGTCTCGTCCAGGCAACCATCGATTCATTGATTGAACACGGTTATTCAAAGACCACCGGCGTCGAAATCTGTCGTCGCGCTGGGGTAACCCGTGGCGCATTGAACCATCACTTCCCTGACTATTCAGCGCTATTGATCGACGCACTTCGCGAAGTTTACACAACGCTAAAAGTCGAACCTGACGCAAGCAGCCTTGAACGGGTTGTTCGGTCTGGCTACAAAAATGTCGTACAACCCGAGTTTAAGGTCGTCATCGAGCTTTGGTTAGCATCACAAAATGACCCTGCGATCGGCGACAAATTAGCCAGAGCGATAGCCGAGAGCGCTTATGCCTTTTCACCCAAAAGCTTTCGTCGCGCTGGTATCGGGGAACCGGCTGCCAACGCCATTTACTACACACTATTTGAACTACTTATCGCCATTGGTTTGGGGCGCGCCACAAGCGGCGGCAAAGCTTCAGCACATGAGCACATGGTATTTGAAACAATGCTCGACCTCGCACGACAGCAGGATTCACTGGGAGTCAAAAATAATGAATAAAGACGAGAATAATACGCAGTACAGCATATGCACAATCTGTGACATCGGTTGTCAGCTTCGTCCCGAAACCGAAGATGGCAAACTCATCAGCATGAAAGCACACGACAACCCTGGTCTGGCAAGAAATGTTTGTTTCAAAGGTATCGCCGCGCCACACGTTCATAACCATGACGAACGACTGCGGGTGCCTCTCAAGCGTGTTGGTGAACGTGGCGAAGATAAGTGGGAGGAGATCTCTTACGAGCAAGCGATGGACGAAATCGCTGAACGTCTTAAGGGTGTCGTTGACGAACATGGACCTGAATCGCTTGTGGTTTCGACGTCTGGTTGGAATACGCAAACCACCCACTCCATGGACCGTCGCTTCATGAACGCACTCGGCAGCCCAAACTATATCAGTGGTGTCTCATTGTGTGCCGGTAACACCGCTGCCGTTAACAAGCTCACCTATGGTTGGTTTCCTTTTGCCGACATCGCCAACTCAAAGTGTATTGTTTTGTTTGGTCACAATCCAAGAAAGCATAGTTGGACGCCCATCTTCAATATGATCAACGCTGCGAAAGCTAACGGCGCCAAGGTCATCGTTTTGGATCCACGCATTTCAGACCAAGCCGAAACGGCCGATGTACACTTGAGATTACGATCTGGTACAGACGCCGCGATGTGTCTGGGCTGGTTGAATGTCATTATTAACGAAGAACTTTATGACAAGGCTTTCGTTGATGAATATACAACCGGCTTCGCTGAGCTTAAAGCACGTGTTAATGAATATCCTTTGGCGCGCGTTGCTGAAATCACGGGTGTTGATGCAGAACTTATCGCCGAGACTGCGCGCATGTACGCCAATGCAGACAGTGCCTGTATCCCATGGACGCCGATCACCGATATGCAAATATCATCAACTTCTGCCATTCGATTGCACAGTATTCTTCGCGCGATAACCGGCAATCTGGACTCACCAGGCGGCGATCTATTGAGCGGCTTTAACCCAAACTACATCTCTGAGTCTGAGCTCGGTAATCACGACATGCTATCGGCTGAGCAAAAGGCTAAACAGCTCGGCGCGGACATTCATCCCGCCTATACGTATCGCGCACAGGAAATGCTCAGTGAACATACACAACGTGTTTGGGGCCAGCCTTACGCCGACATTGTGATGGGTTGCTACATGGCAAACCCAAGCGCAACTTTCCGCGCGATGGCAACGGAAAAGCCTTATCCCGTCAAAGCCTTCTTTACGCTTGGCAATAACTCACTGATGAGCTATCCCAACCAACATCAAATCTTAAAAGGCATGATGAATCAGGATTTGATCGTCGCTCAGGAAATTTTCATGACACCCACGGCGATGCTGGCTGACTATGTGATCCCCGGTGACGTTTTCACCGAACGTAATCACGTGGCGGATAGTTGGAACTGGCGCGCCGGTCTTTCGCTATCGCAAAAGGTTGTTGAGCCGCCTGAAGAAGCTTGCAGCACGTTTGAGTTTTGGACTGACTTGGCGCACAGAATGGGATTCGGCGATCTGTTTCCTTGGCAATCCATTGAGGAAATACTCGACCACCGGCTTACGCCAAGCGGCATGTCCTTCGATGAGTTCTCGAACAAACATTATATGTATGGGGAGCCGCCAGAGTTCCAGAAGTATAAGAAAACGGGCTTTGGCACACCGTCAGGCAAGGTTGAACTTAAGTCGAGCATCTTAGAAGAACTCGGCTTTGATCCCCTACCCTATTATCGCGAGGGACCTGCCGTCAGCGAAGAGTATCCCTATCATGTCTTTACCGGCGTGCGCGAAGATGCGTTCTTCCAAACCGGTCAACGACAAGTGAAAGTATTAAGAGACAGAAGCCCCACACCCAAATTGTTCATGCACCCTGCCGATGCTGCACGACAAGAGATCGAAGATAACCAGTGGGTCAAATTACAAACCAAGACCGGTGAAGTAACCGCTAAAATACTTATACAAGCGTCGATGAAAGAGGGTCACATTCGCGTACCCCACGGTTGGTGGTATCCAGAAATGCGTGGTACGGCAGCGCTAGCCGGATCGTTTATTAGCAGCGACGCGGTACTTTGCCCCGATGATCCTGAATTTTTAGATTACGAACAAGGCATACCGCATTTCAAAGGTTTTCCTGGACGCATCGTGAAACTCGATGAAGCACCCGCGGGCATGTCCGAGCAAGTGTTAGCTGGCTAGCGTCGGTAAAGCATTGGGTTTAACCATGCTCTAATTCGTGTATAACGGCGCTGTCGATTTACATTTAGCATATGCATGACGCGCTTACATCAACTTAGCAGGTGAACGTTAATGGATGACACAATCGTTGGCACGACGCTCGGCTTAGCAGCCTTGCTGGTGACAGCAACGGCCATTGGATTCTGGATTCGGGCGATAAGAACCGTCGCCATCGGCTCGAGCCGTGTTTGGTACATAGCCGCATTCGTCATAGCGGCAGGTATGAGCGTAACCGCTTTTAATCTCGACACACATTGGGCTGGCCATGTTGCAGCGGGCTTATCTATTTTTGTCGCGTTGTTTTTCTTTCTCACCGCAGCAATCGGTCCGCAAAAAGTTGATACGGGCGCCATTAGGGTTGGCTCGGCGTTGCCCGTATTCAGTGGTAATGATGAACATGGCAAACGCTTCGGTTCCAATGAACTTGCAGGCAAGCCGGTCCTCATTAAATTTTTTCGCGGACATTGGTGACCTTACTGTGTCGCCGAGTTACGGCGATGGGAAGAGCTTAGAGAGAACTTTGATGCTCGGGGTATACGCATCGTGACGATATCAACCGACACTGAAGCAGAACTCTTGTCCGGCCACAAGAAACACAATTTAAAAGCGACCATGCTTTCGGATCGCGAGCTGGCGATAACGGATCTGTTTGGTTTACGAAATATGGGGCTTCATTCAGGTATGCCCGGCGGCGCCAAAGCGCTGCCAGTACCCACGTCTATTCTTGCAGACGATACGGGTAAGGTTGTGTGGATGGACCAATCGGAGCACTACCAACAGCGCTCAGATCCTGATTACGTGAAAGCGGCGCTGGCAGAACACCTGGACTCGCGCTGATTTACAACGGGTTTATTTAACCGCGTAAACGCCCACATCATCATCGCTCAACTGAGGGTCTTGGTAGACGGGTTGAATAGTCGGCCGAGCCGCTTCGTTAAAGCGATCAATGCACGAGCGTTTTGACCGCATACCGGGCTAGTTTTCGAAGGCTCGCCTTAGGCTCACCGGTTCTGGCTCTCAGGGCTATTGTTTGAAGCGTTGCTTGCAGTAACTTCGCGGTCAGTTTTGGTTGTAGATCGACTGAGATCTCGCCATTGCGCTGCGCCCTTGCTAAACGTTGGCTCAGGCCGACATCAAGTCGACTGATAAGGTCTTTAAGATCTTTACCCACCTCTGGATTAGAAACCGCTTCACTCGGGGCTGTACATATCATTAAACAACCCATCTGCGGGTTACTGCCACAATAGACTTCTATCGCCTGCTCAAAAAAAGCATTCAAGCCAATATCAACCGATGTAGAGGCATCGAGCGTTTCCTGCATGCCTTTATCAAGCTGTCCACAAAAGCGCGCCAGTGACTTTCGATAGATCGCATCCTTATTGCCAAACGCATTATAGATACTGGGTCGATTCATATTCATGGCTATCGCCAAGTCATCAAGGGATGTCGCCGACAAACCCTTTTCCCAAAAAAGCAGCATTGCACCGGTTAAAGCTTCATCTTCATCGAACTGTCTGGGTCTGCCACGCGCCATTTATGTACCATTTCGCATTTAATTATTGACGAGGGCTTATTTTATGCGAAATAATACAAAAAAGAAATCCAAGGCATTCATGATGACCAGAGTTGAGAATCCTAAAAGCCCAATCGTTGCCAAACTGGAAGGTGTGCACCTGTTTCACTACGACGGCGCGCCCTGCGCACAGCGAGTGCGGTTTGCGTTGCACGAGAAAGGCTTAGTTCGCGGACGTGAAGAGCGCTTCGATGATGACAGCATCGCTGCCTGCAAGGGACAAGAAGGCGCATGGGTCAGCAGACATGTTTCCTTAGTAAAAAAAGACCACATGACAAAGGCCTATTCTTTGATACAACCCAACTTGGTTGTGCCTGCGCTAGTACATGATGGTCAGCTGCACATCGAGTCGATGGACATTATTGAATACCTTGACGAGGCATTTGGCGGCACGCCACTGGTTCCCAAGCATGATCCAGAACAACTCGCTGATGCCGAAGCTCAGACGACGCTAGGTAAGGAACTGCATCGCTCTATCCGATTTGTCACCTTCCGCTGGGGTTTGCGTGGTCTAGCTCGGCTATCCGCGAAAGAAGAGGGTCAGTTACACGAATTGTTGAAAGACAGCCAAGACGGCGAACAACTCGCAAGCTTTTATGAAGGCTATGATTCGCAAACCATACCGGATGCGGTCTATATCGATCATCTTGATAAACTCAACGCTGCATTTGCCCGCCACGAGCAAAGACTACAGGACGGCCGAAAGTTTCTGACCGGCGATAGTCTCACCATGGCGGATATTATTTGGGCAATGAAGACCCTGCGATTAACCGAGTGTGACTACCCGTTCGAGCAGTGTTACCCGGCTTATGCGGCGTGGTTTAAGCGCGTATCAAGCAGGCCTTCGTTTCAAGAAGGCGTGATGGGTAAGCATAAATTTATGAGCACCGCCTTTCGTGCAAAAGCCAGCATCGAAAACTTACTCGGCATTGGATTAAAGCGGGAGGTGCTAAAACGTGTCGCCTGAATTGATCGGTGTGTTTATTGGGGTCATTTTTGTTGTCCCAACTATTTACCTTGCCCGCAAGAACAAACTTGAGTCGTGGGCCTGGCCATTATTTCTTGCTACTCTGCCCGTTTGGTACATGTTGTTTGGCGTACTTGCGATGGACAGCGCCACAGTCATGAATGAGCTAATTTATGGACTACCCTACATACTGACCGGACTCGTTGCCTGGCGAATCAAAACGCCACTGACGCACGTTGTCTTAGCCATTGCGTGGTTGAGCCATGGACTTTATGACTACTACCACGCCTACCATAACTTCCTGTTTGTTAACGCTGGTGTATTCAGTTGGTATCCCGCCTTCTGCGCGGTTGTTGATTTGGCTGTCGGGACATATCTATTGGTAAGCTACAAACCGTTAGGGCACCCGAGCAAGAACGAACCCAACGCGCATACCAAACCCTGATAATGTCTGGTTAGCAAAACAGGTTTTTAGTCCTCATGTGTAGATTCCATTAGAGTCTACTGAGATACTGTTATCGACTAAACGTTATTTGAGCACACCGCTTCGCTGACGGTAAATCGACAACACGAGCTGGTATGACACAACAGAGAATCGCAATTGTAGGCATGTTCCTCGAGAGTAATCGCTATGCGGCGGTGGTCTCAAAAGAAAATTTTCACAAGACCTATGGCGGCAATATTGTCGAAGATGCACGGTCCCTTTCACCTAAACTGTTGAAGGAAGGACAAGGATTCTTCGCGCAGATGGATGCCGCTGGTGCTTGGCAAGCCGTGCCGATTTCAATGATCATTGGCGGCGCGGGCGGACCCGCTGACGATACTTTTATTTGTGAAGAAATCGAAAAAGTAAAAGCAGCGTTAACCAGCCAACTGCCGCTCGATGGCATCTACATCCTCAACCACGGCGCAATGACCACAACTGAACAGAGCGACCCTGACGGCCTGCTCTATGAAACGGTCAGAGATGTGGTTGGCGCAAGCATACCAATCGTCACGACCATTGATCTACATGCCAATATCTCGCAACGCATGGTCGATAACGCAAACGTCATTGTCTCTTACCGAACAGATCCCCACGTCGACCAGTTTGAATGCGGCAAAGAGGCAGCAGACATACTGCTAGAAATGCTCGCTGGCATGCAACCTGTCGTGCGCAATATTCGCATACCCATTGTGCCACCCAACGTGAGCCTACTCACCGACAATGGACCTTATGGCGATCTGATTGATTACGGTCAAAGCAAGATTAACCAAGAAATTTTGAATGTCTCCGTTGTTGCTGGCTTTGCATATAGCGACACGGCGGACAACGGTTTACATGTCATTGTGACGTCGCGGAACAACCCCGCGGCTGCTCAGACACTATGCTTAGAACTGGCAGAAATGGCGTGGGCAATGAAGGAGCGTTTTTTGTGGGATTTGGTTCCCATTCATAAGGCGGTTGCTAGCGCGGTAACATCTGGCACCGACCACTCAACACCACCAATACTGCTAGCTGACCTTGGCGACAACATCGGTGCCGGCGGACCCGGCAACACACTTTGGCTAATGGAGTCGTTGTACCAAGCCGGTGCGCAAGACGTATTCATCGGCAGTTTTTTCGATCCGACATTGGTCGAGCGAGCAACCGATATTGGCATGGGCAAAACCTTCACGGCGGTTTTTCATGGCGACACTTGGGCGCGCGCCGACGCGACGTTTGTCGCAGAAAAGGCTGTCGTTAAGTATTTGCATCCAGGCAAATTTAATATCACAGCCGGACCGCTAAAAGGCATGCTCGTCAATGCGGGGCCCATGTGCTTGCTGGACCTAGGCGGCATTGTCGTGTTGGCCACAAGCCGCAGACCGATCGTCTGGCCAGACCCGGCACTAATCGAAAGGATGGGTATCGAAATCGCATCAATACGCACCTTAGTACTGAAATGCCGATCAAACTATCGCGCGGTGTTTAATACCTATTTCGACACGGACAGGATGATCGAGGTTGATACACCCGGCAGAACATCACCAGTGCTTTCACGACATGAATGGACCCGCATACCAAGGCCTTCCTATCCAATCGATTTAGAATTTGATTGGCAACCAGGCCTGCGATAGCATATTTTTTAGAAGACGCACATAGTAATATCAGCTGAGTTAGCGAGGCAAGCTTAGCCTTGGTTGACCCTTCAAGAAATTGATGTCAGTGTGGTGGCTCTAGTGCAGCAAGGGATATTAGTATGAACGCCAATCTTCTCGCCCCGTACGACATCGACATTGATGCAATTGATGTTAGCCAAGCAGAGTATTTCCAAAATGACACCATTGGTCTTTACTTTGAACGTCTGCGCCAAGAACGCCCGGTGCACTATTGTGCAGAAAGTCGGTTTGGTCCTTACTGGTCAATCACTAAATTCGACGACATCATGGCTATCGAAAAAGACCATGAAAATTTTTCCTCCGACGCATACCTAGGCGGCATTCAACTCACTGATTTCCCGAAAGGCATGGAGCGATCCAACTTTATCAACATGGATCCACCGGAGCATCATGCACAGCGTAAGATTGTGAGCCCCATCGTTGCGCCCTCGAACCTCACTAATATGGAAGGAACCATTCGCGCGCATGTCATCGAAATTTTGGAGCAACTACCTCACGGTGAAGTCATTGACTGGGTAGACAAAGTGTCTATCGAATTGACCACCCGCATGTTGGCCACACTGTTTGATTTTCCTTTCGAACAAAGACGTAAACTCACTTACTGGTCTGAAGTAGCATCTGCAGATCTTAGAACCAGCGGCGAAATTAACACCGAAGCAAAGAGAATCGAGGCACTTAGCGAATGCCTTACCACCTTCAAAAATTTGCTTATCGAGCGTGCAAACCAGCCACCGAAGGCTGATCTAGTCTCAATGTTAGCTCACTCGCCAATGGTCAATATGGACGATCAACAACTCCTAAGCACACTGATCTTACTCATTATTGGTGGTAACGACACGACACGAAACTCGATATCGGGTGGGCTACTGGCGCTCATGAAAAATCCAAATGAACTGGCAAAACTGCGAGCAGATCCGAGTCTTGTGAAGTCACTCGTGCCTGAAATTATCCGCTGGCAAACACCTTTGACCCACATGCGCAGAACAACAACCCGTGACGTGCAGGTCAGGGGCGTGACGATTCCCGCAGGCGCAAAGGTCGCGATGTGGTACCTGTCGGGGAATCGAGATGAGCAAGTTATAGAAGATGCAGATCGATTTATTGTCGGTCGTAAAAACCCACGACACCATTTATCCTTTGGCTTCGGTATTCATCGCTGCGTCGGCAATCGCCTCGCAGAAATGCAGATTCAAATCTTGTGGGAAGAAATTCTTTCTCGAGGCCTGACCTTCGAACTAATGGCAGAACCTGAGCGCACCTACTCCCATGTGGTTCATGGCTTTGCCACAATGCCGGTAAAGCTCGGCCGATAACCCCGCCATCGTCAAGTATTTGCACCCGGGTAAATTCAACATCACATCGGCACCGCTAAAAGGCATGCGCGTTAGTACTGGCCCCATGTGCTTACTGGATCTAGGCGGCATTTGGGTGTTGGTGACAAGCCGCCCACCAATCATCCGGCCAGAGCCTTTGTTGATCGAAAGTTTGGGATAGAAAGTTTGGGAGAGAAATCGTATCGATTCGCACCTTCGTACTGAAGTGCCGATCAAACTACCGCGCCGTATTTAACGCCTACATCGCCACGGACAGGATGATTGTGGTTGATACACCCGGCAGAACATCACCGGTACTTTCGCGGCATGATTGGACCCGCATACCAAGGCCTTGCTATCCAATCGATTTGGCATCGGATTGGCATCGGATTGGCAACCGGGCCCGCACTAACTTACTTTGAGAAAAGAACTGACAGTAAAAATACTGCCAGTCAGCTTCGTTGATCGAGGTTAAGCCTCTAATAAGTGTGCAAGACAACCGGCACATCAGAAATACCACGAATAAAATTGTTTGGCAGCCGTTTGACGTCACCAACAATCTCTACTTTTCGAAAGCGTTTTTGTGTTTCTTCCCACAGTACGCGCAATTGCATTTCGGCAAGACGATTACCCATACAACGGTGCACACCAAAACCAAAAGAGACATGTTGCCGTGCATTCTTTCGATCGATGATAAGTCGGTCGGCATCAGGAAAAACGCTTTCATCACGATTACCGGACAAGTACCACATGATGACCTTGTCGCCTTCCTTAATGTGCTTGCCGTTGAGGTCAAAGTCTTTTAATGCCGTACGGCGCATATGAATAACTGGCGTTTGCCAGCGAATCATTTCAGATACCATATTCGGTATTAGCGATACGTCATCGCGCAGCTTTTGGTATTCATCAGGAAACTGATTCAGCGCAATTACACCGCCACTGATACTGTTTCGCGTGGTGTCGTTGCCACCGACGATGAGTAAAAGAATATTACCGAGCAGACCCATTGGGTCATTGATTAAGTCTTTCGTTGCCTCACCGTGGGCCAGCATCGATATCAAATCGAACTTGGGTTCGGCAGCAGCACGTTCTTGCCACAACTGAAAAAACGTCATGGCGCATTCTTGAAGCCCGGCTTGCCGCTCTTGCATATCAACTTCTATGCCTGTCACTTGCGGCACATTGGTTGTCAGGTCCGACCAGTAAATGAGTTTGCGCCTGTCTTCGTAAGGAAAATCAAACAAGGTTGCGAGCATTCTCGCGGTGAGCTCAATAGACACATGCTCCACCCAGTTGAACGTTTCACCGACGGGTAAGTTTTCAAGAATGTCGATGACACGCTCTCTGATCAATGGCTCCATCGTAGCGAGGTTAGTTGGCGCCACAGACGGTGTGACCGTTCGGCGTTGCTCGTCGTGTCGCGGCGGATCCATCGCAATGAAATTTTCGATGCCCTTCTCGCCTTCGAGCGGGTCAACGATGGCGATGCCGCCAGCCTCGGACGAGAAAACCTCGTGGTTTGTATCCACTGCCTTGATGTCCGCGTGATTGGTGACAGACCAATAAGCGCCATTAACGCTGTCCTTGCAGTAGTGAACGGGGTCTTCTTTGCGTAAGCGCGCAAACCACTCATGCCAGACATCGTCACGAAATCGTTCTGGTAGGCTAGGGTCGATATCTTCAAGCGCTTGGCTTGTCACGTCTGACGTCTGTTCTATCGTGCTCATAGGCGTTCTCTTATAATAAACTCATGTAACTTATCGTTGGCTAAGTGACTAGTCAAACGCGTGCTTTCTACCAATCCAACCGCATGCCAGCGCCAACCACTGACGCGTGCCGTGCTGCGCATCACCAAGACCAAAACCGTGACCGCCCGGTCATACAGACACTGAAATTTTTTGATCGCGCCGCAGTCAGCACAGATAGTAAATTTTACGCCCAGAAGATAAGCATGTCGCCGCAGGATGTCGCACAAAGTGCGGTAGAGGCAATGTTCAAAGGCGACCTTTCATCGATACAGGCTGTTAAAAATAATTCTCTCGCCTTTTTGAACCGACTCTCGCCTTCGCGAAAATTTACCGCACGTGTTGCTAAAATGCTTGTATCGAAGTGATCTATTTTTTCAAAAAGAGCCTTTGTGACTTATGATGCGCAAACCCCATCTGGATTTTTGAAAATGCGCAGAGGCTTCAAACAATATAAATTGCTGGGTTTCTTGTCAGTCTGCCTGCTTCTCGGTGCCTGTGCTGAACACCAAGAATCCATGGCTAACAACGACCCCAGCAAGTACCGCTTAGCCAAAGATGTTTTGTGGGCCTCGCCAAACGGCCTTGATCTAACCATGGACATCTATACGCCGACAACTGGCGCGGCGACCTATCCGGTTGTTGTGATGTTCCACGGCGGCGGCTGGCTCATCAATGACAATTCCATCATGGACCAGTCTGCCGCCTATTTGGCGACGCACGCAAACTATGTTGTTTGCAATGTTAACTACCGCCTTCTTTCTGACGATGGCAACAGTGTCAATTTGAATGAGATCGTCAACGATGCCTTCGGCGCAGTGTTATGGGTAAAAGACAATATCGCTGATTACAAAGGTGATCGCACCCGCGTCGCCGTGACAGGTGATAGCGCAGGCGCTCACTTATCAGCGATGGTCGTTAATATGGGCGATCGCCTTAGCTCAGACGATTTTTCATTGACCTCACCGCGCTTTACCCCGTCGTATTTACCGAAGGGAAAGTCGGCCGAAGATGTTGCGACTGAAAAGGGTCTGGCGGTGCAGGCCGCGCTTCTTAGTTATGGTGTCTATGATCTCAACCAAGCCGCCACCGGCAAATTTGAAACAATGCTGAATCCGTTTTGGATTATGAGTGGCGCACTACCGCGAGGCGTATTCGGTGACGCGTACAACGTCGCTGAGCATCCTTCGTTATACCAAGCACTGTCGCCCGCCCGGAATATACCGAACGTAGCTGATCGCATCCTGCCACCTCACTTGCTCACCGTCGGCAGCGAGGACCCTGTCGTCACGCCTGCATCGGTCATCGCCTATACCGACATGCTTGTATCTGCCGGCCATGCTGCGCAGTACTGGGAGAACCCAGGCAAATCGCATGCGTTTTTAGACTCGGGATCAAATGCTATTCTTGGTTCGAGCTTCGAGGCAGACGCGCCCGCGGCTTTAAACGTGATGATTGGTTTTTTGGATCAAATCTTTTATCCGTGAATAAGCGAAGCGGCTCAATATCGGCCAAAACGACACAGGCTTGGTGAAAACTTGGATCAACTTCAATCGCGTTTTCGATAAGCTGTATTTGCGTCGCTAAATTGCCGCCTTCACCAATTTGAAACTTGCGATTTTCCTTAACACCATTGACCCAGTGCTTAAAAGCAAGTGGGTCAATTTCAGCAGCTTCACCAAATAGCTTCCAACCATAGTTGGCGAGTATATCGTGACCAGGTTCGCTCTCGGTAATGTAGGCGATATTGGCGGCAACGGCTGATTGCATTTCAAAACCTTCGGCAATGGGTCGCTCATAGGTCTTTGACCAGACATGGAAGCCGTTATTCGTTCGAATCAACTGCGCTGTGATACGCAGCGTGTCGCCTTGCTGTCGAACACCGCCCTCGAGTAAATAGCCGACACCGAGTTGCTCGCCAACAAGCAAAGGATCTTCGCCGCGCCCGGTATATTGGAATGAAGCTGAACGGGACGCGACGTTAAGGTATTCAGTTTGAGCGAGGTTATCCCAAATCGAACTGGATCCGCTTGTTTAATTCTCTCTTGGTGATGCAACGCCCATAATCTCGTATGCTTAAAGGAACTAGTCCATTCACACCAGAACCAATTACAATGCCGCCCCACAATCAGAATTATTTTGGCTAAAAAAAATGACCACAACGACCTTAAGCATTGGTTTAAGCGACCCTAAAAATCCTGTCAACGTAGGTCTCATCATGCGAGCGGCAGGCTGCTTTCAAGTGGATTCAGTTTTCTACACGGGGGAGCGCTACGATCGGGCCGTACCTTTCTATACCGATACACAAAATGCCAGTCTAAGCATTCCGCTAACGTGGGTGCCGAGCCTTCCTGGCGAGGTTGCCGACGATACGCATGTCGTCTGTGTAGAACTGGTAGAGGGTTCCACCCCGCTACCCACGTTTCAGCATCCTGAAAAAGCACTTTATATTTTTGGCCCTGAGGACGGCACCATAGAGCAGGAGGTATTAGACCGAGCAGATTCTGTGGTCTTCATTCCCACCATAGGGTGCCTGAACTTAGCGGCTGCGGTAAATGTGATGCTGTATGACAGGCTGGCTAAAATGCCCGCAAGCGATTGTTATGAGGCTCTGATTCGTGAAAGTAGAGATACCAATAACCAAACTAAAGTGAAGTAAAGCGAAGTGAAGTGAAATGAACAGAGTCGAAGTTGAATTTTCGAACGGCTCACGTTGCACCGCTAATATCGTCGTTTTGGAGTCAGAGTAACTACTCTGACCCAATTTCCCGGCTTAATACACAGGTTAACGAAGGGGAATCGCGTTTGCCGCTACTGTGCTGCCGGTGAAATTTTATGGTCTTTTAGATATTGTTCAGTATGCGTCACCTTCGCATCCAACAGCGCAAGCATCTCGTTAAAACGCGGATCATCGCGAATGGGGTCCCAATGCTCAGCGACGATCAAAGTATGGAGGAGGTAGACATTGTGATTTTCTATGCCCGCCTCAATTGCCGTGAATGTTTTATCAATGTCGCCCAAGGCAAGGTGACCCAATGCCAGGAAAAAGTGATCGGTTAGCTCGTAACGTGAATCCGCTAGAATGTCCCTCGCTTTAGCCGTCTCGCCGATCATCGCAAAGGCGTAAATGTAACGCTCAGGACTGATATGCCCATCCAAATGCCATGCGTCGTCTATCAACGGCCTTGCCTCTTCGACTCTTCACAACGTCAG
>Ga0307994_1000390_pt1 | contig 31295 bp, 29 predicted proteins | sample EllFjometagen261_FD_203171 | JGI IMG/M metagenome (GOLD analysis project Ga0307994, IMG submission 203171) | Marine microbial communities from Ellis Fjord, Antarctic Ocean - #261 | ecosystem: Environmental > Aquatic > Marine > Unclassified | place: Southern Ocean | collected 2014-11-02 | reverse complement strand
ACGCCATGTTTGGCAGAGGTGGAGGTATGGAGCATCAGACTATGAGTTTTATGAGTTCGCTAAACTTTGACCTTATGGCACACGAACTGGCACACCAATGGTTTGGCAATAAGATAACCTGTGGCTCATGGGAAGACCTGTGGCTCAATGAAAGTTGGGCAACCTATTCTAATGCTATAGCTCGTGAAATGCTAAAACCGAGAGAAGAGCACTTGGCCTTTTTAGTAGAAAGTATCAGTAGAGCTACTCGCAATAATGGAGGAGCTGTCTTTGCTTATGATACGGTAAATGTGGGCAATCTTTTTGATGGCGATACCCGCTATCGCAAAGGAAGCATGGTGCTACATCAGCTGAGATGGGAGATGGGCGATTCTGCTTTTTTTGCTGGAACGCGTAATTATATGGCAGATGCAGATTTATGCTATGGCTTTGCTAAGACTATAGATTTTAGAGAGGCGATGGAAAATGCAAGTGGAATGGATCTCATTGGGTTTTTTGATAGGTATGTGTACCAAGAAGGATATCCCAATATCAATGCGAGATGGAATAGAAATGCAGGCACACAGGTAAAATTAAAAATAAGACAAACTACCTCGCATGAGTCTGTGTCTTTTTTTCCAATGAAGATAGAATATAAGTTAGTGGGCGAAAACCAAGACTCAATAGTACTAGTAGATCACAATAAAGCAGAGCAAGAAGTACTTTTAGATGTAGGTTTTAAGGTGACAAGTGTAGTTTTTGATCCGAATGTATGGCTCCTGGCAAAAGGGATAGTACTGGAAGGAGATCACGTGGATTTGTCTTCAGTATCACTGTACCCCAATCCGAGTGAAAACACGATTTCTGTTTATGTGAAAGATTACAAATTGGATAAGATAGAAGTGTTAGATATGCAAGGAAGAGTGCTACTAGAGTCCAAAGTCTTAGAACAGAAAAACGTGGTATCCTCTTTTAATATAGAGAGCTTAGCTAATGGGATGTACATGCTGCGAGTAAGTTCGGGCAACGAGTCCGTGGTTATGAAGTTTATCAAGTCGGTTTTTTAGTGCAACTGCCTCTTATTATTCTATTAAGAGATTCTTCTACCAATCCTTAAATGCAGAGATGGATATTTAACTAGCTAGCACTACATAATTTCCAACGTTACATAACTTTGAAAATAGGCGAAATCCAATAGATCAAGAGAAGAATAAAAAGCAAAACGTATTAATTAATTATTGAACTACTGAGTCAGGTCAATCTTTAGCGAATTAATTAGTAATGCCTACTTTGCGAAAAGTACAATTAATATAACTCTCAAATGAACCTACAAAACTCTACATCCAAGCTTGCATTATTTGCATTATTAATCTTCACTTTTTCTTTATCAGCTCAAACTCCAGATCTCCCTTCAGATGTAGAAGGAGTTTCTACGAGTTGGTGGTCTCAGGTACAAAAGGACTTAGCACAAAAGGAATATGTAGTAAACTATGACACTAAAGACAAAAGCTACAGAGCATTCAATCGAAAAAACGGAATAATTAGTTCCTTAAATGCAGGTAAGTTTTTATTAAAACCTACCCTAGATAGTGGGCAGACAGAGTATGCTTGGCGTACCTCATTAGAAACAGCGTCTATCAAGTTTGATGGCATATCAACCTACCAAGCCAAGCATGCTAGCACGGCTATTCAAAAGGATAATACCGTAGAATTCAATCACGAGAACTTCACTGAGCAGTATGTGAATACGCAACAGGGGATCCGCCAGAATTTCATATTACACCAAGGCCCTAAAGCAGATCAAGTACGTATAAAAATAAAGGTAAACGGATTATCGCTCAACAAACGAAATGACAATGAAATAGCCTTGTACGAAAAAAACAAGGGAGGTATACAGACACATCTATTGTACAAAGACATCAAGTCTTGGGATGCAAATGGACTAGCCTTAGCCAGTAAGCTAGATGTAGAAGGAGAGTATATCGTACTCGTAGTGAATACTGAAGATGCTGCCTACCCTATCACCATCGACCCTATTTCTACTACAGCGAGTACTACCCTAGAAGAAAATCAAGGGAATGCCAGATTTGGGTTTAGCGTTTCCAGTGCCGGAGATGTGAATGGTGATGGATACAGCGATGTGATTGTGGGGGCAGAAAGATATGACAATGGCCAGAGTCAAGAAGGAGGAGCATTTATCTACCACGGCTCTTCTTCGGGTGTCACAGCTACAGCAAGCACTACCCTAGAATCCAATCAAGCTTATGCATGCTTCGGGATTAGCGTCTCAAGTGCCGGCGATGTGAATGGCGATGGATACAGCGATGTGATAGTGGGGGCAAATGGATATGAAAATGGCCAAACAGATGAAGGAGCAGCGTTTATCTACCACGGCTCTGCTTCGGGTATCTCTACTACCGCCAGCACTACCCTAGAAGAAAATCAAGCTTATTCTGGATTTGGGCAGGGCGTCTCCAGTGCTGGCGATGTGAATGGTGATGGATACAGCGATGTGATTGTGGGGGCATATTTTTATGAAAATGGCCAAAGTAATGAAGGAGTAGCATTTATCTACCACGGGGCATCTTCTGGCATCTCCACAACCGCCAGCACTACCCTAGAAGAAAATCAAGCTGGTGCCTACTTCGGGATTAGCGTCTCCAGTGCCGGCGATGTGAATGGTGATGGATACAGCGATGTGATTGTGGGGGCATATTTTTATGAAAATGGCCAAAGTAATGAAGGAGTAGCATTTATCTACCACGGGGCATCTTCTGGCATCTCCACGACCGCCAGCACTACCCTAGAAGAAAATCAAGCTGGTGCCTACTTTGGGATTAGCGTCTCCAGTGCCGGCGATGTGAATGGTGATGGATACAGCGATGTTATTGTGGGAGCAGGGTATTATGACAATGGCCAATATAAAGAAGGAGGAGCATTTATCTACCACGGCTCTGCATCAGGTATTTCTACTACAGCCAGCACTAGTCTAGAAGAAAATCAAGCTGGTGCCTACTTTGGGATTAGCGTCTCCAGTGCCGGCGATGTGAATGGTGATGGATACAGTGATGTGATTGTGGGGGCAAGATTTTATGACAATGGCCAAACGAAAGAAGGAGTAGCGTTTATCTACCACGGCTCTTCTTCTGGTATCTCAACTACAGCAAATACTACTCTAGAAGAAAATCAACCTAGTGCCTACTTAGGGCGTAGCGTCTCTGGTGCCGGCGATGTGAATGGTGATGGATACAGCGATGTGATTGTGGGGGCCTATGCCTATGGCAACGGAGGAGGAGCGTTTATCTACCGCGGATCTAGTTGTAGGAATGAGTTTAGGGATACCATTATAGGTTGCCAGTTATATACTTGGACAAATGGAGTAACATATACTGCAAGTGATACAATAGCAAAAGACACTTTTGTGAATGCCGTTGGATGCGATAGTATAGTTACATTGAATTTAACAATAATAAAAGCTGACGAGTATATTACTACTCAACCATCAGATCAATCTGTTGTTCCATCAACAGATGTAGGATTTACAATTGGTTCTTCAATAAGTACAGGAGTAAAATACCAATGGCAAATGGATGTTGGTTTAGGATTTCAGCTAATGAGTAATGCAGGACAGTATAGTGGTACTCAATCTGATTCTTTAAAAGTGTCCGGGGTAACTATTTCAAATGACAATCAGCTATTTAAGTGCATTGTAACAGCGAATGATTGCTCAGACACATCTGATGTTGCTACTCTCACTATTGACAGAGTTAATATTTCTGAGATAAGCAAAGATCAGATTTTTCATATTTATCCAAACCCAACTAATGAGATTATTCATATCCAGGTGAATGCTGAGCATATAGGAATTAGCTATACCATTTTATCGAGTATTGGAGTAAAAGTATTGGAGGGAGAGATAAAAGAATTAGACGCAACAGTGAATATAGTAGACCTACAAGAAGGAATCTATTTTGTTCAAATTGGGGAAGATCTTAGACAAATATTTAAGATAATTAAGAAATAGGCTTAGTCTTCTAACCTCCGAGTCTAAAAGTTAGATAAGAGGAGAATAGCTTCTAAATAGGAAATCGTTGTTAAAAAAACATGAGGATACTGACATCACTTTGACCGTCAAAACTTACGATTTGCTATCGTTCTGAGTCCAAAAGAATTATCAAATTCAGGTTACTAAAAAAATGCCCTGCTTCACAAGTGAAACAGGGCATTTTTTTTATTGAAAGCAATTAGCTACTTCGAGATAGCGGCTATAAGTTCTTCGCTCATAGGAGTTACTCTACTGTCATAGTGTGCTATGAGTTTGCCGTTTTCGTCTATCAGAAATTTATTGAAATTCCAGCCTACCTTATAGTCATCTACTTGGTTCTCAGATTTGTTAGTGAGCCACTTGTATATAGCATGCTGGTCGTTGCCTTTTACATCTATTTTAGTACTCATAGGAAAAGAAACACCATATGTCTTGCTACAGAATGCAGCTATCTCTTCTTTGCCACCTGGCTCTTGTCCCATAAACTGATTGCACGGGAGACCTATCACTTGTACTTGGTCACCGTACTGCTCATTGAGTTTCTGCAGCCCTGCATACTGTGAAGTGTACCCACACTTAGAAGCTACGTTTACTATGAGTATTTTTCTGCCTTTATAGTCTGACATTTTTAAGGTACCGCTTTCGTCTAGAGTAGGCACAGTAAAGTAGTGAAAGTTTTTAGTTGCAATAATATCTGATGATGATTCCATAGTGGCTTCTGGTGTATTGGTTGTAGGTTGTTCCATAGTTGTTTCTGCAGTTTTTGATTTTTGTGAGCAGCTAGCTAGTGCTATTAAAGCTGCGAAGCAAAGTTTATACATATGGGTGTAACAAGTATAAGGGATCAATGTTTTGTTTAGTGAATGATAGCTTTTGGTTATGTTAAGCTCAATCTATTTATTTTTACAACGAAGAAGCGGTTTCCAAGTTTTGCTTGAGATAGCGAGATATCTTCTATGCAAATTAAGAACCTTCTAATGACTAAAGCGTTTATAGACTAAAATGAGCGAAGAAAAAGACAAAAAATCATATTACACAGGAGAAGCAAAATTTTCTCCTATTGCACTTTCGGTGTCTTCGCCTGTTATAAAACCAGAAAACAAAGGTAAAATAAAGGCAAGTGCTGTGGAGACTATGCAGAAGCAAGCACAGCAGCAGATTGGGATGCTCCGCAAACAGGCAGATGTAATAATGGCTCAAGTACGAGAAATAGAGGCTCGCTTAGAGGTGTCTTATAGTATCTATGAGGCCGAAATGAAATTCACTCCTAAGATAGGGGAGAACTATCATCTGTATGAAAATAATGGACAAAAGATACTTTCCTTTATTTCTCCTAAGGAGTGGGGAGAGCGTATGCCCTACGACAATTTTTTGGCTACCGTACTTTTACTTGCAGACCGTACTTGGGAAGTTCAGGTGCGAAATGAGGAAGGTGGCCTAATAATTCTTTAAACTACTATTCTGTTCGTTTCGAAAACTTATACTATTAATATCCTATAGGGGTAAAAATTCTCGTGAGGTTTTAAAAAAAAATACCCACAGCACTTTCGCACCGCAGGTATTTGTACTTAAACTAACCAAAATTTTTGGCAGAATAAAATTACTCTAATGGTAAGAGTACTCTACTGATAGCGTGGATTACTCCGTTGCTAGTTTGTACATCAGCGATTTGAACAGTAGATTCGTTCCCACCTTTGTCTGTAATCACTACACCGTCTGTAGTGTTTATAGTAATAGTACTTCCTTCGAAAGTCACAGGTTGAGCACCATCCGTTATTTCACTAGAGGTGATATTGTCTGCTGCTATCACATGGTATTTCAATACAGCTTCTAAAGTGGCAGCAGGTATATCTGCAAGACCGTCCCACTCTTCATTACTAGCTAGTAATGCTTCAAATGCAGCGTTAGTCGGAGCAAATACGGTAAAAGGTCCGTCTCCTTTAAGGATTGTCACGAAGTCAATCTCAGTTAGTCTTTCATCTGTAAGTGCAGCTACTAGTATAGAGAAGTTTGGATTGGCTAATGCAGCATCTACCACATTAGGTACTAGTACTACTTTGTCTATAACGTGTACTACACCATTGTCTGCCATTACGTCTGGAGTAGTTACAGTTGATCTGTTATTCAATTTCACGCCAGCAGTAAGGTCTACATATAAAGATACTTTGGTTTGTTGAGCTCCATCAGCTAATGTAGATACATAACCTGTTGCAAGGTCAGTAGATAATACTTTACCACTCACTACGTGGTTTAGTAAAATTTGTGTTAGTTGGGCGTCAGACACTTTGTCTAATCCATCTATTTTTAACTCTTTGAGTAATGCCTCAAAAGCAGCATTAGTCGGAGCAAAAACGGTGAATGGACCATCGCCTTGAAGAGTGGTAATAAGATCTACACGCTCAAGGGCCGCAGCTAAAGTGGTGAAATCAGCACCGCCTGCGATATCTACTATTGTATTAGACGTAGTAGTTACTGGTTGTGGATCTGGGTCTTCTGTGTCGTCAGAGCAGCTAACAAAAGCAAAAGATAATGCAAAAAGCATTGTGAAAAGGAATGTTTTTTTAATCATAATTTTTAATTCTTATAAAGTTTGTGCTGTATCAACACAGACTTTTGTTTAAAGTTTTATGAAAAGTATTAAACAAAGTCAAAGGATGGTCATAAGAAATTCACCAAATCATGATAAAGTAGGAAAAGGCAAAAAAGCTAGCTAATTTCCTCTAAGATTCCTAGATAGCTTACGTATCTGGAAGCACTTATGTCTCCAGACTCTACTGATGGCAGTACATTGCACTCAGGTTCTTCTGTATGTAGACAGTTACTAAATTTACAAAAATGTAAAAGTTCTCGCATCTCTGGGAAGTAATGGGAAACTTGATTTGGCTCCATGTTTACCATCCCAAAATCTTTAATACCTGGAGTATCTATAACTCTGCACCCGTTTTCTCCCAAAAACATTTGAGCAAAGGTGGTGGTGTGTTTTCCTTTTTCGTAGGATGTAGATACTGCTCCTACTTTTTGATTACTCTCTGGCAGTAGAGCGTTTATAAGAGTAGATTTACCTACCCCAGAATTACCTGCGAGTAGTATACACTTATCTGCCACTTGGTCTTTTATAGTTTCAATATCTTCCTCGTTTAGAAAACTCACATTGTCTATTTTGTATCCTATCTTAGGATAAATACTCATTAGCAGCTCACGATGGTTGTTTGCTTTTCGTGTATCCAGGTCACTCTTGTTTAGTAGTAAAGAGACTGGTATGCTATATGCTTCTGCAGTAGCCAGAAATCTATCGATAAATCCTTGTGGAGTATGTGGTTTGGCTGGCGAAATGATTAAAAAGGCGTGGTCTATGTTAGCAGCGATTATCTGAAACTGCTTACTGAGTTTGTTAGATTTTCTGACGATACAGTTTTTCCTATCCTGTACCTCTCTGATGTTATATTCGTTTTCTACAAAGTCTAGTAAAACATCATCTCCTACTACTACAGGATTAGTAGTTTTTAGCTCTAGTGTCCTTATCTTTCCTCTCAGTCTAGCATCTACTACTTGGCCGTCATCTAGCAGTACTTTGTACCAGCTGCCTGTAGATTTTATGACTATCGCGTGCATTACTTTTAAAATACTTGTGATACTACATCTTTGGTAGCAGACGAAAAACTCATAGTATAAAAGTGCAGAGCAGGCACATTGGCTGCCTTCAACTCTTTACACTGCTGTATACACCACTCTATACCTATTTGTCTAGCCGCTGCGTCATCTTTGGCGTCGTGCAGCTCGCTAGCCAAAGGCTCTGGAATATCCATATTGAAAATTCTAGGCAGTGCTCGTAAATGGATCTTCTTAGTAATAGGCTTTATCCCTGGAATAATAGGTACATTAATCCCTGCTTCACGGCATAAATCTACATACTCAAAATATTTTTTATTATCAAAGAACATTTGAGTTGTGATGAACTGTGCCCCAGCATCTACTTTGCGTTTCAAAAACTTAAGGTCACTTTGCATATTGGCAGCGTCTACATGCTTTTCTGGGTAGCCAGCAGCACCTATGCAAAAGTTTGTTTCGGTAGCATTTTGAAGTTCTTGGTCTAGGTATACGCCGTTATTCATATCCCCTATTTGGCGAATGAGGTCTAGGGAATTGCCATTTCCATCTTTCTCTGGCACAAAGTTTCTTTCGTTTTTCAGATTGTCACCTCGCAAAGCCAATACATTTTCTATACCTAAAAAGGCTAAGTCTATAAGGGCGTTTTCTGTTTCATCTTTACTGAAACCTCCACAAATAAGATGTGGGACTGCTTCCACTTTGTACTTATTCATAATAGCCGCACATATAGCTACTGTGCCAGGACGTTTCTTAGTACTTATCTTATCATATCCTCCGTCTTTTCTGGGACGTTCTATGTACTCTTCTCTATGATAGGTCACATCTACAAAAGCGGGATTAAATTCCATAAGAGGATCTATAGCATTATAGAGTGAGTCTATGCTCTTTCCTTTTAATGGCGGTAGTACTTCAAAAGAAAAAAGGGTTTTATCTGATTTAAAGTATTCTGTTAATTTCATTTAGTAGTCGTTTTAATAGTTGTTTTTTAAAACTTCTCTATACTGAATTGTCTTTATTCCTGAGACCGTTCTGACTCCATCTTTCTCGGTTAACTTTTCTTGTTTACTCAATCTATCTGTAGTGCATAAGAAGCGATATATATAAGATACTACAAATGATTCATCTGCATAGTTCACTAGGGAAGCTATATCTTGTGTATTTTTATCTGTTGGCAAATCTCCAGTGGTAAAAAGTATGGAGGGGGAACCGCTTCTATAGAAACTAAAAGCGTCTGTGTTTTGCTCTAGGGCTTCTGTCTTTATTACACCTTTTACTTTACGTTTAGCATACTTCACATTGCCTAATGCTACGTTCCACGTAGGCGAATTTCCAGTACCATAAACCTGTAGCATTTTAGTAGAGTCAAGGTGACCTAGGTTATCTAGATTTACTGAATAGTTGAATGGCATGTTAGGTTTTAGAATCCCTCTTCCTAGTTGGTCACTGCCTAATAAACCTTGCTCCTTGCCTGTAAAGGCGATGAACATATAGTTGTTATTTTTAAAGTGTTTTGGGTTGGCTTTTATCTTTTTGGCTAGTTCCAACATAGCAGCTACTCCACTTGCATTATCTGCTGCACCGTTATATATTTTTCCGTCAGGACTTACTCCTAGATGGTCGTGATTTGCACTTATTATTACATAGGCGGGAGCTCCATTATCTATGTAGCCTAACACATTATGAGCTTCTGTACTTAGTATCATGATGTCTACCGTTAGGTCTACAGGTATTGTTGTAGTTTCGCTCAGATCTCTTTTGACAAATAAAATAGGCATCCCACTATTTTTCATTGTTTTTTCTAATGTTCCACTAGGAAAAAGATCTTTATTAGCGGAATAAAAAATGATGGCTCTTGCTCCTTTAGACTTGGCATACTGGATACGGTATGATGTACCAATCCACGTCATAAATCTGTTGTGCTCCTTTTCTCCGCCAGGTATCGCAATATTGATAAGGACTATTTTGCCACGAACATCTTTGTCTGTATAGCTTTCTACTTTTAATCCTGCATCTTGTATGCCATATCCTACGTTTATTGCTTCGCCTTTTACTATTCCATTGTTTGCTGATTCGCTTACTGGGTAATAGTCTGTAAATAGCGTTAGTACCTTGCCATCTAACAATAGGCTAGAGTTGCTTTGAGCCATTCGGAGACTGGCTACACTTAGATTATGATAGTATCCGTAGTTACCAGCAGGTTCTAGACCTATTGCTTTAAACTCTGACTCTATATAAGCGGCAGATTTGGCCTCGCCAGCACTGGCAGTCAGCCTACCTTCTAACTCGTCACTGGCTAGATATGTGACATGACTTTCTAAATTTTTTGCTACTTTTTTTTCTTTAAATCTGGGATTTTGGATCAGAGCACATTGACTAAAACTGAGTACAAAACTTAGGAGTAAAAATTTACTGAATTTGGATTTATAAGACACTGGCAATTGTTTTTATGATTATGATTGATATAAGTGATGCAAATATAATTTTAAGCAGCTTAGCAGACCATTTTTGGGCAAAAGCCACACCTAGGGGTGCTGCGAATAATAAACCAGCTACCATAGGTAAAAATACGTAAGGTAGTAAGTACCCAAATTGGTTTGGCATTACCTTTTCTCCTGCTGTTGCAAAAGCATAATAGCCAATCAAAGGGATCATCATAATCGGAATAACACCTATAGAGATGGCTGCAGCTTTTTTGATATCTAACCTCATATATTGGTTAAGTATTGGCACCATTATAATGCCACCGCCTAGTCCAGATAGTGCAGAGATTATTCCAGAAAAGAACCCCGTTGTTGCATATTGATAACCTTTGGTATTGGCTATATCTTGGCTTGCTTTTGGTTTGACAAATAAAAAGCGAATCAACATAAAACTTAGTAGTGCTATGAAGAGCACTGCGAATGACTCTTTACTATACCACGTTCCTACATCTATCAGATAGGTAACTACCATACTGCTAGGCAGGGCTAGCATGGCAGTGAGTGCTATCTGCTTGGGGTAAAATGAGTTAAGCTTATACTGCTTGTAAGAGCTAATAGCTCCTGCGAAGAATGTGGCAGCAAATGAATTAGCTAGGATATACTGTGTTTGTTCGGCGTCTGCTATGCCCAGTTGCACCACCACGGTGCCAAGTACAGGTACGAATACTATGCCGCCACCTACACCAAGTAGGCCGCTTATAAATCCGCCGAGAACACCAAATACGATTAGTAAAATGAGTAGTGATATCTCCAAGACTTATAACTTTAAAAGGCCTTTGTACTCTGTAGCATTAGAGAGAACAGACTTGGTCTTAGCCCACTCTAAATCGTCATCAAAACCAACTTCTACCTTACCTTTTTCAAAGTAATAGCGTCTTACGATTTCGTATTCTAGCAGCTCTTTGAGTTCCTGCTTGTTATTATTTAAATCTGCTTTCTTTGTGCTTTCTAGAGCGGTTTTAAGATGAGTAAGTTCACCTTTTAGTAGCTCATAGTATTTGTCGTCTTTGGCTTGATCTATGAGATTTTCTAAGTCTTTTTCTGTGTTGGTAGTGTACTCGTATTCTTTGTCTTGCAAGAAGCTCTTAAAATCTTCAAATGTTTCATCGCTTACATCGTACGCTTTAGGTTCTGCTATCTGAGATTTTTTACTTCTGTAGACATTCGCAAACTGAAAAAATAAATCATTGCGGATTAAACTAATAGCGAGTTTAGAGTATTTATAGTCTTCTATATTAAGGTCAGGTTGTATTCCTTCCCCGTCTATTACATTTCTGCCATTTTTGGTTTTAAATTCTTTTTTGATGCTATCGGCTACGGCTACTGCTTTCCCATTCACCTTATTGCCATAGTCTAAACGCTGAATGAGTCTACCACTGGGTATGTAGTACTTCGCAGTAGTTATTTTCATGGATGTGTTATAGGTAAGCCTTTTAGTGGTTTGCACCAGTCCTTTACCAAAAGAATTTTGCCCTATGAGCACTGCTCTGTCTAAATCTTGCAGGCTACCACTTACTATCTCACTTGCAGATGCGGAGCGGTCATTTATTAATACTACTAACGGTATTTTCGTATCTACGGGAGAGTTAAGCGTTTTGTACGTTCTGTTATCTTCTTGAAATTTCCCCTTGGTAATTACTATAGTCTCGCCTCTAGGCACAAACACATTTACTATATTAATGGCTTCGTGTAGTAGCCCTCCTCCATTATTCCTTAGGTCTAAAACCAAGGATGTTGCTCCTTTAGCTTTTAGTGCTATTACTGCATCTCTTACCTCTTTGCCTGCTTTGGGAGTGAAACGGGTAAGTTGCATATACCCAATGTTGTCTTCTATAATACCGTAGTAGGGTACATTCTTTATTTTGATAGTCTCACGAGTTATACTTTTAGTAAGTTCGCCTTCGCCAAGTCTATCTATTTTTATACTGAAAGTTGTTCCTGCTTTTCCTTTCAGATAATCAGTGACATCGCTAGCATTTTTGTCTTTCATATCTACTCCGTCTACAGCTAGTATCTTATCACCAGGTAGTAATCCAGCTTTGAAAGCAGGAAAATCATCCACGGGGGAGTCTATATATACATAGTCGCCAATAGTTCTGATAGTAGAGCCTATGCCTGCATAGGTTCCTGTAGTTTGGTAACGGTAGTCTTCTGCCTGAGCTTCGCTATAAAAATTAGTATACGGATCTAGAGATTTGAGCATACCATCTATGGCTGCTCGTATGAGTTCGCCAGGTTGCACCTCGTCTACGTAGGTAGTGTTTACTTCTTTGTATACCTCAGCAAAAATGTCAAGGTTCTTAGATATCTCAAAATAGTCTTCTGCCTTAAAAGCTACAAGACCCAGGCACCCAATGATGAATAGATAAAAATATTTTTTCACGATGTAATATGCTTTGAGCAAAGGTAACGAAAGCTTACACTTGTTTTGTTGTGCAGCGTAGTGAAAGTATCGCTAAATAGACAGAAAAATGGGATGTAATCTACGGCACAGGGTCATGTCCGTGTTTTTTGCTCCACGGGTGGCAGCTTAATATACGTTTGGTAGCCAAGAAAGTTCCTTTAAAGGGCCCGTGTTTTTGTAGGGCTTGCATGGCATAGGCACTGCATGTAGGAGTGTATCTGCATGCCGCGGGCAAAAAGGGAGATATCACTTTTTGATAAATGCGTATAGGAAGCATTAGTAATAAAGCTAGAAGGCTACTTAATCCTTTTAATAAATTCATCAATGGCCAAAGTTACATTTTTCTCTATTTCTGAGGAAGTAGGTTGTGCTTTACCTAAAAATAAAATGCCTACGGCGTACTTGGAATCATCCGTAATCACTTCGTATATACGATTTTTATTTAGGCGATACACATCCGTTATCTGCCGTTTGATTCTGTTACGATCTACGGCTTTTTTAAATTTCCGTTTCCCTACAGATACAAATACCTGACAGGAGTAAGGAGTGTGTAGTTCGGTTTTGAGGAACGCTAATAGGATAGGAGGCTTAAAAATACTTTGCCCCTTTTTTTGGAATATAGCATCGATACTCGCCTTGTGGGTGAGCTTTTCTAGCTTATGAAATGTGTTTGAAGTCCCCATAAATCAGCTATGGGTGGCAAAACGATTATTTCTTGTGACGTGGTTCGTCAGAAACAGAAAGTTTCTTACGTCCTTTTTTACGACGAGCAGCAAGTACTTTTCTACCGTTTCTGCTAGCCATTCTCTCTCTGAAACCGTGTTTGTTTCTTCTTTTTCTTCTACTCGGTTGGAATGTTCTCTTACTCATCGTTATATCTCTTTGTGCGTGTTAGCGTGTTTTTCTAAAAGGCTTGCAAAAGTAGTGTTTTTCACAAATAATACCATCCCCATTATTCATTTTCTAAAATTTTCTTTGCCTCTGCCATTTCTGCTATCTCTTTTTGTCCCACGGCAGGGTATTTTAGATTTAAATCTTCTAAAGTTTCTGCGACTATATTAGCTACCATTGCTCTCATAATAGGCTTATTGTCAGCAGGTATAACGTACCATGGGGCGTTTTCTCTTGCAGTGTTTTGTATGGCATCTTGATACGAATTCATGTACTCAGGCCACAGAGCACGCTCCTTCATATCTTCGAAATTAAACTTCCAATTTTTCTTTTTTTCGGCTATTCTAGATAGAAAGCGAGCTTTCTGCTCGTCTTGTCCTACGTTTAAAAAAAATTTTAAGACAACTGTGCCATTTTTTGCGAGGTGATTTTCCCAGTTTCTTATGCTTTCATATCTGTCAGCCCAAAACTCAGGTGTAAGATCAGCTTCTGATTCTATTCCCGGGACATTTTGCCCAATAACATAGCTAGGATGCACTTTGCATACCAACACTTCTTCGTAGTGACTTCTATTGAATATTCCTATCATACCTCTGCTAGGCACAGCAGCATTGCATCTCCACAGGAAATCATGGTCCAGCTCTTCTTTACTTGGGGCCTTGAAACTAGTGACCTTAAAACCCGCAGGATTTACGCCAGTAAATACACTACGTACAGTACTATCCTTGCCGGCGGCATCCATCGCTTGAAATATGCATAAAACAGAGTGATTATCAGCTGCATAGAGCTTTCGCTGCTCTTTATAAATAGATTTATTGGCTTTTTGGAGGAGTTTTTTTGCTTGCACTTCGTCTGCTATACTAGCTGTATAGTTGGTAGAATGATTACTTAGCTCAAAGTTTTGACCATGAGTTACCAGTAGTTTTGGATCATTAAGAAATAGCATAAGGCAAAGAAAAACATAAGTTTGTCTCAATGAAAGTTAAATTTTGCGGAGCTGCACAAACAGTAACAGGAAGTAGTCATCTAGTGACTACTGATGATGGAGTCAAAATACTTTTAGACTGTGGGCTGTATCAAGGACGAGATCCTGATTTTGATGATTTTAATCAAGAATGGTCTTTTGATCCTTCTGATGTAGATGTACTGGTGCTTTCGCATAGTCATATAGATCATGCAGGGCGTATTCCTAAACTGGTAAAAGACGGTTTTACAGGTAATATCGTTTGTACTAGTGCCACTCAAGATTTGTGTTCCTTAATGCTTCTAGACTCTGGGTTTATCCAAGAGAAGGATAACGAATGGGTGAATAAAAAGAGATTACGTAAAGGACTAGCTGCTATAGCACCACTATATACCGTGAAAGATGCAAAAAAAGCAATGAAGCAGTTCGTGGGGATAGGCTACGGTAGATGGTTTGCTGTAGCAAAAAATACAGAAGTCCAATTCAATGATGCTGGACATATTCTGGGAAGTGCTAATGTAACACTCAGAATAAAGCAACTAGATGGAAGCTATAAGCACGTAGGATTTACCGGAGATATAGGTAGACCGGATAGACCGATACTACGAGATCCACAACCTATGCCGGCGTGTGACTATCTGCTATGTGAGTCTACCTACGGTGGGCAAGAGCACCAGGGTATGCCGAGTGATGAGGCAGATTTACTTAGAATCATCAAAGAAACGTGTGTAGATAAGAAAGGGAAGTTGATCATACCAGCATTTTCCGTGGGTAGGACTCAGGAGATCGTATATATGATAGACAGGCTTGAGACTGCAGGTAAGTTGCCATCAGTGCCGGTGTATGTAGATAGTCCATTGGCGGTAGACGCTACAGATATATTTGTGCTGCATCCAGAGTGTTATGATGCTGATATACTAGAGTATATGCAGACAGATCCCAATCCCTTTGGTTTTAGAAAACTGAACTATGTAAAAAAAGTAGAAGAGTCTAAGGCTATAAATGAGTCTAACGAACCTTGCATCATCATCTCTGCTAGTGGAATGATGCAAGCGGGTAGAGTGAAGCACCATATCAATAATAATATAGAGGATCCTAAATGTACCATACTAGTAGTAGGGTTTTGTGCGGCCAATACGCTTGGGCGTATAATCAGCGACGGAGCGGATGAGGTGAAAATATTTGGCAAGAAAAAGAAAGTGAATGCAGATGTAGTGACTATGGGTAGTTTTAGTGCTCACGGAGATCAGCAGGAGATGCTAGACTTTTTGCAATGTCAAGATAAGTCCAAACTCAAAACAATGTTCTTAGTACATGGAGAGATGGACCGACAGACTATTTTCAAAGAAGCGATACTCGCAGACGGTTTTAGCAAGGTAGAGATACCAGAGCTGGATCAGGAGTATGAGTTGAGCTAGAGAGTAATATTGTAACCAAATCTGTGCAAAACACGTATTGGTGATATGAATAAATTTCTTCTTTTCTTGTGCTTGCTTTTTGTACAAACAGCTTTTTCTCAGTCCAATAAATACCTAGTTCTAAAACACAGAGACAAGCAGAAAGAAATTGTGATAGCAGAGGGTGAATTTGTGGTAGTAAAAACTTTCAAAGGCGAAAAAATACGTGGACAAATGGAAGTACTCAGCGAAACGCTCATTCGCGTGAAGCATAAAGTAGTGCCGCTTACCAATGTAGAGCGAATAGGGAAAAGAGGTGCTTGGACTATGCGAATAGCCTCACTTATAGTCAGCACCGGGATGAACATCACACTCTTTGGGCTGAGTGATAATCTACGGCACGGATGGGATTCGCCTAGTGAAAACTATAAAGCAGGCATACCATTGCTAGCAGCAGGTATTCCTATGTTAGTCTTGACCTATAAGCGTACGAGTAAGCACTGGACGTATGAAGGAGCGATGGGAAATTGGTGATTTTAAAAAAAACATATCACCCCTTAATGGGGTTTGTCAATTGATTTGCCTCGCTGGGGCTACCGGTATTTTCTGCCGATATTTAGCTCCTAACGGAGCAATATGTACCCGATAGTAATTCCAACAGGATTGAATATCGGCATAGAATATAAATACATCGTGAATAAATGAATAGTAACCCCAGCGGGGTGATATAGTATTGATTCAGTTTCTACCTCTTCATCAACGCCTCTATCTCATCTACCTCGATAGGCATACCAGCCTCATCCATCATATCTACGGGACCATTTTCGGTGATAAGTATTTGGTTTTCTATGCGTACACCTATTCCTTCTTCTGCTATGTAGATACCTGGCTCACAGCTAAATACCATTCCTACTGCCATAGGCTCATATCGCATACCGCTATCGTGTACATCTACACCTAAGAAGTGACTTGTGCCGTGCATGAAGTACTGTTTTACTGCAGGCCATGCAGGATCTTGATTTTTCACATCTTCGGAAGTTAGTAGTCCGAGACCGATCAATTCTTCAGTCATAAGGACTTCTACCTCTTTCTGATACTCCATGAGCATAGTGCCCGGCACTAGCATCTTGCGAGCAGCTTTCATTACGCGTAGTGTAGCATTGTATACATCTTTCTGGCGAGGGCTGAACTTGCCATTGGCAGGCACGCATCTAGTCATATCACTGGCATAGTTGGCATAGTCTACACCGCAGTCTACTAGGATAAGGTCTCCGTCTTTTACTTCATCTTTATTTTCTAAATAATGCAGTGTACAAGCATTTTTGCCAGCGGCAACTATAGGTTCGAAACTGAAACCACTTGCTCTATTACTCAAGAAAGTATGAGCTAAGTTTGCCTCTATTTCATACTCTCCCATTCCTGGTTTGGTAGTTTCTAAGACACGAAGAAGTCCTTTTTTAGAAATCTGCACAGCCTCACGCATTACTTCTAGCTCTAGCTCGGTTTTAGTGCCTCTAAGTCTATTGAGTATTTTACCTGCACGCTTGTAGGTATGCATAGGATATAGCTCCATTATCTCTTGGGCAAAGTCTATTGCCTTAGTAGGAGATTTAGGATTGAATCGGTCGTTTTCGTTCAGGGGTAAGTATACATTATCTGCTAGGTTTATCACTTGACGAAGCTGCTGCATATAGTCATTGTTCCAGAAAATATGTTTGATACCACTCGTAGCAGTAGCATCTTCTTTGGTGTATTTATATCCTTCCCAAACAGCAATTTTCGCATTGGTTTCTACCAAGAAAAGACATTCCTTGTATGCCTCAATAGGGCAATCGGGGTAAAGCACCAAAACACTCTCTTCTTGATCTATGCCACTCGCCCAGAACATATCTGAGTTTTGCTTGAATTTATATACTGCATCTCCATTCCAGCTATACTGGTAGTTGCTATGGAATATAGCGATACTATTGGGCTCCATTTGGGCCACAAAACGCTTTCTGTTTTCTATGAAAATCTGCTTATTGAGTCTTGGATACTTCATTACGGGCAAAGCTAAGGATTTGCGGTAACTAGTTATGAGTATAGAGTGAAAAGTTATAGCTGTGTTTTTGAAGATTTGGTTAGGTCTCCTATTCTTAATACCTACCTTCGCATTCTAACGAATATTACATGGCAAAAACAACACAAGAACTATTAGCAGACCTTGGTATCAAGGCCAAAAACGAAAGTATATGTACAGGCAGAGAGTGGATTACTTCTCTTGGTACTGAGACTGTAGAGGTCTTCACTCCAGTGACTGGCGAAAAGCTAGCCGAAGCAGTATTTGCTAGCGATAGCGAATATGAGCACGTGGTGAAAAAAGCTCAAGAAGCTGCTGCATATTGGAAGACAGTACCAGCACCACTTCGTGGGGATATAGTACGACAGTACGGTATCAAGCTAAGACTTCGTAAAAAAGATTTAGGCAAACTAGTGAGCCTAGAAATGGGTAAAAGTTACCAAGAAGGACTAGGCGAGGTGCAAGAGATGATAGACATCTGTGACTTCGCAGTAGGACTAAGTCGCCAACTATATGGACTTACCATGCACAGTGAGCGACCAGAGCATAGAATGTATGAGCAGTGGCACCCAGTAGGTTTAGTAGGTGTGATATCTGCATTTAATTTTCCGGTAGCTGTATGGGCTTGGAACTCAATGGTAGCGTCAGTATGTGGGGATGTTACTATATGGAAACCAAGTGAAAAGACTCCACTAACGGCTATAGCATGTCATAACCTGATGAAGGAAGTGATTATAGAAAATGACCTTCCAGAAGGACTCTTTAACCTAGTGATAGGAGATTATAGAATAGGAGAAGCTATGGCTAAGGATAAACGAGTACCACTCATCAGTGCTACAGGTAGTACACGCATGGGCCGTAGAGTGAGCCAGGTTGTAGGAGCTAGATTAGGTAAATCTTTACTTGAGTTAGGAGGTAATAATGCGGTGATTATCAGTGAAAAAGCTAATCTTGACAATGCACTCGTAGCAGCAGTATTTGGCTGTGTAGGTACTGCAGGACAGAGATGTACAAGTACAAGAAGACTGCTTATTCAAGAGTCTGTATTCGAAGACTTTAAAAAGAAACTAGTAAACGCATATGGTCAGCTGAGTATAGGTGATCCTCTAGACGAAAATAACCACGTAGGGCCACTTATAGATAAAGATGCAGTAGCGGCTTTTGAAAGAGCGGTACGTGCAGTAGAAGAAGAAGGTGGTGAAGTGCTCACAGGTGGTGAGGTGCTAACGGGCAAAGGCTATGAGAGCGGTTGCTACGTAAAGCCATGTATTGCTGAAGCTCGTAATCATTTTGAAATAGTACAGGAAGAGACTTTTGCTCCTATCGTGTATCTAATTCCATTTAAAACACTAGACGAAGCTATCCTTATGCAAAATGACGTGAAGCAAGGACTTAGTTCTGCTATATTCACAGATAGTCTGCAGGAAGCAGAGGCATTCCTTAGTGCTGCCGGTAGTGACTGTGGTATTGCTAATGTAAATATAGGAACCAGTGGTGCTGAGATAGGTGGAGCCTTTGGCGGAGAGAAAGAAACAGGCGGTGGACGCGAGAGTGGTTCTGATGCTTGGAAAGTATATATGCGTAGACAGACTACGACCATAAACTACGGTAAAAGTGTGCCGTTAGCTCAAGGTATTAAGTTTGACTTGTAACTAGCGTAATTAAAAATATAAAAGCCCGATAATCAAAAGATTATCGGGCTTTTTGTTGGGGCACGTTTTTACTAGTGAATATCCCAATACTGATATAATTTATCAACCAATAGATTTTCTTCATCGTCTATCTTGTCATCAGCTTTTATTAATTTTATTGCAAAATCTATGAGTTCTAAACGTTCTTTCTCTGTGGAGTCAGCATAAAAATCTTCAGCACATTTTTGAAGTAAAATAGGATAATCCTCATGTGAAGTGACGCTTAATTCTTCTAAAGCATCCTCTAGGTTACCGCCAAAGGGAAAATTTTGACCAACGTAGTCTATTATTACTCTTCCTTCTTTAGGATCAAAATCGCCATCTATTTCTGCTAAAATGTTGAGTATCTGAAAACCAGCAATGTCTTTATTTTTTCTGCTCATGTTAACCTATTGTCTATGCAAGTTTATCTATTTTTGAGCCAAATGAAAAATGTATTTATATTGTTTTGTTTATTGACCATAAGTTCTGCTGTGATTGCTCAAAGCTTTGGAGCACAATTGGCATTAGGAGCTAATTTTAGCCAAGTAGATGGAGACCAACTAGGCGGGTACAATAAGCTAGGTGCCAATGTAGGTGTGCAGATCAACAGAGAGATAAGCGATATGTGGCAGGCTGCCTTTGAGATACGCTATAGTATGAAAGGAGCTAAGAAAGTAATAGATCCGGAAGCTCCGCCTACATTTTCTCTTAAGCTAAATTACCAGTATATCGAAGTTCCGTTGCTTGTGAAGTATACTCGTTTTGATAAAATCACTGTTTATGGAGGACCTTCTGTAGGTCTGAATATAGTAAGCAAGAGAGAAGAGAACGGAATAGAAAGTGAAGTGGACAAACTTGATTTATTAGAGTTTGGACTCAACATAGGTGGCACCTATCATCTTACCAAAAAAATAGGAATAGACTTACGTCATAGCTACTCATTGCTTTCTGTAACCGATAATAACGTATTAAGCTTAGGACCTACGTGGTTTAATAGAACCGGGTGGTTTAATCGTTTGTTTACAGTAGGAGTAACGTACACACCATAATACATTAGCTATTGAATTATATAGGCTCAAAATACAGGCTTCTTCCATTTTTGGAGGAGTCCATCGAAGATTTTATTAGTGGCACTATTTCAGACAAAGTGTTTTGCGATCTATTCGCAGGAACTGGTGCTGTAGGTCGTTACTTTAAAACAAAATGTAGATTTGTGATCGCTAATGATATGGAGTACTATAGCTATGTGCTCAATAGAAATTACATAGGAAATCACAGGGCTCTGCAAGCTGATAAGTGGCTCAAAAAATTAGAAACTATACAAGGAACAGAAGGGTTTGTTTATCAAAACTATTGCCAAGGAGGTCACGGAAGTCGTAATTATTTCAAAGATGAAAATGGCAAACGAGTAGATGCCATGCGTTTGCAAATAGAGAAGTGGAAGGAAAGCAATACTATTAATGAGGATACGTATTACTATCTACTTGCCACTTTGCTAGAAAGTGCAGACAAAGTGGCCAACACAGCATCTGTATATGGTGCTTACCTGAAGCATATAAAGAAGACCGCTGCGATGGATTTGAAGATACGTCCAGCAGATTTTGAGACTACAAGTGCTAGTCATGCCGTATATCAAGGCGATGCCAATGAGCTAGTGAAAACAATAAAGGGCGACATTCTGTATTTAGATCCTCCGTATAACGCCCGACAGTATGGGAGTAATTATCATATGCTGAATACTATAGCGGAGTACAAAACCTTTGAACCTAAGGGAATTACTGGCTTGCCAGAATATAATAGATCTGCTTATTGCAGTAAAGCTTCAGTAAAGCAGAGTTTTGAAGAGTTGATAGCTAATGCACAGTTTAAGTATATCTTTTTAAGTTATAATAATGAAGGGCTCATGCCACATGAAGAGATTACATCTATCTTAGAAAAATATGGTAGAGTAGAGCTGAAGACAAAGGCCTATCAACGCTTTAAAGCAGACAAAACAGAAAACCGAAACCACACTGCTACGGAGACGTTGGAGTATTTATTTTGTTTGGAGAAGAATTAGTCTACTACTTTATCCATCATTTCCCAGATGTCATAGTCAGTCGATGCCAAACAGTGATTTTATCTTGTTGTTCTTTGGTAAGGCTAGTCCCGTTTTCTCCTAAGTATTTTGAGGTTTTGTCCGACAGATTAAGAGGCCCTTCTTCTTTTGCTTTGCCTACCGTAAATCCAATCAATGTTTTAGCGGCAGAAACCCAGTGCCAAATCTTATCAGTATCAAAATCAGCATTGCCTAATATGGTCTTCCTTCAATATTTTTCTAAAACAGATTAAGCTAGGCCATTGCCAGATTTTACGTGTATATCTCGCTGTGGAAATGGGATTTGAATATTGTTCTCACGAAATGCTTCATCTATCATAAAACGAATCTCACTTTTTACCTGTTCAATTATAAAAAGTTGATTGCTCCAAAATATCAATTCGAAGTCAAGGCTCGATTCGCCAAAATCCTTGAATAGGATAATCGGAGAAGGGTTTGTGATGACCTTATTGTGTTTCCAAGCTGTTTCAGAAAGAAGCTTCTCAACTAATTTGACATCGCTACCATAGGCCACGCCTACTTTTATACTGAAACGTGTAGCTGTATCATTTGAACTCCAATTAATGAGGTTTTCACTGACCAGTTTGTGGTTGGGAATAATCATAGCTATGCCATCCCGAGTTTCGACCTTAGATGTACGCAACCCTATTTCTGATACTCGGGCTACAATGTTATCTACCTCTACTACGTCATTCACTCGTATAGATGGTTCAACCAATAGAATCAAACCAGAGATAATATCATTTGCTACTTGCTGCAGACCAAGACCGATACCAATTAGTAAAGGTGCTAGAAAAACAAAAATTTCCGAATTGACTTTAAGTGATACAAGTGCGATGGTCACGAATACTACTATGAGTATGTACTTGGTTATTCGAATGATAGCAAACTGTCGACCCGTATCTAACCTCCCTGTTTTGACTGCCCTGCGGCTAAGTTTACTTACCCATTTGTATGTAAACCAGATAATCACTCCTGACAAAAGGATGTACAAAACACTGTAAACAGTTACGATGGCATTATCACCAAATTTCCATATTTCACTGGTTAAAAATTCTTTCATTTTTCCTCAAAGTAGGATTTGTTATATACTAGTGCAAAGTAATTACTCCCAAGGTCTAAATAGCCGTATTCATAACAAAAAAAGTAAGTCTTTTCTGCTTTGGTAGTATAGGTATTTGTGAAGTACTCAAAACTAAAACCAAGCTTAGCGAGCTCTTTTTGAGTCACTTTTATGGATTTATCTTTTGGTGTGAGCTCCTCTAGAATATTTCTATTCTTTTTGATGATGCGGTTTACTTTTCTGATATAGTTATTAGACGTGCCATTTTGAGTATTGTTATGCTCATTACGACATTGATTGTCGCAAAACTTTTTATCAGCTCTACCTACTAGCTCTTTACTGCAGTGTAAGCATGTCTTTGGCTCCATAGAGCAAAGGTATCCAAAATATAAGAGTAGTTTAAAACAAGTTGAGCTGTGTAGTGGGCACAGCTTGGTAGAGTGATTTACTGAGTGGTTTCGGTTTATAGTTCAGGCCAAATTTATTTTTGGCAAGACGTATTTGTTGGTGTATAGAGTTAGCAAGCACACCAGTTCCTTTCATTCGTTCACCAAAGTTGCTATTGCCAAGTTTGCCGCCTTGTGACTCAGCTATAAGATTGAGCACACGTGTTGCCTTGAGCGGAAATGTCTTTTGTATCCAGTCCTCAAAGAGAAGAGCAATAGCTCCATTTAAGCGTACCATCGTATGATTAAGACTTGTAGCTCCAGCTTTAGCTACAGCCTCGCATATGGTAAATACCTCATCACTATTGAGCCCAGGGATAATAGGAGCCATCATTACGTGCACAGGAATGCCGTTTTGCTGCAAGAGTTCTATTGTTTTGAGTCTATTAGCTCCAGAGCTAGTGCGTGGTTCCATAGCACGTCTCAGAGTCTCGTCTAGTGTAGTGATGCTTAGATGCACTTGCACTAAGTTCTTTTCTGCGAGTTGTTTCAGTATGTCCAAATCTCGGCATACCAAAGCATTTTTAGTAATAATGCCTACCGGCTGATTGTGCTTTAGGCAGACTTCTAATAGTTGGCGAGTGATGCCAAATTTTTTCTCAGCTGGCTGATAGCAATCTGTGTTTCCACTGAGCATGATGGGTTCGCCTTTCCATGATTTGCTTTGCAGTTTTTTGGCTAGCAGGATTGGAGCATCTTTTTTGATTAAGATATTTTTTTCGAACTCGGTACCTGCACTATATCCCCAGTATTCATGAGTGATTCTAGCATAGCAGTATATACATCCATGTTCACATCCTTGATATGGGTTCATACTCCAGTCAGAGGGTACGTCAGGACTATCCACTTTATTGATGATGGTTTTGGGATATATGTCGGTGTAGGTGGTTTCGTTACTATTGGTCAGAAACTCTGTATCGTAGTAGGAGCCATCCCAGAAGTCTTCCACTGTGTTCTTATTAAATCTATTAGGAGTATTGAGCAGAGCTCCACGTCCTCTTACATTTTTAGGTATGACAATATTATTATCCAAATCGTTGACTACATTATAGACTAAATAATTGAGAATCGTAAATTTATATTGACTTTTAGAGTTAAGCTTAGGAAGACCCTCGTCTTCGATTAGGCAATAGTATAAGCGGTGTTAAAGATTGGCATTCTTGAGAATTTATTGATCTCTAGTAGAGGTCAGATACATATAGGCACTTACAGTTCCCTTAAAGGTCTATTCTTTTTGAGAGGACGCCTCGAGAGGAGCATACCTATTCCTATTCACGTAAAGTATTTTCATTTTAGAGAATGTTTTATCAAAATATCAGATAGAGATTTATGTTAGTCGATAATGAATGTTTAGGGCACGTAACTAATAGAAAATCAGCATATAAGCTCAGGCGTATGCTAGGAATATGGGTTTGATTGTCCTGTTTTAATTTCATTTATTAGGACACTATAGAAAAGGTGTGTCCACAACGAAGATTATTAAGGGTCTACCATTGACAACCCAAATCGAGAGACTGAAATCTTCTACATTAGAAAGAGGAAAAAGGAATCGAGATTTTATTAGCCCCTAAAAAATCATCATCGTAATCGTTTCAGCAATATAAATAAGAGTTTAAACTAGGTATTGTTTTCGATAATATATTTAAAACAATTTTGATTACTTCCTACAGGTTAGCAATACGCTTATTAATTAAAAGTAAGAATCTGACTTGTAGTAATAAAGTAATCGCCCACGCCCCAACAGAAAATAACCCCTAAAAAATAATCATTACTCAATGAAGAAACAACTAAAAAACACAGTAGTATTTATATTGCTGTTATTCTCCTCAACTCCTATATTCGGTCAATTACTTGAACTAGGAACCCTTTCAGATTTTGAAGCTTTCACAGGATATGGAGCTATTACAGGGCCTGGAGTCACTGGAACGTGTATTGGCGATGTTGGCACAAATACTGGTGCGATTAGCGGATTTGACACATCCTATTCTGGTACAAAATATAACAATAATGCTTTGACCAGGCAAGCTAGAATAGATCTATTAAGGGTGTATATTCATCTTAGTCTTAGGTTTGTTACGCATGCCAATACTCATACTCCTGCTTTTGGATCTGGAGATACTATTACTCCGGGTGTGTACTCCATAGATGGTGCTGGCTCTATAGCTGGAACTCTTACTCTTGATGGAGGAGGAGATACTAATGCTGTATTTATAGTGAGGCTTGATGGGGCACTTGCTATAGCAGCTACTTCTACCATTGTTTTAAGTGGCGGTACACGAGCTTGTAATGTCTTTTGGGTAGCCGAAGGTGGTATTTCTACTGGAGCAGGGTGCACTATAAAAGGCACTTTGTTTTCGCATTTTGGAGTTGTTACTCTTGGGATAGGGTGTGACATAGAAGGAAGGATGTTTGCCTCAGATGCAATAACTTTTGGAGTTGGTAGTGATGCTATTGCACCTGCGGGTCATATCGCCATTCCGATAAGTGCACCAAGTACCAGGCCTCCTGCTGCTGCGGTCGATGTTTTAGAAAGTATTGAAAATTTTGTCCTTTTTTCTAGTTCGGGTGCTGTGTCAAACACTGCTTCCTCTGGATTTGTAGGGCATATTGGCACGGATTTCGGATCGGTAAGTGGTTTTACCACTTCAACTCATGTCGGATCTTTTTATAATGCAGATGCTATTACAGCACAAGCCAAAATAGATTTAGATTCAGCCTACAATAAGTTAATAGCAATACCTAAAACAGATTCAACACATGCTGCTGTATTTGGTGGGGGAGAAACTCTTACAGCTGGGGTTTATTATGTAGCGGCAGCAGGATCTTTAGCGGGGACTATCACTTTAGACGGTCAAAATGATTCTGATGCAATATTTATTATTAGGTTTAATGGAGCATTTGCAGTAGCAGCACAATCAAATATCATTCTTACTAATAAAACACGTTTTTGCAATGTTTTTTGGATTGCAGAAGGGGCCATTTCTATGGGAACCCATACTAATATGAAAGGAACTGTTTTTTCTCATAGTGCGGCATGTTCCATGGAAGCAAATGGCAATTTGGAGGGAAGAATGCTTACTGCGTCTGGAGCAGTTTCATTTAGTACGGGTGTTATTTTTGTTGAGCCACTTTACTTTTCTACTTCTACTTCTTTACCTATTGAGTTGTTAAGTTTTACTGCTGAAGTAGAGGATGGGCATGTTCAGCTTAATTGGACTACAACCACTGAAAAAAATAATGATTACTTCAATGTAGAGCACTCTGTAGATGGGATTAATTTTACTTCAATCAGCAGAATAAAGGGTGCAGGAAATAGCAAACAAACTTTAAGCTATTCAAGTGTACACTATACTTCGTTAGAAGGAGTGTCATACTATCGTTTAAAACAAACGGATTATGATGGGAAGATCCGCTATTCTAATAAAAAGGCAGTAGAATTTAGTACTAGTGATTTTGTTTTTAATGTCTACCCAAATCCATTTTCAGACGAAATAACTTTTCATACAAACGTTAACTTAAAAGACGCCAGTTTAATAATTTACAGCTCAAACAAGGTCGTAAAAGAGATAGAAAATATTTCTGGGCAGACATTTACTTTCCAACGTGAGAATCTACGAAGCGGACTGTGCTGGATTAAATTGGTGCAAGACGACAAAGTAATAGCGATTAAAAAATTAGTAGTTATCGACTAATAAAATACACGAGAGAAAGGCATTTGCCTTAATTGAGTAGGAAGCTCCGGCTATTTTAGCTGGAGCTTTTTATGCAGGCATATAAGTGGAATCTTATATCCCTAAGATGGATGTATTGAGTTGTTTAGTGGGTTGTTCGATAGATATTTTTCTCAGTAAACTCCGTTCACTTCAATTTTACCCTCTCAAATCTCGCCAGAAGTCTTTAAACCCCTGTAAAGAAAACATCTTCTTGAACTCTTGCCACATGCTAGATTTAGCTGGAGGCGTTGATGCTAGTTTTGGATAATCGTCTGGGTCGCGTGAGTCTATGGTTTTTACACCCATAAGATCGTCACTGTACTTGAAACGTTCTCTTGCTCTAGCCGTGAATCCAAGTTTCTGCTCTGCTAGTCCTAGATTATTGAGCGTGATAGCATCTTCTGGATCTAGGTCCAAGGCTTTTGTGTAGTCTTCTACACTTCCTTCGGTATCTCCTGTTTTGTCGCGTATGTAGGCACGGCAGCTGTAGAAGTAGGCATTGGTCGGCTCCATTTCTATAGCCTCATTGAAATCTTGAATTGCGTGTTTAAATCTCAAATTAAACTTACACACTCCACGTTCTACGAAGTATTCAGCGGCATCGGGATATTTGGCTATCAGTGTTGTCCATACATTCATGGCTTCTTCCCACAGCTTGCTTTTTTGATATGCGAATGCCAATATAGGACGAGGTTCGCCCTTTTTTAGCTTTTTGATTACAGCGGCATAGTCTCCTTGGTCAAATAGTGCTTGAACATCCATACTAGTTAAACAGATAAGGTGTGAAAATGATTACAGCTATTATTACTGCATAAAAAGAAGTGAGCAGAACAAATCCGGCGGACATGTCTTTGATAATTTTAATCTCTGGGTCTTGCTCAGTAGTGATTTTATTGCATAGCTTTTCTATGACAGAGTTTATCATTTCGGCTACTATAACTAGGGTAATGGCAGATGCCACCCAGAGCCATTCTGGGGATTCTAAGCCTACATAGGCCCCCAGGGCAGATGCAACTATGGCAGCGGCGAGATGCACCTTTGCATTTCGCTCCGTTTTTATAAAAGAAGCAATACCGGCAAAGGCATATCCGAAAGCATTGATATAGGGCTTTAGCATAGTTGCAAAGTTAGGAATAATAGGATTGTGAGTATATTCGCCTATCTAATAAAAACCAATGAGCGTAGAACAAGATTTAAGAGATAGAGGAAGTGATAGTTGTGAACTGTGCGGTGGCAAAGCTGGACTTACAGTATATGCTGTAGCCCCAAGAGACAATAGTTCCGCAGATAATTGTGTAATGACTTGTGAAACGTGCCACGACCAACTTACTAATCCAGAAAAAGTAGAGACCAACCACTGGCGATGCTTGAATGATAGTATGTGGGCAGAGCCTAATGCTGTAAAAGTAGTGGCTTGGCGTATGCTTACCAATCTAAAAGAGGAGGGGTGGCCAGCAGACCTACTAGATATGATGTATATAGACGAAGAGACTACAGCTTGGGCTAAAGATGGTTTTGAAGATGCTCCTGTTGGAGACGTTATTCATAGAGATAGTAATGGAGTAGTACTGGCTGTAGGAGACTCAGTAGTACTCATAAAAGACTTGCCTGTAAAGGGGAGTAGTATGATAGCCAAGCGTGGAACTCCTGTTCGAAATATTCGCCTAGACCAAGATAATGAAACTTTTATTGAAGGAAAAGTAGATGGGCAAACCATCGTTATTATTACGGAATACGTAAAGAAGACATAGACTAAATTAAACTTATAGATGCTTATCTATGGCTCCATGGATAATCTGATTCTTAAAAAAATACCACTGAGTTAATCCAGTGGCATTTTGTATTTAATTGTATTAATTTTTATTCTGTTCCTATTTGCTCCACTTCGTTCCCTTCAGTAGGGTTTTTAGGGTTTGGACCATATTTGTTATTCCCTAGTTGCCCATCTGTGAAATATAATACAAGAAGCCAAATACCTCCTACAAGCGGTATTAATGCTATTAGTAAAAACCATCCGCTTTTACCAACATCATGCAGTCGTCTTACAGCAACTGCTAAACTCGGGATAATCACAGCTAATGCATAAATGCCATAAATTGGACCATAAGGGATCTCAGGAGAAATAGTGATTCCAAGAACGTTATCCAAAATCACAGCTATAATAGTTGCCCCAAGATTGATTACTACAAATCCCCAATATTCTTTTCTTCTGGCTCTTCCGCTAAAATTAGCATAATTGTCTTTTATTACAGATTTGTAATAATCTAAGATTGATTTTTCTTCCATGATTTAATTTTTTGATTTAGTTATGTTATGGTCAAATAAAGGGTAAAAGTATGATAAATAAAAGCGGGCTACTTTTTCTTGAAGCTACTAATGGCGTTTTTAGTGAAGTCAGAAAGCACCAATTGTCCACTCATAGCTGCTCGCTCTGCGAGTAGGGTATCCCAATCCTCTGTTCCTCTCCAAAACACCTGCTTGAGTAGTCGCATAGCTTCGGGATTGCTTTTTTGCAGCTTATCAGCAAGAGTATCTATGGCGGAGTCCATTTCCTCTACCGTATCAAATATATCTGCGTACAGGCCTTTGGCTCTGGCCCACTCGGCGGTTTGCCATTCGGTAGCGTCTATGGCTAGTTGACTCATAGCAGATAAACCCATTTTGCGTTCTACGGCTGGTCCTACTACGAAAGGTCCTATACCTACGGCAAGTTCACTCAGTTTTACCGCAGCATGCTTAGTAGCAAGCGTATAATCGAAAGATGCAGCAAGTCCTACTCCTCCACCTACGGCTTTGCCTTGTACGCGGCCGATTATTAGTTTAGGACATTTACGGCAAGCATTGATCACATTGGCAAAGCCAGAGAAAAACACTTTTCCTATTTCTAAGTCATCTATAGCAACCAACTCATCAAAACTAGCTCCTGCACAGAAAGCACGCTCACCTGCACTTCGTACTATGATGACTAAAGCATCGTCATTAGTACCTAACTCAGTGATAGTATCTGCCAGTTTAGCAAGTACCTTGCCGGGTAAACTATTGCTTAGTGGATGGTGAAATTCTACGGTAGCTATTCCGTTTTCTATGCTGTATTGTACGTCTCCTTGATCTACTGCGTTCATTGCTGCAAATTTATAGGGAATTTTAAACACTAAGGCACTAAGGTTTAAAACTTGCCTGCCGAAGGCATAACATTAAGGTGTTTATATGTGCTAGCTTCATGTTTCTAGTATAAAAGGAGGTGTTTAGTGGTGGCTCTAAACTTTTAATAAGCACAGTAAGTTTTCGTCTTTGACGAGACTACAGACGCAAAAATTAAACACTAAGGCACTAAGGTTTAAAACTTGCCTGCCGGAGACATTACATTAAGGTGTTTATATGTGTTAGCTTCATGTTTCTAGTATAAATGGAGATTTTTTTTGGTAGCTCCAAACTTTTAATAAGCACAGTAAGATTCCCAGCTTTGCTGTGAAGGCTTTTGTCCTGGCATAGGGGAACTCCATTTTGCGATGCTTTAGCTCCGCTTTATGGATTGTAAAAGGGAGGGGCTTTAGCCTAATTATTTTGAGTGAGTATTCATTGAAAGATAACTATAAAATCACTTCTACATCCCATGTCTGGTCATTCAGATTAGAAAATCTCAGTAGGCCATATCTCTTGTGTATGAATATACTCTTAATAAACCGCTCATTCTCTATGGCGTCATTGTCTTGTATCGCAAATTCATAGACGTCATTAAAAACTCCAAACTCTGTAGATAAAGAGTCTCTTATCGTCATTTGCACATTTCTTGATATAAAAAAGTCTGAAGTGTCAAATCCGTAACTTGCATTTGACATTTTACTTTCACTTATGATGTAATCATACAATGAAGTATGAATTGAACCGGAACCGAATTTTTGTTCAAAACCAAGAGTCTGGTCACCCCAAGCCGTAGGCCTAAGGTATAATTCAAAGTTAAATCCTAAGAGATTGTCAGTAAATTTGAGTGAAATGAACTCTTGATCAAAACAGTGCTTCTTTTTTTGATTTACAGCATTTGATGAGATATATTTAGTGAGGAACAATTGTGTGCTCGGTCCTTGGCTTGAGTTCGCAATGAGATTTGTTGATTTCTCAACTTCAGGATATACGTTTTCAAAAAGATTTGCTGCATATTCGAAACGATCACATTTGTTGCACCCAGCAATTGCTAAGAATGGCACGAGAAATAAAAGTATTTTCATTGATGAAGCCAATAGTTTTCTGTTCCTTGATAAAATGCTAAAAGCGTATGATTCGAGTCCAAGAGGATAAAATTTATATCATTCTCTAGTGGCTCAGTTTTTTGAAGCATAAAGACATCATTAAAACGGGTGCCAAAAGTATCAATGGTAGATCTATAGTTTATCTGATAATTGCCATATGAGACTAGTGAGTCTAAGCTATATGTTGCTGTAAAACTGCTGCCAATTGAAATTGTACTTAGCTCAAA
>Ga0307994_1000389_pt1 | contig 31346 bp, 31 predicted proteins | sample EllFjometagen261_FD_203171 | JGI IMG/M metagenome (GOLD analysis project Ga0307994, IMG submission 203171) | Marine microbial communities from Ellis Fjord, Antarctic Ocean - #261 | ecosystem: Environmental > Aquatic > Marine > Unclassified | place: Southern Ocean | collected 2014-11-02 | reverse complement strand
CCGCTAGTTTCACCACCTCGTTAACACTGGTATTGGCATAACCTTGAGTTAAAAACAGAGCTTCCGCAGTTTCTAAAAACTTTTGGTGACGAGCCAAACCACGTTTATTGGTGGGCTCTAAGAGGCTTTCAGAAACAGGCTCAACGCCTTCTTTTATCGACTTAACAACCATGAAATCTATTCAATCTTTTTTCAAAATAATAACGGCATTATACTCTAAAATTAATCACGTCTTAGTCTTGAAACTAAAGTGTAGCGTGTGCTACACTTTATCCTTAATAACACTATCTTGCTTAGGAATTGATTATGTTTTCTGCCATTTTTTCCCAAAAAACACACCTCCACCTTGGGCTATACAGCCTATTACTGACTCTCCCTTTTTTTGCTCATGCCGCTGATCAGACTGCACCCAAAGCCATGCCAGTCGTGACTAAAACCGTGACTCCGCAAGATGTGCTGGTTTATTCAGAGTACTCTGCTCGTGCCACAGCCTCCCAACACGTCGATGTGTATGCACGAGCAGAGGGCATCTTAGAAAAGAAAACGTTTACCGAAGGCCAGCCCGTCAAAGCAGGTCAGTTACTGTTTAAGATAGACGATCGAAAATACCGTGCCATCGTCATTATGGCAAACGCCCAGGTTGCGGTTGCACAAGCCAACTTAAACCAAGCAGAGCGCGAATATAAACGCGTAACAGGTTTATTCAAAAACAAAGCAGTCAGTGCACAAGAAGTCGACAGTTCACTGTCAACGCTTGAGTTAGCCAAAGCCAACCTTGAAGGTCAAAAAGCCGCACTCAACGAAGCGAAAATTGATCTGGACTACACCGAGGTACGTGCGGAAATCTCAGGCGTTGCAGGCATCAAACAGCAAGACGTAGGAAATTTAGTAGGCAGTAACACGTCTAATACCTTGCTGACAACCATTACACAACTTGACCAAATACACGTTCTATTTTCAATTCCTGACGCGGATTTAGTCAAACAAAACACGTTGGTAAAAAGTGGCAAATTAGAACGTCTCAAACAAGCAGACTGGGCTGCAGAATTAATTGATTCCCAAAACAAAACGCTTGCCAAAGGATTGGTTGATTTTATTGATAACCAGATTAATACGGCAACCGGAAGCGTTCAGGCGCGTGCCGTTTTTGAGAACTCTCAATCCTTAATAATGCCTGGTGAATTTGTGCGTTTAAAACTCACCAACACCATCCGTAAAAACGTATTTATGCTTCCACAAAAAGCCGTATTACAAATGGGACAGCAATCTTTTGCCTATAAAGTAAGCGATGGCATTGCCAATCTAACGCCCGTGGAATTAGGCGGTAGACAAGGCAGTAACTGGCTCATTGAATCGGGATTAAAAACGGGGGATGTCGTCGTCCTTAACGACTTGATTAAATTACGCCCGAAAACAGCGGTGACTGTTTTACCAACGGCCACTGAACAAACAAAACAAACAAAACAAACTGAACCATCTGAAATGCAGAAAACCGCGCCTTAACGAGTCAGTCGTACACTTAATTATCCGAGCATGTTCACTTAAGGATTCACCATGTTTTCTAACTACTTTATTAATCGCCCTGTTCTAGCCACGGTGCTTTCGCTGGTCATTGTCATTGCAGGCTATTTGGCGATGAAATCGTTGCCCATTTCTGAATATCCAGAGATTGTTCCACCCCAAGTTGCCGTAACGGCGGCTTACCCGGGTGCGAGCGCTGAAACTATCTCAGAGACGGTGGCCGCCCCTTTAGAGCAGGCGATTAACGGCATTGATAACATGCTATATATCAACTCGGTCACCTCTTCATCTGGTACTTTGACACTGACGGTGACCTTTAAAATTGGTACCGATATAGACCAAGCGAACATTAACGTTAACAACAAAGTACAAGGGGCGTTAAGTAAACTCCCTACGGAAGTTCAGCGCGCTGGAATACAGGTTAATAAAAAATCATCCAGTATCTTAAAAGTCATTGCACTTTATTCAAATGATTCCAGTCTTGATACCGTGTTTATTGCCAACTACGGCCTTATTAATGTCTTAGATGAACTCTCTCGTATTCCGGGTGTCGGTGAAGCACGACAGTTTGGGGCGAAAGACTATTCTATGCGTATTTGGCTAGACCCCAACAAACTGGCGCAATACCATCTAACGCCAAATGACATTTACCAAGCCATTCAATCTCAAAACTCTCAGTTTGCAGCGGGTCGATTTGGTCAAGAGCCCATGGAGAATGCTCAGGCGTTTACCTATACCGTAACCACCGAAGGGCGTTTGTCGCAACCTGAAGAATTTGAAAACATTATCTTACGTGCCCAAACACAAGGCGACACCTTGCGCCTTAAAGACGTCGCCCGCGTTGAACTGGGTGCTCAAGACTATGCCTTTAATGCAACCTTTGACGGCAAACCAACCGTGCCAATTGGGGTATTTTTAAAACCGGGTGCCAATGCGCTGGAGACCTCAGCACAAATTGATGCAATACTGGCTGAGTTATCAAATAGCTTTCCCAATGGGTTAGATTACGCGGTGCCTTATGACACCACCGAGTTCGTGAACATCTCAATTGAAAAAGTCATCTACACACTCATTGAAGCCCTTATTTTAGTTATCTTAATTGTTTATCTATTCCTGCAAAATGTGCGCGCCACGCTCATACCGGTTTTAGCAATTCCCGTGTCCTTAGTCGGTACCTTTGTGGGTATGTACTTGCTCGGTTTTTCCATTAACCAACTGACCCTTTTCGGCATGATATTAGCCATTGGTATCGTGGTGGATGATGCGATTATCGTGGTTGAAAACGTGGAGCGTATTATGCACTCCGAAAAACTCTCGGCCAAAGAGGCCACCAAAAAGGCCATGAGTGAAATCACCGGACCGATTGTGGCAATCGTATTGGTGTTAGGCGCGGTCTTTATTCCGGTGGCCTTTATTGAAGGCTTAACCGGACAAATGTATAAACAATTTGCCATAACCATTGTCATATCTGTGACCATATCGGGTATTGTCGCGTTAACACTCACCCCTGCCTTGTGTGCCAATATTTTGCAGCCGATAGAAAGAAGGTCACGTGGTTTCTTTCACCTATTTAATCGGTTCTTTGATAAAACCAGCAACCTATTCTCAAGTGGCGTACGCGCGATTATGCGCTACAGCTTAATCAGTATTTTGTTGTTTGGTGGCTTGGTCCTTATCACCTACCAATCACTCGGTGGCTTACCAAAAGGGCTACTGCCTCAAGAAGATAAAGGCACCTTGTTTGTTTTAAACTATCTACCGCCTGCGGCTTCACTGGCGCGAACAGAAGTCGCCCGTGACCAAGCCTCTGAGATGCTGTTAGCGCATCCTAGCGTTAATCATGCAATTAGTTTTGCAGGGTTTGATTTACAAACCTTTACTCAAAAAACCGATTCAGCCGTCTCTTTTGTAAGCCTCAAGCATTGGGATGAACGACAAGCGCCTGATCAAAGTTCACAAGCCATTGTGGGTCAACTCTTTGGCCAACTCATGGCCATCCCCGACGCATTCAGCATACCGATTGGCATGCCAACGATTATGGGTATGAGCATGACCGGTGGGTTTGAAGCCTATCTGCAAACTCGTAACGGCGACGGCTCTTTGGCGTTAAGTAAGGTCACTGAGGATTTAATTGCTAAAGCAACGGCCCGTCCAGAATTGGCCTCGGTGCGCACCACCTTCTCAACTAAAGTCCCGCAATATGAAATTACCTTAGACCGAGAAAAAGCCCAATCGATGCAAGTACCGATTAATGACGTATTTGCGGCCATGCAAGCCACGTTTGGAAGCTTGTATGTCAACGACTTTAACCTGTATGGCCGAACCTATAAGGTGAACCTGCAATCAGAAGCCAACTTCCGTGAAAAACCTGAAGACTTATCTCAAGTGTTTGTCCGTTCGCAAGCTGGCGAAATGATTGCCTTAAGCACGCTCGTTAATGTAAAACGCTTAACCGGAGCGGATGTGGTTGATCGCTTTAACCTATTCCCCGCGGCAAAACTCATGGGCGAGCCTGCCCCCGGATACAGTTCAGGACAAGCCATTGCCGCGTTTGAAGAGGTGGCCAAAGAGATTATGCCCGAAGGGTATAGCTTAGGCTGGGTGGGCGAAGCCTATCAAGAAAAACAGTCCTCTAGTTCTGGAAACCAAGCTTTCTTGTTTGGCTTGCTGTTTGTATTTTTAATTCTCTCGGCACAATATGAACGCTGGTCAATACCGATTGCCGTTCTGACTGTCGTGCCGTTTGCCGTATTAGGTGCAACCATTGCGGCCCACTTAGCAGGCCTGCAGAATGACATTTATTTTCAACTCGGTTTACTGACGTTAATCGGTTTGTCCGCAAAAAATGCCATCTTAATTGTCGAAGTAGCCATGCAAAAACATAAACAAGGCATCCCATTGGCAGAAGCCGCAGAGGCCGCGGCAAAACTACGGTTCAGACCCATTATCATGACTTCGTTGACCTTTACGATTGCCGCTATTCCGTTGATGTTAAGTACGGGTGCCGGTGCGGCAGCTCGTCAAGCGGTTGGAACGGGGCTGGTTGGCGGAATGATTGCCGCAACACTACTGGCTCCCCTATTTGTACCCATGTTCTTCAAATTAGTAGCAGGCCTCTCTGAGCGCTTTGGTAAAAACAAAGTAGTGGCAGATTTAAATGAAAATCAGCAGGAGTCAAAGTAATGAAAAATATTCTCGTTCTTGGGGCGCTTATTCCTGCCATGTTAATGACAGGGTGCAGTCAAATGCCCACCTATGAAAAACCACACACTGAATTACCAAGCAATGCGACTTGGAAGCAGGTTCAACCCACGGAGCCCTTAGCCTTAGCCAGTGATGAAAGAGTTTGGTGGCAATCGCTCACCGGCGATACCACCCTTCAAACGTTGATTGATGAAGCCCTCTTACATAACAGCGACATCGCTTTGGCAAAGTTAAACCTTAAGCAAGCCGGTTTATTACTCAAACAAAGTGAATCTGCCCAGTTTCCAGAATTGAGCGCGTCCAGTGAATTAGCAAGAACGCGCACCAGTGATGAAGCCTACCCCGTCAACGCAGGTGCCACATTCGGAAACTTTTCGCTCGGTGCTATGCTCAGTTACGAAATTGATTTATGGGGTCGGGTGGATGCGCTCAACCAACAAGCACAAGCCAACTATAGAGCTACTCAAGCCGATCAGAAGACCATTCAACTGAGCGTTACCGCAGCGGTCGCCCAAGCGTACCTGAACCTGATGGCCTTTAACCAAAACGTGATGATTGCAGAACGTACAGTAAAGTCTCGAACGGAAACGTTACAATTGCGACAAACTCAATTGGAATACGGCCGTGTCACGCCCTTAAACGTCCACCAAGCTGAAGCCGAGTTGGCTTCGGTACAAATTGCACTGCATCAAAAACAGGAACAGCGCGATTTGCAATTGCATGCGCTTGCCGTATTAGTGGGTCAATCACCCAAAATGACCACCGAAATGGCGACGCAAACCATCCAAACCCAGCCATTAACCGACTATAACCGCTTACCCATAGCCAATGCACTGCCCTCCAATCTTTTAGAGCGTCGTCCCGATATTTTAGCGATGGAGCAACGTTTAATGGCGGCCAATGCCAATATTGGGGTCGCTAAAGCGGCGCTGTTTCCATCCATTAGTTTGACAGGCCTGCTAGGTTTTCAAAGCGAAGCGTTAAACCGTCTGTTCGTAAACGACAGTGTAACTTGGAATGCATCTGCCGCCATTGATGCGCCTATTTTTGATTATGGACGACGCCAATCTCAAGTACAAATTTCACAAGCTCAACAACAAGCGATGGTCATTAACTATCAACAAACCATTCGCATTGCATTTAAAGAAGCGTTAGATGCCTTGACTCAGCTAGAAGCCAGCGCCAAACAACTTGATGCTCAACAGCGACAAGTGCTCGCGCTAAACCAGATATTAGATCTATCCCAGAAACGATTTGATGCGGGTTATTCGAGTTATTTGGAGGTGTTAGACGCGCAACGCAATTTATTTAATGCCGAACTCGCGCAAGTGTCTATGAAGCTGAGTCACTCTATTGCACTTGTTAATCTTTACAAGGCGCTGGGGGGTTCTTGGCAGGCCTGAACTGGGTGACTTTATAAATTACTATGCCAATTCATATGCAAATGGCAAGTGTGCTTTCAAACCCAAATAAACCCGCTTAACGCGGGCTTTTTTCCAATCGTGCGCCAAATCTTTAAAAGCCGTAAAGAGGTGTCACGCTTTTTTTGATTCAGTTTTTAAAATTCACTATTATTTACAAAAACATAGCGCATAGAAGCATTCTCTAATATTGGGGTTGAAATATAATTTTACTTTGTTATCCTAGTGTACGAATTAATAACAAAAAGTTAATTATCTTTTTTATTGTATCTAATACAATTTCTACTGCGTTTAGGCGCCCCCTTTTCCAAGACCTTAATAGGTCAAGTCTAATCCAGAGGATACGTCCCGAGGAATCAATCGTTTGGTGCAAATCTTTCACTAGTCCTACGTGTGTCTTTAAGAAAGTTATTCATGCCCTAGTTAACGATGCATCTTTATCTGTGCATATCACGCTATTTACATTGCGATTGGTTGATTTAATCAACTTAAAAACAATCAAAAGAACCATTTATGGAGCATGACAAAAAAACTACAATTTCAACTGAAACTTCATTTAGAACTCCCAAAATCGAAGATGGGCTTGCCATCCATTCGCTTATTAAGCAATCTCCACCGTTAGATTTAAACTCGAGTTATTTATACTTTTTGCAAGCCACGCACTTTGCAGATACCTGCGTTGTGGCTGAAAAAGAAGGCGAAATAGTCGGCTTTGTATCGGCCTACTTTAGACCCGACCAAGAAGATTACACCACCCCAAAACATCAAGACAACTATTTCAGAATTCTTATTTCTTTTCTTTAAGCCGCTTTAACCAAGGCTTTGTTCAATAAAATACTTTCCTTATACACGTCCATCGGTTTTTTGTAGTCTAGCGTTTGATGGAAACGCTTGTGATTGTAAAAGGTAATATAATCGTTAACATCTTCTTTTAAATGAGCGATAGACTCATACTCATTTAGATAAATGCGCTCGCATTTGGCACTTCGCCAAAATCGTTCGATGCAGATATTATCTGTTGCTCTTCCTTTGCCGTCCATTGAGATTGTGATCCCTTCTTTTTTTAGACGTTTTGTATGAATGTCGCTGGTATATTGACTGCCTTGATCGGTATTAAATAGTTCTGGGGTGCCGTGCTCCGCTAGTGCATCATTCAGCACGTCCATTACGAGCATACTATCCATGGTGTTGGATATCCTATGCGATAGGATTGCTTTTGAATGCCAATCAATAATAGCGGCTAAATAAACCATGCCGCCATTTAGTTTAATATAAGTAATGTCGGTACTCCAAACCTGGTTAGCCTTGTTAATTTCAAGTCCTCGTAGCTGGTAGCTGTATTTCTTGTGCGATTTAATAGCCACAGTGGTGTTGACTTGTTTGACCGCTAAAACGGCATGCAGCTTCATTTCTTTTCGATACGTTGCCACGGTATTAAGACTAACCTTAATATTATCTTCTAGTAATTGCTGATGTACTTTGGCCGCCCCGTAAATAGGGACATTTTCGAATATTTGTGTGATCCGTTCTTTTATGAACGCCTGTTTAGCACCGGCCGCTCTCTTATAATAAAAACCACTTCGATTGATGCCTAATAATCGGCACTGGTGGCTCAGTGATAGTGTTTTAAGCTTGGGCTCGAGAATGCTTTTCTTATCCAATGAGGCCAAGCTTTTTAGCTTTTTTTCAAGCCATTCCTTTTCAATCGTGATCTTACCGACAAGCTTAGTCAGCATCTCATTCTCTTCTTGAGCCTGAGCTAAATCTTCTTTGTATTCTTTCACAGCTTTAGCCGGTTCCATGGCAATAACAGCATTGTCTAAAAATATCTTTTTCCAGCCCTGTAAGTTTTGAGGGGTGATATTGTTAGCGCTGGCTATCTCAGAGATAGGTCGCTCATTTTTTAATAGTTCCAAAACAAGTTTACTTTTAAACTCGGCTGAATAGGTTGTGCGTTTTTTACTCATCTCACCACTCCAATTTATTGACTAATAATAATGCTATTGAAATAAGATGTCTGGATTTGTTGTCTGAATTCCTTGGGGTACTATAAGTAGAAATTATTGCAGGTTTACAACGCCTTATTGCCGTAGAAATTTTTGATCAAGACATGATGGGCGAACAGTCCGATTACGATCAAGAGGTCATTAAAATAACCCAACGGTTAGGCTGCGACCTCATTAACAAAGACTTTAATGCCAATACCATTACCTTGTACCTCAATGACTCACTTAAGAAGGTCAACCGCTTGAAACAGCAGTTACAAAAAAAATTACCCACAGCCTCCATTCAAACCAGTAAAGTAGCTCTGGCCTCGGCGATGGGAAGTGATATGCGTATTAAAGGATTTTTATCCACCGCAGTACAATCACTCTCCAAAGAAGGGATTAACATCGAAGCCATTCACCAAAATACTCGACAAGTTGAAATGCAGTTTTATGTGAGTGAAAATGACTATGAAAAAACCATTAACACGATGCATCAAAACCTCATCGCCATCCACAATCACGGAAGTGCAATATGCAAACATTAATCTTAATACTCTGCTTGAGCTTGGTACCCTTCACCGCTGTTGCAGCAACGGTACATGACAAAGAAACCCAAGACGTGAACCAGCTCACGGAACCGATGTATAACCCGTTTATTGAACGTTATGTGATTGACGAGCTTAAAGATCTGCGAACAGACATGATGCAAATGCATGTAGACCTCACTAAAGAAGTCACAAACCGCGACATTAGCCTTACAACCCGTGCAGTCAGTTACGTGACCGACACAGTAACCTACTTCTTTTACCTGATTGCAGGCATCAGTTCGGTGCTGGTGATACTTGGTTGGAACTCGATTCGTGATATTAAAGCAAAGGTTCATGACTTAGCAGACACAAAAGTCAGTGCGGTTATCGATGTGTATGAACAACGTTTGGCCAAACTTGAAGAAGAGCTCAATAAAAAGTCTCAAGGCATCCACAATGCTCAAAAACAGATTGTTCAGCATCAAGACATTAACAGCCTATGGTTAAAAGCGGGGCAAGAAACGCTGCTCAGTAACCGCATGAACATTTACGATCAAATACTCGGAATTGATCCTCTCAATACGGAAGCCCTTACCTATAAAGCCGACTTAGCGTTAGAAATGGATGAACCCCAATGGGCGATTAACTTGTGTAACCAAGCACTACAAATCGATCCACAAAACCGACATGCGTTTTATCAGCTGGCGGGCGCATATTCAGTCCTCAACCAACCTACTGATGCACTAGAAAACCTTGGACGCTCTTTAGAAGGCACCGATGTTTCCGCTGATGAGATTATTAGCGACCCTGTTTTTAAAGATCTACTTGATAACAAAGACTTTAAAAAATTGCTTAATATTAAAGAGTAACCTTAGCGCAGTGTTTTGTTCGTGATTTATATTTAACAGTTATCTGAATTGATTGACCGTTTTCTTAACGGTCAAGAACAAACCGCATCCAAATCGTTAGTCATTAATCATTAAAGTTAGCAGGCCTGCTAACATTTGAAACAAGGTTTAAAAGCGCTTTATAGATAACCCTATTTAGGACTTTAATGTGCTTAATTTAACCTTAAATGCTCAAATTACCGTTCAAATTAACTAAGCACCCTGTTTTTTAAGTAAAAAAAAGCGCCGTTAAAACGGCGCTTTTTAGTTTGTGACAATTAAAACTAAACTACTTAGCGGCTTTGGCTTGAGCAATCCAACCATCAAACGTTTTTTGATTGGCTTTAATCCATGAATCAACATGACGTTTAATATCCACCGAACTACCTTGGCCATCTTTAATCAGTTGGTTTTGTGCCGAGACATCATTCACATTTAAACTCATAATCGAAAAAAGTGTCGCTACATCTGGGTGTTTTTCAGCTACCGACTTATTCGCCACAATACGCATCGCATTAACGTTAAAACCGTAGTCTGCTCCATTCGCTAACCGAGTACTTTTAGTCACAGGATGCGCCGAATACTTTACTTGTAACCACGTGGTGTCTTTACCTGGTTTTAAAATCCCAGATACCCAGTAAGGTGTCCATGTGTAATACAAAATGGGTTTACCCAATTTATAGTTCGTCATCGTCTCTGAAATAATCGCAGAATATTGCCCTTGATTATGCTCAATCGACCCTCTTAAACCGTATTCGTCCAACTGATGCTCAATGACTTTTTCACAACCCCAGCCTGGATTACACCCGGCTAAGTCTGCTTTACCGTCGCCATCGTGGTCAAAAAGCTTGGCGATCTTCGGGTCTTTTAAATCGTTGATGTATTTAATGCCGTATTGATCGGCTGTTTTTTTATCAATTAAATACCCTTGAGCACACCCTTCAACATAATTGCCTTTGCGATAAAACACCTCATCGCCGCCCACTTTGCTGTACATGGTTTCGTGCAATGGTGCCCAGTTAACCGCCATAAAATTGATATCATCAGAGTTCGCTTCTTGAGAAATCTGCTTGTAGGCAACCGCATACTCAACTTCATTAATTGAACCCACTTCATGACCTAAAGCAGTAAGTGCTCGGTTAACGATTTCAGTTTGAAAGGTTTCTTCCGCAATTGCACCTTGAAAAGGCACGACTTTGGCAGCAAAAGCTGTATTTGTAATTAAGGCCGCAGACAGTGCCGCAGAGATAATAAGGGGTGACGTCTTCATAGAGTGATCCTCTGTTTATTTTGAAGGTATAAGTTTTAAAATCCAAGAGAGCGGTTCACGATGAAACCAGCGCACTTTGGTTGATTTTTGTTGTTGTCCCATCGCCTGAGTAATTCGGTCTAACAATATGGCCAATAAAACAATGGCCAAACCACCGACGGCCGCTAAACCCATATCTAGACGACCAATACCACGGAGTACCATTTGACCCAGTCCACCCACGGCGATCATCGAGGCAATAACGACCATGGACAATGACAACATCAAGTTCTGGTTTATCCCTGCCATAATCGTGGCCTTGGCAACCGGCAACTCTATTTTGAAAAGCATTTGCATCGGACTGGCACCATAAGCGTGTCCAGCCTCTATTAAATCCGCTGGTACCTGACGAATACCCAAACTCGTTAAACGTATCAAAGGCGGTAACGCAAAAATAATCGTCACGACTACGCCAGGAACATTACCAATACCAAATAACATCACGATGGGAATCAGGTAAACAAACGCAGGGGTAGTTTGCATGGCATCTAATATGGGCATGAGCACCGCTTTAACACGATCTGACTTGCCCATCCACACCCCCAAGGGTATGCCTATTAGCATGCTAAACAGAACCGCCGTAAACACCAGAGCAAGCGTGACCATGGTTTCTGACCAAGCGCCTAAAAAACCGATAATAAGCAGAGATATTGCGCTTAATAAACCGAGTTTACGTCCACCAACTTGCCACGCAAACAGGGTAAAGAAAACTAAAATAACCAGTGGATTAACACTTTGCAAAAAGGCTTCAAAAGAACCCAAAGTGATGTCAATCGGCACACGAATCGCCTGAAAGACATCTCTAAAATTACCCACTAGCCAATTCAAACCGTCTTCAACCCAATGATCAAACGGTATCAGTTTTTGTGCAAACGGATCCGCCCAAGAAAATTCAACTTGAGTGGTATCTACTTTACCCGCCTCAGAAAGCCAATCGGCTTGCTGGGAAGGCTCTGCTGTAGCCGCACTATCAGCATGACTTCCCCATGGCGAAGCACTGTCAGAGGACGTGGACTCGGCCGCCCCCCAAGGGTTGTTTTCAACGGCCTTAGTACTATCAACCGCTTGAGGTTCGGACGCCGCAGCCCAAGGATTTTCATTAGACATCATAGGCTCCTAATTTGGATCTAACGCTTTAAGAAGCTTGGCACGGGTAAGCAAGCCAATCATCTGCTGCTGTTCATTAACCACAGGAAGGGGACAAGGCGCTTCCGACATCTTACCAATCACTTCGTTTAAGGGCGTTTCACCATCAATGGTAAACACATCGGGTAAATACGCATCCTCAACACGGTCAGTGTTATTTCTAGCCGCTTGCAACGATTCCATTGTGGCGACCCCCACAAACTCTTTATTGCTGGTGGTGATATAGGCATAGTCATAATCTGAATCATCAAGAAGACGGCTTAATGTTTTAAGCCCTTGACTCTCTTTTTTAGGAACAGAAAAAAACTTTCGATTAATGATGTGTTTTGCTGAAAGGACCTCACTCATGGAGACACCTTTAAAGAAAGACTCAACGTATTGAGTTTCTGGATTACGCAAAATCTCTTCTGGTGTGCCAATTTGCACAATATTACCTTGCTCCATAATCGCAATTCTATCGCCAATACGCATCGCTTCATCAAGATCGTGAGAGATAAAAATAATGGTACGTTGATTTTTCTCTTGCAACTTAACCAATTCGTCTTGCATCTCGGTACGTATTAATGGGTCAAGTGCCGAAAAAGCCTCATCCATTAACATAATTTCAGAACCGGTGGCAAGTGCTCGAGCAATACCCACACGCTGTTGCATCCCACCAGAAAGTTCATCTGGATAAGAGTCTGAATAGGCTTCAAGGCCTACTTGCTCTAACGCTTCAAGTGCTTTTTGTTCAGCTTCTTTTTTATCATAGCCATCAAGAATTAAACCAAACGATGCGTTTTCAACAACCGACATATGCGGCAGAAGCGCAAAAGACTGAAAAACCATAGATATTTTTTCGCGACGCGTTTGACGTAAATCTTTTGTAGACATTTTAGTCACATTTTCACTATCAATAAAAATGCTTCCAGAGGTGGGTTCGATTAGGCGATTAAGAAGACGCACAAGCGTGGACTTTCCTGATCCAGAAAGTCCCATTATGACGAATATCTCTCCTGAATAAACTTCAAATGAGGCGTTATTGACACCAAGAGTTTGGCCAGACTTGGCAAAGATTTCATCTTTATCAAGACCTTTAGCTACCATTTGAAGCGCCTGCTTAGGATTATCACCGAAAACTTTATAAACGTTTTCGACCTTTAATTTGGTTGATTTCATAATAGTTGTGACTTAGAAGTCGTAGCGTGCACCGATAGCGAATGCAGAACCATTTGTTTCATTGCCATAACCACCCAATGAGTCAAACTCTTCTGAATCTTCTACATAAATTGCATAACCATTTTCTTCATAAAAATATTCAACAAAAACTTTCAGGTTTTTAGTGTATTGATAATCTGTACCTAAATGATAAGAACTACCTTGGAAAAATGCTCCACCGCCAGCTTCTTCATCACCAACAGCATAATGAGTCTTAAAGGTGTATTTCCCCATATTGTAAGAAGCATAGATATTTTTGATTACTTGGTCAGCCACAGAATCATCATTTTCTAAAATTTCATACTTCGTCGCAAAACGCCATGAGCCAGTTGTATAGGCCGCAGAAAATCCAGTTGTGGTGTAATCTCCAGCATCTTTACTTCGATCTTCTAATGCCGCTGCCAAGCTTAAGCCTTTATCGTTGTAAGAAACAGCGTATTGCATAGTGTCTAGGTAATCACCTTTTGAATCATCGACCATGTCAACCGCTGAACCTGTTATTTTGAAGCCAGAAAAGCTTGGCGTCGAATAAGTGATGGCTTCTCGACGGAATGTGGCATGAGTAGCAAAACCAGAATAGAAAGAACTAAAATAATCTACTGGGTAGGCGACATTATTGTAATAAGCCAACCATTGTTTACCAATAGAAGCGTCACCCCAATCACCAGATGCGGTTAATTTATAAATACGTGGTGAGTTATTTTCTTTGTAGAATCCTTCAAAAAATGAAGGGTCCTCAGCTTGCATTTGTGGAATGTTAAATGGAATTTCAAGTTTTGCACCTAACGTTGTTCCATTTTTAAGTGGAAAACTGGCTTTAACACCAAACCTTGAGTAGGCATCACGAACACCTGAATAAGAATCATCTTCACCTGTTCGTGCTTGATCGACAGAAACTTGTTCTGCTTGAACGCGCAATGAACCGTAAGGTTCTACAGTGAGTTCGGCCATGGCCGATAGAGGTAACAATAAAATACTTGTAGCGAGAAGGGTTCTTTTCACGATTGGGTTCCTGAGTTAAAAAATTGAATTCCTTTTTACCGTAACATAACAAAAACAATACTTTAAGGGTCAAAGCCTATATTAGATAAAAATAATGTATAAACTAAAATTGCAAGGACAAAACCTGCTTTTTTTAAAAAAACTAGTTAACAAACATAAAAAAACCTGCATAAAGCAGGTTCTTTTAAAAAATTTCATTTTGAAACTTAACGTTAATTAATGTTGTTCTAACCTAAAAAGGAACGTCATCATCGTCAAAGTCGTTTGGCACATAGGCTGGTGCTTTTTGTGGTTGTCCGCCCATTGGGTTTTGCTGAGCGCCACCCATTGGAGGTTGCTGATAACCTTGGTTCATAGGTTGTCCGCCCATTTGCCCGCCGGCATTGCCCATTTGGGCTGGCTGACCTTGTGGTTGTTGATACCCTTGATTACGGTTTTGCGGAGCGCCACCTTGTTGACCGCCCATTTGAGGCGCACCACCAAACTGTGCATCGCCACCGCCTTGACGGCCACCCAACATTTGCATACTTCCAGAGAAGCCATCAATGACCACTTCGGTGCTGTAGCGGTCTTGCCCTGAGGCTTGGTCTTGCCATTTACGAGTCTGCAACTTACCTTCAAAATAAACTTGAGAACCTTTGGTTAAATACTGTCCTGCAATTTCAGCGAGCTTGCCAAAAATAACCACACGGTGCCATTCGGTTTTTTCTTGTTTTTGGCCAGTAGACTTGTCGTTCCACTGCTCACTGGTCGCAACGCTCACGTTGGCAATGGCATTACCATTCGCTGCATATTTCACTTCAGGATCTTTACCCAAAGTACCGACTAAAATTACTTTATTTACACCGCGCATAGACATTCTCTTTTCAATTAATTAATACAATCTAGACTATTCAACTTGAGTTGAATCAGACTATTTCTTGCTTTGTTCTATATAGTTTATTAATGATTCTTCGTTTAGGATTTTTCTGTCTACTTTGAAAAAGATTCGACTCTCTTCAGGTAACACAACCACCTCATAGATGCCATCGTAAGCCAGCAGTTTAGCGGTAAGACTTTCCACTTCACCTTCCAAAATATTCTCTAATGGAACCGAAGCAATACTGAGCGGTAGCGGTTTATGCATTGTAATGGCGGCAATAAACCAAGCTAAACCAATCAAAGTGGTAAACATAAAAACACCATTATACCCATAATGCTGATAAAAATATCCACCTAATGCGCCACCCACGGCCGCGCCTAAAAACTGGCTGGTTGAGAACACGCCACTGGCTGTTCCTTTTTTATCGGCAGGTGCTAACTTAACCACTAATGAGGGTAAAGAGGCTTCAAGAAGGTTAAACGCGGTAAAGAAAATGAGCAGTAAAATGAATAGTGCCCAAAAGCCTTCATGGAAATTAAACAAACCAATTTGAACCAAGGCTAAGGTGGCCACGGCACCAACAAAAATGGGTTTCATTCGGTCTCGGCTTTCCGCTTGAATGATAAAGGGTACCATCAATACAAAAGACAACAACATAACTGGTAAATACACGTGCCAGTGATCAAGCACATCTAACTGCGCGCCATCACGCAACGCCAACGGCACCACGATAAACATGGCCGTTAGCATGGCATGCAGGATGAAAACGCCAAAATCGAGTCTTAGAAGTTGTTTATCACGCAAAATTTCACCAAACTGACTGGTGTCGGTACCGGCTTCACGTTGAAAGGTTTGATTTTCTATTTTTGGCAGAGAGAAGACCACCAACAAAATACCAATCACCGCTAACAGGCCGGTTATCCAGAAAATACCACGCACCCCAAACAGTGACGCCAAGACGGGCCCAGCAATCAGTGACAGCGTAAACGATAAACCAATCGTAATCCCAACAATCGACAACGCGCGCAAACGGTATTTTTCGGTGACTAAGTCGGCCACCGAGGCCATTAACACCGCGGCGACGGCACCCATACCTTGAATGGCTCTACCTAAAATCATCATTTCAATGGACTCTGCCATCGCACAAACAATTGAGCCTGCCATAAAGACTAACATACCAACAATCATCAGCGGTTTACGGCCGTATTTATCGGAAAGCATGCCATAGGGTATCTGCAAAAACGCCTGGGTTAAGCCATAAATTCCCATGGCAATACCAATTTGCAGTCCGGTAACTTCAGAGAACTCGGCCTCTGCAAACAACGCAAAAACCGGAAAAATCATAAACAACCCTAACATTCGGGTTGAAAAGATTCCTGCAATGGAAAAAGCGGCACGTTTTTCAGTGGGGCTCATGCTGCCTTGGGCACTAACAATGGACATTCAGGGTTCCTTATCTACGGTCGCTTTCTGAAGAGTGTGTTTTTCGGTCATGGCAATGAAAGATGAAATAGCATCTGTGACCAGAAATAAATTTCACAGCATTCTTCATATCATTTAAAGCAGGAAGTATAGCATTCTAGTGAATTTGACAAGGCCGTAATTGAATCATACACTCAGGATTAAAGCTCTACTCTTTTATCAAAACGCATCATGAATGCATAAGGTCACTATTATGTTTGCTTATAACGGCTCTAAACCGACGCCTATCCTAATCCTTTTGAAGATCATTCTATTGAATCTGACACTTTTTAGCGCACAAGCGACTGCGATTAATACGAATATTGCCGAGCAAACAAACCAAGGCCACACTCTGCACTTTTCTGTGACCGAAACACAGCGTGTTGATAACGATCTCGTGTCGATTACCTTTCGCTACGTGGCCCAAGCCCCCACCGCAGAGTTAGTAATGCAATCTATTAATCAGAAAATGCAGGCGGCCATTCAAGTGTTAAAAAAGTTTCCTCAAATGGAAGCTCAAACCTCTCAGTATCAAGTGAGACCCGCCTACAACAAAAGCAATGTGATTACGCATTGGCAAGGCCAACAAAACTTAACCATCAATACCGCAAACCGAGCAGGCCTGCCAAGATTGTTAGCACAGCTGCAACCTTATCTAAACTATCAGTCGATGCGCTTTCATGTCTCAGAAGAGACTCAAAAACAAATTAAGGACCAACTCTTAACCAAAGCATTACTAAACTATCAAGCTAAGGCCACGTTTATTGCCAAAAGCTTTGGCGCAACAAACTACCAACTAATTGAAACCCATATTGACACACCAAACCTACCCAAGCCATACGCCGATAACTCAATAAGAAGTGCGCGCGTGATGAATGAAATGGCCATTCCCGTCATAGAAGCAGGCAAAAGCGATGTAAGCGTTCATATTCGTGGCAAGATATTGATTCCATATTAGGCTTATCAAAGCGCAGTCGTTTATACTATTTCTTTTTATAGAGATGGCATTCACTGATGTTAGAAGAAATCATTATCCAAGGGGCGCGAACCCACAACCTTAAAGACATTGACGTCACCCTTCCACGGGATAAGTTAATTGTGATTACAGGCCTGTCAGGTTCGGGGAAATCTTCTTTGGCATTTGACACCATCTATGCAGAAGGTCAGAGACGTTATGTGGAATCCCTGTCCACCTACGCCCGTCAGTTTCTATCGGTCATGGAAAAACCTGACCTAGATCACATTGAAGGCTTATCGCCAGCCATCTCAATTGAACAAAAATCAACGTCTCACAATCCGCGTTCAACCGTGGGAACCGTTACAGAAATATACGACTATTTGCGCCTTTTATTTGCCAGAGCCGGCACCCCACGCTGCCCCACTCACCATAATGACCTAGAAGCGCAAACCGTTAGCCAGATGGTTGACCACACTTTAGCGTTACCAGAGGGCACTAAGTGTTTGCTGATTGCACCGGTGATTCGGGGCAAAAAAGGCGAGCACCTAACCTTGCTAGACGAACTGCAAGCGCAAGGATTTGTGCGCGTGCGCATTGATGGTGAAGTGCGCGAGCTTGATGGACAAATTCAGCTCGATAAAAATAAAAAACATAATATCGAAGTCATTGTGGATCGCTTTAAGATTCGTGACGATATGAAACAACGATTAGCCGAATCGTTTGAGACTGCACTGCGTTTAGCGGAAGGTATCGCGCAAGTCTTACCCATGGATGACGAAGACGATTTTGAACTGTTGTTTTCAGAAAAGTTCTCTTGCCCACAATGTGGCTACTCGGTGCAAGAGCTTGAACCGCGCATTTTCTCGTTTAACAATCCACATGGCGCGTGCCCAACGTGCGATGGCTTAGGAATAAAAGATAACTTTGACCCTAAACGCATTATTAACCACCCTGAATTAAGTTTAGCCGGTGGCGCAATTCGCGGCTGGGATCGTCGTCATAAATACTATTACGACATTCTAAGAGCCGTCGCGGATCATTATAAATTTGATGTTGAAACCCCTTGGGAAGCCCTATCGGCTGAACAACAAACAACCATTCTTTACGGTTCAGGGCAAAAAAAGATTCCGCTTCCACATGGCAAATACAGCGACACTCGACGTTTTGAAGGGGTCATTCCAAATATGGAACGTCGCTTTGCTGAAACCGAAAGTAAGACGGTGCGTGATGAACTGGATAAATTTCGTGTCTCGACCAAATGCCCGTCCTGTGAAGGTACACGACTCAATCTCACTGCCCGAAATGTCTTTGTGGGCGACCGCTCTCTGCCTTCATTAACGGAGTTACCGATTAATGATATTCACCAGTTTTTTAGCGATGTTGAGCTTACGGGTGCGAAAGGTAAAATTGCCGATAAAATCATTAAAGAAGTTCATAACCGCTTAAGCTTTTTGGTAAACGTGGGACTAAACTATTTATCTTTAAGTCGCAGTGCTGAAACGTTATCGGGTGGAGAAGCACAACGTATTCGTTTGGCCAGTCAAATTGGGGCAGGCCTGGTGGGCGTTATGTACGTGCTTGATGAACCGTCTATTGGTTTGCATCAGCGCGACAATGACCGATTGTTATCTACCCTGACCCATTTACGTGATTTGGGTAATACCGTCATTGTGGTTGAACACGATGAAGATGCAATTCGTGCCGCCGACTATGTTCTAGACATTGGACCTGGCGCAGGTATTCATGGTGGGCGAATTATGGCGCAAGGCACGCCTGAAGAAGTCACCAATAACCCAAATTCATTAACCGGACAATTCTTAAGCGGTGCACGTAAAATTGAAGTACCGGGTGAACGTTTAAAACCCGAAAAAAATAAGTGGTTAACCATTACTGGTGCCAGTGGCAACAACTTACAAGACGTGACCTTACAGATTCCAGCAGGCCTGTTAACTTGTATTTCTGGTGTGTCAGGTTCAGGTAAATCGACCTTAATTAATGCCACGCTGTCTAAATTAGCAGCCAATATGCTAAATGGTGCGGAGCAAAATGTTGCTCCACATAAAACGGTTAAAGGCATGGAGCTGTTCGATAAATCGGTGAACATCGACCAAAGTGCGATTGGGCGAACACCGCGCTCTAATCCAGCCACGTATACAGGCCTGTTCACTCCAATTCGTGAACTGCTTTCCGCAACCCCTGAAGCACGTACTCGAGGCTATAACCCGGGTCGCTTCAGCTTCAATGTAAAAGGCGGACGTTGTGAGGCCTGTCAGGGCGACGGTGTTATAAAAGTAGAGATGCACTTTTTACCCGATGTGTATGTGCCTTGCGATACGTGTAGAGGCAAACGTTATAACCGTGAAACCTTACAGGTTGAGTATAAAGGTAAAAACATTCACCAAATTCTAGACATGACGGTAGAAGATGCACGTGCATTCTTTGATGTGATTCCAGTTCTATCTCGAAAACTGCAAACCTTAATGGATGTGGGTTTGGGTTACATCAAACTCGGCCAAAGTGCCACCACGCTTTCGGGTGGTGAAGCGCAACGTGTTAAGTTGTCTAAAGAGTTATCTAAACGTGACACCGGTAACACACTGTATATTTTAGATGAACCCACCACGGGCTTGCATTTCCAAGACATTGAACTCTTGCTTAAGGTCATTCGTCACTTACGTGACCAAGGAAACACCATTGTGATTATCGAGCATAACCTCGATGTTATTAAAACCGCTGACTGGATTGTCGACTTAGGGCCTGAAGGGGGGTCTGGAGGGGGTCAAATCGTTGCCGTTGGTACGCCAGAAGAAATTGCAGCTTGCAAAGCGTCGCATACCGGACATTATCTAAAAAGTATGCTGAGTTAATACGCTTAAATAGCCCGCTTAACGGGTCTAATTAACGAGTCGTCTAAATTAAGCTTCACCGCATGGTGCAAGCCTTAGCTTACGCCTGCTGTGCTATTCTGATTCTGAGACATCTGGCTCTCAGAATCTACCAACTCAACGGCTTTATGAGCCTCTTCTAAGCTGGCAAATAACTGGAAATGCGCACCAAAGTTCGATAACCCATAACGCGCCAAGGTCCGCAATGGTTGAAACTGCAACTCACTCAAATACACCTCGACGCCGTTGGCTTCTGCATAATTCACAAAACGACGTAATGCAGACAAACCACCCGTATCTAAAATCGTCACGGCATCCATTTGAATAACAATCCCTCGCTTACTCTCTAAAGTCTCTGACAATTCAGCAAACAATCGATCGGCCGCCGCAAAAAATAACGGCCCCTGAATACGATAAAAGCTCCAGTTTTCTGGCATTAATTCACTACGATAACGCTTGTCTTGGTGAATATTCTGGAGCTTTGTCATATCCGCAATCTCTTTAACAAACAGGATAGAAGCCAGTACCATTCCAATCGTCACCGCAACCACCACGTCAAAAATCAGAATAATAATAAAGCAGGTCAAATACACCCAAGTATCATTGCTCTGACCTTTAATTAAAGCAATGGCTCTTGGAAACTCACTCATGCGCCAAGCAACTAAAATCAATAATGCCGACATAGCAGGCATCGGCAAGTGCATCAATAACCCAGCCAAGAAGTAGATTGCGAACAACACAACTAAAGCGTGAATAACCGCAGAAATCGGTGAAACTGCACCGGCTCGTAAGTTCGTAATGGAACGTGCGATTGCACCACTGGATGCAAAACCACCAAACAAAGGGGATAACACATTACCAATACCTTGACCTAATAATTCACTATTGGGAGAGTGACGAGTGCCCGATGCATTATCCAGGACTACGGCGCAAAAAACGGATTCCATTGCCCCTAACACCGCTAATGCAAACGCAACAGGAAGCAGCACTTTGAACATTTCCCAAATTTCTGGTGAGGTCATTTCTTGAAGACTGTTAACGATCCAGACACCTTGAAAAGTGGGGAAATAATGCGGCAAGTGATCAAACAACTGCCCAACCGTTAAGATTTCAGCCCCTTGTAAATTCCAATAATAGACGGCAATCGAAGCCAAGACCAGCCCAGGTAAGTGACCAGGCAATGGAATCTTAAAGCGGCGCCATAAAACCATAAAAAACAACGTACCAAAACCCGCCACAGTAGATTCCCAATGCAAGGATTCCATGCTTTGAAACATAATCCAGAGACGTTGTATAAAATCACTGGGGGTATCTATCAGTTGAAGTCCAAAGAAATCCTTCATCTGCAAGAAAATGATCAGGGTGGCAATGCCGGTTGTAAACCCAAGTGTAATAGCCTCAGGAATGTACTCAATCCACCGTCCAAAACGGAGAATCGCCATAAAAATGAGTAGAAAACCTGTGAGTAATGAAACTAAAATTAAACCTAATAGCCCATACGCCTCAGTCACGGGGATTAATAAAATAACAAAGGAAGCGGTTGGACCAGCAATACTAAATCTTGAGCCGCCTGCCAATGCTGTGAATATGCCGGCCACAATGGCGGTATAAAGACCATAAATAGGCGAAACGCCAATACCCGTTGCCAAGGCCATGGAAATCGGAATGGTCAAAATACCAACCGTAATACCCGCAATTAAGTCCTTACTGAATAGTTCACGATTGTAGTCTTGCTTCTGTAGCGCATCGATTAAACCGTAGCCCAACTTAAGACTTGTTAAATAACTTCTCTGGCTCATAAGACTCTTAAATTAAATGGAGGATCAGCATAAAATGGGTTGATATGAAACATCGTTAAGACAATCTAGATTTTCAGTAATAAATTAAACAAAGCTTGGCAGGCCTGGTTAATTTGCATTATCGGATGTTGCAAGTTGTTGAATTACATAGCCGGCTAACATAAGACCAAATATACCTGGCATATAGCTAGCGGTTCCATTTACAACGCGACCTCTTGCACCTTCAATGGCTTCCATAGGACCGGGCTCTTTTGGCAATTCGGTTGAAAATACCGTCATAACCCCTTTAGAGATTCGCTGTTTTTTAAGACGCTGTCGCATATTACGCGCTAACGCACAGCCATGCGTTTTAGATATATCTGCTAAAACAATCTTTGATGGGTCGGTACGACGTCCTGCTCCCATGCTTGAGACAATTGGCAACCCTTTCTGAATTGCTGTTGCAACTAAAGCCACCTTACAATTAAGACTGTCTATCGCATCCACAACATAACTGTACGGAACAGACAAAAGCGTGTCCATATCCTCAGGTCGTATAAAAGACTTACTAATCGTAACCTGACAACTTGGGTTGATGTCTTTAATTCTAGAAGCCATTACTTCCGCTTTGCTTAGACCCACGGTGGAATTAAGTGCAATAATCTGCCGATTAAGATTTGAGGCACTAACCTCATCATGGTCAATAATAGTCAACGAACCAATACCAGCACGGACTAAGGCTTCAATAACAAAACCACCCACACCACCCACACCCGCAACCAATATATGTGATTTTTGTAATTGATCGATTCCACGCTGATCAAAGACTAATAAACTGCGTTCAAATAAAGCGGTCATCTTCTAATCCTTAGAATTTAAATATAGATTGTGCAGTGCTAGAGGTAACCTGGCTGATAACGTCTTTAGACAGGCCTGTTAAGTTTGAAAACATTGATAATACCTTATAAATATCATTTAAAGAAGTACGATCAAAACCCGGTAATTTAACATTAGGCGCATCGGTTTCTAATACAAAGGATTGCAATGGAAAATGTTTAATCATTCGGTGATAGCGCACTGCATTATCATTCACTAACACTCCGTTAACACCAATCTTGTAACCTAAATCTAGATACGATTTAGTTATTTCAAGACTGCTTCCCAGACCGTGAATTACACCAGTAACATTATATTGTTTTAAAACGGTTAGTAACTCGCTATGAGCTTTATAAACATGGACTGAAATAGGCAGTTTATTATCGTGTGCAATTTGCAATTGCTGTTCTAAAGCATCTATTTGAAATGATTTTGTTGATTTATAATTTTTAGAAAAGTCTAAGCCTATCTCACCTAACGCGGATAAAGGGTGGTGTTGAGTCAAGTCAATAAGATGACTAATTTGAGATTGATAATTACTATCCACAAACCAAGGATGTAACCCAATAGCGGAATAAATATTCTTGTGATCTTTGGCTAATTGAAGAACAGGCAACCAATCACGATTAGAAGTGCCAACCGAAAGATAACAGCAATTTAAGTCAATTTGCTCAGAAAGAACTGTACTAGATAGTTGAGTTAAATGGCAGTGAGTATCGTATAACATAAAATTTAAATATAAAAAAAGCCGGTATAAACCGGCTTTCTTTAATGTATCAGCTTATTCAGCAGAATCGGCTGCCGCAACTGGGCGGTCAACTAATTCAACAATAGCCATAGGTGCATTATCACCAGGACGGAAACCACATTTTAAAACGCGGATATATCCACCAGGACGAGTTTGGTAACGAGGACCTAACTCTGCAAATAATTTACCTACTGCAGCTTTGCTATCTAAACGAGCAAAAGCTAAACGACGGTTATGTACGCTGTCCACTTTAGCAAGCGTGATTAAAGGCTCCGCAACTCCACGAAGTTCTTTAGCCTTAGCAACCGTAGTACGAATTACTTCATGCTCGATAAGCGAAGCTGACATGTTTTTAAACATTGCTTTGCGGTGTGAGCTAGTTCTATTTAACTTACGACCAGATTTACCATGACGCATGATAACTTCCTTATATTAGATTGATTCTTTGCTTACCAGACTTGCTGGTGGCCAGTTTTCCAATTTTGTTCCTAAGCTTAAACCACGTTGAGCAAGAACATCTTTAATCTCTTGCAGTGATTTTTTACCTAAGTTTGGTGTTTTTAGTAGGTGGTTCTCAGAACGCTGTACTAAATCACCAATGTAATAAATTTGTTCTGCTTTCAAACAGTTTGCCGAACGTACTGTTAACTCTAAATCATCAACAGGCTGAAGGAAGATCGGATCGAATTCGTTCTCTTCTTCTTCTGGCGCTGCCACTTCTTTATGTTTTAAGTCAACAAAAGCATTTAGCTGTAGGTGTAAAACGGTTGCTGCTTGCTTGATAGCATTTTCAGGATCTAATGTTCCATCAGTAACGACATCAATGATTAGCTTATCTAAATCAGTACGTTGTTCAACACGTGCATTCTGAACTTCATAGCTCACAGTGTGCACAGGGCTGAAACTAGCGTCTAATTTAAGACTACCAACCGTGTTTGATTCTGAATCAGACTGCACAGCAGGACGGTATCCAATACCCGTCTCAACCTTAATACGCATGTTCAATTCAGCACCCTCGTTCACATGCGCAATGATGTGATCTGGGTTTGCAATCTCTACATCATGATCAACTTCAATGTCAGATGCACGAACAACCGCAGGGCCTTTCTTGTGCAAAGTAAGCTCTGCACTGTCCTTTGCATTCAGTTTTACTGACACTTCTTTAAGGTTAAGCAAGATCTCTAAGACATCTTCTCTTACACCTTCAATAGATGAATATTCATGTAAAACACCATCAATCTGAGTTTCTACAATCGCAGCACCAGGCATAGATGACAACAGAATACGACGCAGAGCATTTCCAAGCGTATGACCGAAACCTCTTTCAAGAGGCTCCAATGTTACACGACTATGGAAGTCTGACTTTCTCTGTATATCAACTAAGCGAGGTGTTAACAGCTGTTCTAACATCTCTTGCATTAGAAGTTATCTCCGTTTGTATATTACTTAGAGTAAAGCTCAACAATTAAGTTTTCAGAAATATCCGCAGATAAATCAGAACGATCAGGAACAGATTTAAATGTACCTTCAAACTTAGTGCTGTCTACTTCAACCCATCCAACAGTTGTACCTTGTGCACTTAGCTCAAGAGCTAAAGCGATACGAGACTGGTTGCGTGACTTTTCTCTAATAGCAATAGTATCGCCAGCTGTAACATCATATGATGGGATGTTTACAACTTGACCGTTTACTAAAATAGATTTATGTGAAACTAACTGGCGTGCTTCTGCACGAGTCGCAGCGAATCCCATACGATAAACTACATTATCTAAACGACTTTCGAGAATCTGTAACAAGTTAACACCTGTAGATCCACGACGACGATCCGCTTCTTTATAGTAAAGACGGAATTTCTTCTCAAGAACACCGTACATACGACGAACTTTTTGTTTTTCACGTAATTGAGTACCGTATTCAGTAACTTTTTTACGACCTGCTCCGTGCTGACCAGGTAATTGATCAATTTTACATTTTGAATCGATGCTACGAACACCACTTTTCAAAAATAGATCAGTTCCTTCACGACGTGCAAGTTTACACTTTGGACCAATATATCTAGCCATGTTAACCTCTAATTTTAAACGCGACGTTTCTTCGGTGGACGACAACCATTGTGAGGAATAGGTGTTACGTCTGAAATAGCCGTAATCTTAAATCCTGCACTATGTAAGCCACGAACAGCTGAATCACGGCCAGGTCCAGGACCTTTAACCATTACTTCAACGTTCTTAACACCAAAGTCGTGAGCCATTTGGCCGGCACGTTCTGCTGCAACCTGAGCTGCAAATGGGGTACTTTTACGTGATCCGCGAAAACCACTGCCACCCGAAGTTGCCCAACACAATGTGTTACCCTGACGATCAGTGATCGTCACGATTGTGTTGTTAAATGTTGCATGGACATGTGCCACTGCATCATTTACAACTTGTTTGACTTTCTTTTTAACACGCGAAGTTGCTTTTGCCATAATTTATTCCCGCAATTATGCGTTATCTCTTAATAGGTCTTACAGGACCTTTACGAGTACGTGCATTAGTTTTTGTACGTTGTCCACGCAGAGGTAGACTACGACGGTGACGAATACCACGGTAGCAACCCATGTCCATTAATCGCTTAATGTTCATAGATACTTCACGTCGAAGATCACCTTCAATTTTGAATTTTGTAACTTCTGAACGAAGTGCTTCTAACTGTTCTTCAGTCAGTTCTCTAACCTTAACGGTCGGATCCAGCTTAATAGATTCGCATATTGCTTTCGAAGAAGTTGAACCAATCCCGAAGATTGATGTCAATCCGATTACAACATGCTTATTAACTGGTATGTTTACGCCGGCAATACGAGCCATTTAGACGCTCCCTTAAATTCCATCTACCGAAAAACAGGGGATTATACCTGCTTTTCGAATCAAATACTAGTTTAAATAACAATAAGTTATTTACCCTTTAATTTCGTTTTCTTCATCATGCCTTCGTACTGGGTTGATTGCATTTGTGCTTGAATTTGCGTCATGAAATCCATAACAACAATCACAATAATCAGCAGTGATGTGCCTCCAAAATAGAAAGGAACATTCCAGTAAAGGATTAAAAATTCTGGCAACAAACAAACGGCTGTAATATAAATAGCACCAGCTAGAGTCAAACGACCCATAATGCCATCAATATGTCTTGCTGTTTGCGGCCCTGGACGAATACCAGGCAAATACGCACCAGACTTTCTTAAGTTGTCTGCAGTTTCTTTAGGATTGAAAACAATCGCTGTATAAAAGAAACAGAAGAAAATAATCGCTAATGCATATAAGAGTATGTACAACGGCTGACCAGGAGACATCGTGGTTGCGATATCCTTTAACCAACCCATATTCTCTGCAGTACCAAACCATCCACCTAGTGTAGCTGGGAACAGAATAATACTGGATGCAAATATTGGTGGAATAACCCCTGCCATATTAAGTTTCAACGGCAAGTGGCTTTCCTGACCACCATAAAGCTTTCTACCACGCATTTTTTGTGCATAGTGAACTGGAATGCGGCGTTGACCACGCTCCACGAACACGACAAACGCTATAACGGCAAATACCAAAGCAAGAAGTACAAACACAGTTATTGCGTGCATAGCACCTGTATTTACTTGCTCAAAAGTTCCGCCAAGTGCAGATGGTAAACCAGCCACGATCCCAGCAAAAATAATTAGAGAAATACCATTACCAATTCCACGCTCAGTTATCTGCTCACCTAACCACATCAAGAAAATCGTACCACCAACCAATGTTGTTACCGCAGTTACCTTAAAAAGGAAACCAGGATCCATCACTACCGACATACCATTTATATTTTGTGATTCTAGTGCAACTGCAACACCCAATGCTTGGAATGTAGCAAGTACCACAGTACCCATACGAGTATATTGTGTAATTTTACGACGACCATGTTCGCCATCTTTCTTTAGTTGTTCCAACTTAGGTGAAACAACGGTTAATAACTGCATAATAATAGAGGCAGAAATATAGGGCATAATCCCTAAAGCAAAGATTGAAAGACGTTCAAGCGCACCACCAGAAAACATGTTAAACATGTCTAATATAGTGCCCTTTTGCTGTTCAAACATTGCTGCCAATGCAATAGGATCAATGTTAGGAACCGGGATATGTGTACCTAATCGGTAAACAATCAAAGCCCCTAAAACAAAAAATATTTTGTTTCTTAAATCACCCATTGCACTTGATGCTGTTGAACTATTCATAAAGATTAATCTTCGATTGAGCCGCCAGCCGCTTCAATAGCCGCCTTAGCGCCTGCAGTTGCTTTAATGCCTGATAGTTTTACTGCTTTAGTAAGAACACCAGAGTTAACAACTTTAACTACTTTAATCTTTTCACCGATAACATCAGCAGCTTTAAGAGCTGCAATGTCAATAACATCAGCGTCAATTTTAGAAATTGTATCTAGACGAACTTCAGTAGCAAAAGAAGCTTTACGTGAAGAGAAACCTAATTTAGGCAATCTACGTTGTAAAGGCATCTGACCACCTTCAAATCCGATTCTTGGCATACCACCAGAGCGAGATTTCTGACCCTTATGACCACGGCCACCCATCTTACCCCAGCCAGAACCCTGACCACGTCCTACACGCTTTCTTTCAGACTTTGAACCGTCTGCAGGTTTTAGAGTATTTAACTGCATGTTATGCGTCCTCAACCTTTAGCATATAAGAAACTTTATTGATCATTCCACGATTTTCTGGAGTATCAATAACAGTTTTTGTTTGATGCATCTTTCTCAGACCAAGACCAGACACACATGCTTTATGAGCTGGTAAACGGCCAATTGTGCTTTTTACCAGAGTCACTTTTACATATTTATTATCTGACATCTAATTATCCTGTAATTTCTTGTACAGTCTTACCGCGTTTTGCAGCAATCTGTTCTGGGCTACTCATGCTACAAAGAGCATTTACTGTAGAACGTACAACGTTCACAGGGCGAGTGGTTCCAACACATTTAGATAATACGTTTTTAACACCTGCGGCTTCTAATACTGCACGCATCGCTCCACCGGCGATAACTCCAGTACCTTCAGACGCTGGCAGCATAACGATGTTAGCTGCACCTTGCTTGTAATTAATTGGGTACTGAAGAGTTCCGTTGTTTAACGGAATATCTTTCATGTTACGGCGCGCTTTTTCCATTGCTTTCTTAATTGCAACTGGTACTTCGTTAGCTTTTCCGCTAGCGTAACCAACACGACCTTCACCATCACCCACTACGGCTAATGCTGAAAATCCAAAAACACGACCACCCTTTACAACTTTAGCAACGCGGCGAACAGAAACTAGCTTCTCAACTAGTCCGTCTTGTCCGTCTTGTAATTCACGTGAAGACATAATTAATCCTTCTATTAAAATTCAAGACCGTTTTCACGGGCTGAATCTGCTAATTGTTGTACACGTCCATGATATTTAAAACCAGAACGATCAAATGCAACCTTAGTTACACCAGCAGCTTTAGCTTTATCTGCAATTGTTTTACCAACTGCAGCTGCGGCTGCTTTGTTACCAGTGTGGCTGATTTCTTTTTTAATATCCGCTTGTACAGTAGAGCTAGAAGCGATAACTTCAGAACCATTTGCTGAAATAAGCTGAGCATAAATATGTTGTGAAGTACGGTATACACACAAACGTGGCATAGCTAATTCACTAATTTTTGCTCTAGTTTTTTTCGCTCTACGAAGACGGGCTGATTTCTTACTCATACTATTGTCCAGCCTTATTTCTTCTTAGCTTCTTTACGTAAAATACGCTCATCAGCATACTTAACACCCTTACCTTTATATGGCTCAGGTGGACGGTATGCACGAATTTCTGCAGCAACTTGTCCAACAACTTGCTTATCAGCGCCTTTTACAACAATTTCTGTTTGCGTTGGTGTTTCAATCGTAATTCCCTCAGGAATTGAATGATTAACCGGATGTGAGAAACCTAAAGTTAAGTTAAGTACACTACCTTCTGCTTTCGCACGGTAACCAACACCAACTAACTGTAATTTCTTCTCAAAACCATCGGTAACACCAACGACCATGTTGTTCACTAATGCACGAACTGTACCTGCATGTGCCCAACCATTTGCCGCACCTTCAATCGGTGCAAATGTAACTGTACCTTCTGACTGCTCAACATTAACAGCAGAGTTAACTACTTGGATCAAAGTTGCCTTTGATCCTTTTACAGTTAACTCAGTACCGTTAATTGAAAGTTCAACACCAGCCGGAAGGACTACAGGAGCTTTTGCTATTCTCGACATAATTTATTCCTTATGCTACGAAGCAAATAACTTCACCACCGATACCCGCTTTACGCGCATCACGGTCAGTCATAATACCATTTGATGTTGAAATTAAAGCAACCCCAAGACCACCAATTACATTTGGTAGTTCATCTTTGTTTTTATAAACACGAAGACCTGGGCGACTTACTCTTTTAATCATCTCAATTACCGGCTTACCTTCATAATACTTAAGGTCAACAGATAACTCAGGCTTTCCACTATTCTCATTAACACTGAATGTTGAAATAAAACCTTCATCAGTTAAAACTTTAGCAATTGCTTGCTTAGCTTTAGATGCAGGAATCACAACTTTCGCATGACCAGCCATTTGGCCGTTACGGATGCGAGTTAACATATCAGCGATTGGATCAGACATACTCATAGATTTTATCCTTACCAACTGGCCTTACGAAGACCAGGAACATCACCTTGCATAGCTAACTGACGTAGCATGTTACGTGATAGTCCAAACTTTCTATATACACCGTGTGGGCGTCCAGTAATACGACAGCGGTTACGCTGGCGTGCAGGTGAAGCGTCACGCGGTAGCTTAGCTAACGCGTCCATTGCATCCATACGCTCTCCAAACTCAAGAGACATATCAACTGACTTTTCTTTATACTGGGCACGCTTAGCAGCAAACTTTTCTACCGTTTTTGTACGCTTTAATTCACGTGCAATCATTGATTTCTTAGCCACAACAATAACCTCTATTTCTTAAATGGGAAGTTAAAAGCTTCTAAAAGGGCTTTAGCTTCATCATTTGAATTTGCAGTTGTCGCGAAATTGATATCCATACCGCGGATTTTATCAATTTTGTCAAACTCAATTTCAGGAAAGATAATTTGCTCTTTGATACCCAAGTTGTAGTTACCACGGCCATCGAATGCATTACCATTCAAACCACGGAAGTCACGAACACGTGGAAGTGCGACATTGATCAAACGATCAAGGAATTCGTACATTTTTGCACCACGTAAAGTAACTTTACAACCAACTGGATAACCATCACGAACTTTAAAACTAGCTACCGATTTACGAGCTAATGTTTTCATGACTTTTTGACCTGCAATCTTTTCAAGATCTGCAACTGCGTTATCTAAAACTTTTTTGTCGCCTATTGCTTCACCAACACCCATGTTAATGGTTATTTTATTCAAACGTGGTGCCTGCATAGGTGACTTGTAATCAAATTTCTCAACAAGTTGAGCAACTATTTGATCTTTATAGATTTTTTGTAATCTTGACATCT
>Ga0307994_1000386_pt1 | contig 31384 bp, 31 predicted proteins | sample EllFjometagen261_FD_203171 | JGI IMG/M metagenome (GOLD analysis project Ga0307994, IMG submission 203171) | Marine microbial communities from Ellis Fjord, Antarctic Ocean - #261 | ecosystem: Environmental > Aquatic > Marine > Unclassified | place: Southern Ocean | collected 2014-11-02 | reverse complement strand
ATCCGGGCCGCGGACTGCTCATTATCATTAACCTCTCTTATCCGGGCCGCGGACTGCTCATTATCATTAACCTCTCTTATCCGGGCCGCGGACTGCTCATTATCATTAACCTCTCTTATCCGGGCCGCGGACTGCTCATTATCATTAACCTCTCTTATCCGGGCCGCGGACTGCTCATTATCATTAACCTCTCTTATCCGGGCCGGGGACTGCTCATTAACATCTCTCACCTGGAGCGGAGGTTCTGGCCGATTCACCTCCACTACCTGACGGTTGCCACGTCTCGGAAAAAAGACCGCCGCGCCTATGCCTAAGCAAGTCGCGATAAAAAAAGTGTGAACCATTGAGTTGTCTACAACAATTAAATTGTCTTTTAGTCATTCTCCTATCATTAAGTATACGTTACAGTCGCGGTGTCATAGATACTTTCTTTCTAAAAAATAAGGACCACCAACTTCTGTATTAGTCGAGTATGCTGTTTAGTAGCACTATTTTTTTGACTATTTTTCGCTTCAGCCTAAGTTAAAAAAATAACCAAGTTAGGAGCTGTATACTGTATATAGGCTGCTGTACCTACACAAACTGCGAGTATACAGGCACCAAATATTAAACCTTTCTTAGCAGCGACGGGAGCGTCGTTCGTATCAGCGATAAGAGCGTCGTTCGTATCAGCGATAAGAGCGTCGTTCGTATCAGCGATAAGAGCGTCGTCCAGGTTGCCAGCCCCGGGGTTGGTCATTACATGAGCAAAGAATACGTCGAGATTGTTAGCCACAGGAGCCCTGGCCAACTCGTTAACCATGGGGGCCCCTCCGGGTAGGGTAGTAAGGAGCTCATAAATTATAAACTGGAAAATATACGTAAATCACATGAATAAAAGACATTTATAAAAAAATGCCTGACTTAAAAAATACCCAAGTTAAAAAATGAGGAATACGAACATTTACATTGTCATTCGTTATATTATAAGAGGCACTAACTTCTGGATTAGTCAAGTATGTTGTTTAGTAGCACTATTTTTTTGGCTATTTTTCGCTTCAGCCTACCTTTTTTTTTCCTTTTCATTAAAGAATGCGGTTTCAGATTGGTAAAGAGCACGTAACTAAAGGTGAACCCGTGAGTAAATATGTTCTCGTCTACTATCTGGGTCGGGGACCGAAACGGGTGCTCGTACATCTTCTTCCCCGGATTGAGTATAGTACTCACTATATCTCTCAGGAAAAGAGGAACCCCCCTAACTTTTAGGATTAGCTGCCGTAAGCCTGTATAGAGCATTATTTTTCTTAAGAAGGCGGCCGAAAGCAGATAAGAAGTTTTTTGTCGCAAAAAGGCTTTTGTTTTAGAAAAGAATTTCGAAACCATCCCAAGGGAGTTGTTAAAGAATACCTCCGTTCTTCCATTTTTACGCAAAAACGGAAAAAAGCGTATCCTTTTGAAATTCAGATTCAAATAGTATTGAGCTACCTTTACCAAATCTATCTTATTCGACAAGTAAGGTCTTAATGTAGTACTTGCTATCTTGGCGTACAGTAAAGTTTTGAAATTCAACTGATAAATTCTGGTAATGTCGGTACCGATGGCTGCCTTGTCACTGTTTGGCCTATTATTATTCATAATGTTGTTATTCATGACATTATTATATCGAGAATAATTGTTTTTAGTTATGTTGCTTTTAGTTATGTTGCTTTTAGTTATTATATTGTCTAAATCGTTCATAATATTATTATAGTCATTCATATTGTTATTATCGTCATTCACTATATTATTATATTCATTCACCATGTTGTTATTAATGCAGGCGGTTAGCATATCGTTATTGCAATCGATCAGCACGTTATTGCAAGCGTTCAGCACGTTATTGCAGGCGTTCATTATATTATCGAAGTCATTTGTATCATTACCTTCTTTAGTATTCATTACAGCAATATAATTACACATTATATATCTGTTAGCATCTACTATATCAATATCACCATCAATCATATCGTTATTATAATCCATAAGATCAATATTATGATTCATTGTATTAAAATTACTATTCATTATGGTAATTTTATTGTCATTTTCACACAAATGACTATAGTATCGTCTGTTAATTTTCATTACATCTTTATATATTATCATATTATTATTTGTATTTATTATATTATTATTACTATTCATAATATCAACATTATTATTCATTATATTTATATGATTATCATTTATTATATTATTACTTATGTAACTATTGTTCATCATAGTATTAATATCATCTTTATCGTTTATTACTTTACTAATATCGATATTATTATTAATATCAATATATTTCATATTCTGTTTCATGAGTTCAAACTTCGCTTTTAGCATTTTTGACATGTGCTTTTTGAGTGCCCTTTTCGCCATGTTGAGAAGAGTTGGATTCGAACCAACGTCGGTACTTACCAACAGATTTACAGTCTGCCGCTTTTGACCACTCAGCCATCTTCCCGTCGCTAATACCTTATTTAAGCTTACATATATTTTGGTTGGCTGTATGACGCCTCATATGAGGGGTAACACAAGTTTTAGTAGCTCAGTTGGCTAGAGCGCAAGGCTGAAAACCTTGAGGTCAGTGGTTCGAGCCCACTCTAAAACATTTTGATCGATAATAATTATAAATTTTTCTGTAAAACCATACTCTCTGGGCAAAGCTTTTCTTTTATAGACAACCAGTCGCACAAGCTAAAAGAGGATAACATCTTTTTAGCTGCTGGTTCTATTTACTATTTGTGTCTCCACCTGCGTCTCTCTTCACCCTTCTACTTAACGCAGTTGGTCGACATATTTTCGTATGAAACCGCTATAAACGTCAGGCCCTCAGCGCGCGGCGGGGGTCTAACCGGTCGAAACCTCGGCTCTTTCGCAAAGTCGACGTCGTCTTTGGTAGTTTATAACTTTCACTGTATGTCTACGCAGAATCGTCTCTTTGTTTTTTCTGGGGATTTGTTCCCCTCGTCCAAGTCCGCCCAAGCCGGCTTCACGTCTGCTCTGTTCTCCGTCTCAGAACTTTTCTACTCAGCTAACTGATTAGAGCGTGAGGTGTCAGAACTAAGCGGAGTAATCTTCTTGGGAAAAAAAGACCTTAGAAACCTGATGCTTCAATACGGTGATTCCTCTGCTCCCTTCCAAAAGTCATTCCCAACTGTGGGTCTTAAGGAGATGTTTTATAATCCAGTGAGGGACGTAATAGTCCAAAGCCCCGTCACACTGCAAATCTAAAAGCCGCGAGCAACTATACCGAGCTATCGTCTAAAGGTTAAGACATTAAACTTTCACTTTAATAATGTAGGTTCGAGTCCTGCTAGCTTGATATCTATCAACTCTCTCTTTGCTACAAAAAAAAAAAAATGATTTCGTATGGCGTGCGCAGTAACAGCGTTCTTTACTCACTAAAATTTTCGTCTCTCTTCGCCCCCGGCCTGGTCAAGAATTTTAGGTTGTTCATGCGTTCGTTGTCGTGTGCAAATAAATCCAAAAATGCAGAGCTGGGCGGTAATCGATCCAAGATTTTAATAAAACAGTCCTACGTTCTACTAGTTTGGTTCTTTTACTTGACTTCTCTTTCTACTGGAAAAAAGAAATCTATTGTACCTGGGTTCTTTGTATACCCGAAGAGAGTCACTAAATTCACGATAATCAAAGCTCCCATGGCACACAAAACTTTTTCTCAGGAGCAAATCTCCTTCTCTTCCTACGCGTTTAGCTTAACTCTGTCTATGGAGTTAAACGCTTCGTTGACTCACCGCAAGGACGCTGTCATACACTTTTTAAATTATTTCCAGGGGTTAAATCTTTTTTACGGTACCAACATGCTTTTTTTAAAGAACCTAAGAATCTTATTTTTAATTAGGGACTGCGATTTCTTCTCGTACCGTAGCTTTTGTAAGTCGTCTGGCACGCTCCGCAATCGATAGGTTCATGGCGCCCAGTAAACTCTCTATTCCTAGAAATTTTACAACTATACAAAATGTTTTTAAGTAAGTCGATTATGCCGAGAAATTTTACAACTAATCTTCGGCTAGCTAATCTTGATGCGACTAATTTTCACCTAGCTAATTTTGTCTCAGCTAATCTTGACCTAATTTAAGTCAGGCATTTTTTTATAAATGTCTTTTTTTGCGTACTTCCGACTACACAAAACGTTTTTGAGCAAGCCAACTATAAGCCCACATGATGAAATTGGTAGACATGCAAGGCTTAAAACCTTGTCCTTAGGGGTCCTGGTTCAAGTCCAGGTGTGGGTAAGTATAAGCTTCCAGCTGAAGATGACTACTCAGCTTTGTTTAGTAAGCGCCCTGGCGAGCACGTATTCCGTTTCGTGGTGCTTTCTTTGTTTGACTACGCTGTTGATTATCAATGGCGGTTTTGCCTTTAAGTCGTGCCAACTTGCTTTGTGCTTCTCGGTATTGTCGGCCGCTCGCGGCATCACGAGTAGTTTAAATTGCCAACCCTACTACTTGGGGACAGCTCAGATAGCGGCCGTACATGTCCTGTTCTTTTTCTATGCTTTTGTTGTTCTTAGCGTTGTCGCCTTTTTCAATATATTTTATGTTTTTCTTAAATTCTTACATATTATGAAGCTTTATATTCTTTTGTTTGTTTGTTTACGTCACCCTTTTTTATTCTTTTGTAATCTACTTAGTTCCCGTAACCTTATCAAATGCTAATTTGTCCTTAGCTAGCAATAAGAGATCCTCCTTCTACCTGATATCTAGCTTAGAGTGTCTCTATTTAAAGTTCTTACCGCTCTTTCTAGTGTTACTTATAAATATGCTTTGGGTGTCAAATTCCGTAACCGCCTGGTTCGGCAATCTTGTTTTCACCTCTTTTCAGTCTAAGATGACGTTTCTCATAATTTTTACTTTCTGGGTGATTGTACTCGTTTTCGCCAACGTATCCTTTTTTTCTTCTAACGAAGTCTATGACTTTTTTATCGTAAAGTACCATTTTTTTTTTTGGGTTACGATATTATTTTTCGCGAATTCCCTGTTTTCTTTGTTTTTTATAATTGAGGTCCTATCCGCCCTTATATTTTTGTTTTTGGTGTCCTCAACTTACTCCACATTATTTTTCTTTCGCAACGTAGCTCTAGAGTTTTCAAACTTCTTCCAAAACACGACACCCTTCACGTTCATACACTCCGTACTCTTCTTTTACTGAGTCTCTTTACTTTCCTCGCTGAACCTATTTGTTTTTTCCGTCTTTATATACAAGTATTTGGTTACCTTCGACTGATACTTAATTGAGTATATTTTTCTTCATCTACTGAAGGTGTCTGCGGTAAAGGACATTTTTGTGATTGGTATGGCTTGGTTCTTCATGGTCTTCTCTATTTTTCTGAAGTGTGGTATCGCACCCTTCTTTATTTGAAAACCCACATTTTTTAAGGGTATGCCGTTAGTCGCTCTTTTTTTTTACATTTCGTTTTTCTATTTCTTCGTTTTTTTATTTTTCATATACTTTTTAACGTCATATTTCGCAACGATTTTCTACTTCTACGCGCTAGTTACTCTGCTATTTATCTCTGCCGGTCTAATAACGTTGCTGTTCATACTAAGTGAGGCTTTTTTTTTAAAGGTGTTTTTCGCGGTTAGTAGTCTTCTAAATTCCTTACTCGTTCTCCTTGCATTGTTGTCGTTTCACCCAACGTCGTTCTGTTTTTATATATAGGGGGGGGGTTTATAATTGGCAGTAATGAAAAGTCCCAAAAATAGCAACCAGAAAAAGCTCTGAGTACTTCGCAAATACAGTACCCCCCGTCTTCGTAACTTTTTCCATGTGACTCGGCACTACGGGTCGGTCCTACAGGCCAAACGCCCCAAACCACTAACATGGAAAAAAAAAACCTCCACTATTTCCCGCAACAGGTTCAGAAGGGTTGTTTTCCACACTAACCTGTGCTACCTAATTTGCGAGCCCCGCGGCTACCGGAAGTTAAAAATTACGTCTACATGGTATATATCAATTTTGTTACCGACCTAAATGTCTATCTTTACTTATATATGTTCGTATACAACTTCTCAGTTATAAGCCTTTTCTGGGTATTTTTTTCTTTTGTGAACAGCGACGTAAAAACCTTATATTCGTTCTCCCTTTTTAGCTTTGACAGTTTCTATCTATTTTTCCTAACTGTACTAATCTTTTCTTTAGCCGGGGTACCACCCTTTATGGGCTTCTTCTCAAAACTTTTCTTACTAAATATTCTTATTAATAAGAACCTTTATTATCTCTATTTTTTATTATTCGTGTTAATTTTGTTGGGCCTGTATTTCTACGTCCAAAATATCAGGTTCTTACACTCTTCTAACCTCAAGAACACAAACAAGATTTACTGGCACGGCTCCGAGAAGGTGCAGGTTATGTTCTCTTATTTTGCTTTAATTAACGCATTCCTTATCTCAAACGGTGTCATTTACTTAGACGATTTGCTACTGGTGTTTACTTGGTTGTTTTCATAATAAAGTCATCGGCTTCGAATTTTTACCCAGGGGGTTAGTTTAAGTGGTACTCCAACCAAAAAAAATAAAACATAAGTCTATTCACAAAGGGCGATACTCGCGTGCTAACTTAGCTCGCTTCGCCTTAAATTTTGGTTCAGTAGGTTTGATGCTGATACGCCCCCTTCAGATAAGCAGCCAAAGGATTTTTCGCTTACGGCTGTTCATAAAAAAAGCGGCAAAAAGGTCGGATTACACGTTGCGTAAAGTCTGACTAAACGCTTTCCCTCATCTACCCCTGACCAAGAAAGCTATAGGGTCTCGTATGGGGAAAGCCAAGGGTAAGTTGAGTGTTTGATACGCGCAGCTTTATCCCGGTATGGTACTAATAGAATTCAAGAACCTGAGATTCGGGCGCTCTGTGTATTACACTTCTCAGCTTCAGTCCCGTATAAAGGGCAATGTCAAGATTGTATACCGAGATAGTGTGCGTATCGGTTTGCCCCTATCTAAGAGCAAAAAAATGACCGTGCAGAGCTTTTGGTAGGGGTAATCACCTTACCTACCACACTTTCTGTCTACGGCGGCCTTGGGGGGGGCCTTATTCAGGTGTGTGGCTCCCGGTAGAGATAGTATTTTATGACAACTGTATATATACTACTTCATGTTTAACTTAGTTCTTTTTTCTGCGGTCTTTTTTTTACTTAGGATGACTGTGTTCACCTCTTCTGCCCAGAAGTATTTTCTTCAGTACATGGGTCAATTGTTTTTGGCTCAATCTCTGTTTTTTCTCTTTTTCACGCTTTTAGTACTAAACTATCTGCTTAACATGTACCAAAGTCTCGCATTTTTCAGTATTGGGGACTTTGCGACCGTAACTTGCATCTTAGAGCAAAGGTTCACCAGCCTAAACTCCCTCTCACTAAATTTAGTTGACGTCTACCTTTACCCGTTCATCTACGTATTTTCTTTTATAACCGTACTCTCGATAGTTTTTTGTCTCTCTTACAACAAAGACGAGTCTTTTAGCTTCATGTTCTATTGCCAAGTTATTCTGCTTGCGGGCTATCTTTTGTTCTTTACTAACTCTTTAGTCATCTTCTTTTTTGCTTACGAGATGCTCCTCGTACCCAGTTTCTTTATTTTATATAAGTTTGCAAAAACAAGGAGGTGCGTAGAAGCCGCGTATTTAATGTTCTTTTGAACACAGTTTGGTGCACTTTTTTTAATTTTTGGTTTTCTGTACATCTTTCTGATCGTGGGTAACTCAAGTTTTGAGGTTGTTTCTTACTACTATTTTTCTCCACTAGAGGTTAATTTCTTATTCATTTGTTTCTTGTTCGGCTTCGGCGTAAAATTGCCTATATGGCCCTTCTACGGGTGGCTGCCAAAAGCACACGTTGAGGCGTCAACGAATTTTTCGATCTTTTTAAGCGGTGTATTGGTTAAGTTTGCGTTTTTCGGCCTTTTTAAATGTTTGCTGTCATTAGAGCTGGAGCCGACATTCATATACGTATACCCCTTTTTAATACTAGGTATAGTAGATACTGTGTTCAAGCTTTTTTATCAAATAGACTTAAAGAAGCTAGTAGCCTACTCGACTGTGGTCGAGATGCACTGACTTACTATTTGTATTATAAGCGGCCAGTCAAGTTTAATGCTAGCTTCATTTGCGATGTTAATAAGTCACGCTCTCATATCAACTAACTCGTTCCTGTTAGTGGACGCCGTAGCTCGTAGGTTTAAAACTCGACTTATCACCGAGATACACGGGCTTAATTACCTTACGCCTAAGCTTTTTCTTGTGGTTTTACTAAACGTTTTAATATTTTTAGGTTTCCCAGGGTCCATATTTTTCGTCTCGGAGTTTCTGTTCTTCTCTTTTTTTATGGACCTCTTTCCCTTAGCTGCTGTGTTTTTGTTGGTGTTTTTATACCTCTTAGGTCCAACTTTTTTTTTCCGGTCCTGAATGAACGTTATGTTTGGTTTTTCTAATACTCTTTTACGGTCCCTACCCGTGGACATATCTCTTCGGGAGTTCACTCTTTTTACGGGAGTACCTGCTCTTATGTATTGACTTGGTACATCATGGCAGTTTTTTGTTGTATAGGTCTGCACTAAATCCAAACGTTTATGCACGAGCCGCCGTAAAGTAAGGTGCGACAGAACGTAGTATAGGCGCACAACTTATAGATGGCATCATGTAAGCAGTCTGCAAATCGTAAACGTCTTTTCCGTAAACCCAGTTTAAAATATCCGAAACCTACTTTGCATCGCACCCCTATCCTAAAGAAATGTCCGCAAGTAAAGGGTATCGTCACTAAGGTAACCACCATGAGTCCGAAAAAACCTAATTCCGCTATACGCCATGTCGCTAAGGTAGGCTTATCTAACAGCCTACGCTTAACAGCACGCCTGCCCGGTAAAGGGTACCTATGTACTAAGTATAGCCGTGTCCTGGTCAGGGGTGGAAGAGCTAACGACTTACCAGGTGTCGGTTATTCAGCTATACGAGGTGTGTTCGACTTCTCCCCCGTTGTTAGTAAAATAAAACGCCGCTCTATTTACGGTGTTATACGCCCGATTGGCTTCACTAAGTTCGTGCGCCGGTCCCTCAGGCGACTGTAACATATACTTAATGAGAGTAGAATGACTGACTTCTAGAGTTTTATCACTTATAAATTGAGCCCGAGCTGGCTCCCTGTGACCACTAACTTTCGGTCTGGCTTGTTGTGCTGTAGAAATGATGCACGCAGCTGTCAGTCGATACGATATGGATCGTTTCGGTATTATATTTAGAGCCTCTCCTCGCCAGTCCGATTTAATCATCGTGGCTGGGACCTTGACTAACAAGATGGCTCCGTCTCTTCGCCGTCTTTACGAGCAAATGACCGAGCCAAGATGAATATTATCTATGGGGAGTTGCGCAAATGGCGGCGGCTACTACCATTATTCATATTCTGTGGTCCGTGGGTGCGACCGTATATTACCTGTAGACACTTATGTGCCTGGCTGCCCCCCCACCGCGGAAGCACTATTATTTGGTTTAATACAGCTACAGGGTAAAATTGGGTTTACCTTATCGGAACTAAACAATTCCAGTGAGTGGTATGGGAACTCACACATATAAGCTCCTTCTATACATAATCGATTTCCACTCAAACTACAACGTGAACGGGTCTATACTAAGGTACAAAAAATTAAGGGCCCTACAGGGTTTTAGAATTTTTAGGCGCACTACGAAATTTAAAAAGTTTACTTTTGGAGTTTCTAAAAATACGTCAGTACGTAAAACTTACATAAAAAAGAAAAGAAAAAGTTCCAATATTATATTTCAAAAACTTACGCATTATTGGTGCTATTCATATTTAAAGAAAAGAAGCCTAGAGAACTTTTTTTACCTTATGTTCGCCTTCGCCTACTCCGTACCGGTTCCGCATGTTCGCTTTATCTATAAGAAAATTTTGCATAAAAGTTTCGTAGACCCTTTAACCCTAAATTCGTCTTCGGTATCTCAAAGAATCGTATATAACAACTCTGTCTTTCGTAAGAGCCGTCTCTACTTTAAGGACACGTTGCGCTACCACGAGGGCTCCTACGTTACTTTCAGTCGTCTGAACTTCAGGGCCTTGAGCTTTGCTAAGTTGCTACCTTGGGGCGTCTTGTTTGACAGGCATGTCTACTCGTTTAGAACACTCAACAAAAGTGGGCTTTCCCGTAGCCAACACTCGATGTTGTTCGCATCTTTACTAGACACTATTCTACGCCTGGTTCTACAATTGACCTTAACACTCAGGAAAGTTATTACGGTGTTGACTATGCGCCCCTAGTGTTACTATACAAAATGTTTTTAAGCAAGTACCCATTACAGCGTCAGGCGCTGGCGTCAGTTTCAAGTGTAACTCTCCTTCGGGTAGGTAAAACTTCCAACGCGTCTTCCAACATAACTCGGTTCAACTCAGCACTACGCCTTCAGTCTAAGTTCAAAAAACTTCTACTCTTCTCTAAATGAGCGGCAGGTAGATCTCAAACTGGTAAAATAACGGTTTTTACAAAGGGGTCTAGAAAATTAAAAGTGCGGCCAGTTTTTGTCAACTATTCTTTTAGGGACTCCGCATTGTTTATTATAGGCGGTTTAAATTACGTAACAACGTCAAATAAAGTGACCATGCTGACATTTAGCTCTTCGGGTCGCGTCTCCTACATTCCTTTTTCTGTCAGTTATCACCTTTTTATGGCTTTTAAACTTAATTCTCTTTTGGGTAACACTACTAACCGCAGGCGAAGATCTTTTAGCACATTACCTTCTTTTCGCGAGATTTACGTGTCAAACTACTTATTATTACAACAAAAAAAAAGTTTACCTGTAAGTTCTTTAGAGTTAATACCTTTATCAGGTATTAAGTACACTCGTAGCATGGGTACGAAGTCCTTCATAAAAAAAATGGACACTAGAACGGGCTTGAGCCTGGTGGTACTAAGCTCTGGCCTACGTAAGATATTCTCCATTTACTCATTAGCGACTGCGGGACCTTCTATGCTACCTATTTTAAAAAAAGCCCAGCGCAACACCCGCTTCGGGTTCTACTCGGGTTTAGGCAAAAAGCCCAAAGTACGTGGGGTTGCTAAAAACCCAATAGATCATCCACACGGTGGTAAAAAAAAGTCCGTGAAGTATCCCAGAACTCCTTGAGGCAAAACCACAAAGTTCAAGTAGCCTATACCAAATCGATCTGAGAACTAATTCAACACCGCTTAAGTTATACAATAGTAGCACTCGTCTGCATAAAAATTCCAATAAACTAAACTATTTCTCCCCAAGCGTATGACGCCAAGTGTTTTTAGCTAAGGTTAATAGCGATACTTCCCTAAAAGACTGTCGGGTCTTTCCAAAAAGTTCAATCATACCCAACTCGTTCAGTGGGTTTGAGATCAGGGTACACACCGGCAACCGCTTTACAGGCTCAAGACAGGTAAATAGGTGGATGATTGGTTTTAAGTTTGGTAATTTCTCCGTAAATCGAAAGATTGCGAAGTTCAAAGCCAAGCAGTCAAAAAAAAAAAAAAAAAAATAAGGTTTGAACACATATTACAGATTTATTGAACCAAGGGTTTGTTTTTCGCGGGTAAGTTATTTTACGTGAATAAATCCCTTTCTACGATCTTTTCGTACTTGCGCGGCCTCGGGCGGTCGTTCATTCTAAAAATTTTCACTCGGTTAGAGTTGAATTTTTCGCTAAATGTACTAAGAACGGACCTGGTAAACCTAAACTTGCAAACTCGCAGGGAGCTCATATGCCTTTTTAATAATCTATTTTCTCAAATAAATTCAGTTAATAACGGTTATTTTGACGCAAAAAAACTTCACATAATTAGGCTCTACCTCATAAAATCCTACAAGGGTTGGTGTCACGCGTTGGGTAAACCTGTTAGGGGCCAGCGCACGTGATCGAACGCGTGATCGTCTTATAAATCCAACAGAACTCTACGCCAATTCATCACTGAGACGGTGCGTAAGATCTCAAAAACACGCAAAATCGAAAAAATTAACTACCGCCTAGTGAAGAAAAAATACGGAGTCGGCGATAAAAAAAGTCCTTCGGGGTCAAAGAAAGTCCACGTTTGGTTCTAGTTCGTTTGTATATGTAAAACTCGCTACTTCCTCGCTACTCCCCACTACTCAGTAAACAATAAAGAAAGTATTTATGACAGGCACTTTTTAACAAGTAGTAAAGTATACCTTTCTTACGAAGCGCGATTCTATGCTTCAACTTTTAATCTTGTTTCTCTTTTTTACAAGAACTACTTATTCGATAAAAAGTTGTTTTTCTTATACAATTTTGTTAACGAAGACGTGTTCTCTTTTTTACGTGTTTCATCATCTAAAAAGAAACTTCGCGTGCGTTTAACTAAGCCGCGCCTACTGCGCTTTCAGAGTAAGAACGCGTTTAACTTATTTTTGCTAGGTAAGGGGGGCTACGGCAAGGGGGTGCGGAATCATTACAAGGTAAAAATCCGTAAAACCCGAACCGCTGGTCGTCAACACGCGTATGCTTACTTTCCTACGACTATGCCTATTGGTAAACACGCCGCTCCTACCAGATGCTTGAAATCTTGCCTTAGTGGCAAAACTGGCTCTTATGTAGCTAGCTTGCCGCGCTTAAAAAAACGCAAGACTGTGCGACGCCGCGCACTTCGGAAATTTGAGCGCGTCTTTAGACTAAGAAACCTGGGTGTTCTCAGGTTCGCATGCCGTAAAGTTGTGCTAAGCGGCGCTGCCAATCTTGTACCACCACGAGCTCGTGGGGCTTATCACATTGCCTGCGCGTTTACTTTTTCTACCTCCCGACCGGTTAGCTGGGTCTCACGGCCCGGAATAAGCTTTAGAGGTAACTCGTACACGTTAGTAAGCGCGCTCAAGCGCAGGGTTAATCCTGCGCATGGCAGCACAAGTATCTCGCCTACGACGTCGAAGTCTTTTATGCTACATTACGTGGGCCTGCTTCTTTTGTCTAAGTTGAACTTTCGCGTGCGGCTGGGCTCCTACATAGTCTCTGTCATCAGAAAAAAGCTGTACTCCTTCTTGAAACCCAACGAGCTTAGGTTCAGAGCTTTTTCAGCGCGTAGGAAACTAACTACTATTAAGTTAGTGCGGGCGTTAGGTAAATCTAGCATAGCGGGGCGTAAATGACTCTCTAAGAGTTATTTATACACACTTTTTAAGAATAAGTCAGTTGGGGCGAACGCGTCCAATACCAGTGGAGTCACCGACAGTCCACTTTTTAGGATACCTACTCTAACCAGTAGCAACGTGTATTATAAAGAAAACTTCTTCTCATTTTTTTCATCCGCGGAGGGGCGAGTCAGATCTATCAAGCGCGACGTCTCAATAGAGCGAATACGTTTTAAGCCTGGTTATCAGCGCCTCTGAAGAAAGTTCCGTCTGGCTTTAGCGGAGTCTCTTAACATAAAATACGTCTACCAACATCAACTCACGAAACATCTAATAAAATTTTCTCGAAAAATTTCCCAAAGGTCTTATTATACACATGAAAGTACGCTGCGCAATGTTATGCTTTACTCGCGCCTTATTCCGGACTTCGCTATGTTAAAAATGCTTTTTTCTAATAGGGTTATATTTCTAAATCACCGATTAGTGCTTAGCTACTTAATATATATATATAAAAACGATTTTATACAGTTGGAAATTACTATTTGGTTTTACATCTTCTCGAAGTGGATGCTCCTCTGGACGCGCGCACGTAATGCCAAATTCAAACGCTTAGTTTACCGAAAGTCGCTGGCCGGTAAATACAAAGTCATGAAACAGAGAAAGCAGAAAAGTCACTACACACCTAAGTGAATATTCCTTGTCGATTTTGATTTTATAGACGTTAAGCCTTTTTTAGAAGTCGATTACCTCACTCTCTCATTTTTCATCGTCTACGACTTTAGATTTTTTCACTTTTACAAGCCGGAGGTTTTTACGGAAAATAAACTAAACATCTATAGACTCTATAACTGAAAGTACGTAAATTAAAGCCTAAAGGCTATTACTGTTTTTAAATGTTTCACATATACAATGTCAGCACTATTCTTCTAAAGCCTGTTAACTGTTACCAAAACTGCAGCAAACGTTTTACTTCATTAGCCAACTTCGCTAAACCTGATTCTTTCGGGGATAAGAATTCGGCTCTAAACGTAGTGGATTATTTAAACCCTATGCTCTTTATGAGTCCCGAGACATACATTTACTGCGGCGATTCATTTGCATTGCCCAATAACGTTCTTCGTCTGTTCTTAAATTCCGGCTTTGATATCTTCTGGGCATCCCATGTATGGCCACACAGGATCTCGACGTGGTCATAAGCAATGCTTACCGGCGCTCACGCACCCTTTATAGGTGAGCGTCTTCGTGAAGTTCTCCTTTATGTCCCCCCAACCGTAAGCTACCGCTAACGGGGCGCTATCTCGATTTACCACGTGAACGAACGCGTGGGTTACTCGCGTCAATGCCGTCACAAGATCTTTTGTGGGCGGGAGAACGTTACCCAACCTGTAGAGTTAGTAACACTAACTCCGGGCGTTACAGCTATTGCGGACGGGGCTTATGTTCGTAACTACGAGTACATGTACATAGTAAAGTCTGTCGCCTCCCCCATGTCCTTATGTGCGGTGGGGTTTGTTTTATCGTAAACCAAACGAATAAATCTGCGTAAACTAAATATTTAGTGACGCTATAGCTGAAAGTATGTAAATTAAAGCCTAAAGGCTACTGCGGTTTTTATGCGTTCAAACACATTTAACTTTTGACAACCCCCTTTCCTGAGTAACTCTTATCACGAACGAAAAATAAAAAGTTTTGTTTTAAACTTCGGCCCACAACACCCTGCGGCCCACGGTGTCTTACGTTTAGTAGTTCAGCTCAGCGGTGAACTAGTCGAAAGGGCCGACCCCCACGTCGGCTTTTTACACAGGGGAACTGAGAAACTAATTGAAAAGCGAACGTACCTCAAGTCGATTCCGTATTTTGATCGACTGGATTACGTTTCCATGATGACGCAAGAACACGCCTTTTGTCTCGCTGTTGAGTCTTTGCTGAAAACTACTTCATATTCCGCCTTATACGTGCAAATACGTGTACTATTCGACGAGCTTACTCGAGTACTAAACCACTTACTCGCCCTATCCTGCCACTCCTTAGACGTAGGAAATATGTCACCACTATTTTGGGCTTTTGAAGAAAGGGAGCGCCTCATGGAATTTTATGAGAGGGTCTCTGGGGCTCGCATGCACGCTGCTTTCTACCGCCCCAATGACGTAGACTGAACTGGGCTCAATCACCAGTTTTTTTTAGATGTTGCGCTATTTTCTAGGGACTGCTTCAAGTCGTTAACTGAGATATTCGCAGTACTGACAACAAACAACATTTGAAAGAGTCGCTTAGTTGGTGTTGGGGGCATAAACCTAAATGACGCTATTTCATACGCTGCCACTGGTCCAATGATCCGTAGTATTGGCCTAAAGAAAGACATCAGGCTCTACAACTCAGAAACGTATGCGTCCTACTGGTTTTTGTCCGTACATAGCTTTCTTGGGAAACGCGGCGATAGTTATGACAGATTTCTAATTAGGGTACGGGAGATGTACGAGAGTATAAATATCGTATTCCAGGTCTTAGGTAATCTAACAAACTTCAAATCACAAGATAAGAACCTAGTGAGTCAGAAGTCAGACTTTTTCTCCTTTTTCAATTTTTTATATAAGTTAAAAAAAAACCAGCTGAATCGAAAAACGAAATATAATTCAATGGAGGCTCTCATACGCCACTTCAAGGAATACAGCGAAGGGACCACAGTACCGCGTGGATTCACGTATAACGCAGTTGAAGCCCCTAAGGGTGAGTTTGGTGTCTCTATTATATCTGATGGTACGCCTAAGCCGTATAGGTGTAAAATTAGGACGCCGGCTTACCACCACATGCATATGATGTCACGAATGGCGCAAGGTCACTATATGGCAGACATAGTAACTATCCTGGGTTCGCAAGACATAGTTTTTGGCGACGTCGATAGGTAGCGAGGTCTTAAGTATAGTTGACACGCCACGAGCAGTGAATCCGTCTAGACTCTTTAAAACGCGAGATGTATGTGAAGGAGGAAATTAAAAAAAAGATTCTAAAATCAGTTAAGTCTAACAGAGGAGCAACTATGTCTCAGCGTTACCTTGCAAATTTTCACTTAGCTCGTCTTAGAAGAATAGGGGCGGTTACCAAAGTCAATAATCGCTGTGTGGAGAGCGGGCGTGTTTGGAGCGTGACGTCGTACACTAATTACTCCAGGTTTTTAACTCGCCGGGAACTGTACAATTCAAATTTACCGGGCTTTAAACGTGCTAGCTGGTAATTTTGTTTTTATCCTATTCGCCAGTTTTTTGTCATGATATATGATCGTCTTTAGTATTCTAGTTAAGTTCTCGTCCACCCTTGTTTTTCTGAACTTTACGCTCGAAAAACTCTTTGTTACCATTGCATATTTCGCACTGCTTACCGAGGTTGCGGAGACGTTTGGCGCTATGCTTGTTACATCAATACTATCGAGCTTTATGGCGTTCTCCACTTCCGTGACACATTCGTTTGCTTTGGGCGTAGTTGCCACTACTATAACGGCTTCGGTTCCGCAAATACTCTCCCTGAGTTTAGTTGGTCAGTTTTGTACTATCAACTTATGCACGAGTTAGATTTAATTTTAATGCTCTGATATCGATCTTTAGTAAGTGTTATTATCTCTCAGACACTGCTGTCCGGCATTTTATGGTGTGAGTTGTATTTAAGGCTTAGGTACAGTTTTGTTCACTATATAACTAACTCCGCATGGGTTGGGATATATACCTGAAAAGTTTCCAACTTCCCTAATTACTCTTGAAGTCTGTGTGTAAACAAGGCTAACGGGTATAACGGGCATACATCTTTTTGGGTTAGGGTTAACTGGAGGCTAGCTTAATCGGTAAAGCGTTAGACTTTGGATCTAAATAGTGAGGGTTCGAATCCCTCGCTTCCAAGTATTTATCATAGTCCGTACGCTTATTTAATAGCCCACGTGAATTTAGCTTTTAGAAGCAAAAAACGCCTTAACCTCCTGATATGTACAAAAAAAGTACTGCGACTTTTAAAAGTCCTTCGCCGAGAAGGGTGTCTATCATACCTTCTCCTAAAACGACAAGGCTCGCTTCGTCGTCATCTAGTGTTTAGCTTGTACTACTACAAGCAAACGACTTTTTTCAAACACATGCAACTTATATCAACCATATCGAAAAAGTTTACCGTCTCGCTTAAGGCTCTAACCATACTAAATAAATCCCTAAAGAACTCAATTTTGCTGCTCGAAACGTCTCAGGGGATTATTACACATAAAGACGCCCTGCGCTTGCGCATAGGTGGCTTAATTCTGTGCTTAATTTCTTAGTCTGGAGTTGCGAGTTAGTATACATAATGTCTTTGTCGAAGTACTTTTTTTATGTATGAGATTACGTAAAGGTCACACTTTTTTTTACGCACCACAACAAAACCCCGTTTTCGGGTTCTATGGACTCAGCTTTAACAAATTTTAAAAACACCTCCTTTGAAAATGAGTATATTTTTCACTGGCGCAAATACTTACAGCTTGTGCCTACCGCCGCGTTGGACCGTAACTTTTCTCTCCCGACCCGGCGTATGAATCTTTTACATCAAGGTAAGCCTGCGCGTTTAGGTACGCTTAGGGTTTTGCATCCCACATTACAAAAATATGCTAAGGCTCTTTGGGCTTATTTATATGATTTAGTCTTAAAGACTTTTAGTTTCGGCTTTTATTACTTGCGTGGCTTTGTATTTCTGCTTTTTATTGACGCTTGCTTAACTGACGACGAACCGCTTTGGGAACCTATTGAGTGAAGTCTAGTACAAACTTGGATCTTATTTATATTTTGCTTTGCGTGAATTGCTGAAAATTTGATTGTTAGTCGCTACGGCAGCTACACCGGACGCGATAAGCGTGTGTGAATGGCGTGGTACAAAACTTTTTGGCTTATAGAGGGTTACTACGCTATAAACTACGGTGTTGTATGCTTCTTTATTATAGTCCCTTTTTATTTTGAGCTGAACTACAACCTGTCTTTTGTGTACTCTTGGTGACATTGGTACTCGAGGGTATTTTTCTTTAAGTTTACTGCACTTTATGCTTGTGTTCTTGTAATCGCGAACTTATTACAAATCAGCGTCCGCTGACTAAACTGAAAGAAGGGTCTTGTCCTAATACTGATAATCAATATTTTTATTTCGTATTTGATATACACGCATTTTATTATGGCCTTTTTCGGTTACTTCACGGATCCGATTTGGTACCAGAAGTACCGTTCGGTGGACTATATACAACTAAGCCATGAGCCGTCTAAGTGGGGATGGGGCTCTGCTAAGAAAGACCACTTTTCGTACCATAATGTTAAAACAGTTTTTTGATTTAAAAATGACGGCCCCTTCGCGGCCTCTTTTTTACTTTTCCACCTTTTTTTATTTTTATGTATTTTTTTCCTATTTATTTTTTGGTTAAGCCTTTTGCGGCGAGTTTGGGCAACGAAGGAGATCCCCACTACCTTCACAACTTATTGTGTCTCGTCCCTGAGGCAGTTCTTTTACTTGTTTTTATTGTTGTACATATTTATATTTATGAGTTTCGTAACTAATTATATGCGGTTCCCGTTAGAGTTCTCTTATTTTTTGAGTTATCAATCTTGGACTACCAACTTTTTTATTATTATGCGTGACTATTTCACTTTTTTAAGCACAGTCCTGATATGATAAGGTATACATGTTATTCGTAAAAGCCGCAAAAGCTATTTCTTTAGGAATTTTATTTATACCTTTCACCGGTTGTGCAATTGGTGTTGGTTTAATTTTTGCTTCACTACTAAAAAGCGTTTCTTACGCACCCGACTATGACGAAACCCTCTTCAATTACGCTATGTTGGGATTCGCCTTCATCGAAACCTTTGCATTTCTGCTATTTTTCATTTTAGCAGTAATTATCGCCTTTTAGTGGGTGGTGGATTTTTAACCTACAGGTTAACTTTGCATTTTATAGGAAATATGGGATACCCGGTAGTTACTCGCCTAGGAGTCAATCAGTTTTGGATAAAACATTGGTACTCTGACTGCAATGCACAAGAAAACATACAGCATGATAAGGTCTTCGAGAAATTATTATTGCTGTATCTAAATTACGGTCTATCTTACCCCACGAATATTTTTTTCCACGATTATTATTTTACTAAAGCTTACAGAAGGCCTGGATTCTCGAACCTTGAGCAGCAAACCAAGTACTTCAGAAGTTTTTTATATTCGCATTCAGTGCTTACTATACAGCATTCTTACCTCATTCGAAATCGATCGAGTGAGTATTTTCCTATGCGTTTATGGCATGTAAAATATAACAACTGGGTTATTCTGGCATTCAATTGTTTCAGGCCTTTGAAGCAGAAACATTCACGACGGAGGGTCTTTGAAAAACGCGACGCTAACGGAGTCGCAGTTTCCCTGTCGACGACAACTAGCGCCTCAGCTTCACGTCGGTTTAAGATTTTGTACCTGTATACTCGCAACTTGTTTAAGCACAGTCTATTATACAGCTTCTAAGTCAGGCATTTTTTTATAAATGTCTTTTTTTGCGTACCCCCAATATTACAATTGTAACTGCTATTGAACTAAAGTTTGGCAAGAGATTTTTTGCTGGGCGAGCGCTATCGCCGCTGCAAGACAATCCGGATGTTTACTCTAATATCAACATAGACAACACAATGGACTACGGGACTTCGGACTTCTACGAAAATTTTTCTAAGTCAGAATTACTTCTTTACTTCCGTGGTCTAAACGTCGACGTCCCGCGTTCGCTAACCCCCATTGCCTCTTATCGCAGAACTGCTTCCAAGACGAAGCTAGCGCGGTTTAACAATTATTTTCAACGCGAGGGTAAGAAGCTTAGGTTTATGCTCCTCCTCTTGAAGGCTTATGACCAGGTTTTTAACGCCACGCATTCGGGCGCTGTACACTCCGGCATGGCGGTGTGCCATTGGCGCGAAATATCCTCTTTAGTGAGCTTTTCCTCTTGGCAAAAGAACACTTTTGCTGAGAATTGCCTGCCGCATAGTCAGCCTACCCTATTCCATACCATTTGACAGGGCAGTAAATTTAGCCCTGCGGATACACCAACGTTGGATAAATTCTTGTTTAAAAACTTACTAAAATTAGATTTTTTGTTCTCTTTCTACATCCATAAAATTGACAAGCATCTTTTTAAGAATAGTCGTGGTAAGTCTGGAAAGTTTACCTTTATTTGAAAGTACGTGCCCTCGTACAAAAGGTTTAACCTAGTCTCGCACTGATTTATGAAAGAGCTGCGTGTTACTCCTGGTCAAACGCTTTTTATACGCCTAGTAAACCTTCTGCAAGTTTTCTTAACCAGCTTTCACAAATCGTGATTGTGGAAAGTGAAGAAGTTCTCTTCGATCTTCGTCTATTCGAACTTACGCAACTCGCTTGCGCAGACTTATAGAATCTCACGTAAATCACGCTAAAACGTTTTTATTGGTATACAAAAAAAATTTCGTCCTACGGAAAAAACAACTGAAGTCGCTCGGGCGCAGTCGCCTAAATCTAATGAGTTGCGCTTTGTTCTTGCCGCGCAGTTGAGATGTATATATCATACACAAGAAATCGGGCTTTCTGTTTTTCTACTTATCTTCTGCGTCGTACAGGTTTAACTTTTTTTTTAAACGGTCTTCTTGTAACCTAAGATTACCCAGTAAGGGTTTAGTTGATATCGCATTTTCGCGTTTTAATCGTTTTCTGACACTCTTCTTGTCAAACGTAAAGCAACTCCTGCTTTTATTCAGTGCCCCGTCCTTTAAAAAACTTAAATTTCGTGGTAAGGGTTACTACATTTACAAGAACCAGAGGAACACAGTAACACCACAGTTTGGCTATGCTCATAGGATCTATGTCTACTCTTATTTTAATGTAGTTCGCTTTTTATCTAAAGTAAAAGTTTTTATTTTTGGCCTCCTAAAGTCGGATGTGTTTAAGGTCTCGCACGAAATTCGTTCCAAACGTCCGATAAATATATTCACCAGTCGGGGAGTTAGGTTTTCTAGGCAGATTGTGTACAAGAAAGTCGGTAAGGTCAGTAGCTACCGGTAGTAGAATGGTTTGAACCTTTATAAGATTTCTTTCACTAAACTTCAAAAAAATAGCCTCGTCATACCTAAGCACAGAGGTATTCTTGCCTTCTCTCCTAAGATACAACGCTCTTTCATACGTGCTACTACACTTATTCATACTTTCAGTCTTTCTATAAATAATGTACTTTGGAAAATTTATTGACGATATAGTTGGAAAATTTTATTCAAACTCGCGGTATACGAATAGTATCTTTCGTACACTGAAAATCTTCTTCGAAAAAAACACTAAGCATTTTAACGCCGTAGACAAATTGGGCAATGTTTACAGGAGTTCAAAATGGGTTGACTTGAAATTGCGTAATCTGAATGCTACGTCCCTGTTTCGCCTAATTTTTTTCGTTTTCTTTCTATTACTACTCGTCTTACTAGCTACAAAGTTAAGTAGCTCTCTCGTTATAACGATACTTACTTCCCCCGCCAGAGGTATCTGCTATTTAATAGACTTTCTTTACTACTCCTGGTTAATTATAGTGGCTTTATTTTATTCTATGATAGCGAAGGCTAAAAGGGGGTTATTTTACTGTTTTTTAAAGTCGCTGACGTTCAAAAATCGGTTACGACCGCAACAGTCTGCTCACAGCGATCAGGCGCCTTCTTATAAGGTAGTTCTACCGCTTTCAGCTAAGGACCGGGGGTCTTATAATAACTTAGTACTACCCGGAGTAGTGCACTTTTATAGGTTACACAATTCCGTCATACTATTAGGTCGTAGCTTCTTCGGCCTTAAAGGCTTACTTCCCAGCTCCTCTGCTTTTTTTGAAATGGCACTTGGCTCCCCCTATTCACCCTTCCGTGCCACATTTAATTCATTAAATATATATAAAGACGTGGTCTCATTTATAGAAGATCCTAAGTACGTGGTCCCACTTACAGTGCCTTATATAACAGACTTAGAGGACCTATATACTCCTGACAGTACCGGCGGGTCCCAAAATATTTTCAAACTCGTTTACTCTTTCTCTCCTTCGCAAAGCACTTGCGCTCTTTTTACGTTTTCCGTGGAGAGGAGTACTCTCTCCAATGTAACGACAAACTTAACGCTAGGTAAGGAGAATCGTTGACTCTGAAAGTCAAATATGTTTTCCAACAATCTTGTACAACCTCTCAATAGTCTCAACCAGACCAAGAAATACATTAATAACCCTTTATTTTCAAGTTTTTTCCTCAACCGAAATTTGTGGGTGTCTACAAAAGTCTCGGATAACGCGGACTTACAGCTCCTAAACCTGTCGGACCACTCTATTACGTCGTCCAGCGAGCTCACAACCTCTAAAGGCGGTAAGGTTACTCAATTGGGCCTAAACTTCATGGAAGACTCGGTATTGTGGAACCTAAATCGGTTTACTAACTATCAGAATATGCAGTGCATGCAGCACGTAACAACAAGTTTTGCTAGCAGCGCGGGCGCAACGCTAAAGTTTGTGGAAGAGGGTTTTTTGCCTACGGACGCCAAACTGACGCTGGCGGACTACCAGTTTGTGTTATCTAGCTTATACCCCGCCCTTATAAATGGGTATGCACCTACTACATGCTCAGTTCCGGCCGAACATTTAGGCGGCAGTTCAGGCTCTTTACTTCTAAATCACCTAACACTTGAGCTTATAGAGGTTTCTTTTGTATCCACCAGTAATAGTGCTAACAAGTTAATTTTCTTCTCGAACGTGTAGCTTATTTCAGTGGGTCTACGTGTTATTCAAGGAAAATCTAAATTACTTTAAAACTCAGTATCGTCATATCATTTTTTACTCCATTCCGCCTTCCATCCTTTTTATAGTGCGTAAACGTCTGAACCTTATTTTTATGCTTTTAGCACTACTCGTGTTCGTCTTTATAACAACCACTTAATATATTATAGATGGTATTTTCAGAATATTTACTTCTTGAGTTTCTACTCGTCATTATAATAAAGTACTTTATTATATCCTCGAACATTTTAATTCTTCTCTACACTGCTGGATTGTATCTCATAGTTGCCGGTCTTTATTCCTTGCTTGGAGACTCAGATATTTACATAGGATTTCTGTGGGTTATTGATCTTGGGGTTGGCTTAGTGTTTTTCATATTTATGCTACACTTCACCCCCTTTTTACACCAAAAGTCTAAGTTTAACTTTAAAGTACGTAACTTTATTTTACACAACATTTTCCTTCTAAACTTAATTATATATTTTTACTTTTTCTCTTTAAACGTAGACAACAAGTTCAACCTCGACCTGTCTAAAATGTGGTTTTTCAATGTTTTCGCTCTAAATTATTATTTTCTTTTTTTTGTCAACGAAATAACTGAGCTAAATTTGCTCCGCGAAACTTATTTCTTAATATGCAGTTTCGTCTTCTTTATAATAAATTTCAGTCTTTTTTACGGGTTAGTTACGGCTATTCTTCTCTGCTTTTTAATTCACAGGGTCTTTAACTTCCTAAATTTTTCGCAAATGAAGTATATAAGAGCTTTACTATTTTTAAATTCTTCCTTCTTCATAAGACTCCAAGACCCGCTTTTGCAATCCAATACTGCAGCAGTGACTAAGTCCTGAACCCGAGTCTAATTTTGAGAAACACAAACCACGTCATATTACAGTTTTCAGGCAAACACAAGGTAAACACTAACTGGTTGAGCGCTCTTTTAGAAGAAAAAATCGCGCTACTTTACAAAGAGTCGCTGGTAACTCCCTTACGTTCTGCTAAGAAAGGGGCAAGCATGAGCTTATGTCACGACTCAACTACTGAGCTCAGCCCGCCTCACACAGCTCTTCCGCTAGTGCACTCCCCCCTTCGGTCACTTGAGAAGTTTTTCTCTTTAAGAGTTGGGCATTCTCCGGCGCTTTTATTAAAAAAACGCGTGATTTCTTCTGTCCGTAGGAAACGAGCGCGGCGTAGCCAACTCGACAATACGTTATTCCCCACGTTAACTGTTCACTTTTTAAAAAAAGAGCGGCTATACACTAAGTTAAAGTATTCGAGATCCCCCGCGTATGATATTGTTTCTGGGGGCTCCGCTGCACTTCTTGCAGGCTTCATAGGCTTCTTAATTCAGGAAAAGTATGGTTTTGAATTAGTCGACTCCGGTGACTTTTATTACCTGTTTATGTATGCGGTCTTCCTCGCCTTCTCACTTAGACCCTTATTGGCGTCTGTGGACATCAAGCATAACTTTTCGCAGATAGTGTCGTTAAAGCTATTTAGGGACTTTTATTTGGTTTTACTTTACTTGTTTTTCTATAATTTTAAGTCGTAGTCCTGCTTGTATCAGCAGTAAAAGTTAGTGTTTTACTAAAAAAGTAATTACAAAGTATTTTATAGAATGTACTTATATAAAAGAAGATAGGAGAATCAACTTCTAGACTATAGTATTTAATATCGATAGCAAAAAGTACCGTGAGGGAAAGGTGAAAATTTATCAACTTAAGGAGTGAAAATTATTGAAACTTAGTGTAAAAACTGTTAACGCATCAGCTATAATGTACCTTTTGTATAATGGGCTAGCAAGTTAATATGTGTAGCAAGCTTAATTTTATGTAGGCGTAGGTAATTCGAGCTAAAGTTAAACATATTATACCCGAAGCTAATCGATCTAATTATGGACAAGCCGAGAATATTCGAGGGCTGAACCCGTAACTGTTGCATTAGTTTGGGGTGATCTGTAATTAGGGGTGAAAGGCCAATCAAGATTAGTGATAGCTGGTTCTCCACGAAAACTATTTTAGTAGCGAGTTTATATTAAATTTTCAGGGTAAGGTAATTTTAAAAAAATTATGGTTGTATATTAGATTGTTTTTTGAAAAACTTGTAATATGGAGATTTGTAAATAAATATTCAGACGTAATTGCGCAAAGGTAATACGTCAAGAGGGAAACAGCCCAGACCGCATGATAAGGCGCCCAATAATAATTAAGTAGAAAGATTTTTTTATAACTACTTAGCTAAAAGATAAGCTTGGAAGCAGCTATTCATTAAAGAAAGTGTAAAAACTCATTAGTTAATATGGTATTACGAATAAAAATACCCTTGTTATGTAAAATTCGATAATATAGAGGCATTAAATTATTAGCCGAAGCAGCGGAATATATTTTGGTAGTGGAGTTTTCTGTACAGCGCTGAAGATTAATTGCGAGATTAATTCGAGCTATCAGAATTAATTATGCTAGCATGAGTAACGTAAAATTACAATCAAATTGTAATCGCCGAAAATTCTAGAGTTCCATTTTAAAGTATAACTTAGGTGGGAAATTCGTCCCCTAAAAAAAAGGCTAACGCCGTAAGTTTAATGGGGTGACTACTATTATGACTTTTAGTGTTACTAGCCGAATTTAAAACCTTTCCACGATTTGCTCTATTTTTTTATAAACCAAACTAGTAGCGCTAAAACGAGAAAAAGATTAGTGGCTTTAGGCTTTCGGGCTCATTGAATGGTGTTGGGACAGGCTTCCCGAGACTGATCTGCACAGCGTATTAAACCTGACACAAGTGAATAAGTAGAGAATACCGAGGCGGTAGAAGAATATAATTGAAGGAACTCGGCAAAATGGCCCTGTAACATTTGGATAAGGGGAGCTCTGAACTTCAGAGTAACATATAAGAGGGAGCGGCGACTGTTTATCAAAAACACAGGACTTTGCTAAATATAATTATGTTGTATAAAGTCTGACACCTGCCCAGTTCTTAACAGTAAAAAACTTTAGGTTGCTTGCCTATAGTTAAAGCTAGAGTAAACGGCGGCTGTAACTCTGACGGTCCGAAGGTAGCGAAATTCATTGGCGGGTAAGTTCCGTCCTGCATGAATGGTGTAACGACTGCTCCGCTGTCTCCAATTATAATCTAGTGAAATTGAATATCAGGTGAAAATGCCTAAATAGAACAGCGGGACGGAAAGACCCCGTGCACCTTTACTTGAACCTCATATTATTTATATTTTAAGATAGTTTAGGGAAGTATTTTACGTAACACCTTAAGTATTTTAATTTTGAATTTAGATTATTTAAACGATTAATTAACACTGTGAGGGTGCTAGTTTTACTGGGGCGGTAGTCTCCTAAAAAGTAACGGGGATGCGCAAAAACTTACAGAAGCATATGTATTATGCGAGCATTGCAATGAATTAATGTAAGTTTGACTGCTTAATATACGTATTATTCAGGGGTAAAGAGTTTTTCTTTGCCTGCCATAGTGATCCGATAATTTTGTTTGATAAATTTATCGATTAACGGATAAAAGGTACGCCGGGGATAACAGGCTAATAATTCCCAAGAGTTCCCATCGACGGAATTGGTTGGCACCTCGATGTCGGCTCACCATATCCTGGTTGAGAATAATCTTCCAAGGGTCGGTCTGTTCTACCGTTAAAATGGTACGTGAGCTGGGTTCAGAACGTCGTGAGACAGTTTGGTCCCTATCTGCTGTTAAACTGAAAAAATTTAGAAGCTTGCCCTAGTACGAGAGGACTGGGATGGGGTAACCTATGGTTGTACAATTATCAGATAACTGGTAAGTTGTAAAGCTAAGTTACAATCAGATAATTACTGAAGTCAATATAAAGTAAGAAGTTGATCTATAATTTTTTTCCTATAAGTAATTCACAGAATATGAATTAGGGTATGCCTAGGTTGAAATAGGCGAGAGTCTTAGAGATCTAATTAATACCACACTTAGAAACTTACAAGTACCTATATCTAATGATTTTAATGCCGCCCAAGATTGGTCTGCTTGCTGCTACATACGCAAGTTTGAACGCTATGCCATATAAATGTTACAAAAAGCAACATGGCTGTTCGTTAACGATAATACTAACGTTAGATGACTACGTGTTTTCCACCTCTATAAAGGTTTCCATCGTAAAATCACCACAATAGGTTTTTTCATAAAAGGGTCGGCTCGTGTCGTAGAACCCCCCAGAATGGAGTACAAGGGCTTCAAGTACAAGTACAGTCTGCGCGGTAACATTTGCAGGAGCTGAATTATTAGAGTAAATTATAATAAGCACAACATGGACGCCAGCACAATACGTTTTGGGGACAATTCTGGTATACTTATAAAAAAAAAAAATAACCCCAAGTCTAAATTTTTACTCGGTCCCGTGACTAGGAACATCGGTCGTAAAAAATTGCTAACCTTGTTTAAGATCGTTTTATAATTATTAAAAGCCTAAAGGCTCTGCGTCACTTAGATGACTTTAAGCCTTAGTATATTTTCTTTCCCACCGACTTTTTTGGTTTTACACTGTTTATTTATATTTCTTTTTAAACGCTGAATCGGCCCTATCGGTACATTTTACGGCTCGGTAGTTGTATTTTTCGCCGTGCTGGCTCTCTCGTTGAACGAGTTATACTTCGTGGTCCTAACCGGAACGTACTCTTTTGTCGACTTCGGGCGGTGATTCTTTTGTTTGGATTTGGTAGACTCACACTTAGTGTTTTGTTTAGATATTCTTGCTCTCGTATCGTCTAGTCTAGTTCTGCTATTAACTACGTTTGCCCTTTATTTTGGTGTCGAGTACATGTATAGAGAAGCGTTTATAAATCGGCTGCTATACCTTTTAAATCTTTTCGCCACTAGTGTGGTCTTTTTATTTTACTGTTATGATTTTTTTCTAATACTCTTCGCTTGGGAGTGCATAGGCTTGTTCTCTTTTCTTCTGGTAAATTTCTACTCAACCCGCATATACACAATAAAAGCGGCGTTAAAGACGTTTGTCTTCTCGAGGATAAGTGACATGTTTATGTTTTTTACTTTTATGCTTTCAATAAACGTTTTTATGTCAACAGACCTGTCTATCATCTTCTTGCAAGTACCTTTTATGGTTTTTCACTATTTATTTTTTGGTAATGTAGCTTTTCACTTTTTAACTTTGTTTTCGCTAACTCTAACTGTATCGGGAACGATAAAGGCCGCTCAATTTTTCTCGCATGTGTGGCTACCTGACGCCATGGAGGCGCCAACTCCCGCCTCTGCCCTAATTCATTCCTCCACGCTTGTTGTTGCTGGTGTATTCCTGGTCATTCGGTTTTCAATTTTATTCGAGTTCACGGTCCTAACAAATTACTATTTGGCTCTGTTAGGTGCCATAACTCTGTCCTTCGGCGCAATTACGGCGACTTTTCAAAATGATATTAAGAAGCTGGTTGCTTACTCTACAATTAGCCAAATAGGTTACTTAGTTTGTGGCTGCGGCTTTTGTTGCTACGAGGAGGTACTAATTTACTTAATAGTACACGCCCTTAACAAAGCCTTTTTATTCGTGTTAGTCGGTTACCTGGTTCACTTTTTCAGCGGTAACACGGATATGAGGCAAATGGGCGGTGCGTACTTCTACTCTTTTGACGTAGCTGCTCTACTTTTTGGTGTCTGTTTTAATCTTGCTGGGCTGCCGTATAGCGCTGGTTTTTTGGGGAAAGAGTTTTTGCTCTTTCAGGTGTTACGTGACGACTTTATGTCTTTTGTAGTTAGGGGTTGCTGACTAGTAAGTTTCTTTTTTACACCCATATACATGTTTACCTTAACTTTTGTTGTAATTTTCAACACTAAAAAAGGGTCGGTAGCTGCTTATGGGGGTGGGTGACACTCGCTACTACTTTCGCAGCTGGGCCTATTAAAAAATGGGCTGCCGCTTTCGCTTTTTAAATGTAAAGTAGCCCACGTTACCACGGCTGCTATCTACAGGCTACACTTTACTATAGTAACCTCAAGGACTACTTCCTACCTTCTGTTTATGTTTTGGGTGTTCTTCTTCTTCTTCGGCGAGTCTCTTTTACTACTAACGTTTAATTTTACGACGCCTGTTGACGCTATTAACTCGTTTTCGTTTTTTAGTTTAAAGCAGCACGTTATTTTCATGACTAGTGGTTTGTCCGCTTCGCTACTCAGTTCTATTAGTTTTTACATTTATTTTCTAACTACGTCTGCTTTTCTGTATCTTGTTAATATAAACTTTATCACGAGCTACGTTTACTATTGGTGTAGTACTATTACAATATTTCTTATGTTCGCTGTATTTCTTTTATGGTTGTAGTTTTCCACGCGTATTCGAGCAACTGCTGTAGTTGGAATTTAACTTATATGCCATACTCGGTCTCGGCAAGTTTATAGCTCAGTTACTGACGGCTCACTCGTTGTACCTTTTGATACCTACTTACTCGTCAGGATATTCAGCTGTATTGCCTGCGGACCATTTAGTTTTAGCTAGTGTTATGGTGTATATATAGCACCGACGCAGCTTATTTACGATTAGCCCCTAACTTTTAAAGGTAAGCGTAACTCAATTGGTAGAGTACCAGGTTGTGGCTCTGGAGGTTCTCAGTTCAAGTCTGGGCGTTTACCTTAATATGTGAAATACGCAAGTACGCTTACGCATCTCAATCCCTCCCACACTACTGCGTGATACATTACTAAGCCTAACTTTTATAAACAGTCTTTTGAAGCGGAGTTCTGCTTCCCATTATGACATGCTGAGGATGCTCACTGGGGCTGGTTTTTCTATTAAGTCGTTGCACAATAAGCCGACTTCTGCATATGTAAAATTTCTACTCGTCCCGCCCACTAAGAAGTCTGTTGAGCACCCGCTATGCTACTCTCCCACAAATTTCGACTTCTCTAAGCAGTTTTTTAGGCACTACGTACGCCTAGGTTTGTACACGCCTTCCGAGGCGTATACTCCGCATTCTTCGTATTCAGCGTATTATATGTACAATAGCGGCAAAAATCTCGGATTTATAAACATAAAATCTTTTTTTAAGACTTGGTCGATATTTATTGCATTTTTGGAGAACCTGTTCTACTATAACGTGCCTATTCTTGCATTCTCTAACCCGTACTTGAAAGAGGAGTCTATCGCACTAAGCTGGGGTTATTTACAGTTTTTTAAGCATCAGTGGCGCTTGTCTAACTTATTTTATCTTTTCACCAACAACAAGAACTCGCCTGAGATAACTAAGTTCTTTAAAATGCTGAAGCTCAAAAATTTTAATCTGGCGGTTGTAACAGACATCACCTATCACCAGAGCACCGCGTACTGCTTACATGTCAGCAATTTTATTACAGTAGGTCCACTACCACTAACAATGAGTATGTACTCGCTCTCTTTCGCACTCCCTGTTACAGCGAATAACTTTGTATCTAACTTATTTTTTTTACGTACTGTTCTAAAACTAAAAGTTCTAAGCTCATACTCACTATTCAGTAAGTATAGGCACTATTGGCGTCAGGAGGATAAGTAGCGCTCTGTTGCTTAGCACAGGTGCTTTACATTTTGCACCAACGTAGTATTAAGCTAGCTTAGCATAATCGGTAATGCTTTATATTCATACTGTAAATAATGAGGGTTCAAGTCCTTCAGTTAGTATATCGGTCGTAAAGCTTTTTTTTTGGGAAAGTAGCTCAATGGTAGAGCGACAGGCTTTTAACCTGCTGGTTGCGAGTTCGAATCTCGCCTTTCTCACATGCTAGTAATTACAAAGGCCCAATGTCTTGGTGAGGTGGTCCAAAGTCGACCTTTGCTTTTAATTCACAACCCCTCTTACCGGCTAGTAGCGCGTATTAGTTGGCAGCAAAGGCTACTCGGTCGGGCCTTCCATATTAGGCTCATGGCAGACGTTAGTCTGATGATATACGTCTCTGAATTCTGGGCCGGCCAATCAAGGGGTTCGAATCCCCGATCACCAACGGCTCCCCATTTATACCTAATGTTTGTACGTACACTGGCAACAGCTTACCCTCTGAGTAACGTTTTTGACGGAGTTGTCCACCGTATACCACGATTATTACTCATGGGTTCGCGCGCTAAGTTGATCTCCATTTAGTATGCGCCGGTGTGTGCTATTGCCTTTCATGCATAAATAATTCAACGATTATTGGCTTAGTTATATGATAGGGGGATATATAGGCACACAGGACAGTAGTAAGGACACCCGACAGGGGATATATAGGCACACAGGACAGTAGTAAGGACACCCGACAGGGGATATATAGGCACACAGGACAGTAGTAAGGACACCCGACAGGGGATATATAGGCACACAGGACAGTAGTAAGGACACCCGACAGGGGATATATAGGCACACAGGACAGTAGTAAGGACACCCGACAGGGGATATATAGGCACACAGGACAGTAGTAAGGACACCCGACAGGGGATATATAGGCACACAGGACAGTAGTAAGGACACCCGA
>Ga0307994_1000382_pt1 | contig 31684 bp, 29 predicted proteins | sample EllFjometagen261_FD_203171 | JGI IMG/M metagenome (GOLD analysis project Ga0307994, IMG submission 203171) | Marine microbial communities from Ellis Fjord, Antarctic Ocean - #261 | ecosystem: Environmental > Aquatic > Marine > Unclassified | place: Southern Ocean | collected 2014-11-02 | reverse complement strand
ATAGAATAAGAAGTTTATAAAAAGCAAAAAACCCGGATCTTTTTGAATCCGGGTTTTTTGCTGTTAAATACAGTGTTATTTGCACTGTTATTTCTGCTGCTAATTTGGGTTTGATTTAAGGATTTCCTTCCCTTAACGGAACCCCTTTCTCAAAAAGAAAGGGGTTTTTTATTGAATTCTTATAGCCTCAATAATATATCGTTCGGACGAAGCACCAATAAAGGTAAAAGGATAGCATGTAGAAAGAGTCAGGATTTCCTCAGGACGGGTTGTCCGAATAACCGAAGTGTCACTTTCATCTACAATATAAGTCTTGAAAATTTCATAGGAGTAAGTTCCGCTTGGCATAACGATGGAAAGAATATCTCCGTGCTCGAGTTCTCCAATATTTCTGAATACAGTATCCCTGTGCCCTGCCAAAAATATTTGATCCTTCTGTTCCGGTAGTGACGTTGATGAATAATGTCCTACCCCTTTCTTTAGTTCCTCCCCATCGGTTCCTTCAATGATTGCTACATCTCTTTCCAGTCTTGGAATATGTAAAACACCGATGACATCCCCTTTCTCAAAATAATAATCGATTGAGGTTTGAGTGGAAGTAATTGGTTCTGAACCCTTTTGTACTGAAGGATTTTCCATAATACTTGCTTTTGCTTTCTGCAGAGCTTCATTTTCCGCTTCTTCGTTACTTTTCATCTGAAGAAATGAATATATGACAAAAGATAGCCCGCTAGATAAAATAAGTATCCCAAAAATTAGAAAAACCTTCCTACTCATGATGTTTCCTCCTTTTATACTGAAAAAAAGAAAGAAAATCGTGGAACTCCTCTTTCGTTAAGCCCTGATGAATGGCCTTCTCCAGTGGTTCAACCCACTCCTCATCTAAAAAAATCTTACTTTTATCAGATGTAAGAATATTTTCTAAAGAAGTATCTAAAGTAAGGGCTATTTTTTTTAAAATCTTAATGGAGGGATTCTTTTGAATACCTCTTTCAATAGAACTTATATATGATTTAGAAACATTTGAATGATGAGCAAGCTCGTTTATGGTTAACCCTTTTTGTTCACGAAGATCTTTAATCTTATCACCTACCATGTCGAAAACTCCTTCACAATTCATTTAATTCATTATATAGAACAATTAATATTTTATAAAGTACGAAATAAAGTGAATTTTAAAGGAATAAAGAGGATAGTATTGATATTCACATTGTTTGGCGGGTATTTCAATATTTTTGAAGATTTTCTTTTCATAAGTGAGATCTTATAATGAGTTAAGGTGTTCTTTAAAAAGAACAAATCACTGATTCTAGGAGATGAAATAAATGAATCAAAAGAGAATCGTCGTAATGTTAATAATCCTATTTTTTATCTCTGGAATAATGAATCATAAAACGTATGCAAATGAAGTAGATATCATATTAATACCCAACGAAAAGTTCTTATTTAACATTTCAAATATGAAGCCGGGTGATTGGGCAGAGAGGGAATTGAGGGTAAAAAATGGCGGGGAAAAAGATTTTAACTACTCCATTCGCGTTGACAATAAACAATCTGACAGGAAATTATTTAACGAATTGGATTTGAAGGTGTATGAAGGTGATAAATCCATATTAATCTTTGATGATAAATTAAAGAATTTCAATGGGTTTAAACCAAAGCCATTAAAAAAAGGTGTAACTGACAGTCTATTTTTCCAGGTTGAAATGCCATATGAATTAGGGAATGAGTTTCAGCAAACATCAGCATATTTTGAAATCATCATTGTAGCAGCCCAAAATACAACCACTACACCTCCCGTAAAGCAACCAGACAGAAATGTTAAGCCGACCCCGGTGAACGCGGGAACAAATGAAACCCAATCACCAGTAGCATCACAAGGCCCCAAACTACCTAACACTGCAACCAACCTTTACCTGCTATTAACGGTTGGTTTTATATTAACTACAGCGGGATTGACAATAATATATGTAAATATACGTTTATCAAAGAAAAGAGAAACATAACCTGAATGAAGAGGTGACCTTATGTACAAAAAAATATGCAGACGATGTACAAGACCATCCTATAGTAGCACTGAAACAGGTGAATGGGTTTGTCCCACGTGTAAATTTGACTTATCTGATCAACCATTCTATGATTCTAGTAATTACCAAAATATTAATAAGAAAGTCCTCCCTCTTAGAAGGAAGTTAGAGGCATATAAAAATAGCATGAATTCGTAGTTTTTCGACAAACCTCCTCATGCTCCTACACGATTTATTAATCGCCAGTAAGTTATATTTTTGTAAATGTCAGATTATAGTTGAACGTGTAGGAAAAAAGTGTAAATTAAATAATCAGAATAGACAAAAAACAACAAAACGTCTGAATGTTTATTAGTATAATCGAATTAGTTCGAAGGGAAGAGTCAGATAAAGGCAAACTTATTGAAAAATGAGGACGCAAAGTCACAGATCTAAGGTGGGAAAGTAGGCATATCTTCATAATCATCTTGAATATAATGAACAGAAAACAGATGAAGAAGGTGTGGTTATTTGAGAACTATGATGGCTGGATTGCCTGGAATACATACATGTATTTTGGGAGGGTATTTATATTGACAAATCGTGAACTTGATCTTGAATGGATGGAACTAATTAAACAAGCCTTAGACGCCGGAATTTCTAAATCAGAAATCAGAGAATTTCTTCAAAACCAGTCCCAGGAAGTGAAATCAGAGTACAAAGTGATTTAATATAAATAAAGTCTTGCGAATCGATTCGCAAGACTTTATTTATTGCCTAATTTCCACTTATTAAATTCAATGAATTCCCTGAATTGTTCCTTGGTAATTCCAGAATCCATGGCTTCTTCTGCAATCTTAAGCCACTCATGATCAATATTTTGATCTTCCGGTTGATCATGTAAAAGAGCATCCATCGGAATCCCTAAAGCAGCTGAAACTTTTTCAAGAAATTGGATGGAAGGGTTTTGTTGAAGGTTACGCTCTATTGAACTCAAATATGACTTTGCCACACCGGCTTTATCAGCAAGCTCTGTCATGGACATGCGTTTTTCTTGTCTGTATTTCTTTACTCTTTCTCCAATCACAGGGAACACCTACCTAAGAACTTCAATTAAGAAGTCACAATATTAAATTCAATTATATCATAATGAATGATATGGATATTACATAATTTCGCATAATTAAACGCTAGGTTTTGAAGTGGCCGGAATCCTTGGCTTCGATACCATCTTCTCGCGGAACTCCTGGATTAATTCTTTCCCAGAATATCCTTTTTGCACTAAGTCATCAAGGAGTAATTCTGCATATTCATTCCTCTGTTTCTTCAATTTCCCCTCAAACATAATACTGATATGCTCATCCATTTCTTTAATACAACGGATAGAAGTCATGAAAGCAGCAGGATCATTGGCTTTATTGGAAATCACGACCTGAATTTCCAAATCTCCCTTATGTTGCTGAGCCTCTTGAAAGAACTCAATATATTCATTAGACAAGTACGTTTCGACAAGCCACGTACTCTGCCCATCTTCTTTATTGATAATCAGACCGTCCACTATCTCAAAGTCACGCAGTTCATCGTTCTCCACTACTTGCAGTGAAATAACTTTAAAGGTTTTCATGAACGAACATCTCCCATTTAAAGGTTTTATAAAATTATATCATAGTAGGAATTGTTTCCCTAACAAATTCCTCAATGAAAAAAAAGGACGAAAGATGCAATTTTGTGATTTTGACCCCGATTTTGAGTAAAAAACGTAAAATCTCCCTAGGCGAATTTCCGAAATTCAAGCCATTTTTGCCTCGAATTTCGGAAATTCACGATTTTACAAGATGAGACAGAAGATTGTAAGATGAAAACAGCTTAAGAGAAAGGAGGAAAGAATACAATTGATCAACCAAGTAACCATCGTTGGAAGGCTGACCAAAGATCCTGAAGCAAGAAAAACATTGGAAGGAAAATCGATACTTAACGCTACGATAGCTGTGAATCGTAACTACAAGAATCAAAAAGGCCAAATTGAGACAGACTTCGTACTCTGCACCATATGGAACCGGGCTGCAGACAATATGGAGAAATATTGCCGAAAGGGATCTGTCGTTGGAGTGACCGGTCGCATCCAAACCCGCTATTATGATAATGATCAGGGAAAACGTACGTATGTAACCGAAGTCGTTGCTGAAAATGTCCGATTTATGGACAGCAGACGGGAAACCGCAGAAGCCCCCGAGCCAAGCAAGAAAGAGCCTATCGAATTACCGTTTTAATATTTTTTTAAGGGAGATGGAGTTGTGGCCACACTGCAAGATCTTGAACAAAGAATCGACAGAATGGAAAAATTAACAGAAGACCTCATCAAAAAAGTAGCAAGAGCGAACGTCGAAAATTTCTATTTATCTCAACGGGTGACAGCCCTTGAGCAAGGATACGAATACCCGAGTCCAGTCTTGAAAACCTCGTCGTAAGTAAAAAACCCCACCCAGAATTCTTTCCATACGAATAATCCAACCAACCTAATAAGCAGCTGTCTCAAATTCCAATGGCCATCGCAATATGCCTCAAACATACCTCATTAGAAATAAACATGTGTAGCAGTGAGTAAAGTAAGCAGTAATTCCCCTTATTGTCTTCATATTGAGTCGGTTTCCTTTTGGGGAGCCGGCGTTTTTTTGATTGATTGGTTTTTCTTGAGGTGACCGGTGATTCTGGTTGTTCACATTTTGGCACGAGTTTTGTGGAAAGTGGCGCAACAGAAGGAGACTGCTGGTTAAATATAATTATTTATACAATTATATTTGTAAAAAAGAATTCAAACCTAACCCTAATTATGAAAACTCCTTTAATATAACCCCAATAGCTATATCTAAACACCAGCTCAGTCCATTTCATACAAAAAACCTCTTCCCCGCAAAAGGAAAGAGGTCACCAACAACTACTCCAACACCAACAACGATTCCAAATCCTGATCCGACAATTCCGTAACCCATTGATCACTGCGGATAATCTCATCGTTCAATGCCTGCTTTTTCATCAGCATGGCATCGATTTTTTCCTCAAGGGTACCTGAAGAGACCAGCTTATGAACATGAACGAATCGCTGTTGTCCGATCCGATACGCACGGTCGGTTGCCTGGTTTTCTACCGCCGGGTTCCACCAGCGATCGTAGTGGACGACGTGGTTGGCGGCGGTCAGGTTCAATCCGGTTCCGCCGGCTTTCAGTGACAATAGGAAGACTGGGAACTCGCCATTCTGGAATTTTTCCACGAGTTCATCTCGTTTTCCTTTTGCCATGCTTCCGTTCAGGAATGGGACATCCACGTTGAATTCTTCTTTCATCACTTCCTGGATCATTTCGCCCATTGAAATATATTGAGTGAAGATCAGGCAGGCTTCGCCGGATTCCAGAGCGGTTTCCACGATGTCCTTCAGCTTCTGCATTTTTTCAGAGCGGGAGAGAATCGATTTTGGATCCGGTTCTTTTAAATAGAGAGCAGGGTGGTTGCAAAGCTGCTTCAGTTGGTTGAGCATTTGAAGGATTAATCCTTTGCGCTCAAATCCACTCAATGTTTCAATTTTCGCGAGAGTGTCTTTCACCAGTTGCTCATACAGTGCCGCCTGCTCAGTGGTCAGATGACAATATTCTTTCTGCTCCAGTTTTTCAGGCAGATTCAATTCCACTTCGGGATCTTTCTTCGTACGACGCAATAAGAAAGGCTTGATTTTTGCCTGAAGCTCTTTGACTTTTTCTTCTGATTCATCCTTTTCAATCGGAGCAATATAGTTTTTCTGATACTGCGTGAAACCACCGAGGTACCCGTGGTTAAGGAAATCAAAGATCGACCACAGCTCGGATAATCGATTTTCCATAGGGGTCCCGGTGAGCGCTATATGGTGCTTACCGCTAAGTTTGCGGATGGCACGAGATTGCTTTGTGTTGGCATTCTTGATATTTTGTGCCTCATCAAGGGAAATCGATGTCCAGACGACTTCCGATAGTTCTTCAAAGTCGATGTGGGACAAGCCGTAAGAGGTAAGAACCACATCGACGCCTTTGATCTCCGCGGCAAATTGTTCGCCTTTCGCCCGGGTCGGTCCATAATGAAGGTGGACCTTCAAGTCTGGAGCAAATTTCTCCAACTCACGCTGCCAGTTTCCGAGAACGGAGGTTGGCGCAACGATCAGGGAAGGTGTTTCCGGTTTCTCTGTTTCTTTTACGTGTTGCAGGTAGGTAATCAGCTGGACAGTTTTTCCGAGTCCCATGTCATCGGCCAGACAAGCGCCAAAGCTGAATTTTCGTAAAAAGAGCATCCAGCTCATTCCCAGCTGTTGATAAGGACGGAGCTCACCGATAAACGTGTCAGGTGTTTCCGTTAAAGGAATCGAGGACACATTTGTCAGCTGATGAATCATCTTTTTCATCGAACGATTGAGTTCCAGCTGGATCTTGGCATATTTATAAGGATCATGCTCGTCGTCATCCTGCTCCAGGTCTGATTCATCAGTATCCCGGGGAACAAGCTCCTGCTCCAGCATATCCTGGATCGAAATTCCTTCCTGCTTCGCTTTTGTCATCATCTGCTGAATTCTTCTAATCATGGCAGGATCAAGCTTCATCCATTGACCGCGGATCTTCACTAAGCGTCGCTGATTATCGACGAGTTGATTAAAGTCATCCTCTGACAGATTGACTCCGTTCATCGATAATCGCCAGTCGAAATCAAGCATGGCATTGAGGCCAACGAAGGATTTACGATAGCTTGTGTCCGTGTTTTTCAGCTTTGCTTTTACCAACACCTGAGCATCTTTCATCGCTTCCCACCATGACGGCAGGAGAATTTCAATGTCTAGATCGATGAGCTTCTCACTTAATACGGATAGAAAATCCCAGGCATCGTGCTCACCAAGAGCTGTGCGGAGGGAACCATCTGCGTCACGGAGGATCGGCATCATCTTCATCCAGCGTTCCTGTTCTTCCGATACATCAGGCAGATGCTTTTTCCAGGAAGGAGGGACTGTGTCTTCGGCCAGTGAAATGACGCGATTGGTTTTCTTGCGGTCTCTGAGGATCGTCTCCAGCTCCCAGGACTCATCCTCATCAAGAGGCTCAGAAATCCTCAGGCCGATGGAAAACGGAAGTTCCTCATCCTCACCGGCAATCCACTCACTCCAACGCTTCTCATCAAAATACGCATCCAGCTCTTCAGACGTAAGCGTACTTTCCTTCAGCTTCTGGATCCTCTTCATCGCACTCGATCCACCCGAAGCCATCGCCTCATTCAACGCACCCTGAAACCAACTTTCGGTGAGATTTTTGAGGGACGGACCTCCATCAGGAAGCTCCTCCTCCCAGAACTCATCGTTGAAATTCGACCATACTTCATCGGGGATATGAAACTGTAACCCTTTTTCCTGCCATTCCTCGAAGCGGGGCAGCCAGCGACCGGCTTCCACCGATTCGTAGATCACAGGGGCTATCGCAATGCACGCCTGCCCGGTCTCATCCCAGTCCCACTCGATCATGCTGCTGAAATGCTCGCCGGCAAGCAAGGTGAGAAGCTGCCACTGAGTCACTCTAATCCCGTTTGTGGAATCCTCAAGGAGTGTCCCGTAGTAACTTTCTTCATGCCAAAGAAACAGCTGACCCTTCCATTCTTTTGGAGGCAGAATTTCACCTTTGTCGTTTTCCGCAGTGATGAAGAAACGGTCTTCATATTCAGTTGTGTTGACGTTGATTTTTACGGAAGACAGTTTAAGCATCGATTAACTTACCCTTTCTGCACTCTTCTTGGAACGCGCGTAATCGCTTGTATTTATCTAAAATGTAGGGGAGATAGACATCCCATTTGTCTGTTTTCTTCGTCTTTTTATAAATTGTCCGGATCTTTTTCATATAACGGACCGCAAGCTTGTAGCTGTCGCGATTCTTCTGATCGATCGCTGTGATGACCCCGGCGTAATAGATCGGAAGGGCAAGCTCTGGCGCTTCCTTCGTCACATCCCTGAGTCCCATGCCTTCCATCTCCTGAATGCTGTAGCTCATGTACTTTTGCAGCTCAACCCATTCACGATAAGCCTTCGCACTGATGAGGTACTCATTGTACGAGAAGAAGCTGTACGGAAGCATGGAAAGGAGGAGTTCATTGACAAGGGAGCTGTCCTTTTCCATCAGCCAATCCATCGGCAGGATCCGCACAAACCAGCGTACGAATCGGGTCGCTTCATAATAATCGAGGGTTTCCAAGTGGTCCGGCATTCTGGATAAAATATTGCGGACCAGGAAGAATCCCACTTCGTAACGTTTCCCTACGAAAAATTTACGCAGCCAGAATTCACTGAACGCGACCAGCTCGGTACCCAGTTCATCCACCACTTCACTAGCCTTATTTAAATCTTCAAGGAGTAAATATTGATGGAGGATGGCGACGCTGTAAAAAGTGGAGTCCTGCGTGCTGCTTTCTTCTAAACGCGCAACCTCTTCACGGCGCCACGACTTCTGTTTGAACAAGTAATACCATAGGAAGCGGTACACTTCAGCTTTCATCATCGTACTATTTTCTTTGGAGTCACTCATCTCGACCGTCTGCTTTTTCAAAAAAGCAATGTACGGATCGAAGCTGAATGGCATGGCATGAATCGACAGTTTCTCCACGGCGTCTTCCATTTCCCCTAACAGAAAATCATACATGCTGTACTGCTCGCGGCTCAGCTCTACATTCCTCTTTTGTAAATAAAGATCGATGTGAATCGACAAATAAAAGGTCGCAAACAGCTGATAAAGAGGTTTCCATTCCCGTTCGAATGGAGCTTCCTTCATAAAGCGTTTCGTTATATTTTGAACGAGGACATCCATCAAATAGGGCTGTCTTTCAAGTAACTCCAAGTCTTCCTGCTTCAGAAGGGAGTCAAAGAACTGCCACCATTCCTCAGGCGTGTTTCCCCGCGTTTTCCGTTCGTTCAACAGGTCACTGGCTTTTCGGAGAGCCCCGGTGCTGTTGTGTTTCTTCAATAAATCATCCAAAGACTGTGTTTCCTGACTTGAAGGCTGAGACTGACTCCGCCAATTCTGGATCCACTCACTGACCCGTCCAACCTTGTTATATAGCATAAAAAAGGTCGCCATTTGATGCCGGCACCATTTATCCTGGGGACACGAGCACTTACTTAAAAGGGGAAACGAAAAATTCAGCTCAAGGGTGACAGGCGTCACATCCTGCACCTCGGCCGTCACTTCCTCATCCCGGACCTTTACGTTCGAAACCAGATTCTGACGGAACAAAAGAAGGCCCTTCGAAACGACATTCTTGCTCTCATCCTGATTCGGGTCCAACTCACCCTGTATCGACTGACTCATGGGAAGTAACCTATCCTTCAACTCCTGAATACGAATCGACATCAACCAACCTCTCCAATCTATAAAATCGCATTCTTTTATTATAACGCAAAAGGAGGGGGAAAAGGAACATGGAGCGGGGGAAGTGGTGGAAGAGGGGGAGATGAGGGTGGGGGAGTTTGTCGAATTGTGTAGTGAGGCGGGGGAATGGTAGGCGAATCGATCATAAATTTTGAAAGTCGATAATATAAGTGGCAAAGTCGATAATAAATGCTCCAAGGTCAATAATATAATTCAAAAGTCGATAATATATGGTCCCAAGTCGATAATAAAACCTTCAACGTCGATAATAACTGAGTAAAAACCTACAAAAAGCTGCCTGGAACCGATCGATGGAGATGGTTTTGAAAATAAAATGTGCGTTTTTGAAAATAAATCCTGAGATTTGAAAATAAAACGTCAAAATTGAAAATAAAACTCCCGATTTTGAAAATAAACAGCCCAGAATCAGCTCAAAACCGCCCCAATCCCCACTTACCCATCCACATGCACATAAAAAGTCTCCCCATCATACACATTCACGCTCTTCAACCTCACCATTTCACCATTTCTCCAATAAAAATCCTTATTTTCAGGAAAACGAAGCTCTTCGTCCCCACGCTCCACCACCATCACAGGATTTTTTGAGGTCCGTCCCTCGATCGTCACGTCAAAACCTCTTTCACGATAAAATTCGGCTCCGTCCACATACCAGGAAGCAAATTCAGCGGAAGTCAATGAAAATCCGAGATACTTAGAGATCACTATGGGGATATAGGTATTTTCAATAAGACCCACAGGTTTTCCAGGTCCATACGCATATAAAAAGACATCCTCACCGGTATGACCATGTGTCGTAAAACCAAGATTGGCCCGCTTCGCTAACAGCTTCACCATTTCATCCTCTAAATCCTCTACTTTTTTAGAGGCATCTTCCATTGCGCAGAATTCTTTCTTACTCAAATTTCTCAACCCATAGTTTGAAAGAACCTCTTTTAAATTTGAACGATCCTCCTTAAGCTGGGAAACGGCACCTTTAACCGTAAGCTCAGCTTTACGCAAAGGCTCCACAAAATTTTCAACAGGCTGATTTTTATAATCCCCGTTTGTACCCTGATTCCCAAGTGTCAGCCCGCTATTCCCGTGATCGGTCACGGCTACCACCATCGTATTACCGTCCTGGCGAGCGAATGATAAAGCTTCTCCAACGGCGTCATCAAAGCTCAATACCTCACTAATCATCCCGACTGGATCATTTTTATGAGCAGCCCAATCCACCTTACTGCCTTCGACCATCAAGAGGAACCCCTTCTCACTTTGAGAAAGGCGCTGGATGGCCGCACGAGTCATCTCCGAAAGTGAAGGTTCATCAGGCTTTAACGTCTTCCTGTCCAGTTCATAGGCAATGTCCTCTTCAGCAAACGCACCCCATAATTTAGCGGAACCTTTTCTTTTTAGAAGTCCGTCCCTCTTCAAGATCAAATCATAGCCCTCTGAGCCGATGACCTCCACGAGATTTTCTCCGTCCTCACGACTGACTTCTTTCGTTTTAAGCATGCCGTCATCGTTTTTGACGTGGTCTTTGGATTTTGGTTTCAACCAGGCGGCACCTCCACCAAGGATAACGTCGAGACCCTGGTATACCTGCTGTTCGCCGATGTCACCAAATTCATCACGATTCAGGACATGGGAAGTGAATGCAGCCGGAGTGGCGTGCTGAACAGGGGAGGTGGATACGATACCGGTAGCGTAGCCTGAGAGCTTGGCCGCTTCAAGAACCGTCAAAACGGGACGTCCATCCGGGTTCATTCCTATGTAATCAGCTTTCGTCTTCATACCGGTGGCCATGGCCGACCCGGCTGCGGCAGAATCGGTAATCGCTGACTGAGCAGAATACGTCCGGACACCGCCGACCAGAATCTTATCCAGTTGAAGGTCCGTCCCTTGGTACCAACGCGACAAAGTGACGATGTCGGAGTTGGTGCCGTCCATGATCATGAGGATGACGTTTTTCTTGGGTGGGGTTGGTGCAGCGAATAGGCAGGAGGAGGGGAAGGAGAAGGCCAGGAGGGAGAGGAGGATCGTTAGGATGATGAGACGTTTGAGTGTTTTCATGGTGAGTGCTCCTTTACGTCATTGATTAACCAATAGTATTTGTTGGTTGAGAAGGAGTATGTATGTTTCATTAGAAAAAGCACTGAAGGAGGTAGGGTTTATGGTTGAAAGAATTGTTCAAATCTGTTTAAACATAATAAAAAGAACATAAAAAAAGACCAGCTCCTAAAAGAGCCGGTCCTCGGTTACTTACGTTCCAAAATCCCCAACAATAAATTCTCCAATATCGTCGGACGATCGATTTTTTTCAAGTCGCGAAGTTTGATTTTGTCCCAATCAAGGGCAGTGATGAAAGTAGCCCCATTTTGCAGAGCCGGGATTTCATCAGGATAAACGATATAGTATTCGCCGGCCTTTACACCAGATTTGATCTGCTGCTGTCCATTTACCTGCAGGCCCGTTTCAACTTTACGCTTCTCGACTGTGCCTTTTTCAGTTAGTATCCAAATATATTTTGAATCCCCATTTTTTTCAATGGCCGTTACAGGCACAACCCATGCGCCTTTAACTTCTTCGGTAATGATGGATAAGAATACATGGTGGCCCGGTAGAAGTTCGTTCTTTGTGGCCTGGAGTTTCACCTCTACAGGGTACATGCTATCGGTTTGGATGTGTGGGTCGTTTTTAGGCAGGGTGGCCACCTTGGATACGATTCCCTTTTGAGTCTTTTTTTCAACATCGGATTGAACCGTTGCGTTCATATTTTCTTCTACAGTCACGATTTCTTTTTCCGTAAGGTCAGTTGTGACAATCGTTGACTGTGAGGCGATTGTGATCAATGGATTTTCTATTGCGTGTGAAAGACCCTTGATCGTTCCTTCGACACTGCTTTGAACCGTTAATGTTGTTTCATACGATTCGATATCTGAAATTTGGCGCTCGAGATTCTCGATTTGACTTTCTAAGCGTTCGATTTCCAGTTCTTTAGCGGCAATTTCTTTTTTGAGATCATATTCCGATTGAAGGGCGCTTGCATCAATGGGAATTTCTTTTTCGTCGGTTGAACTGGAAGGAAGGGACGATTCTAAACGCTTCAAATCTGATATGTTGTCATCGATACTATCAATCTCGTCTTCCAATTGCCCAACCTCTGATTCTAGCACGCTCTTTTGCTGAGTTTGATCAGTTACTTCGTATTCATAGAGAGGTGTCCCGGATTTAATCTGGTCCCCTTCTTTCACGAGGAACTTTTTAAACGAACCGAATTCGTCGTTGAAATAGAGATAGTTTTCTTCTTCAGAAGCAACAACCCCGGCTTTAGGGAGTTCTTTGGCAAGATCTCCTTTATTAACGGGTTCCCATTCGGCGACACGGACTTCCCGGTCCACTTTGCTGTTCGCCTTTTCAATGAGATATGTGTTGGCACCTATAAAAAGGAGCGAAATAGTGAGGGTGCTATAGAAAATTGTACGTTTGTTCATGAATGTTCACAGCCTTTAAATAGTTAGATTAGAGTGGATAAATCAATGAATGCCAGAAATGCAGTAACACTCCAGAAAAGTAAATTCGTTAACAAAATGACGAGCCAAATGAGCCAATTTTTTTGCTGGGTAAGCCTTTTGACTCCTTTGTATTGAATATAGAATACCCATATTTTAAACAGGGAGAAGCAGCCCAGGAAATAAATGACCCACGGTTTACCTGTTATGTATTGAGCGATGACTCCGAGTGATAGAGGCGACGAGAACCAATCAAGTGAAAGGAAAAGGGATAATGGAATATACGTTAGTCTTTCGATTAATAGAATGAGTAAGACTAAGCTTTGAGTAATGACGAGCTTGCGATATTCACCTTCATCCGAAATCGTCCAGAAGATGAGTGCCGGTACGAATAGGACGACGGCCGCATATAATATACCTGCAATCAGTCTTCCTAAGAAAAATAAGAACTTTTCCATCTCAAATGTTACGGGTGAGAGTTTCGTGAGTTCCTTTGATAGAGGATCCATACCGATTCCCAATGAGGAAATGAGTCCAAAGACAAGGGCAGATAATACGAAAACAAGGATTACTTTTTGTTTATATCCTCTTAATACTTCCGTTTCTTTCAATTGATAAAAGAAGTAGGATGGTTGTCTTAATCCCCGGATGAGTTTAACTTCTTTATGCATAAATGGTTGCCTCCAACTAGTTTAGATTACTTCTCTTATTCTATCGAAAAACCCCGAAACTTTCCATAAATTGTAGAATGAAAGTTGATAAAATTAAAAAAGCGCCTCAAGACGCTTTTAAATGTTATAAGTTAAGAATGTTGTTCCCGCAATTAGTGTAATGATAAATGCAAACAATCCTATGTACATCCACATTTTTTTAGCTTTCTTTTTCTCTACTATTTCTTCCGGTGTCAAAAACGACAAAACAATCCCTCCTTGGTTTGGTAGCTGGCTGGCATGGATAGCCCCTATAGCTTTGCGTCATCACCTTTCGATGATTTTGCCACTGTTCAAGACCATACCACTATTATATCGACACTATAGTACGGTAATTAAATAGGTAAAAAGTATGCTTTTGAGAGTATTCTTAATAAATTTTATCTTTCAATAAGTGGTGTTTTCTGGTAATATAGCATAAAATTGATGTTTGAAATGCCGTCTAATAGTGTAATAAAGTGATATAAACTGTTTTATATTGTAGGAGGTTGTCTTTTTTGAAAGAAAAAGTGAGCAAGGATCAACATATTCTAACTGTTATCCAAAAAGCATTCGACAAAGGTCAACAAGGAGATATCGATACAAATTCAATGATCCATTGGCTTAAACAAGAACTTCAATCAGGATACACAATAAATAACAACGAAAAAGCGCTTTAGAATCCCTTTCAGGAGTCTAAGCGCTTTTTTTGAGGGACGGACCTTCAGCAACGAGAATTATACTTTGAATTCTCTACCTCATAAAGTTTTCGATTTTTATTGAGGTCCTTATAGGTCCGTCCCTCTATCGCCTACCAATCCTTCATCGTCTGGTAAAGGTGATTGACGTGTATGACAAATTTTTCTTTGCGTTTTTCTGTGAAGTAGGTGAGGGAGGATAGGGTACGTTTGAATTTTGGGTAATCTTGAAGGATCTTCAGGATTTCCCTATTTTCTTCGTCTTCGAAGTTTTCTCTTAGGATCATGGGATTTTGACTATTACCAAGTCCTCCACTTTCCTCACCGTACATAATTCGGTTCATCTCATGGGTAGGGATTTTATAGACTTCTTTAAAGGTAAGGAGCATTTTATAGGGGATGTCCCTTGTGCCATTTTCATAGTTTGATAACGTACTCTGATTGATATTTAAACGAATGGCGGCTTCTCTCTGAGTAAGCTCCAATACGTCATTGCGATAATGCTTTAACTCTATATGTAAGTCCATTCTTATCACCGACTATCCCTTTTTTCTTCAAGATAAAGGTTTTGAAAGATATCAACGGGAAATTACACGATATGAAATACTATTATTGATTACAAATATAGATAATTTGGAAAAGGTATACAAAATTACATGAAAACGTATTAAAATGTAAATATAATTGTAATTTTGTCGAATTGGGGGTAAAGGTGGAAGATAGAATGGGAGATCAGAACAAAGGGAGAGAGATTAGCGTTATAGAAGGCTCGAAACCCAGTTTAACGGGAAAGGTCAAATGGATACCTTTGAGGTCAGAATCAAAACTGGTATACAGTACTAAAAATAACGGCAAACAGCTTGTGATCTACTATTCTCAAAACAGCTTTACCAGCGAGGGAACGAACAGAAAAGATTTTCTACTAATAGATAGAAAAGAATAGAGATGAGGGACGGACCTCTAAAGGATAAAATGAAGACAAGTAGCCTGATTTAACGTCTTCTGTAAAATTCCAGAGGTCCGTCCCTCAAAAAAAGAGGATTTTGCGGAGTTGTGTCGAATAGGTTATTGTACGAAATTTAGTTCAAATTATGAGAAGGAGTGATGTTATGGTACGAACGCCTCGGGATTGGTGTCCGGGAGCCACTTATCATGTGACAGCGAGAGGGAACCGGAAGCAAGACTTGTTTCATGACATTGAAGACCGAAAGAAGTATTTATCCTACCTGCAGGAAACGAAAGACAAGTATCCTTTTACTATCCACGCTTACTGTTTGATGTCCAACCACATTCATCTTCTAATCGAAACCCACGACGTTCCACTCCAGCAAATCTTCAGAATCCTTCACACCCGTTATGCGATTTATTTCAATAAAAAATATGATTATGTCGGACATGTTTTCCAAGGAAGATATGGATCCACTAAGATCGATACCCCTGCCTATTTCATTAAGGTCAGCAGATATATCCATCAAAATCCTGTCAAAGCCAAACTCACCGTCGTCCCCGAGTATTATCCCTGGAGCAGCTATCCCTCATATGTTCATTCCATCGACAACCCGCTTCTCTCAAAGGAGAGGACACTGGCCTATTTTCCAGATTCAGAAGTGAAGCTTTATAAAGAATATGTAGACAAAGAAGAAGAGAAGGAAGACCTAAACAAAGAATTTGACGAAAATACAAATAAAATTGTAAAAGAATAAAATATTTTTGTAAAAATTTAAAGGAAATTAGATGTTTATGTCGAAATTCATGTTCGTAGGACCATATCCCTACATCGAGGAGGAGAAAGAATGAAAAAAGACTTTATATTGGTGTTTGAGGATTTTCACGTTTCAAAGAGGAGCATCTTGACATCCAAAAAGCATTTAGTTGTGTTTCAAGGTCAACATTATTACAACAAGCTCGTTGTCGTAAATCGACCCCCGGGGTTCTCCCACGCATTGGAAAGCATCATGTACTCTGATAAAATACTCGAAACCTATGGATTTTCGACTTTGTTTGCGGTTCCGATTGACAAAGAGCATTCAATCCCGTTTAAGTTTGTCCGTATAGGTGACAGGGAGGCTAGGGATTGTAAAATTGTGCTGGAAAAAAGGAATGGTGTGGAGCAGTTAAATATCAAACCTTTGTATACGATGGATGGTCCGATTTCACATGAGGATAAACATGACATATTATCCTATCTCAGCATGAAAAATGATGAAGGCACGGTCACCTATCTCATGAACAACCCCCAAGTGTTCAAGGGAAAAGGTAAAAAACAAGAAGAGTAAAGGAGGAATGAGGCGAACCTAAATTGAATAGGTACGTCTTTTTTTAAGCTCTTTTCGAATATGAGGGACGGACCTCCAATCGTTTAAACTAGCGAACCTCCTATACCCCTGGCTGAGATGCTCTCTAAAACCCTTTACCACACTACCAAACTACCTCTCTAAGTTTCTAAAATCAGCACTTTTTTCGTTGACCTCTTACCGGTCAGACCATACAATATAAGTAGTTATTAGTATTATTAGAATTTTCATGTAAGGTGCGAATGCCACTTGGATAAAACAGATCATACTCGTATCGGAAAGAATGCCATGCTTCTTCTCCTTGTAGATAAGGAGGAAGAAGAATGGAATCGTCATTTCAATGAACTGAATTGGAGTTACTGTACCGGGAAGATCGGCTCCATGGACAGTCAGAAAATCGTGGCTGCGATTGAAACGGCAGCGAAACGAAGTGATCTTGTCCGGGAAGATTTGTACCGGGAAATGCATGCCTTATATCACGCCATCATGGAGGCTTTAACGGGTGTGACCCGCGGCCATACGCAATTAGGTGAGATCCTGCGTACAGTTGGATTGCGTTTCTCGGTTGTAAGAGGCACTCCTTATAAGAGTGAAGAGGAAGGCGAGTGGATTGCAGTAGCGTTATACGGGACGATTGGTGCGCCCATTAAAGGGTTGGAGCACGAGACAATCGGACTTGGAATTAATCATATTTAAATAATCTAGAGCCTAGAGATATTAGTTGAAAGGAGGCTCGACCAACGGCAGAAGTCTGTCTTTGGTCGGGTCTCTTTTTGTGTAGAATTTTGGGGGTCAATATGATTCTTTGGGGATTGGACAGTGCAGATTTGGAGGTCCGTCCCAGAGTGGTTTAAAGCGTTAAAGAACGAAACAACAAAAATAGCGATTTAGAGGGGTTTGGCCAGATTGAGGTTGTGAAGATGCAGCTTATGGAGGTCCGTCCCTAAAAATATGAAGAGGTGATTGTAATGGTGGAGTTGACGGGTTGTAGTTTGAGTTTGGATGAGGCGAAGAGGGTTATTTATGGGAAGGAGCAGGTGGAGCTTTCGCCGGTTAGTATGGAGCGGGTTCGGAAGAGTCGTGAGGCGGTTGAGGGGATTGTGAAGGAGAAGCGTGTGGTGTATGGGATTAACACGGGCTTTGGGAAGTTTAGTGATGTGTTGATTGATGCGGATGATGTAGAGGAGCTTCAGCTGAACCTGATTCATTCTCATGCTTGTGGAGTGGGTGATCCATTTCCGGAGAACGTTTCACGTGCCATGCTCCTACTGAGATGCAACGCTCTTTTAAAAGGCTATTCTGGTGTTAGACCAGTAATCGTCGAAAGGCTAGCGGAGTTCTTAAATAAAGGAATCCATCCAGTGGTCCCACAGCAGGGATCACTTGGGGCAAGCGGAGACTTAGCACCACTTTCTCACTTGGCACTTGCTTTAATGGGAGAAGGAGAAGTCCATTATCAAGGAGAGGTCCATCAAACCCTTCCTGTCCTATCAAAAGAAAATATCTTCCCGATCCAGCTTCAGGCAAAAGAAGGGCTAGCCCTCATTAACGGAACGCAGGCCATGACGGCAATGGGAGTCATCGGATACTTAGAAGCGGAGGAACTGGCTTTCCAAAGTGAGATGATCGCTAGTCTGACCTTAGAGGGTCTTAGAGGAATCATGGATGCTTTCGACGAAGATATTCATTTAGTAAGAGGCTATCCTCAGCAGGTCGCAACGGCAAAAAGAATCCGGGATTACCTGGTAGACAGCAAGCTGACAACGAAGCAAGGAGAACTCAGAGTCCAGGATGCCTACTCGTTACGATGCATCCCGCAAGTTCACGGGGCATCCTGGCAAGCACTTGACTATGTAAAAGAAAAGCTGGAAATCGAAATGAACGCCGCAACCGATAATCCACTCATTTTCGATGATGGAGAAAAGGTCATTTCAGGCGGGAACTTCCACGGGCAGCCAATCGCATTCGCTATGGATTTCATGAAAATTGCCATAGCTGAGCTTGCCAACATTTCAGAAAGACGAATCGAACGTCTCGTGAACCCGCAGCTGAATGACCTGCCACCGTTCCTGAGTCCACAACCGGGACTTCAATCCGGTGCCATGATCATGCAATACTGTGCGGCATCACTCGTATCCGAAAACAAAACACTAGCCCATCCAGCGAGCGTCGATTCCATCCCGTCATCAGCCAACCAGGAAGACCACGTCAGCATGGGAACCATAGGGTCACGACATGCCTATCAAATCCTGCAGAACTCAAGAAGAGTCCTCGCAGTCGAACTTATCTGCAACCTGCAGGCAGCAGAACATCGAGGGACGGACCTCATGGCAAGCCAGACACGACAATTTTACGAAGCAGCGAGAAAGGTCATCCCTTCCATCACTAAGGACCGGATCTTCTCGAAAGATATAGAAAAAGCCAACCAGTGGCTGCAACAGATCTCGTTAAGCACACTCATCAAACCTAACAAAACAAAGGAGGAAACGACAAATGGTTAAGGCAAACAAACGAATAGTACAAATCAAAACAGGGACGGACCTTGAATGTAAAGGATGGGAGCAGGAAGCAGTCCTTCGCATGCTCTATAACAATCTCGATCCGGAGGTAGCGGAAATTCCGGAAGAATTGGTCGTTTACGGGGGTATCGGGAAAGCTGCACGTAACTGGGAGTCCTTCGACGCGATCGTTCACACGCTCAGAAACCTGGAAAACGATGAAACCATGCTTGTTCAATCCGGTAAGCCGGTTGGTGTATTCAAAACCCATAAAGCGGCACCAAGAGTTTTACTGTCCAACTCGGTCCTTGTACCAAAATGGGCAAACTGGGAGCATTTCCATGAGTTAGATCAAAAAGGCCTCATGATGTATGGCCAAATGACGGCGGGAAGCTGGATCTATATCGGTACGCAAGGGATCCTGCAAGGGACGTATGAAACGTTCGCAGCACTGGCGAAGAAACATTTCAATAACTCCCTAAAAGGTACGATCACTCTAACAGCGGGTCTGGGAGGAATGGGTGGTGCTCAGCCTCTTGCCGTCACCATGAACGGTGGAGTCGTGATTGCAGTAGACGTTGACGCAGAACGCATCCAAAAGCGCCTCGACACGAAATACTGTGACGTGAAGACAGATTCCATCGATGAAGCGTTAATGATGGCCTATGAAGCACGGGACCAAGGTAAACCACTTTCCATCGCATTACTTGGAAACGCGGCAGAGGTTCATCATGAACTTTTAAAAAGAAACGTTCAGATCGATATCGTAACTGACCAAACATCAGCACACGATCCTTTAAACGGCTATGTACCAGAGGGATACTCGCTCACAGAAGCGGCAGAGCTTCGCAAACAAGATCCGAAAGCCTACACAACCCTTTCACAAAAAAGCATGGCGAAACACGTGGAAGCAATGCTCCAGTTCCAGAATAGAGGCTCCATCGTATTCGACTACGGCAACAACATCCGTCAGGTAGCCAAGGATGAGGGAGTCGACAATGCCTTTGATTTCCCTGGCTTCGTTCCAGCTTACATCCGTCCATTATTCTGTGAAGGAAAAGGACCTTTCCGCTGGGCGGCACTTTCAGGAGACCCAGAGGATATCTATAGAACAGATCGCTTGATCAAGGAGCTTTTCCCGGAAAACGAAGCACTGAATCGCTGGATCGATATGGCACAGGAGCAAGTGGCATTCCAAGGACTGCCTTCCCGAATTTGCTGGCTTGGATACGGCGAGCGTGTGAAAATGGGTCTTGCCATCAACGAGCTTGTTCGAAACGGAGAACTGAAAGCGCCAATCGTCATCGGTCGTGACCACCTGGATTGCGGATCCGTTGCTTCACCGAACCGTGAAACCGAAAGCATGAAAGACGGCAGTGACGCAGTGGGAGACTGGGCAATCCTGAACGCCCTCATCAACACAGCAGCAGGCGGCTCATGGATCTCCTTCCACCACGGCGGCGGAGTAGGCATGGGGTACTCACTGCACGCTGGTATGGTGGTCGTGGCAGACGGGACGGACCTTGCGCAGGAAAGATTAGAACGCGTTCTCACAACAGACCCTGGAATGGGCGTCATCCGCCACGTCGACGCAGGCTACGACATCGCAGAAAAAACAGCTGAAAAACATAACATCCACATCCCAATGAACAAAGGAGGAGAATAATATGACCACAGAAAAACATTTCGATACCATCATCGATAATATAGGACAGCTCCTGACGATGGATCATGGGGACGGACCTCTAAAAGGGGAGGAAATGAGTAAACTCAAGGTTTCAGAGCATGCGGCCCTTGCCATCAGGGACGGACTTGTCGCATGGATCGGAACCCATGAAGAAGCACAGTCCCTCAAAGCCACGGAACGAATCGACGCAGAAGGAAAGCTTGTCACACCAGGTCTGGTTGACCCGCATACACACTTAGTCTTCGGAGGCTCACGTGAACACGAAATGGCCCTCAAACAGCAGGGAGTGCCATACTTAGAGATCCTGAAACGCGGGGGAGGCATCCTATCTACAGTAGGTGCTACTCGCGCGGCATCAGAAGAAGAGCTGCTCACTAAAGCGCGTTTCCACTTAAACAGGATGATTTCATACGGAGTCACAACGGTCGAAGCGAAAAGCGGCTACGGCCTTGACCGCCCAACCGAACTAAAACAGCTGCGAGTAGCCAAACAACTGAACGAATCGCACCCTGCAGACATCGTTTCCACATTCCTTGGAGCACACGCGATCCCACCGGAATTCAAAGGTCGTTCCGATGAATTTTTAACGGAAATGCTCGAGCTACTGAACGATATCGAAAAAGGTCAACTGGCCGAATTCGTCGACATTTTCTGCGAAACAGGGGTATTCACAGTAGAACAATCCCGCGAGTTCCTGAAAAAAGCCAAGGAGAAAGGTTTCTCCGTAAAAATTCACGCCGACGAAATCGATCCACTCGGCGGAACGGAAATGGCAACCGAAATCGGCGCAACAAGCGGAGACCACTTAGTGGGCGCATCAGAAAAAGGCATCCAGGCACTGGGTGAAACAGACACGATCGCTGTACTACTGCCAGGCACATCCTTTTACTTGAACAAAGGCAAGTTTGCCAACGCAAGAGGCATGATGGAAGCGGGAGCAGCAGTCGCCCTGTCAACCGACTTCAACCCGGGCAGTTCACCTACAGAGAACCTGCAGTTCATCATGAACCTTGCTTCCCTGCAATTGAAAATGACACCGGAAGAAATCTGGAACGCCGTCACCGTCAACGCAGCACATGCCATTAACAGGGGAGACTCGGCAGGAAAGCTTGCAACAGGCAGAAAAGCCGACATCGTCCTATGGGATGTACCAAACTATCATTACGTACCATATCACTACGGGGTCAACCATACCCACACCGTCATGAAAAACGGCCGGATCATTTACCGCAAGGAGAAGCTTCATGAGCACATTTCAACACATTAAGCAGGCGGGGAAAGCGCAGTTCAAAGACCGCTACACAGCCAAAGTAGCAGAGCTCCTGACACCTTGGGAAGAGGGAAAGGAAGGGGACATCGCCATCATCGGCGCTCCCCTCTCCAAACCTTCCATCTCCCACTCAGGAGCAAGCTTTGCACCCGATGCCATCAGACGCTGCCTTAACTCGTTTACGACCTACAACATTGAAAGAGGGACGGACCTCGCCGAAGACAAGAAAACCATCATAGACTTCGGCGACATCACCATGCACCCGACCTCAATCGAAGAGTCACATCAACGAATCTATGAATCAGTCAAAGATGCAACCAACACCAACGCAGCACCCTTCACCATCATCCTTGGAGGCGACCATTCCATCACCACATCAACGGTGAAAGCCATCAAGGAAACAAAAGGGACAGTCGGCATCATCCAATTTGATGCTCATCATGATCTCAGGAACACGGAAGACGGAGGTCCAACCAACGGTACACCTTTTAGAAGGTTAATAGAAGAGGGACACCTCAAAGGAGAGCACCTGATCCAAATCGGCATCCGAAACTACGCCAACGCGAAAGCTTATCATGACTATGCAATCGAACAAGGTGTTACGGTCTACACGATGAAGGATGTCAGACAACACCCTATGGCAGAGCTAATCAACAATGCTCTAAACCAACTACAAGACAAAGTCGACACCATCTACCTCTCCATAGACATGGACGTTCTCGACCAGGCATATGCACCAGGATGCCCGGCGATCGGTCCTGGAGGTATGCATCCGGACACATTAACAGAAGCGGTTCAAACCGCCCTGCAGCACCCTAAAGTAACCACCATGGACATCGTAGAAATAGACCCAACCCTCGACATCCGAGACATGACAAGCAGAGTAGCGGCTCTTCTCCTTTTAGAAACAATGATAAAATAAAGAAAAGCTTTGGCAGCATCGATTCTTACTGCCAAAGCTTTTCTTTATGATCATTCAGAGTGTCTGACATTTTCATAAAAAGTGTCTTTCGAGTTAAACCATTCCAATATCAGTGGATGATACCATCCCTCACCAATCGTTCCTTACCCTCTAAAGAAAAAAGACCTGGCTCCCAGTTTTCAAGGCTTCCATATCCGCCTATAATTCTTCCGTCGACCTCGAAAATCGTCACTCGTAAATGATCATCAGTCTTTTGTTTTTCCTCCAAGAGATATGTAGTAATGGTAGCTTCTTTTCCTTGAAACGGACCGAGATCTATACCGGCAGCTTTCAAGTTGCCGATTAGTTCAGGACGGTATTGTATTGTTTCTGATACTTCACTGAGTTTAGAATCAATGCTCCAGCCAAAGGAGGAAATATAGTTTTTGTGTGCCTCCTCAACAGTCGCATTTGAAGTAGTGTCGGAGTTACAGCCGGCCAAAAGAATAAAAAGAATAATCAGCAAGAAAATTCTTAATTTAAATGCGTTCACCCGAAGTCCCCTCCCTTAACTAAACAATAGCATAATTTTACAAAATAAAATTAAAAGAAAAAGTTTAGAAATTTACATTAATCTACACGTTAATCGACAACAATCTACTAAAATCGATAAGATCATCTAATCCACTTACAAAGTCGACCACTTCATTCCTCTATCAACGGTCAAAGCCATCAAGGAAACGAAAGGCACAGTCGGCAATATCCCATTCGATGCCCATTATGATTTACTGCAACAAAGAAGACGGCGGCCCGACCAATAGAGGATTCCTAGAAAAGTGACACATCAAGAAAGAGCACCTCATCCAAATCGGAATCCGAATCTAAGCGAACGCTAAAAGTCTAGCATGACTATGCAATCGAGCAAGGCGTTACAGTCTATACGATGAAGGGCGTCAGACAATCCAAACCAATCGCTAAACTCATCAAAGACGCACTTTTCCAAAACAAGACAAAGCCGACACTATCTGCCTCACAGTAGACATGGACGTCATCGATCAGGCATGCACTCCAGGCTGCCCTGCGATTGAGTCCCGTGTGAATATACCCTGATAACCCTGTCTGAAGCCATTCAAAACGCCTTAGGGCACCCTAAAGTAACAATTATGGGCATAGTAGAGATTGATCCCACCATCGACATTAGAGATATGACAAGCAGAGTGGCAAGTCTTCTCATCCTAACTACATTAATAATCAGAGTCTAATCATCAACTATGAGCGTTTTTACTTTAATGATGGAGGCTGTACTGAAGAGCGTGGTAATGATTTTCCAAAAGAAAAAAATCCGACAAAATCAGTCAAATAAATATTATCCTATTAAAGCATAATTATGCACTTATACTAGAATATATGTGATAGTCCTTTAGTTAATTAATATACTAATATATGTTTTAATCCTTACCACTTCTAATTGATAGGCCTTTAGGTTGTTTGAAATGTCAAATTTCAACAAAAAAATCAATCTAAATGCGGATAATAAATATACAAACTATCAAAATTATGGTAGATTTCTAAATATTAAGATTTATTTTTACAATCTTAATAGTACTAAACAAACAGGAGGGAATAGAGTGGCGAAAAAGAGTTTTGCAATACTATTAATTCTATTGTTGACCGTATCTAATGTTGCTTTTGGTGCATTAGGTCCAAAACAGCAGAAACCTAGTAATTCAGGTCCTAAAACGATTTCTGAACAAGGACTGGACTATGACGAAAAAGAGAAAGTACGTGTCATAGTGGAGCTGGATGCAGAGTCAGGGATAGAGTACGCTAACAAAAAGCAGACGAAATACAAAGATTTAGGAGAATCTACTAAATCGAAACTTCAAAGTGAAGCGTTAGAAGCTCAAGATACGATTAAAGGTCAAATGGATAAAGCGAAAGTAGGAGCTAAATACTTAAATAGCTTTACAACTGTTATTAACGGATTTAGTGCAGAAGTAGAGTTTGGCAAGATTAAACTCATCGAAAAATTATCTGATGTTCAAAACGTACATATTGTAAATGAATATAAGCGTCCAATTGAACAACCAGAAATGATTTACAGTAAAGAACTTGTTCAGGCACAAGATGCTTGGAGAGACTACGGATATAAGGGACAAGGAATGGTTGTTGGAGTAATCGATACAGGAATCGATCCAGGACACCGTGACATGGTTCTTTCTGAAGATACGGAAGTGAAGCTGACAGAAGCTGAAGTGAAAGCATCTGTAACTGAAAATGAACTTCCAGGAAAATTTTATACAGAGAAAGTCCCATATGGTTATAACTATATGGATCAAAATGATGAGGTCCGTGATTTAGGTGCAGGTGCATCCATGCACGGTATGCACGTCTCGGGTACGGTTGGAGCAAATGGTGATGAAGAGAATGGTGGTATTAAAGGGGTAGCTCCTGAAGCGCAAATCCTTGCACTAAAGGTATTTGGTAACGACCCTGAAATGCCATCAACATGGAGTGATATCTATGTAAAGGCCATTGATGATGCCATCCTTTTAGGAGCGGATGTACTTAACATGAGCTTGGGCTCCACGGCATCATTTGTATTACCTGAGGATCCGGAGCAAAAGGCAATTGCCCGTGCAGTGGAAAATGGCGTATTAATGTCCATTTCAGCTGGTAACTCTGCACACTTCGGAAACGGTTACTATAACCCGATGGCATCAAATCCTGATATCGGGGTAGCTGGTTCTCCTGGTATATCCAGTGAATCGTTACAAGTAGCTTCCTTAGAAAACTCGCAAATCAATGTAGAAGGAATGAAAGTTTACTTTGATGGGGAGCTTTATAAAACAGTCGGATATCAAAAGCAGGATACACCGAACTTCTTAGACTTATATAAAGATGAGACAAAAGAGATCGTATATGTAGGAACTGGTGAAGATAAGTATTATGAAGGTAAAGATGTAGAAGGGAAAATTGTTTTTGTTGTAAGAACAGGCGGTTTCTTTTATGCACAAATTGAGGAAGCAGCCATCAGACACGGAGCGGCTGGAGTAATTGTAAGGGGAGCTGTTGCTCATGGTGATTATGTAAACATGGCCCTTACGGCAAAAACCCTTCCAATGGTATCACTTAGTGTAGCGGATGGAACGGCACTAGAAGCGGAAGTAAAAGCAGGAAAGAAAATGGAAGTAGTGTTCGACGGATCGAAAGTAGCGGCTTTAAATCCTGCTGCGGACACAATGTCAGCATTCACTTCCTGGGGTGTAACACCAAACCTGGATTTCAAACCTGAAATCACAGCACCAGGTGGGAAAATCTACTCAACATTAAATGATGACCAGTATGGAATGATGAGTGGAACGTCCATGGCAGCTCCTCACGTTGCCGGCGGTGCCGCATTGGTTCTTCAACGTGTTGATGAAGAATTTAAGTTAAGCGGTGCAGCTCGCGTTAATATGGCTAAGAATATCATGATGAACACTTCTGAGCCAGTTATGGATAAGAGTTTAGTAAACAATGCACTCGGCTGGAGCAACCCGTATTCACCACGCCGACAAGGTGCTGGAGTAATGCAGCTTCATTCTGCGCTATCTACACCAATCGTCGTCACTGAATCTGAAAGTGGAATCGGAAAAGTAGCTCTTAAAGAAGTGGATAACAATGTAAATTTCACTGTAGATGTAGAGAACTTTAGTAATGAAGCAGTAACATATGATGTTGCAGCAAACGTCCAAACAGATTTTGCGAATGAAGGGTTTTTAGGCTATGCAGCCAACGCTCTTGAAGCACAAGAAATTCAGGATGCGGATGTAACAATTATGTCAAGTGGTGAAGAAATTTCTTCACTTGAAGTACCAGCTAATTCGACTGTGAAAGTAAATGTTTCAATCGATCTTTCAGAAGCTAAAGTATATGGAGATGATATCGAAACACCTGTTGATATCAACTCAGTCTTCAAAAACGGTTACTTCGTAGAAGGATTCCTTACTCTATCAAGCGAAGGGGAACACGCTGCTTCGATCCCGTACGTAGGATTTAACGGAGATTGGACACAAGCACCAATCCTGGATGCTCCTCTTACTGATGTAGAAAACACATTCTACGGACTGACTGGACTTGCGGCTAACCTTCCAGAAGGACTAGACTTCCTTGGATTCAACCAATTTGCAGGTGAAGAAGGAGAGTACAGTCAAGACCTCGTTGCCTTCTCGCCAAATGGAGACGGAGTGGCGGATTCAACCATGCCAATCCTGTCATTCTTAAGAAATGCAAAGAAAGTTGAATACAATGTATTAGACAAAGATGGAAAGCATTTACGTACACTTCGTACAGAAAACCATGTGCGTAAAAATTATTACGACGGAACACCTAATACAGAATATACAATCAAGTCAGCAAGCAGCTGGGATGGTAAAGTGAAGGCTGATACAGTAGCAGAAGGCGACTACTACTACGAAGTGAAAGCACTACTTGACTTCCCTGGTGCTGAATGGCAATCATTTAAATTCCCAGTGAAAGTGGACGTAACCGCTCCGACTTTCAAAGTGGAATATGACAATGCATCGAATTCATTATCATTCTCGGATATCCAGGATAAAGGTGTCGGAGTGGCTTACCTTGATGTAAAGGTAAATGGCGAGTCTAAAGAGGCTTTAGCAGGTGACTCTACAGCTTATTCCTTAACAACCGCTGTGAAAGATATTGATTTCGTCGATGTAGTAGCAGTTGACTATGCTGGAAACACGACAACAATCCGTGTTCCTGGTGCAGGTGATTCTACAATTCCGGATATTCACTGGATGACTCCTGAAGCACTTGGAGTAGTTGATACGCTTGAACCTGTCGTTACTGGTTATGTAACGGATAAGACAGGCATCAAAGAATTGATGATTGGTGGAAAGAAAGTAGAAGTAGTCTGGAATGAAGAAAAGAAACGATTTGATTTTGAAACGAAGCTATCATTTGATTCAGATGGAGTCAAGAAAGTAGACGTATCTGTAGTGGATGGGAATGACAATAAGATTGAATTCCAACGCAGATTCTTCGTCGATTCATCTGCACCAACCCTGGAGGTATCGAATGTACCATCCTCTGTTGGTAACTCAGAAGATTCAGTTGATGTAACGGTGAAAGTGAAAGATAATTTCGATGAAATTCGCTTATACCAAGACGGAAGCGAAGTGTTCTACAATGAAATGGTAGAACCATATGAAATGACGGGCTATGAAAAATCGGTTGATCTCAAGTTGGATTTGTTAGAAGGTGATAACAAATTCATTTTCAAAGCAACGGATTTAGCAGGTCATGAAGTGACGAAAGAAATCACAATTAAGAAACAAGGTTCAGTAGATCCTGATCCAGAAGTACCTACTGATCCTCCATCCAGTGGAGATGAAAACACAGTGGACAATAGTGTGATCGAAGAAGCAATCAAGAATGCCGACTCCAAGGTAGAGGTTGAACTTACTCAAGGTTCATCTGAGAAAGTAACGGCTGTACTGACTAAAGATTCTATTAAAGCAATTGCAGAAACAGAAAAGCCGTTAGTTCTGGATTCTAAGGCTGGAAAAATTGAACTGCCATCTAAAGTGGTGAGCGATCTTGCTAAAGATGCCAAAGATGGCGTGAAAGTATCCATCAATCAAGTGGATTCGAAAGAATTTCCTAAAGAAGATTCACAAAAATTAAAATCGGAAGTTTACGATTACACGATTTCGCTACTGGATGGAAGCAGTGAAACAAAAGTAACTTCATTCGCAGAGCCATTAACAGTTGAAGTATCCGTTAAAGGTAAAACGTTCGATGACAAGCGTAAAGCAGCTGCGTTCTACCTGAATGAAGAAATGAATAAATGGGAGTATGTTGGAGGAAAAGTGGTTGGAGACAATTTCGTATTCCAAACAACTCACTTCTCTAAATATGTTGTAATGGAAAGTGACAAGACGTTCAAAGATGTTCAAAAGCACTGGGCACAGGACGAAATTGAAGTACTTGCTTCTCGAATGATTACGAGTGGTAAGACAGAAGATACGTTTGCGCCTCAGCAGAAGCTGACTCGTGCAGAGTTTGCGGTACTTCTTTCAAGATCACTAAATTTAGAGATGACTTCATATGAAGGAATCTTTAAAGACGTGAAGGAAAGCAAAGCGTGGGCTTATGCTGGTATTGAAGCAGCATACCGTGCAGGTATTGTAAAAGGAACCTTAGATGGTCACTACAATCCGGATGCTGAGATCAATCGTCAAGAAATGGCGACGATGATTGTTCGTGCCGTGAAGTATCAAGATGAATCATTAGTGAAGGGTCTTGAGCCGGATAACAAATTCAAAGATGACAGCCGTATTAGTGCATTTGCCAAGGAAGCTGTCTACCAGGCAAACGCCCTCGGAATCATTAAAGGCCGTTCAGATAACAGCTTCGACCCTAAAGCTGATACAACGCGTGCCGAAACAGCAGTAATGCTTTACAGAATGCTGAATGTATTAGACGAAATGTAAGAATCATCCTCAAACCCGAAACAGAAACACTAGCAAACTAGTGAACCTGTTTCGGGTTCTTATTTGATCTTTTGGTGGATCTGGAAACAAACTCTTTATCCAATCTTGTATGCTCAACAAGTTCCATAAAAAATATCATTTACATCTGAAAATTTCAGCTGTTTTATTTTCAGGTCAATAACATACATATTATAAACAGTTCCTCTCGATTTCAATCTGACCATACATGTTTTAGCGTGAAAGTGATGGCCATGATTTCCAAGGCGAATTTCAAACCTGTTTTTCTCCGGGAAGGATAAAATCTGTATTCCACTAATAGTTAAAAACCAATCGTTAATCCTCAACAATAAAATAACCATTCGTATGGATAGTATAGTTAAATCTGTATAATCCATAGCAAGAAATGTTAAATAAGATCATGTTAAGAATAGAGGATTTGTACCTGATGAGCCATATGATCAATATGAAGGCAGTTACGGAGGAGCACGCTTGATAATTATTAATGTATTTGCAATTACTCTATGTGTTGTAATAGGCGTATTTATAGCCAGAAGAGAATATGCAGGGTTATCCCAGGACGATAAAGTGAAGTTCAGGGAAGAGCTAAGGAATCCAATTCCAATACTTTTGAGCGGAATGATTTATTTAGGATATTTAACGGTGTTTATTTCGATATTGTTGGATTTGATTGTACTAAGATATATCGCTTTTTTTCTTATGGGAATCGGTTTTATAGTTAAAGGGGCCGAAGAGTGGAAATTAAATGTGAGTAAAGCAATATTATTTTTAATTTTGGGTGGTTTAATAAGTGTAATAACAGCGTTGGTGGCCGCGAAGCATTTATGGTGACGAAAAGGAAATTTTGGTAATAAGGGGGTGTATCATGAAGTACGTAATAAAACAGCTTCTACTTGTGACTATGTTAATCCTGTTAGTCAGTTGCGGCAATGACACAGATCAATATCATTTAATAGCTAGCGAAAAGACTTTACCATCTAACTTTTATGATACAGCATTTCAAAGAGAAGAAGTTCCCTATTTTCATTATGGCTTAGCAAAAGCAGACAACCAGAGAGATTACGAGGAATACTGGGGACTATATCAGCTAAAAAAGAAAATTCCATCTATAGATTTTAATAAAAAGAGTGTATTTTTTATTGGACTTACAGAGTCTGGAAGCTGTCCAATGGAGTTAACGGATTTTGAAGTAAATCAAGACAAAAAAGAAATGACTCTCCTTTTAAATGATTCAGAGGGGGATTGTACTTCGGATGCAACTCCAAGAACATTTGTAATAGGGATCGATGAAGAATCTTCAAGGGACTTTAAGAATGTGGTCATTGTTGATGGAGAGGTAGAGACCAGCATCCCGATTGATTATTAGAGCTACTAGTCTATCGGAATTTTAATTCCTGCAAATGTGGATACATCCTAATAGGTATACGTTACAATATAGAAAATTCTTTATGGATGGCATTTCACATCCCATCCATCTATATTTAATCTAAATCTGGTTATTATTAGACTGGTTGCTTATTAGCACACGGCAGTTATTACTTTTAATTAGGCTCTATTAGTAAAGTTTGTTGCTATTGTAGAGGAGAAAGTGATAGTTGATTTCCGCTCCAGGATGCTCGCTTTCCGCGGGGCTGGCGGTGAGCCTCCTCGGCTGCGCCTCCGGGGTCTCACCTGTCCAGCTACGGGGCTTAGGGGCTCGAGGTCATAAGCCAAGTCTGCCAAAAAGGCAAAGAGCGCCTTTCAGGCAGACTCGTCTTATGCTTGTCGCCCCTGGGCAAAGCCCCTCCGCTTTTCGTACTGTCCAGCTATTCCCGCAGGAGTCGAGCCTCCTTCCGCTCCAATCAACTTTCTGAGCATGAATCCTTAATGGAAAACAATTAAATCAATAATTCTAGCAAACAATCTCATTTAAGGGTAAGTAGTGATTGATTTTCCTTTTAAGGAAGAAGAATTATTTTTTCTATTTACTCTGTTTTCTTACACACTTTGAAGCTCTGTCATAAAATACTGTTAAAGATGGTGAAGGAACTGCGCAGACTCCTGCGGAAGTACGGTCGTGTCGAGACCCTGTTCGGCTAAGCTGAGTTATCATGAACGAAACTAGCTCCTTACTCGTAACACCGTAGGTTAATTTGGGTAAACTGTTTTTGAAGAAAACAAATACCAAATCAGAGCTACATTACGGAAGGAGCTAGC
>Ga0307994_1000376_pt1 | contig 31870 bp, 40 predicted proteins | sample EllFjometagen261_FD_203171 | JGI IMG/M metagenome (GOLD analysis project Ga0307994, IMG submission 203171) | Marine microbial communities from Ellis Fjord, Antarctic Ocean - #261 | ecosystem: Environmental > Aquatic > Marine > Unclassified | place: Southern Ocean | collected 2014-11-02 | reverse complement strand
AAACACTTTTCGTTCAACTCGCATGTATAAAGCATACCAATAGCATTCATTCTGAGCCAGGATCAAACTCGAAGTATACCAGAATCAATAACTAAATTAGAGTTTCTACAAACTACGAAATATTGCTTTAAAAATAGAAAAACTTAGTGACCTGCCATTGGTCTACTCTGGCAAAAAAGCTCTTGGCGTGCGTCTTGAAGTGGACTCGAACCACTGACCAAAGGATTTTCAGTCCTATGCTCTACCAACTGAGCTATCGAGACATAACCTCTTATCTTAATAAACAGGCGCTTTAATGTTAATTCGCAATATTATTTAAACAAATACCCCGTAAAATAAAAGTATACGAGCTTAATTTACCCAAATTAAGGCATAAGACAAAAAACGGGTACTTTTAATAATTATTTGTAATGTTATTAAAGTATAGTTTTACTCACTATTTTTTTTCATATAATAACATTAGTAATTGATAAATTTAAAAAAGTTTAATTACATTCTTCAGATTGATATTACTTAATAACATACTATACGATTTTTTATTTTAAAATTTATAAAGTACACGCCCAAGGAGGTCTTTTTTTAAATTTAACGATTAGTTACAGAGGTTTGAAAAAAAGTACGATTTAATCTTTCAAAAAAAGCTAGGCTACGGTAGTCTGAGATTGAATGATAATGGGAAGAAAGAAGGATTCAGTTTGCAAAAGCTGTTATTTTTCAATTCGAAAATAAAAGTTAACTCGCTCTAATAACGTGAAATAAAATTTAATCTGCAAAAGAAAGTTTTTAAAAGCGTTTGACTTCGAAATAGTGAAAGCGAAGTTTTCGGCGGCTTGAAATCAAAGGATAACGGGAAGAAAGAAGGATTAAAATATTACTCATTATCAATGCACATTAGATTTTATTTTATATTAATGAAGAAAGATTTTTTAAAGTTTTGCTAACTTGAAATAAATATTATTAGTACAATGCCAAATTTTTTTATCTTTTTAGCGTAAAATACACAAAATTATTTCGCTTCTTGTTTTTGATAAAAATTTAAAAACTCGGGACGGCGGCTCGGTTTTTCGAGTCGTATTTACAATGTAAGAGACCGTCGCTTAAAGTCAATCGTTGAAAAAACCTTTTTTAAATTTATAAGAATCATGGCTTACTTTTTAAATACTAATATACCTAACAAACAAAAAGTTAAATTTGCTTTATCTCAAATTTACGGAATTGGTAGGATACAATCTCAAATCATCTGCCAAAATTTAGGCTTTAGTGAAAATATTCATATCTTCGAGTTAACCGAAATTCAAAAAATAAAATTAATTCGTCAGATAGAAAATTCCAAATTGGTAATTAATTCAGACTTAAAACGAATTATTAAAAATTGTAAAGGGCATTTAATTGAAATACGTGCTTATCGAGGCCTCAGGTCTAAATTAGGTTTTCCTATTCGAGGTCAAAGAACCCACACTAATGGCCAGACGGCAAAAAAATTCAAGAATTTATAAAAAATATGTTTGTTTTATTAAATGAAAAATATTATTATTGTATTAACCCTGTATTTCTTTGAACATTAAAAAAATACCAAAAAGTTAAAAAAAGGCTTCTTGTTAAATTTTTAAAAAAACTTAAAGGATTAAAAAAAAAAAAATACAGGAAGTTGAAACTATTCTGATGAGGGCGCCGAAGAACTTGAAAAATTCGTATTATGCATGGAATCATTCACCTTAAATTTACTTCTAATAATACATTGGTTACTTTAACGGGCTTAGATGGTAAAGTTATAATTTCTTATTCAGGAGGAAATTCTGGTTTCAAGGGTTCTAAAAAGTCAACAAAATATGCTAAAGAGTCTATTATTGAGCAAATAGGCCTTGAGGCTACGTCGCGAGGTTACTTTAGGATAAGTTTGCACTTTCATGGGGGTAAGATGCGTATTCGTAAATGTGTCCGTATGTTAAAAAAATTAGGAATTAAAACGTTAATGATTAACAATTTGAGGAAGATAGCTCATAATGGTTGCCGTCCTTCTAAAGTTAGGCGGATTTAATAAGTGCAAATAGTTTTTTCAATTTCGGAATATGACGCAGTCTGGTAGCGTGTCTGTTTTGGGAACAGGAAGTCATGTGTTCGAATCACATTATTCCGAAAATAGTGGTTAGCATCTTTAGCTCAGTTGGATAGAGCAGCAGCCTTCTAAGTTGACGGTCATAGGTTCGAATCCTGTAAGATGTGCCGATGTATCGCAAGGTAACGTTTTTCTTACCTGATTTAATTAGACTGTTTGGCGGGTATAACTCAGTTGGTAGAGTATCAGGTTGTGGTTCTGAAAGCCGCGGGTTCAATCCCCGCTATTCGCCTTTTTATTTTTAATAAAAATTTAAACATTAAATTGCCAAAATGAATCACCTATTATGGAACATGTATGCCGGAATAAAAAATGGTTATTCCGCAAAAAAAATAAAAATTAGTCAACCTAGAAACAAACTTTGCGCTAAAATGTTAAATATTTTTTATAAAGAAGGTTTTATAAAAAATTATCGTGTGGATCCTTCAAATTCTAAAAATTTTGTAATTTTCTTAAAATACATTAACGGGACTCCAATCATTACTCAATTGGATGCTGTATCTACACCGAGTAAAAAAGTATACATCAACGCCCGAGATTTATGGAAACTGCACAATGGTATAAATGTTCTTATTATGTCCACCACTAAAGGGTTCCTTACCGATAGAGAATGTAAAGAGTTACACTTAGGTGGTGAAATTTTTTGTAAGATAAAATAATTAAAAAATGTCTAATTTAGCTAAACAAGCACTTAAAATTCCTAAAGGAATTTCTATAAAAAAATTAAATAATTCATTAATAATAAAAGGTAGTCTAGGTAAAAAAAAAATTCCTTTTTTAATAGAAACTATCGTTACGGATAAAAATTTGGTAATTACAAATAAGTTACTCCCTGAATTTAAAAAAGAAAAATTTAGGCTAAATTCTAAAGCGTTACAAGGGACGACTACTGCTTTAATTAAACAAGCTTTCATTGGATTAAGATCAGGTTACCGAACGCAATTAAAATTAGTAGGAGTTGGTTATAAAGTTTCTTTAGGTTTGATTAATAACGTTTCTGTTTTAATTTTAAATTTGGGTTATAGTCATACTGTATCGATTCGAATCCCCGTGTCTTTAAAAGTTGCTTGCACTAAAAATACTGCAATTTCTATTTTTGGTTCTGATAAACAATTTGTTAATAATTTTGCAGCAGTTATTCGGTCATATAAAAAACCTGAGCCTTATAAAGGTAAAGGTATTCTATATCAAAATGAAAAAATTATTTTAAAAGAGGGGAAACGCTCTTAAAATTTAGATTAACTAATTAACATGATTAAATTTTTACGAGTAAATAATAAAAAAAAATTAAATACAACAAGTCTCCTTGTCCCAGAGTTAATTAAAAGTAAAATTTATCTAGGTTTAGATAAAACCATTCTTAATTCCAATTCGCGAGGTTACTTAAAAGGAATCCGAAATAAAATATATGTTTTTAATGCATTACAAATAGCTAAGAACCTTCAAAGAGCTTTAAGAGTCATTTATAATTCGCACTCTTCAAAATTAGTTGTAACGAATAATCATCGTCTTAAAATGGAACCTACTAAAAGAATCCTTTTTCTTGGATTTCCCGAAACAAAAAAAATTGAATGAGAAGCCTTTTGTCAAAGTAAAAATCAGTTTTACGTTTTTGATGAAGAATGGATCAATGGTTTACTAACTAATCATGAAAGTTTATTTGAGTATAAGCGAGATTTTTTAAAAAATCTAGAATTTAAAAACAAGGGAGAAATAGATGTTTTTCATCAGAATTTCAGAGGTATTTTAAAATTAAATATGATTCCCGATTTAATTGTTATTTATGATCATTCTCAAAATTATTATGCCTTTATGGAAGCTAAGCGATTGAAAATCCCTACAATTTCTTTTTTAAATGCGTCTGATAATCCTTCAGACGTTGATTACCCTGTTTTGGGTAATTTTAGCTCGCTAGTTGCGGGTGATCTCTTTTATTATTTGATTAAAAAAACTTTAAAAGAAAGTGTTTGCTTTTAATTAAATAATCAAAAATAAGACTTAAATGAAATTAATAAAAAATAAAAGATATAAACCACGTTATAAAAGCTTTTTAAGGCTCCGAGAAAATATAACAGGAAAACTAAGTTTTCTTAAAATGAGAAAAAAAAAATGGTATCGTTTAAAAAGACGATTTCAAACTTTCAGACGAAGAATTAAGATTATCAATTTTAATCATAAAATATCTCATTTAGCTAAGTATTCGAAACGGTTAAAAAATAATTTTAGAAATCAATTGTATAATAAACAACGTTTAAATACTTTTTATGGAAAATTAAAAGAGCGGCAGCTAAAAAAAAAAGTTAGAGAAGCTTTTTCAAAAAGCCAAGCTGGTCAGGAATTTGTTTTTAAAAAAAAAGAAGACTTGTTTATTAGTTCTCTTGAAAGTAGGGTTGACAGCATTCTATTTCGTGTTAAGTTTTTTTCAAGTTTCAGAGAAATACGACAGGTTATTGCAAACGGAAATGTTTTCGTAAATAAGACAACCATTTTAAATGGAAACTTTGCATTAAAAAAAGGGGACATTATTACTTTTTCTCCTAGCCTTGCTAAAGTTATTAACAAAAATTTTAAAATTATGCAAAAAAAAGCTTTACCAAAAGTTATACCTTCTTATTTAGAAATAAATTTTAAAGTTTTAACTGTTGTTTTGGTTGAATCGATTACAATTGCTAAATTGCAGCAATTTTTTCCTTTTTGATTAAATTTAAAGAGTTTATTTCATCGGTACGCTTAAACTGTTCCATTTTAATTTAGAGTCAAGATTGAATACAATAAAATTAATAACCTTTTTCAAAAAAAAAGATTATGCAAACCTTTTTTCTTCCCAAAACCGCTCTTTTATGCTCGTTAAAACCATTAATTATGGCTATTCTATTTTATTTTAAGTTATAGAAGAAAAACAAATCACGAGTACTGTTTTTAAATAATTACAATTCACTTTTTCAAATGTTTCTTCCTTATGACTGTTATTCAATATGAAAATACTTCAAAAATTCGAAATAATCAAAAGCATCCTTTCCATTTGGTGGATCCAAGTCCGTGACCATTAGTAGCCGCGTTTGGTGGTTTTACTATGGTTTTTGGTGGCGTTGGTTACATGCATGGCTACGTTTATGGCGGCAATACTTTAGTTTTAGGGGTTTTAATGACTTTATTTGTTATGTATACTTGGTGGCGTGACATTGTTAGAGAAGGTACTTTAGAAGGACAGCACACCTATGACGTTCAATTAGGTTTACGTATGGGTATGATTCTGTTTATTGTTTCTGAAATCATGTTTTTTTTTGCATTTTTTTGGGCGTTTTTTCATTCGAGTCTTTCCCCCACTTTTGATATTGGAGCGGTTTTTCCGCCAGAATCTATGCCTGTCTTGAGTGCGTGGGAGATTCCTTTATTAAATACTGTACTTTTATTAAGTTCAGGGGCAACCGTAACTTGGGTGCACCATGCTATTGTGGCTAGGGCACGGAAAGAAGCTTTATTCGGTTTCGTTGTTACCGTTATTTTGGCACTCGTTTTTACTGCATTGCAAGGTTTTGAGTACTTAAATGCACCTTTTACTATATCGGACAGTGTTTATGGTTCGTGCTTTTATCTTGCCACTGGGTTCCACGGGTTTCACGTTTTTATTGGAACTTTGTTTTTAGTAATATGTACTAGCAGATTAGCCCGGCATCATTTTACTCAAGAGCATCATTTTGGTTTTGAAGCAGCTGCCTGGTATTGGCATTTTGTAGATGTTGTCTGATTGTTTCTTTTTATTACGATTTATTGGTGGGGAGGTAACTAACTTTAATAATCAAAGATTCCTTTTTTATGGCTAGAGTGTTTAAAAAAAGGAATAGGTGACTGAGTGGTTGAAAGTGGCAGATTGTAAATCTGTTGGGTAATTCCATCGTAGGTTCGAATCCTACCCTGTTCAATTAGCATTTTCCAGTGAAATAACTCACTTAAAAAAGTTCTTTTATCATTTTTTAGTAGCTCAGTGGTAGAGCAAATGGCTGTTAACCATTAGGTCGTTGGTTCAAGTCCAACCTAAAAAGAATTTTTTACTTAATAGTAAGATCAGCTTTAAGTGAATACCTTGATATTAAAAATTGTATGGACGTTTCAAAAACGAAATTTAAAAGCGAGTATTTAATACTGAGAACTTTTTAAAATCCATGACGGAAAACCGATTTCTAATTTAGAATGTTTAAAAAACAAAAAAGGGTGAACTGAAACATCTAATTAACCTGAAAAAAATCAACCGAGATATCGTTAGTAGCGGCGAGCGAAATCGATAAAAGACTAAATTTCATTCGGAATCCTTTAATCGAAAAAAGATCCAGAGAAGGTAAAAGTCCTGTAGAGAAAAGGTAACGATTAGTAATATAAAAGTAGAACTATTTATGTGATGTATAGTTTGAACATTAAAGAACCACCTTTAAAGTGTATTTTTTTTAATAATCGATAGTGTACTAGTACCGTGAGGGAAAGGTGAAAGAGAGATTTGAGAAGTTGAAAAGAACTTGAAACTTAGAGCTAACAAGCGCTCAAAGCTTTAAAAAGTAATGAGGTACCTTTTGCATAATGGGTCAACGAATTTATTTAAGTAGCGAGCTTAAGCTAAAAAAAGTTTAGGCTAAGAGAAATCAAGCTTTAAAAAAGCACGAAAGTTACTTTAATAATACCCGAAGCTGAGTGATCTAATCATGAGCAGGTTGAAGATTGAGTGGTAACATTCGTTGGAGGACCGAACCCGTGTATGTGGAAAAATACTGGGATGACTTGTGATTAGGGGTGAAAGGCTAATCAAACTCAGAGATAGCTGGTTCTCTGCGAAATCTATCTAAGTAGAGCGTTTAAAAACTTGCTTTAGGGTAGAGCACTCGTTGAACTAGGGGGGCGTCGTGTCTTACTGACTTCAAAGAAACTCCGAATATAAAGCTAAAGAATTTAAGCAGACAGACTATGGGTGCTAAGATCCATGGTCAAGAGGGAAACAGCCCAGATTGTTCGTTAAGGTCCCTAAAAATAATTAAGTGAGTAAGGAAGTGGAAAAATTAAGACAACCAATAAATAGGCTTGGAAGCAGCCATTTTTTAAAGAAAGCGTAACAGCTCATTGGTCGAGTTTTGCTGCACCAAAAATGTATATGGACTTATATTATTTACCGAAACGGCAAACTTTATTTTATAAAGTGGTAGCAGAGCGTTCTGTATGTTAATGAAGATAAATAGTAATATTTATTAGAAATATCAGAATTGAGAATGTTGACATAAGTAACGACAAACGGTGTATAAAAAGTTTAATAAAACTGAAAAAACATCGTCACCGTAAGTCCAAGGTTTTTAAGGGAAGGCTAATCCTCCTTAAAGAATTGTTATAAATCAATTCAAATAAAGCGGTCCTTAAGAAAAAAGCGAAAGCTGTATTCAATAGGTAGGTAGTAAAACTACCCTTATTAGAAGTGACGAATTTTTAAAATCAAATACATTATACGGTATTATGAATTTTTTAAATAAATTCCAGGAAAAAGCTCTAATAAGATAACCGTACCCGAAACCAACACAGGTGGACGAGTCGAGTAGACTAAGGTGCTTGAGAGAACTATGTTGAAGGAACTCGGCAAAATGACTCTGTAACTTCGGGAGAAGGAGTGACTTTTCAAAATAAGTAACCTTTATAATAAGGAAGCTACTTTAAAATGGAAAGAGCGTTCAATTTTCAGCCCCTGTCTGGTGCTGTTAGCGATACGATTCTTTTGCAGGAAGGTATCTTCGCAAACATTTTAAATTTGAAAAGCCGACACAAAATCGAGAACAGCAACTGTTTATTAAAAACACAAGTCTCTGCAAACTCGTAAGAGGAAGTATAGGGGCTGACACCTGCCCGGTGCTGCAAGGTTAAAGAAAGAAGTTTTGGCTTTGAACTTAATCCCCAGTAAACGGCAGCCGTAACTCTGACGGTTCTAAGGTAGCGAAATTCCTTGGCATCTAATTAATGTCCTGCATGAATGGTGTAATGACTGTTCTACTGTCTCCAACGTAGACTCAGTGAAATTGAAATCCCCGTGAAGATGCGGGGTTCTTGCAGCTGGACGGAAAGACCCTGTGCATCTTTACTATAATTATACATTGCAGTAAAAAAATTTATGTGTAGAATAGGTGGGAGCTTTTGAAACCTTTACGTAAGTAAATTGTAGAAGCGACTTTGAAATACCATCCTTAAATTTTTTCACAGCTCATTTTAATTATTATAAAAACATTGTATATTTGGTAGTTTGACTGGGGCGGTCGCCTCCTAAATAGTAACGGAGGCGCACTAAGGTAAGTTCAAATCGTTTTATCTCGATTGTGGAGCGTAATAGTATAAACTTGCTTGACTGTAAGAGTGACATCTCGAGCAGGGACGAAAGTCGGTTATAGTGATCCGATGATTCCTTGTGGAAGGATCATCGCTCAACGAATAAAAGATACGCCAGGGATAACAGGCTAATGATTCCCAAGAGACCATATCGACGGAGTCGTTTGGCACCTCGATGTCTGCTCATCACATCCTGGAGCTGTAAGTGGTTCCAAGGGTTCGGCTGTTCGCCGAATAATGTGGTACGTGAGCTGGGTTTAGAACGTCGTGAGACAGTTTGGTCCCTATCCTCTGCGAGCGTTAGAAAATTGAGAAGGTTAGACTTTAGTACGAGAGGACTGAGAAACGTGATTCCATGGTGTTCCAGTTGTCGTACCAACGGCAGCGCTGGGTAGCTAAATTCATAACGGATAATCGCTGAAAGCATCTAAGCGAGAAACCGTAACTCTTCAAGATGAATTTTCTTTAAAAAGCTGTAAAAGATTATTACTTAAATACGATAGGCTCGGTGTGTAAGAACTGTAAAGTTTTTAGCAAACGTGTACTAAAAGCTTTTGAATAGCGGGTAGTTAATAAACTATTTCTATTTTTGGGTGCGCTGCCTGCGCACACCCTTTTTTAGTAGTGTTGTAATAGATAGACGCATATTATTTTATTTCTATCTCACTCAAATCATTTAGATTTAAAGTGGACTTCTTAAAGCAAAAAGTTAGTTTCAACTTATTTTTTGGTATGTAGTAAAATATTATTCAGATTTTTTTTAATAAGTATTAAATTTTATTTAATACTATCGGGAAAAAAGTTATCAAATACTTTTGTATTCTTCAATTAAGCACATATAATATAAATGTTATTAAAAAAAATAAAAGCCGCAACACCATCACAACGTCATTTAAAATTAATAGATAAATCATTCCTTTCGAAAAATAAACCACTAAAGTCACAAACAATAGGTTTAATTACTTCGGGAGGTAGAAATAACTTAGGAAGAATTACCCATTTTCGAAAAGGAGGTGGACACAAAAAATTGTATAGAAAAATAGATTTTCTACGAAAAGATTCAAATGGAATTGTTTTATCTCTTGAATATGACCCAAATAGAACAGCTTTCATTGCTTCTGTTTACGATGTTCTGAAGAAACAACCTTTTTATATCCTTGCTCCGCAAGGTTTAAAAACGGGAGACATAATTCAGTCGGGTAAACACGCGGAAGTCAAGATTGCCCATTCGCTGCCATTAGCTAGGATTCCTGTCGGAACTTTTATTCATAATATTAGTTTATCAAAAGGTAAAAAAGGTAAGATTGCTCGTGCAGCGGGTAATTATGCACAATTAATTCAAAAAAATAATACATTTGGTAGAATAATTCTACGGTCAGGTGAACAAAGACTAATTTCTGTTGAATGTACTGCTACAATAGGAATACTTTCTAATGAAAATAAAAACTTAACTTCTTTAGGAAAAGCCGGTAGGTCTATTTGGCTAAACAGAAGACCTACTGTTCGTGGTGTGGCAATGAATCCGGTAGATCACCCGCACGGGGGAGGTGAAGGAAAAACTTCTGGTGGCCGTCCTTCAGTGACCCCTTGGGGGAAACCTGCGAGAGGTCAATCAACAAGCCGTTCAAAGAGCCCACTTGTCGTAGTTTCTCGTAAAATTTCGAAATAATTTAATTTTAGTTAGCATGAGTCGCTCTATTCATAAAGGTCCGTTTATCGAAAAATCTTTTTTTAAACAAAGCTTAAAAAAAGAAATAAATAATAAATCAGAATTGAAAACTTGATCCAGAACGTCTACAGTTTTACCTTATTTAGTAGGCGAAACTGTTCATATTCATAATGGTAAAAAGTTTTTAAAGATTAAAGTTACCGAGGGAATGATAGGTCATAAATTAGGGGAGTTTTCTCCTACCCGAGTCAGGTTCTTTTATAAAAAACAAAAATAAAATAATATGGGCCAAAAAGTAAATCCTATTATATTTAGAATCAATTCGAAAGATACTGTTTGGAACTCACAATATTTTCCCATAAATCATAATGAGTCGTCTTATCTATTATACCAAGATTTGATTATTCGTGAATCTTTAAATAAAATTTTTGCAAGCAGAGGGGCAGTTTTGAATGATTTAATTATTGAACGAACTGCGTCGAAATTAAATATTGATGCTGAATTTTATGCTACAAGAACTCTTGGGAAAAAAAGTTTATTACTTAAACATTTACGGATCCGAAAGTCGAGAAGATTACTATGGAGAAAAAAAGTTCAAAAGCGTGACTTTAATTTAGTGAATAATAATAAAGAAAAGTTAAAACGAATAATTTTAACTAAGGTTAATCAAAGATTATACGTTTCAAAACCGTCTTCTAATGCTTTAATTACTCAAAAATTGGAGAAGAAATTATCATTTCTATTACTAAGATATACAAAGACTACTAAAGTAAATATAGCTTTAAAAAATATTCAAAATGAGGTCATTTTGAATACATTCGGATTAGGATTGGCCCCTTATAAAACGGCAAGTAAAAAATTACGTAGTTATGCTCGTTCGCCTTACTACCACGAAGCTATGGAACTTTTTATCCTTCTATCAGAAAAAGGTAATAACGCTAAATTATTAAGTAGTTTTATTGCACTAAAATTTCGGTTCATGCGAAAGCATAACGCTTTTCTTACTTTTTTAAAAAGAGTTCTTTTTATTTTTGGTCGAATTGAGAGCTCAGAATGACAAGGTATTAAAATCAGGATTTCTGGGAGGTTTAATAATGCTCCCAGAGCTAAATCAAGAATAATTCAAAGTGGAAGACTTCCTTTACAAACTATTGACTCAAAAATTGATTATCATAAAACACATTTATACACACCTGTCGGAGCTTTTGGTTTGAAAGTGTGAGTTTGTGAAAAAGAATTATAATTAATTAATTAAAAATGTTTTTACAACCAAAAAAAACAAAATATAAAAAATATAGAAAAGGTCGTTTACCTAAGTTAGAACATCGCTCTAACAAATTAAAATTTGGAACGTTAGGTTTAAAAGCTTTAGAATCCGGTTGTATTTCGGCAAGACAAATTGAAGCAGCCAGACAGGCAATCACCCGGAAAATAAGACGGGCAGGGAAAGTTTGAATTCGTATTTTTCCTGATTTACCAATTACAGCAAAACCTATCGAAGTCCGTATGGGTAAAGGTAAAGGCAACGTAGATCATTGAGTTGCTCGAATAGGTGGCGGTTCTATTTTATTTGAATTAGACGGTATCCCTGAAAAACTAGCGATAGCTGCTCTAAAAACGGGTGCCGGAAAATTACCTGTTAAGACAATTATAATAAATTAAAAATGCTTTTAATTCAAAATAAAAATCAAAAAAAATACATTAAATCTATTCTTTTAAATAAGAGTCAGCATTTTTTTTTTAAGAAGAGTGCTAATTTCTTACCGATAATTGATGAGAAAACAGTAAATTTAAAAACCAATGTAAAACTTGAAAATTTTTTTAAAAAAAAGTTTATAAAAAGCCGTTACGAAAAATTAGAAAAACAAGGAAGAAGAGGGCTACTTATTAAAATACGTAATAAAAAAGGACCCTTTTTAATTCTTGCCGAAAGAGAAAAGACAGGAAGTAAAAAAAAGGCGGGCAAAGAAGAAACTATTTCTATAATGAAATTTTATAGAAATTTTTATAGATATTTTGATCACCGTATCGCAAACTTTCGCGCGGGTGAAGAAGAATCCGGCTTCTCTGAAGGTGTTATTATTTTTAAGAGGACTTCTTTTTTTTTAAACAAATTGATAAATTCTCGAACTCTGAAAAGAGAAAAAGAAAAGAAAATTTTTCGCCCTTCTGAGGATGAAAAAAAGAACTCTCGAAAAAAAAGAAGGGAAAAAAGAAGAAGGCGAAGAAAGCAGAGAAAAAGAGCTGTAAAAGCACGCCTGTTCGAAACATCTATTTTAGATCAGACTAAATTAAGAAAAACTGTATACAAACCTCTAAGGAATCTTTTAGCAATTCAAACCCTTAAAAACAGGATAAAAATTTCCTGTAAGACTATTTGATAGCTTATTTCAGTCAATTGAAACAATTTTTAATAAAACCAAATATCCTTTATTTTTGAATGTCAATGCTCTTAAAAAGAGAGGGGCGGCTACCCTACTTTTAATTAGTAGGGGCGAGCCTCAAAAATTCTCTTAATTTGGTTCGAACGTCATTAAAATAACGAATCTATTATTACTAGTTGCCCCCGACCGCAGAATGAAACCTTTTTTATTTTTCTCACCTAAAAAACCTAGCTTATCACTCATATTCAAAACGGCTTTGACACATGCAGACCTGTTATTATTATCAAGGCCACAAGTATTCCGGTAGGAAGGGGTTATATTAAAGTTAAACGATCTTTTAGTAAGACTTTGTTGATGGATACGCATGCAGATTTAACAGTTGCCTCAATGCTTCTCTTGCTAGAATGCATGATTTCAATGAACTTATGATTTACACAATAGAAAACTAGAAAAGAGTGTACTCAGAAAAAGAGGGACTCGAACCCACAACCCTCGGTTTTGAAGACCACTGCTCTACCAATTGAGCTATTTTTCTAGTAAGTAACTCTTAAAAATTTAAAAGTTACTTAAAAAAGGTAGAAAATACCTTTTATTAAGTATCTACAGTTTTTTTCCTCCACCCTCGCTTTTTATTTTTTAAGCTTTAGCCAATTAAGATGAAGGTCGGTGGCGCCCTTCGTGAGACATATGGTTAGTCTTTTGAGATATTACTGTAGTCTAGTTTTTCTTCTGCCCTAATATTAGCGTGATGAATCCCGCTTTTTGATTAACAGACATAAACCCTGAGGGTTCTTTTTAATTGTTGAAATATAATTTAATTTGGCTTGGACGTCATTATAATTAAATAAAGTGTTATTGGTTTCTACGGCAGAATGAAACCTTTTTTTATTTTTCCCACCTAAAAAAACTATCTTATTACTCATATTCAAAACGGCCTTAACAAGTTCAGGCCCAGTATTATTATTAGGGTCATAAGTGCTTAAAATAAGAGGGCCTTCTATTAAAGTTAAAAAATTCTTTAATGGGCTCTTATTGATTAATTTCTGTGCAAGTTTACTGTCTACTTTATAGGTCACCAAATTCTCTTTTGTAAATTGTGGTTTCAATTTTTTAAATTCTTTTGCAGAATAATTATTTGTTTGAAAGATTAAAAGGTTTTCTTTTTTTAGAATTGCGCTTAATTTATTTACGCTATACTTATTATTATTTAAATGAGTACCAAAAAACATGATTAATTAGGGGGGAAGGTGAATACGGTAAGCCCTTTAAGCCCAGTAGGATTCGAACCTACGACAAAACCGTTATGAGCGATACGTTCTACCACTGAACTATGAGCTTCAATAGACTTCTTAACCAAATGCTAAGTTTCAGCCAATTTCTAATAATAATTATTATTTTCCTTCTCTTCTTTGCAGATTTACCTAAGTTAATCAAACAATTAATCAGCGGTCTGCGAAAAGTAGAAAAAACTCTAAGAGAAAAAAAACCTGAGAAAAAAGATTAGATCAGAAAAAGAGGGACTCGAACCCACAACCTTCGGTTTTGGAGACCACTGCTCTACCGATTGAGCTATTTCTCTCGTAAGTAACTCTTAAAATTTTAAATTACTAAAATTTAGAAGTTACTTCTACTTTTAAATGAATATTAGATGGACTTTTATTTAGTATTGTATTTAAAATTATTAAAAATTTTTCATCATTAATTTGACTCGTCGTATATTGAATTGTCCTTGAATGAATCTTAGTTTCAAATTGTTCTCTTGCTTTCTTATTTACATGAGGTGAACTTAAAACAGTCTTTTTTATCTTTTTTACATTTTTGCTTTTATAACTTATGTCTTGAATGGTAGTGCTTTCACGAAACAGGTCATTTAATTTAACACAAAAGGTTTTAAGTAAGTGAACTTCATATGAGCTAAAAATTAATTTATAGTTAGAAAACATTATTATTATTTTTAAAAAAAGAAATAAATGTACCATTATTTTTTAGAATTGCAAAACCGAGTTTTATATCTTTTAGTATTCTTTTTTTTAATTTTTACTCTTAATTATTATTATAAAGAAGCGTTATTTTATTTTTTGGTAAAACCAGTATTCTTTTCAGCAAGTAAAGAACTTTCTTATTATTTTATTTATACAAATATTACCGAAGTGTTTTTTACCTATTTTAAAATTTCTGTTCTAATAGCATTCTATGTATTAATTCCTTATACGGCAATTCAAGTTTGAAAATTTATTATTCCTGGTCTTTATTTATCGGAACAATTTTTTTTAAACATTTTCGTAACTCTGTTTTTACTTATTTGGGTAAATTGTAATATATTTATTTATTTATTATTAATACCCTCTATATGAAGCTTTTTTTCAGAGTTTGATTTTACGGCAGGAAACCCTTTAATTCCTTTTTTTTTCGAGGCCAAACTAGGAGAATACATTACTTTTATAACTAAAATTTTTTTCAGCTTCAGCTTTATTTGCCAATTATTCTTTTTCAGTTTAATGTTCCTTTTTAAATATACGGCATCAAATTTAAAAATGGTTAAAAGAATCAGGCCTTACATCTACATAACAACATTTTCATTTGCTTGCTTAATAACTCCTCCTGATGTTTTAAGTCAACTTATGGTGGCAATACCTTTCATAATTTTCTACGAAATTATTATTATATATTTATTAATTCACAATGAATATTACTTTTTTTATAAAAATGTTCCAGTTGACTCTAATAAGGAAGCCAATTAAATGACATCAGTAATGAAACGGTAAGAAGTAGCCAGCCTAAAGAAAAAGGTAAAAAAACTTTCCAACCCAAAGCCATTAACTGGTCATAACGGTATCGAGGAAGAGCTGCGCGCATTCAAATAAAAAAGACTACTCCAAAACAAATTTTAATACTAAATCAAATAGGTCCCGGAATCCAATTAAATGGAAATACGTCTAAAGGTGATAGCCATCCACCTAAAAAAAGTAAGGCTGTTAGTGAACTCATCAAAAGCATGTTTGCATATTCGCCTAAAAAAAACAATGCAAATCCCATTGCAGAATACTCTACGTTATACCCTGAAACTAATTCCGCTTCTGCTTCAGGTAAATCAAAGGGATGCCGATTCGTTTCAGCTAAAGCAGAAATAGCAAACATAATAAACATAGGAAATAAAGGGATACAAAATCAAACTCTTTTTTGAGCAAATACTATTTCGCTTAAGTTGAAAGATCCCACGCAAATTATAACTGTTACGATAATAAAGCCAATGGATACTTCGTAAGAAACCATTTGAGCAGCAGAACGTAAAGCACCCAAAAAAGGATATTTAGAATTACTGGACCAACCCGAGGTAATAATACCGTAAACACTCAATGAGGAAACCGCAAATAAGTATAAAATTCCTACGTTAATATCCGCGATAACTACCCCTTCTGAAAAAGGTATTACGGACCAACCGATTAAACTTAAAATAAATGTTAGCATAGGGGCGATTAAAAAGACTGTTAAGTTAGCATTACTAGGTAAAATCGTCTCTTTAGCAAAAAGTTTTAATCCATCTGCTAGGGGTTGTAAAAGACCTAAATAACCTATTACATTAGGGCCTCTTCTTCTATGAATGGCTCCCATAATTTTTCTTTCAGCCAATGTAAAATAAGCCACTGAAATCAAAAGCGGTATTATAACGGCTAAAATTTTAAGTAAATTACTTATAACAAAAAGTAGCATTATATTTTTAAAATTCATAATTAGAAACCAAATTATTCCATTTTTTTCGTATACGAACCTTTTGATAGTTTTTTTTTTTTTAACCTATAGGAAATAACGATGTAGTTCAGCTGGTTAGAACATTGGAATCATAATCCAAGTGTCGAGGGTTCGAATCCCTCTTTCGTTAATCAGGAGAGATGGCTGAGCGGCTTAAAGCATTGGTTTGCTAAATCAACGTATAAATTTTTATACCATGGGTTCGAATCCCATTCTTTCTAAAATGTCTCGTTGGGCGGTAATATCTAAATAAGAATTGTTGTGAACTCCAGATAATAAAACGCTCACTTGGTGGAATAGGTAGACACGTTAGACTTAAAATCTAATGCATTATTGCGTGTCGGTTCAAGTCCGACAGTGAGTATTTACATATTAAACATATATCTTTGAGTAATAATAGCTTTAAAATCACAATCCTTTAATTACTAGACTAAAAAGGAAAAATATTTTTACTTCTCTAAAAGCCTAAAAAGAAATTTAATTGTCAAAAGGCACGACTGACAAATACGGTAAAAAGGATAAAGTGACGGAAAAATATCCTTCCCTCCCCCCCCAAACTACAAAAAACTTTAAAAGCCAAAGTGGTGGAATTGGTAGACACGCTGGGTTTAGGTTCCAGTTTTTTTAAAGTAGGAGTTCGAGTCTCCTCTTTGGTAAACGGGTAATTAAATCAAAACAAGCAGGCGATAGTCGGCTAATTTATAGGGGTTTGATATTTGAAAATAAAAAGCCAAATAGGTAATTAAATAAAAACATGCCTACTATTAATCAACTTTGCAAATATATACGTAAAAATAAAAATAAAATAAAAAAGACACCTGCTTTAGAAGGCTGTTCTCAAAAAAAAGGTACCTGTATAAGAGTTTTTGTCCGGACTCCAAAAAAGCCCAACTCAGCCTTACGAAAAGTCGCAAGAATTCGACTCAGCAATAATAAATTAGTAACCGCTTATATCCCCGGCGAAGGGCATAACTTACAAGAATATTCATCAGTCCTAATGCGTGGGGGGAGGGTTAAAGACTTACCTGGAGTTAAATACCATTTAATCCGCGGACAAGAAGACTTTGCAGGTATTAAAGACCGCAAATCTGCCAGGTCTAAATATGGAACTAAATTAACAAAAAAATAACCTTTTCATAATGAATGAAAAAGCTAACCGAATAATTTTGCATACAAAAATCGGAAAAAAGTTTATTAATCTATTAATGGTTAATGGACAAAAAAATAAAGCGGAACAAATATTTTTGCAAACCTTGGAACTTCTGGGGCAGAATGCTGTATATACCCTACTGGAAGCCTTAAAAAACGTGAGGCCTATTTTAGAAGTACGTTCGATTCGTTTAAGAGGGGCTAATTACCAAGTGCCAGTACCCTTAACTGAAAACAGACGAATGTCTTTGGCTATTAAATGAATAATAGGAACTGCTCGGAAAAAAACAGGAAGATCTATGAACCGTAGGTTACAAGATGAACTTCTTTTAGCTCAAAAGAAACAAGGTGAGAGTGTAAAAAAAAAAATAGCCATTCACAGAACAGCATGCTCTCACAGAGCGTTCACCCATTACCGCTGGTTTTAAAACCGCAACTTATTAAATAACGAAAAATTATGGTATACAATTTAATCAACTATTTAACAATAAACACGATCCTTTTTCTTATAGGCGTCTTAGGACTAGTCTTAAACAGAAAAAATATTTTAATTATCTTAATGTCAGTAGAATTAATGCTTCTAGCTGTGAATATGAATTTTGTTGTTTTTTCTGTTCATCTTGATGACCTATTAGGGCAAATATTTGCTCTATTCGTCTTAACCGTAGCTGCTGCAGAGTCTGCTATTGGCTTGGCGATACTCGTAGTTTACCACCGTGTACGAGGCACCATTGCCGTTGAAAGAATTCAAACTATGAGAGGCTAAGCTTTATAAAGCTTTTGGTCAATACTTCTAATTTAAAATAGGGTTAAAAACTGTTTAGAAGCAACATTTTTTAGAATTATTTAATAAAAAAGAACTTTTTTCTACATGAAATGTTTATTGGCTTTTTGTTAAGCAGCGTGTTTTTCAAGTTTAAGAGGGTTACCTCTGGTTGATTTAGCTTTAGCAAAAGAAGCTAATTTCTTATTATGGGTTTTGGTGAAATCGAATAACCTATTTTGAGCTTTTATGGTAAGCGTTACCGATGTAAAAAGATTTCTGTGAGAATTAAAGCGGGGGCTGAAAATTGAAACCCTGGAGATACAACCTTCCATCGACGGTTGATCATATCATTATTTTTAGTGACAAAGATCGGTATGTAATAAGCAATATTTTTAGCCACTCCCTAAAAGCATTACTTTGGAAGATTTTTTTAAAATTAACCATTAATCTCAATGTTTTTATCCAGTCCCCTAGAACAATTTCAGATTTTACCTCTACTGCACTTTAGGTTAGGTAACCTTGATATTTCATTCACAAACGCAAACTTAATAATCCTTATTGCGTTAAGTGCTTATTTAGCTATCATTGGTATGATAGTATCCCCAAAAGGTAGCTTTTACCTAATACCTTCTCGATGACAAATCGTAATTGAAACTTTCTACGAAACTATTTCAAATATGTTGGCAGATAACTTAGGTGTTCGAGGGCAGCAATATTTTCCTTTTGTCTATGTTTTGTTTATGTTTGTTTTATTATCTAATTTGATTGGGTTAATCCCTTACAGTTTTACTTTAACGAGTCATTTAATTGTAACTTTTGCTTTAGCTCTAATGGTCTTTGTAGGTGTCAATAAAATTTGTTGGGCAGAGCACGGGATTCATATGGCTTCCTTATGTTTGCCGCCAGGCACTTCTTTAGGTTTAGCTTTATTATTAGTACCAATTGAATTTGTTTCTTACATGTTTAAACCAATTAGTTTAGGTGTTCGATTATTTGCTAATATGATGGCAGGTCATACTTTATTAAAAGTTATCGCCGGTTTTGCTTGGAGTATGATGGCTTCAGGTGGCTTACTTTTTATCGCTCACTTATTACCATTAGCTGTATTAGTCTTACTAGTGGGGCTGGAGCTTGGCGTGGCTCTAATTCAAGCATATGTTTTCACAATATTAACTTGTATCTATCTTAATGATGCAATTAATTTACATTAAGAAAAAATACCTTTTATTAAACCTTTTGTATTTAGATCCAAACTTGTTTTATGGTAAATGGTCCACGTAACCATTAAAGATTGTTATTTTATTTTGAATATGGCTGGTTATGCTGCTAATTATGCTATTTTGGGGGCCAAATGAGCTTTTAAGCTCATTTTTTAATAGGAGGTCCTCCCTTAAAATGATTACGAGTGCTCTAACCTTTTAAGAACCTCTTCGAAAAAAACGGGACTTGAACCCGCGGTCCCCAACGTGACAGGCTGGTGCTTTAACCAACTAAGCTATTTTTCCACAATTTTTTTTAAATAACAGGGGCTGGATTCGAACCAACGACCTTCAGATCATGAGCCTGATGAGCTAAACCGGACTGCTCTACCCTATACAATGAGACAATATTTTTTAGAAGAAGTGGGATTCGAACCCACGGTACTTTTCAGTACATTAGTTTTCAAGACTAACACCTTAAACCACTCGATCATTCTTCCTTAAATCTATGGCAGCGAAAGAAAGGATTTGAACCTTCAACTTTAACCTTGGCAAGGTTACACTCTACCGTTGAGTTACTTTCGCATATTTAAATGCCCAAAGGCTGAAGAATAATCCTTGAACCAGTTAATAAAACTTGAGATTCTTGGAAGCGAATTTTTTGAGTTAAAATAGAAATATCTAATTTAGGTATGTTCTGAAAAAGCTCATATTGAATTTCTAATTCAGGAAAAGTTAATAAGTCATACAGAGAAAAAGAAAAAGAGTTCTCTTGTTGAATTTTTCTTTTTACAGATACTCCCTCAAATAGCTTAATTTTCGGTAGTATTAGTAAAACAAGCTTCGAAAAAAAAGTGAACATGTTACTTTTACGTAAAGTTAATTTGCAACCTACGGGAGCTCCTTTACGGATTTTCAAAAAAATATTCGATTTTGTTGACTTGGTTGGAATAGGCTTTTGGCTCGCTATCGCTTCTAGAGTAGACATAACTAAAACCAAAGCTTTGAAGTTTATTTCTTTAATCCCGAAATTTAAAGTGATTTTTTCAAATTTAGGGGAGTGATAAAAACTTTTATGTGTAAATTGAGATGACAAATCATATTGTATCAAATTGACTGAATGGAATTGGTAATTGTGCATTTCTAATCTTTTTTAAATTATAAAAAGCCAGAGGACAGACTAGCTAATTTCATTAATTTATTTTTTTTCATTTCTTTAGTCACGGGTCCTACTACTCGTGTGGCTAATGGTTTGTTTTGTTTATTTACAAGCACTCCCGAATTTAAATTAAATTTAAAACTAAGTCCATCTTTTCGTTTACTTTTACATTTAGTCCGCGTGATAACTGACCGTAGAACATCGCCTTTTTTAACTTTAGATCGGTACTTATTTTTGTTTTTTATTTTTTGTACGGCTACAACTATTGTGTCTCCCAAGCAAGCATACCGTCTTTGAAACCCACCTAAAACTTTAATACACTTAGCTGTCTTTGCCCCAGAATTGTCTGTAATTGTTAAAGTACTTTGATTTTGTATCATTTATTTGTTTTTTGAGAAGAAAATTACGCAAAATTCTGAAGAAGACCCGCACCTTTCCCCCGAAATGGCAGAAAAAAAATAAAGAGGCATCTTTTCCAAAAAAATTTTACTATTGGAATTCTTTTCTTTTATTATATTTTGCATTAACTTTTTAACCTGTTTTGGTTCCGAAAAACTCGGAACCAAAAAGTATTAAATATTGTGTGTTTTTATGACAATCGTTCGCAGAACAATAAATCTATATTAATCATGGCAAAGAAAACAAGGTTAGAAACGGATTTGAACCATTATCAACGGATTTGCAATCCGCTACATTACCAATTATGCTATTTAACCATCAAATATTCTTTAAAGGTTATTTTATTACGTTTAATAGGAGTTGAACCTATAACCTTCGGGACCGAAATCCGATGCTCTATCCAGTTAAGCTACAAACGTAACTCTAGTCCAAGTACCTTCACTAGAACCATAAAGCTGTTTTAAGCTATATTAAAAATCAGAATTTTTGAATTATTTAACGCTTTTTTTTTAGTTAAAAAAAGGATAGTCTACTTTTTATCTTCGTAATTTTATATAACGAGCCTTATAAAAAAGAGAACTTTTTTACCGAAAACTGCTATTTCAATTAAACCCTTCCTTAAAACAATAATTATCTATCAACTTCACCAAAAACAATATCTTGTGTTCCAATAATTGTTACAACATCTGCAATCATATGACCTTTTGACATAAAGTTTAAAGCTTGTAAATGGCCAAACCCAGGTGCTTTTATTTTACAACGGTAAGGTTTATTACTTCCGTCAGAAATCAAGTAGATACCAAATTCACCTTTAGGTGCTTCAGTTGCGGTATAGGTTTCGCCAACAGGAATGTTAACTCCTTCACTAAATAATTTAAAATGATGAATCACAGCTTCCATAGATTGCTTTAAATGGCCTCGAGAAGGAGGGTTCATTTTTCGGTCATCTATTTTTATAGAACCTGTTGGTATCCCATTTAAACATTGCTCAATGATTTTTAAAGACTCACGCATTTCTTGAACCCTGATTAAATAACGATCGTAACAATCTCCATTTGTACCAACAGGGATTTCAAACATCATTTGATCATAAACGTCATAAGGTTGCGTTTTTCGTAAATCCCAAGAAATACCTGACCCACGTAGCATAACACCGCTGAATCCCCAATCAATAGCGTCTTTAGCTGAAACAACACCAATATCTACTAATCGTTGTTTCCAAATACGGTTACTAGTTAACATTTCTTCCATTTCGTCTACCCGGGTACTAAATTGCTGTGAAAATATATAAATGTCATTTAATAAACCAACAGGGATATCTACACTTATTCCCCCAGGCCGAATATAAGCGGCATGCATCCTGGCGCCGGAAACACGCTCATAAAATTCCATTAATTTTTCACGCTCTTCGAAAGCTCATAAAAAAGGAGTCATAGCGCCTACGTCCATAGCATGGCACCCTACAGCTAATAAATGGTTTAAGATTCTAGTAACTTCTGCGAATAAAACTCTGATATATTGAGCTCTTAAAGGAATGTTGCACCCAATAAGTTTTTCTACGGCTAAAGCATAAGTTTGCTCTTGAGCCATCATTGACACATAATCCAGTCGGTCAAAATAAGGGAGCGCTTGTATGTAAGTTTTGTTTTCAATTAATTTTTCGGTACCTCTATGTAATAAACCAATATGTGGATCAGCTCGTTCAACAACTTCCCCATTCAATTCTAACACTAAACGTAATACTCCATGGGCTGCAGGATGTTGCGGTCCAAAGTTTATTGTAAAATTTTTTATCTTTTTTGCAAGATTACTCTTTTTTAATGACATTTATCCCTAACGGGGTTCGAACCCGTATTATTACCGTGAAAGGGTAATGTCCTAACCATTAGACGATAAGGACTTTAAACGAAAAAATAAAGTCTTTAACATTCAAAGAGCATTTCATGTGTGTTATGCACTTATTTTATTTAATTTGATCTATTAGATTATTAATGCTCATATGCATTAAATCTAAAAAAACTTCAGGATAAATTCCCATAAACAGAGTCCCGATGATTAAGGGTAAAAAAACAAAAAACTCACGTTTTTCAATATCACAAAATTGGCGTAGATATTGAGTTTTTAAATTGCCATAAGAAATTCTGTTAAATAACCATAATGAATAACCGCCTCCCAATACCATTCCTGTTGCGCCGATAAACGTAATTGTAGTATTACATTCGTAAGCTCCTGCTAAGATTAATAATTCCCCTACAAAACTACTCGTTCCTGGTAAAGCAATATTCGCCATTGTAAAGATTAAAAAAATTAAAGTAAAAAGAGGCATCGTGTGAACGAGACCTCCATAATATTTAACCATTCGAGTATGATGACGATCATAGATAACTCCAATAATCAAAAAAAGCGCACTTGCTACAAAACCGTGACTTAAACTTTGTAACATAGCTCCTTCTAAACCAATAGCATTAAAACTAAATAAACCAATCATTACTAAATTCATATGAGCCACCGAAGTATAAGCAATAATACGTTTTAAATCAGTTTGACGAATCGCAGTTAATGAAGTATAAACTACAGCTACAGCCGACATAGAATAAATTAGCGGAGTAAAATAAAAACTTGCTTCAGGAAACAAAGGGAACGAAAACCGAATAAAACCATAGGTACCTAATTTTAATAAAACCCCTGCTAAAATAACGGACCCTGCCGTCGGGGCTTCCACATGAGCCTCAGGTAACCAAATGTGCATAGGTAGCATAGGTACTTTTGTTGCAAAAGATGAAAAAAACATTAATCACAAAAATTTTTGTTCCGTTGGACTAAATGATATCGATAATAAAGTTTCGTAATCAGTAGTACCTGCCACATGATAAATATAAAAAATGCCTAACAACATTAAGACTGAGCCTATTAAGGTGTAAAGGAAAAAAAAATAAGAAGCTCTTATTTTTCTTTCCCTAGAACCCCAAATCCCTATAATTAAAAACATCGGAATTAGAACACTTTCAAATAGAATATAAAATAGAAGTAAGTCTAAAACGGAAAAAACCCCAATTAAAAAAGATTCCATAACCAAAAAAGCTATCAAGTATTCTTTAATATTTGTTTTAACTCCTATTCAACTCGCTAAAATACATAATGGAATTAATAGAGTCGTTAAAATAACAAGAAATAAAGAAATACCGTCTATCCCTAAAGTTAGATTAATATTTAAACTTGGAATTCAATAAATTTCTGTCACATATTGAAATTTAGAGGTTGCTTTATTAAAACCAACCCATAAAAAAAGAGATAAAATAAAAGTTAAAAATGAGAATGATAAAGCGGTAATCCGTAAAAGGCGACCATCTCAACGAGGGATAAAAGTCAAAAAAATGGCGCCTATGAGAGGCAAAAGTAAAAGATATAATAATAAATCATTAGGAATAAACATTTGGAAACAATCGGACTTGAACCGATAACTTCATGCGTGCAAAGCATGCACTCTACCAATTGAGTTATGCTCCCTTTTTTCTTTTTAATTAAAATTTAAAAATCAAAAGAAGTACTCTTTGATCGATTACTAATGGAACACTTACCCATAATAGGTGACGCTAAAGAAATACCATCTGTTAGATAAAAGTCTTCTATTGAAGAAACCCAAAGATGTCTCTTCTTTTCTAATGGGTTATTAAAAACCGTATTATGATCCAATAACCGAGCCATAGAAATTTTTTTTTTATAAGTCAAGCGCACACCAGAAAACCAAAAACATTTTTCTGATTGAACAACAAGTTCTTCTTTGAATAGAAAACCAAGCTTATTTAAACTACTAAAGTAAAGAGCCAAATCGGAATAAATATTATCGGCCCCATTTATAGGCTTTGCTACCAATAAAGACGACATTTTAGCTAAAATGTCAGAATCAGGTAAAATATTTAAACCAGCCGAGGTAGAAACAATACCTCGGCTGGTTTGCAGCAACCCTTCGGTATTTAAAAAAGAAGACTTTTCTTTTTCAATATAAGATTTACTCGGGACAATATAATCAGCAATATCAGTTACAAAAGAATCAAAGTTAAACCGTGAACCTTGAATAATTACGGTAGGTAACCTAAGCTCAACTCGGTTAGATTTTGCGGAATAGAAGACACGGCCCAATATATTTCGTATTTCTTTTGGGTCAACGTTCACAAAATAAAGAACAGACGTATGCTCCGTATTTGTGCAAAAAGGAGTTAAACTTGGAATTCCTAAGGCTAACCCCCCTAACTGATTTGCTTGCTTTTGTAGCACATTATATCTTAATTTAGGAATGTCATTCAACATTTTATAAATCAATGCTTCGATTTGAAAATACTTTTGATCTTCTAATAAACTCGAGCCTACTAAAATCATAGGGCATTTTGCCGCCCGTAACTCACTAGAAAAAAAGTGATTATTAGAAATAATGTCCGAAAAAATTTCCAAATTGGATCCTAAATGTATCACCGGGTAAGTTAAATCTAAGGGAGCTCCTATAGAAGCTACTTTCAGCCCACCTTGCTTGTACCTTTTTCGTAAGTGTAAATTATACAAAGAACTCTCATACCTAGGATTTACTCCTATCAATAAGCATAAGTCAACGTTTTCTAAGTCATCAATAGAAACATTAGTTTTAAAGCGACTTAATTTTTCTTCACTTAAATTCCTTAAATAAAAATTTCGGGCCATTGTAACAGAACATTTAGTTACCATGTCTTTTTTATTTAGACAATCGGCTAGATATTTGGCAGATTGTAAAGTTTCCATATCTGTATTATAACCACAAACTAAAGTTGTAACAAAAGATTGCTCATTAGAAGGCATTCTTTGATCCTTATAATCTAAAGACTCTAATTTAATTTTTAAAGCTTCAAAACTATTATAAAATAGTTTTTTATTTTTTATCTTTAAAGAAATATAATTAGTAAATTGGCTCGGTAATCCTTCGTAAGAAAACCTGGTTTTATCTGAAATCCAAAAATCTCGAAAATGATGCGTACTCTCTACCATTTCTTTTAATGTCTCCTCCTTGACCAAATAAAAAGGTGAAATTCTTACAATTTTGTTATCTTTTAGCTCGACTTTAACTTTTTGCCCTAAAGCATCTGAAATGTCAAGCATGAAATCTGTTTTTAATTCCCAAGGCCTTGCTGTAAATGCATAAGGTTTTGACGTTAAAGCACCTACTGGGCATAAATCAATAACATTTCCAGAAAGCTCCGTTTTAAATACTTTTTCAAGGTAAGTACCAATTTCAGTGTGTGTTCCTCGAATCGTAGTACCTAAGTCCTCCACGCCAGCAATTTCTTCACCAAACCTAACACATCGAGTACAGTGAATACAACGCGTCATAATAGTTTTTACTAATGGCCCAAAGTTTTTATCCAAAACACCACGTTTCAAATCATAGAATCGGCTCTTATCACTTCCAAAAGCCATTGCTTGATCTTGTAAGTCACATTCACCACCTTGATCGCAAATGGGGCAATCTAAGGGGTGATTTTCTAATAAAAATTCTAAAACATTTTCTCTCGCTTTTTTAACTAAAGGAGTTTCTGTAAAAATAACCATCCCGTGCATTACAGGCATTGCGCAAGCTACAACAGGCTTAGGAGATTTTTCAACCTCAACTAGACACATTCTACAATTTCCTGCGACAGATAATCTTTTATGGTAACAAAATCTTGGAATATCAAAGCCCGCAATCTCGCATGCTTTTAGTACACTTGTGTTAGGCAGTACAGAAACCTCAATATTATTAATGTTTAAATGTATCATTAAGCAGACTATTCAAAAGGTTGTCATTCCCCAAAAAGGCACTACACTTAATCTAATAAATAACCTGCGAAAAAAAAGACTTCTTTTAACAAGTAAGCTATCTATTCTTAGCAGCCATGAATATAGCTTTATCCAAAGAACGCGCTGTTTGACGAGAAATTGTTTGTGTTCGAGATTTTCGATTAAAAGTTAAAGTTAGAACAATAGCACCAATCATAGCGATTAATAAAATGATACCTGCAATTAAAAAGTACAAAAAATAGTAAGTATACAAAACTTGACCAATTACACCAACATTAGTCACAAAATCCAAATGCAAGATCCAAGATAAATACGATACTTCTTCTAAAGTGTAAGGATTTGTTTCTAAATTTTCCCCCAAAATCAGTAACACTTCCGCTAAAAAAGCAAACCCTAAAAAACTTCCTATTGGGAAATACTTAAAAAAAAATCGGTTAGAATCTGTAATTTTAATGTCTAACATCATAACAACAAAGAGAAATAAGACTGCAATAGCTCCAACATAAACCACTATAAAAATTAAAGAAATAAATTCAATTTCTAATAAAAAAAGTAAGCCTGCGGAACTAATAAAAGTAAGAATTAAAAAGAGAACCGAATGAACTGGGTTTTTAACACTAATTACCATAGTGGCCGACAATAAAGCCAATCCCGTGAAAGAATAAAAAAAAAGGTTTTCAAACATGATCAAGTAAATAGACCCGAGTAGACTTGAACTACCGACTTTACGCTTATCAGGCGTACACTCTAACCAACTGAGTTACAGGTCTTTTATTTTAAAACTAAAACACCATAAAAGATATCTATTTAAAATAAAATCAGATTAAAAAAAGTATTCTTACTAAACTATTTAATTTCATAGAATTGTTTTTCTTCTGTAACTTAAAATGAAATTTAATAGTCATAATGAATCAGAACCAGTATAAATAAACAAGAAAAACAATTTTTTAAAAAATTGTTTTTTTAATACTGATTATAAAAAAGTTATCTAACGCGCCAAACATTACGTAACTTATACTTAAAGAATTGACTTCGACCTTGTGCTAAAGAAATAAAGACAATATAAAAGAAAAAAATACCTGATATCGCTGATAAATAAGAACCAAATGATGCAATAGCATTAAAACCTGCGTATGCGTCAGGATAATCCGGTATTCTTCTCGGCATACCCGCTAAACCTAAAAAGTGCATCGGAAAAAAGGTTAAATTAACACCCACAAAAAATGTCCAAAAATGTATTTGGCCTAAAATTTCAGGATACACTACACCAGTAATTTTGTGAAACCAAAAATAAACACCACCTAACATAGAAAAGACTGCTCCCATTGACAGCACATAATGAAAATGAGCCACGACGTAGTAACTGTCGTGAAGTGCAATATCTAAGCCAGAATTGGCTAAAACAATACCAGTTAACCCTCCTATAGTAAATAAAAAAATAAACCCAATTGCAAACAACATTGGTGTTTTAAGTTCAATACGCCCACCCCACATCGTAGCTAGCCAACTAAAAATCTTAATTCCAGTAGGAACTGCAATTATCATAGTTGCTGCAGTAAAGTAAGCGCGGGTATCAATGTCAAGACCAACAGTATACATGTGATGGGCTCAAACTAAAAATCCTAAAACACCAATAGAAAGCATTGCGTACACCATACCTAAATATCCGAAGATAGGTTTTGAGGAAAATTTAGCTACGATGTGACTAACAATACCAAAACCAGGTAAAATCAAAATGTACACTTCAGGATGCCCAAAAAATCAGAATAAATGTTGGTACAATACTGGGTCACCTCCTCCAGCAGGATCGAAAAAAGTTGTATTGAAATTTCTATCCGTAAGAAGCATAGTGATTGCACCTGCTAATACGGGCAAAGATAATAGTAATAAAAAAGCGGTAATTAAAACTGCCCATACAAATAAAGGTAATCTGTGCATGGTCAATCCAGGTGCCCTCATATTGAAAATAGTTGTAATAAAATTAATGGCACCCAAAATAGAGGAAGCGCCTGATAAATGAAGACTAAAAATAGCTAGATCTACAGAAGGGCCTGAGTGTGCCTGTACACTCGATAAAGGCGGATACAAGGTTCACCCAGTTCCTGCACCTGCTTCTACTAAAGTAGAACTTAACAACAAAATTAAAGAAGGAGGTAACAATCAAAAACTAATGTTGTTCATCCGTGGGAATGCCATGTCAGGACTTCCAATCATAAGAGGTACAAACCAGTTACCGAACCCTCCAATCAAGGTAGGCATTACCATAAAAAAAATCATTGTTAAAGCGTGTCCCGTAACAATTACGTTATAAAGTTGATTGTTGCCTTGAAGAATTAAACTCCCAGGTTGGGCTAATTCTATACGAATTAAAACAGATAATGTAGTGCCCGCAACGCCAGATAAAGCCCCGAAAAGAAGATATAATGTACCAATGTCCTTATGATTAGTTGAAAACAACCATCGCGAGGCCCAATTATAATAATGATTTTGAGAAATTGTAGTCATAGATTCGAAAAAACTCGGCCTTTATGCTAGAATTAAAAATAAAATCAGATTAAAAAAAATATTTTTATATTGAATAACAGTCATAAGAAAGAGACATTTGAAAAAGTGAATTGTAATTATTTAAAAACAACTACTTTAACTAATTACTTGGCTAAAGCGATGTTCGGCGCAAAAAACGTTGTAATTACAAACACACATACTAACCTAAAATCTAAAACGGTAAAAAAAGTGTACCAAAGTTGCAGAAGACCCACTAAAAACGTTACTCCCATTAACATTAAAAAAGCATAATGATAAATAAAACCTGTTTGCAAATTATGTAATACACTAGCTTTTTTTGAAACTAAGTTAGAAAAACCCATAGGTCCTAGCAACTCAATAATACCACGGTCAATTACTTTGTAACTTATATGATAGCCAAATGAAAGTGCTGACTGAGTAACTACTTCATGGTATACTTTATCAAAGAACCATTTTTTATTTAAAAAATTATAAAATTTACGCCCAAAGAAAGACATTTTTAATTTATATAAAAAATTAGTTCCAAATGTGTAAAAAAAGAATGATAACCCAGCACCAAAAATACTCACGCAAACCGGAAGTAACTTGTAAATTTGGGGAATAAATTCAGCATCTATCATATTCATATTGTTCGGAAGAACGTATAAAGAATTTCCTCAAAAACCAGAACCCATACCAATAAACATATCTTTCGTCATATATCCAATAAAAATACTAGGTACCGTTAATATAGCTAGAGGTAAAGCCATTTTAATGGGGGAATCATGGGCATGAGTAATAACAGGTCGGTAACCACTAGGTTCAGATAAAAACGTTAAGTGAGCTAACCTTATTGAATAAAACGCTGTAAAGAATGCGGCCAGAGTCCCAAGCAAGTACGCAAAATGGCCTAAAAGAGTATATTTTCCATAAGCAACCTCTAAAATAACGTCTTTAGAATAAAATCCTGTCAAAAAAGGAAAACCCATTAAAGCTAAAGAGCCGATCATCATTACAGAATAAGTAAAAGGCACTAATTTTCGTAATCCCCCCATTTTTCTCATATCTTGCTCGTCGGCAACTGCGTGAATAACGGAACCTGCTCCTAAAAACAATAAAGCCTTGAAGAATGCATGGTTTGCCAAGTGGAATACTCCAACAGAATAATTAGAAAGACCACACGCAAATATCATATAACCTAACTGGCTACAAGTTGAATATGCAATTACTCGCTTCAAGTCATTTTGTAAAAGACCTGTCGTCGCAGCAAAAAAGGCAGTCATTGCACCCATAGTAGTAACAATTGCCAATGCCATAGGACTATACTCAAATAAAGAAGAGCTTCGTGCTAAAAGGAAAACTCCAGCAGTAACCATGGTTGCTGCATGGATTAAGGCCGAAACAGGGGTTGGACCCTCCATAGCGTCGGGTAACCACGTATGCAACCCTATTTGAGCAGATTTACCAACAGAGCCCACGAATAATAAAATACAAATAATCGTTAAAAGATCGATTTCAAGATTTAAAAAGTTGAAAGTTTGTTCCGTAAATTTAGGGGCAATAGCAAAAATAGTTGCATAGTCAACAGCTTGAAATTTCACAAAAACCGTTAAAATACCTAGAGCTAAACCAAAATCACCAATTCGATTAACAATCATTGCTTTTATAGCTGCTTTGTTCGCTTGAATTCTTGTAAACCAAAAATTGATTAACAAATAAGAACATAAACCAACGCCTTCCCATCCCACAAACATTTGTATGAAATTATCTGCCGTAACAAGAATAAGCATAAAAAACGTAAATAGCGACAAATACGACATAAACCGGGGTAAGTGTGGATCATGCACCATATATTCTGTCGAATATAGATGAACTAATGAAGAAACAAAGGTCACTACACAACACATTACGACAGTTAGAGTATCAAACATGAAACCCCAATCTACGTTAAATAATTCGGAATCAATTCATGGCATCAAGTTAATATAAACAGGGCTCCCCGCTAACGCTACTTCATAGAAAGCGCAAAAAGATAAAAAACATGTAAAAAATAAACAGCTTACACTAATAATAGATGCTCCTTGAGCACCGATTTTCCTACTAAAAAACCCTGTAGAAATAGACCCAAGTAAAGGCAAAAAAACAAGTGTTAAATACATTTGAGTAAAAATAATATTACAATAAATTATCTAATTTGAAGATGATTCAGCAAATAGAAAAATTTTATTATCTGCCCAATAAGCTAGAATAATAGAAATAAACCTGCACAACGAGCTTTAAATTTATCATTTTATCAAGAAAATATGATCTATCTGTTTTACTTCTCGAGTATTTATTACAGCTATTTCCTTCTTAGAAAACTTAAAGAAGGAAAATATTTTTACTAAGGTGTTTAATTTCATAAAATTATTTTTCTTCTGTAACTTAAAACGAAATTTAATCGTCATAATAAATCGGAGCTCTTTTTTTTATTCATTTTAATATTTTTTTTTTCAATTGCTTTTTGCAAAGTGCTAGTGCGCTATAGAAGTCATAGTGCTAGTGCGCTATAGAAGTCATAGTGCTAGTGCGCTATAGAAGTCATAGTGCTAGTGCGCTATAGAAGTCATAGTGCTAGTGCGCTA